>Ga0209018_1000332_pt1 | contig 45220 bp, 39 predicted proteins | sample YNPBryBLVA2012_FD_185814 | JGI IMG/M metagenome (GOLD analysis project Ga0209018, IMG submission 185814) | Anoxygenic and chlorotrophic microbial mat microbial communities from Yellowstone National Park, USA - YNP Bryant BLVA 2012 (SPAdes)... ...
CCCCGACAATGAGCAGACCATAGTAGCGAATGTACAGCGGTCCAACATGAATCCCGATGGAATCGAAGGACATTGCCTAACCTAAGTCCCTTCCTGCATGGATCGAGCAAAACGATAGACCGACCAAAGCCGGTGCAACGCCGTCAGGTTGGCACCGATTGCCAGGACGGCCAATCCGAGCGTCAGCCAGCCGGTCAAGAGGGTGAGCAGCAGGACGACCGAACGCTCGAAACGGGAAAAGGCCCCCCCGGCACAGGGCAGCCCGGCATTGCCTGCGCGGGCGCGAATATAACTCACCTGCGTGCTGCCGACCACTGCTGCAAACGCCAGCAGCATCACGCCCAAGTCAGCGTGCACAGCCAGGAAGTATGCCAACGCCAGCAACACCAGCATGTCGGCATAGCGATCTATCGTTGAATCTAACACACCACCGAAGGGATTGGTACGCTTCATCGCCCGCGCCACCGCGCCGTCCAGCGCATCCAGCGGCATACCGACGATGAGGACAAGGGCAGCCGCCGTAAAATAGCCTTGCGCCACGAGCAAAGCCGCCGCGCCAGCAAAGATCAGGCTGAGCCAGGTCAGTACGTCCGGGTGCACGTGCAGGCGGCACAGGGCGATCCCCAGATGTTCTAACAGGCCCGCCGTGATCGCGCGCAGACGTGTGCTCAGGTTAGGCGTAGTCGGAAGTTGGGTTTGATTCACCGGCTTCTACCCCCTCGTGGATAATTGGCCCTTGTCACGGACCAGGAGATCGGGTACACTACACACACTTCGGGGCGTAGCGCAGTCCGGCTAGCGCGCATCGTTCGGGTCGATGAGGTCCTGGGTTCAAATCCCAGCGCCCCGACAGATCAAGAACGGCTGAAATCCCAGTGGGGAATCCAGCCGTATTTTTTTACCCTGAGAGCCAAAGCTGCGCAAGGAGAGCCGCCACCCACCACTTTCCACTAAGGCAAACCGCCGGTGGGAAAAGGCGTCATGGTCGGCGTGGCCGTAGCCGCTTGCGGTTTCGTGAACGTCCAGGGGCCGCCTTCGTGGCAGGGAATCTGCCGGAAGTAAAAGTCCAGCGGGTATACGTACCAGGTATACTGCCCGGCTGCGGGTAGCGCCTCGTAAAGGTCAATAGTTTCGTTCTGACGCAGGTCAACCATACGTTCGTAGATGCTGCCGTCGGGCCGGTGGACGCGGATCAGGTTGCGCTCGGCGCGCGGGCCACGCCAGTTGAACGTCAACTGGCCGTCGCCGGATACGTTGAAGGAACCGTCCGTTGGTGTCAGCACCTCCCAGGTACAGGCATAGGTCGGTTCAGCCGGTTGCGCGCTGCCTGGCACGCGCAATTGCTGCCCGATGACCACCACATTGGGGTCACGCAGGCAATTGCCCGCAGCGAGATCGTCCACCGTCGTCCCATACCGCTGCGCAATGCGGGTCAGGTTGTCGTTAATCTGAACGGTGTAGGTCAACGACCAATCCTGGCGTGGGCGGCAGCCGGGCGTGGTCATCGGAGTGGGTGTCTCCGCGCCGTGCAGACCGGGAATCGATACGCTCAGGTCCAGAGTAGCGGTCGGCGTCAGAGTCGGTGTGGCCGACGGCGCGACGGTAGCCGTCGGCGGCTCGAAGGTCGGCAGAAGCAGCAGCGTGCGCGACGGCGTCAGGGTCGCCAGCGGGGTATTGGGTGGAATCGTCTCACTCGGCGTGACGGTAGGGCCGGCCTGAGCCGTAAGCTGAATAACCGTTACACCCTGCTGCGCCTGCAAATTGCACGCCATCACGGCCGGAGCAGTAAAGCACAGTACCAGCAGGGCCGCGATCTTTCTCGTGTAACCAACCATCTTGAAATCCTCTCCATTCCGGCCAAGCAGCTACCACCACCGATCAGGCCGGGCCTGGGAGCGGCGAAACGCCCTCTCCCACGCCAGACTCTTTTTCACGTGGGACGAGCCGCCCATCCAACAGGTCGTAGGCAGCATCGACATACTCGGCCACCACCGGGTCATGCGAAACGACCAGGAACGCCGTGCTCTGAGCTTCCGCAATGCCCCGGAACAGTGCCAACACACGGCGAGCAGTACGTGTATCCAGACCGCTGGTCGGCTCGTCGGCCAGCACGAGGGCCGGGTGCAGGGCCAATGCCCGTGCGATGGCGACCCGCTGCCGCTGTCCGCCACTGAGTTCATCCGGCGTGTGGTCGGCCCAGGCGCTCAGCCCGACAGCGGCAAGCGCAGTTCTGACACGGCGACGGCGCTCCCAGAGACCTAACCCTGGCAGGCGTAACGCGTTTGATTACTATCCAGAAATCTCAGGAAAGACTCGCGGCACACCGTGAGAATGGCAGACAAGCGCTTACTCTGCCAGGCGGTAGCCCGCTCGGCAGTTCCACACGGAACGACAGGCCGGCCTGCTCGGCCCGCGAGGCGTAAAGCTGGCCGGTTTCCCAGATCAGTGCGGCCAGGTCCACTACCGCCCGTCTGGGAATCGTATATGGGAGTCCGGGCGTGCTGGTCAGAGCGGCGACCCGGCGACAGGTCGGCGTTAAGGCCAAAGCCATAAGGCGTTCCGGCAACCGACACCATGAAAGTATCCGGTGGCAGATCGTTGGCAACCACCTCTTGGACGGTGTCAGAAGGTTTCGACTGCAACAAGATGAATCCGACCGTAGTCACCGGCGAGGACACAATGGTCGCCGAATCGGGCCTGATGTATTGGATCGTAGCCTCGTCGCCGGCACTTGTGTAGCCGTTCAGATAGTCGCCATAGCCCAGGGCGATAAAGCGATCCTGCTGCAACTCGCCGGAATCGGCCAGGAGATTCCCGTCCACGTCTAGCAGACGAACACGGCTCTGCGCCAGGAAAGACAGGCCTTCCACTTGTATTGCGATCTGAGCCAGCGAGATGTTATCGGTATACATCTGCGCGATCATATCACCGATGGCCCCGGCGTTATCGCTCAAATGTTCCAGTTCATGTACGGCATAATAGCCGCGCAGGGTGGTCAGCAGCACCACGCCCAACACCAGCGCCGCCAGCAAGGCGATCCCGGCAAAACTCAAGGGCAGTCGCCAGCGAATCGATTGTGGGAACATCCTCAGACCTCGCCATAACCCAGTTGCGGGTCGATGCGGTTGACCTATTGTAACGCTGGCTGATTTCACCCGGATTGCACCCGGATTACGGTTTGTTAAGCAGCAGATCGAGGAATCTGCGGACGATCCTGTGGCGGCGCGTTACCCGGCACGCCGCCACGCCCTCATCGCACGAACTGGGCGTGCGTCAGCCGCTCCAGCAGCGTGTGGCGCTTCTCGCTCGGCTCAATCGGCAGATCGGTCACGACCACCCGCCCGGCCAGGATGGTATCGCCGTCGGGCCTGCGGTAGCGCCACAGGTCGTGGATGGCGTAGGGCCGCCCGTCCACCACGCCCAGATGCAACATCACATGGCCCGGCAGCAGCAGCCATGCTCCCGCCGGGGCAGCGCATAGCTTTTCCGCACGCACGGTCGGTGAGTCTTCCGGCAAAAACTGGACCGTCGTCACCCCGACCTTGCCCTGTTGCCCGCTGTTGCGCGGTAGACGCAGCCCGGTGACGCCCCACACGTTCATCACAAAGTGAGAACAGTCCCGCCCGGCCATGCCCAGACGCATTCCTCCCCAGGTATAGGCTTCTCCCAACATGGAGAAGGCCTGGGTGAGCAGCGTCCGCCGGGTACAGGGCAGATACCCCTCGTGCCACAGACCCTCGTTTGCAGGCACATATCCTTCGGCCAGAATCAACCGTCCGGCCTCATCACGCCGGGGAACACGCAGGCGCAGGACGGCGCCGCTGCGCCCGGCCAGCGGCAGACGTGTGCCCATCTCCGCCACCACGTGTTCCCCATCCGGCAACGCGATGCCGGATTCAGAGGCGATGGCGACGGCAAACGGCTCGGCAGTTACGAAGCTGCACACCACGTCGCGGCTCGCCGCCAGTGCCACATGATCGGCGCGCAGCCAGCCGTAGTAAATCGGCGTGACGACCAGCAGCCACCGCCCATCGGCGCTGGTATGCAGGACCGCCACCGGCCAGCCGACATCAAGGCTTGTCTCCTGCCACTCGTCAAAGGAAATGTCGCCCGGCTCAGCCGTCGCCAACAGCGCCGTCGGGAAAGTACGCAGATGCGTTCGCTGCACCGTCAACCCAAAACGCACAGACACTTCACCCGGCAGCGCGTCCAGCGCCATATTCGCCCGGAGCGATTCCATCACTGTCGCCGGAATCGGCGCGCCCGTCACATCGTAGTAAGGTCGCCCCGTTGGGAGAACGCTCAGCGCGCGCACGGCGTCCGCGTCCATCACATCAGGCAGACGAAAAGGATCGGGCAGGCCGGTGAGGGCAGGAACAGCCGCATTGAACGCTGCTATCGCTGCGTCATCGAGCAACACGGCATCGGGGGCGTCCAGCCGAGACAGCCAAAATTCGGCATCGAGCATGGCCGGGGTCACATTCGGAAGCAGAGTCATCCATTGAGCCTTTCTGTGACAGGACAAACCGGATCAGTCTTATTGCATTTGCCGCCGCTGGGTTTTATAATCTTTACGCAAAGCGACTGTAGAGAGTATCAAAAGTAGCTTTGAGGACAAAAGGCGGCAATCATGATTGAAGTAACCATTGACAGCATCCGGGTCAGCTTGATGTCCCAGTACCGTGTGGTCGTCCTCAAAGATACCCGAAGTGAGCGGTTTTTGACCATTTTTATTGGCCCCTGCGAGGCCGATGCAATCACCATCCACCTACAAGGCGTCCCCGTGCCCCGGCCTCTGACCCATGATCTGCTCAAATCGGCGATCAACATCCTCGGTGGTGAAATCCGGCGGATCGTTATCAACGACCTGCGCGACGAAATCTTCTACGCGCAGATCGTGACCGACGTGGACGGGCGCGAAGTGCTGATCGACAGTCGCCCCAGCGACGCCATCGCGCTGGCCGTGCGCGCCGGCGTGCCGATCTTCGTCGCCGAAAGCGTCATGGAACGGGCCGCCACCACCCCGGACGAGGAAATCGGTGAGGAAGAAATCGCACCGGAAGATGTCGCCGAGGCCGAAAGCGACGAGGAACTCAGCATCTTCCGCGATTTCGTAGACACGCTGGATATGGACGACCTGGATAACAAGGACAAAGAATAGCCGGCCACCTGGTCCGGCTGTTCATGTTTGCGCTGATGCTCGACGGGGCTTCTGTTCCGGCAGAAAAGCCCCGTTTTTGCCCGTGAAGCCTGAGCCTGGTGCTGCGCCTGATGACCGATCACGACACCACCCGCACACGAGATAGCGATCCCCTGCGCCTGGCCCCTCACAGCGTCGAGGCGGAGGAGGCTGTCCTCGGCGCGATCCTGATGAACCCCGAATCGCTGCACGAGGTCGCCCCCTTTCTGACCGCCGAGGATTTCTTCATCGTGCGGCACGGCTGGATTTACGAGGCCATCTTGCGCCTGCACGAGCGCGGCGACGCGATTGACGAGCGTACCGTCACGGAAGAACTACGCGCCCAGGGTCGCCTGGAGGAAATCGGCGGGCTGTCGTACATCGCCTATCTTTTCAACAGCACGCCGACGGCGCTGCACGCCGAAACTTACGGCCATATCGTCGAGCGGGCAGCCCTGCGGCGGCGACTGCTCGGCGCGGCGGGCGAGATCGCGCAGCTGGCCCACGACGAAGAGCGCGACATCAACCACGTCATTGACCAGGCAGAAGCGACCCTGTTCACCGTCACCGAGCGACGACTGCGCCAGGAACTCGTGCCGATGCGGATCGCTATGAGCGCCTACTTCGACCGCATCGAACGCCTGCGTGAGCACAAAGATGAGGCCCTGGGCGTGCCGACGGGCTTTTATGACCTGGACAAACTGTTGGGTGGTCTCCAGCGCGGCGATCTGATTATCGTGGCGGGCCGTCCGGGGATGGGAAAAACCTCGATGCTGCTCACCCTGGCACTGAATGCCGCCCGGCAGGGCGACGCGCGCATCGCCATCTTCAGCATGGAGATGAGCAACGAGCAGTTAGTGCAGCGCCTGATCGCCTCGGAGACCGGCATCAGCGCGCAGGACCTGCGGCTGGGTAACATCGACGATGCGGAGTGGGCGCGCTTCGTCCAGGCCGTCGGCTCGATGAGCAACCTGAAGATTTATTTCGACGACTCGCCTGCCATCAGCGCCATGCAACTTCGCACCAAGTGCCGCCGCCTGTACCGCGAGTTCGGCCTGGACTTGGTGATCGTGGACTATCTGCAACTGATGTCCGCCGGAACCAACGTGGGCCGCGACACTAACCGCGTGCAGGAGATCACCTTTATCAGCCGCAGTCTCAAGGAACTGGCACGCGAGTTGAACGTGCCGGTGCTGTCTGCCGCGCAGCTCAGCCGCGCCGTCGAACAGCGCCAGGACAAACGCCCGCAGCTGAGCGATCTTAGGGAAAGCGGAAGTATTGAACAAGACGCAGATATAGTATTATTTCTGTACCGGGATGAAGTCTACAACGAGGCGACGGAGCGGCCCAACGAAGCCGACGTCATCGTTGCCAAGCATAGAAATGGCCCGACCGGCACGATTACCCTACTCTTTCAGAAAGAACTCACTAAGTTCGTCAACCTGCGCCGCCAGCGCGTAGACTTGAGTGGTATCTAGCACGATGACCGTACAGTTTTCCGGCTTTCCTCCCGGCAAAACGCGCCTTGTCCGGCTGCCCGCCGCCTTCTTCACCGACCTGATGCCGCAGATCGACGACGCGGACGAGTTGAAAATTACCCTGTTCTGCTTCTGGGCATTGGAGCAGCGCGATGGGCGCTACCGCTACCTGCGCCGCGCCGACCTCGATGTACCGGAGTCGCCGCTGGCCGATCCGGCCCGGCGTGAGGCGGGATTAGCAAAGGCCCTCGCACGAGGAACGTTGCTGGCTGCCGAGGTCGAAGGCGCGTTCGGGCCGGAAACGCTGTACTTCCTCAACACGGCCAACGGGCGGGCCGCCGTCCGGCAGATCGCGGAAGGCCGCTGGCGGCCCGGCGATGCGGATCACCCGGCGGAATTGCTGCCGGAACGCCCCAATATCTACCGCCTGTACGAGGAGAACATCGGCCCGCTGACGCCGCTCATCGCCGACGAACTCAAGGATGCCGCGCAGAACTACCCCGACGCCTGGATCGCCGAGGCCATCCGCGCCGCCGTCACGCGCAACGCCCGCAACTGGCGCTACGTGCTGGCCGTCCTGGAAGGGTGGCGGAAGGAAGGGAAGGATGACGGATCAGGACTATCCGGAGCAGGAAATGGAGTCACTGGGCCGGATTCTGAAGCGAATCGAAGCCGCTATGTTTCCGGCAAGTACGCCGACCTCATCGAAAGCTGATGGTTCGTCTACCGAACCCCGCCCGGCGGACGAGTCTTGCCCCGTTTGCGGTGGCTTCGGCGTGATCGGTTACGACGTGCCGCTGGACGATCCGCGCTTCGGCAAAGCCTATCCCTGCCCGGTGTGTGGAGAGCAACGCCGCAAAGAGCGGCGCGACGTACTGCGCCCCCTGAGCAACCTGGACGACTACGCCGACAAGACCTTTGAGAGCTTCCAGGTCGAGATGAGAGAACTGAACAAGGCGCAGCAGGAAAGCCTGATGCACGCCTGGGCAGCCTGCCGCACGTTCGCCGAGTCTCCAGACGGCTGGCTGCTGCTGCAGGGCAATTATGGCTGCGGCAAAACCCACCTCGCTGCTGCTATCGCCAACGCGCGTGTTGAGGCGGGCCAGCCGACCCTGTTCATCACCGTACCCGATCTCCTGGATCACCTGCGTTCGACCTTCGCCCCGGATGCCGAGGTGGATTACGACTCCCTGTTCGAGCGCGTGCGGACCATCTCCCTGCTGGTGCTGGACGACCTCGGCGCCGAAAGCCCTACCCCCTGGGCGCAAGAAAAGCTCTACCAGATCGTCAACTTTCGTTACGCCCGTCACCTGCCAACGGTGTTCACCACCAACGTCGAACTGGACCACCTCGACCCACGCATCGCCAGCCGGCTATCAGACATTGATGTGACCACGCGCGTGCACATCCTGGCTCCGGACTTCCGGGACCGTGAGGCGCGTGCAGGCGAAGCGACCTACCTGCGCCTTTATACGGACCTGACGTTCGAGTCCTGGGACGCCCGTCTCAATCTGCCCAAAAAAGACCGCGACAATTTGCAGCGGGCGCTAAACCAGGCGCGAGCGTTCGCCATGAAGCCGAGCGGCTGGCTGGTATTGACAGGCAGCTATAGCTGCGGCAAAACCCACCTGGCGGCAGCCATTGCCAACCACCGCCAGGCCAGCGGCGAGGCCGCCCTTATCGTCAATGTGCCGGACCTGCTGGACTACCTGCGCGCCACCTTTGGGCCAGAAAGCCGGGCCAGCTATGACCGGCGCTTCAACGAGCTGCGTAACGCCCCGCTGCTGGTGCTGGATCAACTGGGTGTTGAAAACCCCTCCTCGTGGGCGCGCGAGAAGTTGTTCCAGTTGTTGGAACACCGTTTTCTGGCAAAGCTACCCACCGTGATCACGACCAATCTCTCGCTGGAAGAGCTGGATCAAAAGGACCCGCGCCTCGCCAGCCGCATTCGCAACAGGTCACGGTGCGTCTTCTTCGCCATCACTGCGCCGGAATACCGGGGCAAGGAAGCACCTCCAGCCGCACGCACGCCGCGCACCACGTGAGCAATTCGCCCGGTTTCTTCAGCAAAGGAGTCTGTTCGGTGCGGCGCTGGCTGCTGGTTATGCTGCTGTTGCTGACCTACTGGCTCAGCCGGGGATGGGCGCTGGAAAGCCTGCCTTTGCACAACGACGAAGGGCTGCATCTGACACGCGCCGTCCAGGTGTGGGACCTGCATCCCTTCTGGCAGATCAATGACGGCAAGATCGTCAACCACTGGTTGATCGCGCTGTTCTACCCACAAAACGCGCCGGTTTTTGCCGGACGGATCGCCACCGTGCTTGTCGGCGCGCTCGGCCTGGCGGCGAGTTACGCGTTGGCGGGCCGCCTGGCCGGACCGACGGCAGCCTGGCTCGCCGGAATTCTGTGGCTCGGCTGCCCATATCTGTTCTTCTACGAGCGCATGGCCCTCAGCGACGCCGAGGCGGGCGCGCTGGCGCTGGTCACGCTGTGGGCCGGAGTCCGGCTGGCGCAGCGCGGACGTGCGCGAGACGCCGCCCTGACCGGCATTGCATTGGCGACGGCGGCGCTGTTTAAGTTCACCGCTGCACCGTTTGCGGTAGTGGTGGCACTGGTGGTCGCGCTGACCGGGCGCGTGCCCCGGCAAAAACGCCTGATCAACCTGGTTATCATTGCAGCAGTTGTACTGGTGTGTTTCGCCGTGCCGCTGCTTTACCTGTACACCCGCAACGGCAACTTCGACGTGGCTCTGGGCTGGATCGGCCAACCGGGAGATCGGTCCGCAGCCACAGAAAATGCGATGCGATTGTGGACGCAACTCACCGACTTCGGGCCGCCGATCTGGTCCGCACTCACGTTGATCGGACTGGCAGCCTTTCTCGCCGTCCGGCCCGCTCCCGCAACAGGCCTTGCCCGACTGGGACGGTGGTCGAATGTCGTGCTGCTGCTGGCGGGACTGCTGCCCGTCGCCGCGATCACGCTGCTCGGCACAGAGGCCCTGCCCCGGCACTATGTAGTCGGGCTGCCCACCGCGCTGACCCTGGCAGGCGCAGGGCTGGGGACCACCCTTGAACGAGGTACATCACGGCAGGGCCGGCGCGCCGCCGTCGGGACACTCATGGTAATCCTGGCTGCGTCCATGCTTCCCTTTGCATGGACGGCCTACCGCGATCCGGGGGAACTGCCGCTGCCCGCACAGGTGCGTGGTCAGTACATTACCGATCACAGCGCGGGCTTCGGCCTGCGCGAGGCCGTGCTGAACTTTCCACAGACCATCACCCAGTCGGACGCCCTCATCGTTGCCAGCATGTTTCCCGATAGCTGCCGCCGCGCCAATTTCTACGCCGCGCGCAGCTATACCATGCTCTGCACCGATGCACCCGGCCTACCCGTCATCGAATCGGCGCTGGTGGAACACGGCGCAGTTTATGTGCTGGTCGAACAGCCGCCTATCGGCGTGGACATCCGCACGCTGAACGCCCATGCGACCCGCGTCGCCGGCTATCCCCGCCCCGGCGAAACGGAAGCCACAGCCTCTGTGACGCTCTGGCGGCTGGAGCGCCTCTGAGCTACAGCTCCCGGACAGCTTCGACCACTGCCGCCAGCAATGCCAGAGCGTCTTCTTGCGACGTGGTGGTGGCAAAAGGAGCCGCGCCGATGTACTGGACGTAGCGGTCGCCGACCAGAACCGCGCCGACGGTGGTGGTGATGTTGCCCATTTCCGCCTCGACAATCTCCGGCGATGTGGGCACGGTGATTGTCACCAACACGCCCTGATCGCCGATGGACAGCGGTTCCAGGGTCAGAAGCGCGCCATCCGGCACATCTGCCTGCCGGTAAAACGCCTCGGTCGAGATACACCCACGCAAAAAGCTGCCTATGGCGCCGGGCGCCAGCGACACCAGGAAGATCATCTCCTCGGCCTCGCCGCGCCGATAGCGCAGTTGGGCAATCGGCAAGGCGTTCGGCGCAACCACACCGGCAAGAGGATCGGGTTCGCCGCTGAGCGTCCAATCCCCCAGCGTGCCTGCGGCCAAACGCAATCGCTCCATGAAGGCGTCCAGCTCGGCCCGCAGCGCCGACAGATCGCTCTGAGCAAGTGCGGCCTGCATCTCGGCCCCCGAACACGGCCCGCTCTCGGCAAGAATGCTCTCTTCCGTCCCCAATACTTCTTCCGTTTCAGGCGTGGGTGAGGCGAATGCACCCGGCGACTCGCCGCCCGCCTGGGTTGGGACCTGCGTCGCGCCCCCGGAACCGCCGTTCTCGCCAGACGGGAGCGCCTCGCCTGTCGGGGTCGGCGTAAAAAAGACCTCGTCGGTCGGCGCGGAAGTCGGCTGCGGTGTGGGCGATGGCAACTGCGCCGCCGTCGGGACAACTTGTGTACCGGGCTGGCACGCGATCAGCAGCAGCGCCAGCAAAGCCAGGCAAAACAGTCGGAAATAATGCATCCCCTCATCTCTCCTCATCCACAGAAGCGGAAGCAACTCTTCTGCGGCACATGGTACTCGTCGCCTGCCAGATTGCAATTGCGCCCTGACGCCTGACATTTCAGGAGTAGAATTTTGGCCCACGCCGCGCATCGAGTACAATACAAGCGCATGGTCTGCACGTGCTCGTTGTTCCAGGGAGAGTTAACGTTATGTCATTCTTTGGAGGACGTCGCCAGCAACCCGAACCCCCGCCCCAGCCACCCAAACAGCAGCCTGCTCCGCCGCCGCCCGCGCCGCGTCAGCCCGTCGGCTTTGAGACCGTGCTCGGCTCGAACACCACCCTGACCGGCGACCTGCGCAGCAAGGCCAACATCCGGCTGGACGGGGTGTTCGAGGGCACATTGGAAATCGAAGGTAACGTTTTGGTCGGTGAGACAGCCAAGATCACGGCGGACATCAATGCACGCAATATCTCGATTGCCGGGGCCGTGCGCGGCAATGTCAACGGCAACAAGGTGCAAATCTTGCGCACAGGCCGCGTGTGGGGCGACATCAACGCCAAAGCCATTACGACCGAGGAAGGTGCTTTCATCGACGGTAAGATCAGCATGATCAGCCATGAAGCGGCGGTGCAGAGCTTTGAGCCACCTTCGCTGCCAACACCCGACGTGGAAGAACCGGACTTCCTGGCCGAAATCGCAGGCACACCTGCCGAAGCTGCGCTGGTTGAGGCGGACATGGCAGAAGAAACAGCGGGAGAAGAACCGCCGGACGAATCTACCCTGCGCCGCGATCTGCCCACCGACGAAGAAAACGCGCCGGGCTAACCGTCTGCCGCCCGTCCGGTATCCCCTTCCCCCTTACGCACGCCGTCTGATATGGGGGAAGGGGCTGCCGCGCCGCGCCTGAGGCGCTCCAGCGACCACGCCACCGCATACCCGCTTAACAGGAATAAAAACGGGTCGGCGGGCATCCGGTAGCGTGTGGAGGGGTGAAAAATCAGGTAAGCTGCGGTAATCGCCGTCAGCACCGCCAACAGCGGGCCAATACCTTGCTGGTGGCGCGCCGCCAGCGCCCACCCGGCCAGCCCCAGGATCAGCAGCGGCGTGTAGGTGGCGAAGTGCACCGTGCGCGCCGCCTGAAAAGACGGCGTTTCGTAGATCATCACCGCGTCGTCTACAAACGCGCCCGTTTCGTCTACAAATTCCGGCGGCGGGACACTGAAGGGCGTAATCTGCGGATTCCACAACGTCAGGAACTTCTGCCCGAAATGACGCAGCCACTGGCCGGGATGCTCTAGCAGCCAGCGGATCGCCTGTTCACGATGCCAGCGAGATTGTTCCAGTTCGCCTAGCCCCGTCGGCATCGGCGGGTAGCAATTCACCCACTGCACATCCCAACCGTTCGCCAGATAATCTGCCGCACAGGAATTATTCCCCTGGTGCAGATTGCTGCCATCGTTGGTGCTGGTGAGCACCAGCTCCCCAAACAACCGGGAATTGCGGACGATCCAAGGCAGCATCACCAGGCCCGTGACCGTGCACACCAGCAACGCCGCCGGGGCTGCCCGCCGCCGGCCGACCCGCCGCAGCCACCACCACGCCAGCAAAGGGATCAGCAACAGAACAACCGTCTTGGTCAGCGCCGCCAGACCGAAGGTCAACCCGGCGAATGCCGCCCAGCCCAACGCCGCGCGCGACGGCCCCGTCCCCGTGTGGAATGCCGCCTCGGCCCGGTATGCGCCCCATACCCCCGCTGCCAACAGCAGCACGAAAATCGCCGTGTCGTTAACGCTGAGGTCCTGGAACAGCATGTACGGATAAAAGGCGGTAAAGGCCGCGCCGAACAGCGCCGGAGTCGGGCCGCGTGCCGGGAACGCCCGCCGTCCGATCTGGTAGATCAGAAAGATCGTCAACAGGTCGAAACCGATCTGGACCAGCGCCACGTTGATCGCGCTGCGCCCCACGATGCTGTAGATCGCCACCAGCGTAAAGACGTACAGCGGCGGCAGGTCGGCGTCGGCATGGCGATCTACAAAGCGGGTATAGCCGTGCCCACGCATGACGTTGACAGCGTACACATCATAGCCGCTGGTTTGTAAGGAGAGTGTCCCGCCAAACAGCGCCAGAAACCCCAGCCGCGCCGCCAGTGCTCCCAGCAAGATCAGCCGCAGCCAACAGCGAGCAGACCACTGCGCCGGGTGAAAAAACATCCTACGCACCATCCCCACCGCCTTTATCTTCCGGCGGGCCGAGGAGAGCGAATAGCACCACGCCGATAGAGGCAACCACAAAGCCCCCGACCAGCCCGGCAGCCTGCCAGTAGCCCAGGAACGGGCCGTCGGTGATCCCCGGCGGGTGTGAGCCAAATCCCAGCAGATCGCCCAGGCCGGAGATGGCGGCGAACAGCAGGCCCGTCGCGCTTAGACGGACCGCAACCTGTTGGGCCAGATTGTGGCGAACACCAGGGTAGAACGTCCCCTGTACGTAGAGCAGCGCACCGACGATCAGCAACGCAAAGCCGGCCAGGATCACAACAATTTGCAGCACACCGATCCCGGCAGTGGCATCCAGGCCGGTCACGCCGGGAAACATACCCATAAATGCCAGGACCATGCCCAGCGTGCCGATTGCAATACCGACCTGTGCCATAGAGGTTATTAGCGGTTAGCAATTAGCCGATAGCTGTCAACTGCCGGCGCAAAATGCAGGATCGACAGCCTTTCGCCAATAGCCAACGGCTTTAAGGGAGAGCCTGGCGCAAGATGCGCAAAAAATTACCGCTCAGAATATCTGCCACGTGTTCCGGCGCATAGCCGCGCCGGGCCAGCGCGTCGCCTATCGTCCAAAGATCGGCTACCGTGTCAATCCCGACAGGCATGGATTCCGCGCCGAAGCCGCCGTCGGCGTCTGTGCCGATCCCGACATGCGCGGCGCTGCCCGTCAACTGGCAGACATAGTCGATGATCTCGACAATCCGCTCGAATGGAACGCGACTGTTGGGATCGTCCTTGCGCCATGCCCCATCCATAAAGCGGTTATACAGCACCACGCCCATCACACCGCTGCGCTCGGCCAGACGTCGAATCTGCGTGTCGGTCAGGTTGCGGTGATGATCCCAGAATTTCGTCGGATTGCTGTGACTGGCGATCACCGGCCCGTCATAGCGGTCTAGCGCCTCCAGGCAACCTTCTTCGGTCATGTGCGAGACGTCCAGCACGGCGCGATAGTCCGCCAACACCTCCAGCAGCTCCCGTCCCAACGCGGTGAGCGGGCCGGGCCGCCCGGTGCCACCGGCATAACGTGTCTCCGACCACGCCGGGCCGACGATCCGCACACCGCGCTCATACCACTCCTCGAACTGGCGCGGCTCTAAGATCGGATCGGCTCCCTCGATCAGCAGCACCAATCCCACGCGGTGATCGCGCAGATCGCGGCCCGGCTCCCAGGTGGCAAGCACGGCGTCCAGGTCCTTCTGCGTGCCGATCAGGCGGACGCGCTCGTCGGAGTCGACAAGGCGCTGATAGTAATCCCACTGGCGTAGGGCCTGTTCGTAAGCCTGCCGGGGCGTGTTGTAGCCGCAGCGTTTTTCGCCGCTGGACGACATCGGCATGTTCTCCGGTTCGACGAACAAGGTGGCGAAGATCACGCCGACCCGCCCCAGGATCGCTTCTGGCAGGCCCATGCTTGCCAGGCCGGTTTCAGCCGCAACGGCGGTGCCGGCCTCGCGGCGGCGCTTCTCCCACGCGCTCTCGACAAAATCACGCCCATACTGGAAAGCGTTGTAGGCTATGTCCTGGTGCGCATCAACAACGATCACACTGCCCCCGATCCGCTATCCGCCTGCCGCGCTGAGTTCGTCGATGCGCTGGCGGATGTAGTCAATTGCATTCGTTGGAAGACCCGATCCGAAGTCCGGTGGGACGCCGTTAAAAGTCAACGTCGGTGTGCCGGTGATGTCGATGTCAGGATACTGCTGGGCCAGGTCGCCCAACCCCTGATTCATCGCCTGAGCGCGTTCCAGAGTTTCAGACGCATCCAGACAGGTCTCGAAGGCCGTCCGGTCCAGCCCCAGGTCGCCCGCAGCAGCAAGGAAATTCTCGCGGCTGAAGGTCTGCGCGCCGATGCGCGGCACATCCGCGTAGATGCGGTCGCTCATCTCCCAGAAGTACCCCTGATCCAGCGCACAGATCGCCGCGACGGTCCCCGCCACGTCGTACTGGCTGATAAAGGTCGGCACATACACAAAACTGATCCGCCCGCTGCGGACATCTTCTAGCAGCAAGGGGAACGTTTCCTCATGGAAATCCGCGCAGTGCGAGCACACAAAGGAAGCGTACTCGTGGATCGCCACCGGCGCATCCACCGATCCCAGGCGTGGCCAGCCTTCCTCGGTCACGCTGCGCGCGATCCCGGCATACGGCCCCCCATCGGCAGCCTGATCGGTCGGTTGGCTGTTGCTGGCCGTCAACGACTGCGTTGACAGGATAGCAACGACCACCGCCACCACCGCTACCATCACCACACCGATCAGCAGGTAGGTCTGCTGTTGACGCTTCGACTGTGCATTTTTCACTGAATTAGCCACCCATGCCTCCCTAATGTCAGCCGCCCGCCTGAAGCAGCGCATTAATGCGCTGGCGAATAAAATCTATCGGCCAGCCGCCCGACCGTCGGCCCGGCGTATATTCCGCCGCCTCGCCGTTAAACGTCAGGGTCGGCGTACCGGTCACTTCCCCTTCCGGGTAGCGTGCCGCAAGCATAGAGAACAAGTTCGTAGACGCTTCAACACGCCGCTGGGTTTGGGCGTTGTTCATACAGGCAGAAAAAGCCGCCTCATCCAGCCCCAACTGGCGCGCCCCTTGGAAGATGCGCGTCTCACTAAAGGCTGCCGATCCGAACTGCTGTTGCCAGCTGAACAGCACATCGTGCATTTCCCAGAAAGCATTCTGATCCAGCGCACAGAAAGCCGCTTTGTTCGCCGGGATCGACTGCTGCCCCAGGACGACCGGCACAAAGACGAACCGCACCTGACCAGCGCGGATTTCGTTGTTCAGAAGCTGCTGGAACTGATTGTCGTGGAAATCAGCGCAATGCGGGCAGGTAAAGGCAGAATATTCGTGGATCGTGACCGGGGCGTCCGACGCCCCTAACTGCGGCATTCCTTCGATGCTCAGGCTGCGCGCGATCCCGGCGTACTGCGCGCCGACGTCCTCCGCGACCGGTGCCTCGACGGGCAACCCGGCCAGGACGACGAGCACCACCGCCACCACCGCCACCACCACGATGCCGATCAAAAGAATGGTCTGCTGCTGGCGCTTGCGCTCCGTTTCGCGCGCCGCCTTGCGCTGACGGGCTTTACTTGAAGCGGACATAAAAGACTCCTCGATGTGTCTGCAATGCTATTTTCTGAACGCGCCCTACTGTACCGCCTGGAGGACAAAAGTTCAAAGCCCCTCACTGTTCGATTTTTGTATAGACATAAACAATCTGCTGCCGGAACCCCCGCCGGCTGGGTGCTAGAGCCAGGAAGCAATGGCATCTGGCAGGTCAGACAAACGCCTGATCACGGCGTCCGGTGTGATGGTCATGGAAAGGGGCGCGGTCATCTCCTGGTTCTCAACCCAGATGGCTTTCAGCCCGGCCTGCTGCGCCCCATACACGTCGAAGTAGAGGCTGTCGCCCACATAGGCAGCCTCGCCCGGCTGTAGTTCCAGCGCCCGCAGGGCGCGGTTGAAAATTGCCGCGCCGGGCTTCCACAGGCCTTCGTCGGCGGAAAACAACATCACTTCCAGATAAGTAGCCAGTCCCCAACGTTCCAGGTCGGCCCGATGCGTTATCCCCGGCCAGACCGTGTTGCTGACCAGTCCCAACCGCAGGCCGCGCGCGTGTAGCGCGGCAAGGACCTGCTGCCCGCCATCCAGCGGGCGGACAAACGGCTGCACGGCAGCGACATAAGCCTGCACCGCGCCGTCCAGCAAACCGTCGGAGCGGTGCGCCTGCGGCATCCCCCAGGCTGTTATCACCTCAACCAGTATATCCGCCAGAGTCGGATTGACCGGTTCGCCCTGCGCCACCCGGCGCCAGTGCCGAGATACGATTTCGAAGTTCGTGTCCAGCGCCACCTGGTGAGGCGGCAACGGATAGCCCTGCTTCTTGAGAAAAGTATATACGCCTGCCGCACCCAGATCCTCCATCCCACGCCAGCCTGCGCCAGGCGGATGATAGTCCAGCAAAGTGCCGCCCATATCAAAAATCACACCGCGTAGGGGCATCTTCTCATTCCTCAGCTCTCTTGTTGCCTGTAAAAGGGTAATGATAATCTCTGCCCGGCGTGCCGCAACTTAAAACGTTCTACCAGCCAGCGCTATATACCACCGCTTTAGCACGTTGCCCCGGCCTGATGCTATAATGCACCACTATCGGGGAGACTGCGATGAGAGGGTAGCGATGACCACCACTGCGCGACAGGTCCAGGCCAAGGCAACCGCCGAACATCTCGCCGCCGTCTACGAGATCAACCGGGCCATTAATTCCAGTCTGGAACTCGACGACGTGATGGAAGCCGTTATGGACAAAGTCATCGAAGTCATCCGGGCGCAGCGCGGCTTCCTGATGCTGCGCGACGACGACGGCAACCTGCGCGTCACGGTGGCGCGTGGCCTGAACAAAGAAGACCTGGACACGCCGGATTTCCAATACAGCACCACCATCGTTAACAAGGTGGCCCAGAGCGGCGAGCCGCTGCTGACGAACAACGCCGATCATGACCCGCGCTTTGTGGCCGGGCAGAGCATCATTGCCCTGGGGCTGCGCTCGGTGATGTGTGCACCGATCTACTTCAAGGACCGCATGACCGGCCTGGTATATGTAGACAACAGCCTGCGCGCGGGCATCTTCAATGAGGACGACCTGGCGCTGCTGACCTCCTTCGCTGCGACGGCAGGCATTGCCCTGGAAAATGCCCGCCTGCATCAGGTCGAAGTGAAAAATGCCCGGCGCGAAAAAGAACTGAGCATGGCGCACGACATCCAGCGCAGCCTGCTCCCTTCGCGTCTGCCTACGCTGCCCGGCTACGAGATCGCGGCTTTCTGGCGTTCGGCACGGGAGGTAGCCGGTGATTTCTACGATGTGTTTAAACTGGGCGGTGAACGCCTGGGTACCGTTGTCGCCGATGTATCGGACAAGGGCGTGCCCGCCGCGCTGTTTATGGCAGTTGCACGCAGCCTGATTCGTGGTAGCGCCATTTCGGCCCATTCGCCAGTCGAAACAATTGAGCAGGCCAACCGCCTGATCCTGGAAGACAGCGAGAGTGGGATGTTCGTCACCGTCTACTACACCCTCTTCGAGGCAGGCGGACGTGCAACCGGCATCAACGCCGGGCACAATCGCCCGGTGCTCTACCGCCGCCGCGAGCACCGCACGGAATTGCTCCCGCGCGGCGGCTGGGCGCTGGGCTGGTTCGACAATATTCCGCTCACTCCCTATCCGATCCAGTTGGAGCCGGGCGACGTGCTGTTCTTTTACACCGACGGCCTGACGGAGGCCGAAAACAGCCGGGGCGAGTTCTTCGGCGAAGACCGCCTGCTGGACATTGTGCGTAACCATGCCGGCGCCGGGTTGTCGGCGCAGGCGATCATGGCGCACATCAGCGAGGCGGTGGAAGCCTTCGTCGGAGATGCCCCCCCGTTCGACGATATGACCATGGTGATCGTGCGCTATGTGGGAGACAAGGCATGAACTTCATCACCCGGCTGCTGCTCATCCTGGCCGTGATAACCCTGCTCGTTGGCGTGACGGTGTTGCTGGTGTCCCCACAGGCGGTGATTGCGCTCGCCGAGGGCTTGAACAGCGCCGATACAGCGGGCCGCGCGATTCAACTGCTGCTGGCGCTGCTGATTGATCTGCTGCTGCTGGGCCTGCTCTACCAACTGCTGCGCCGCGCCGCGTCGCGCGGCCTGATGGTGCGGGCGCGTGGGGCCAAGACGGAAGTCAGCATCGATTCGGTGCGGCGGCAGATCATGGCGCAGATTTCCCAGCTTCCTGACGTGCTGGACGCCCAGACCGAGGTCCGGGCTGAACGGGGCAATGCGCGGGTGACGCTGCGCGTCAAGGCCACGCCAGACATTACCGTCCCAGATAAGCAAAATGAGATCAACCGCGCGCTGCGCCAGGTGGTGGAAAAGCAAATGGGCCTGCGCCTGGCCGGCCCTCCGGTGATCCACATCGAACTTCAGACGAGCAAAGAGCCGCCCGAACCACCTGTCGAAGTGGCCACGCCGCCGCTTCCCCGCCCCACGCCACGCCCTCAGTCCGAACCCCCGCCGGCTCCACCAGTCGCACAAGTCCGGCCTGCTGAACCGGAAAAACCTGCGCCGCCCGTCCCGGTGGCCGTCGCCCCCGAACCCGCGCCCGGCCCGCATCTGGTCGCCCTGGAACCTGCCGACGAAGACGAGGAAACCGGCGTCTCTCCGGCAGCGTCAGCGGCTCCCGGCTGGCGCGACGACGCGATGGACGGATCGACGATGCGCCTCGGCGAGGCGCAGACGCCGTTCGACCCGTCCTGAACCGGTCAGCGACGGAGAGCACGCGCCCGGAGATTTTGTGATATACTCCAACAGGGTTTCAGCAAGATAGCTCCCCAGGTTGGGTGATGACCACCATAATCGAGGCAGAAGGTGGCCAGCAAACCACGTCGGGCGATCTTCAGGCGACGCCGCCTGGATCGGCAGCTTCGACTCCGCCCAACGGCGGCGATGAGGCCCGCGCGCCGCAGATCGAAGTGCGCGGTTGGCCGTACCTGTCCGGTGCACTCCTGGATAGCGGGTGGCAGCAGGCCGTCAACATCGGTCCATCCATGATGGGCCGTCAGGTAGCCTATGCGCTATCGGCCAGTCTACAACGCGCCAGCGAGACTGCCCCCTCCGCGCCTTCGCCTGACATCCAGAACGCCCCAACCGTGCGGGAAACGGCTATGCTGGCCCTGGCTACGCTGGCCGAGAACATCTCTGCCCAACAACGCACCACCCTGCTAGAGGACGTGCGCACCCTGCGCGACCCGGCGTTGCGAGCACGGGCGTTGCTGCTGCTGGCCCCACATCTGCCCGCCGAAGTCCGGCGGCGTGCGCTGCGCGAAGCATGGGAGGCGCTGAGCCGGCTTTCCGAAGTTACAGAGCGGGTGCGTCTGTTACGGCTGTTACTGCCCATGTTGCGCGCCGCCGCAGAAGGCGAGCTGCCCAGCGGCGTCGTTGCCGAGACGCTCGACCTGGCAAGCAGCATTCCAAACCCTGAGGCACGTCTGCGCAGCCTGACCGCGCTCCTGCCCTCTTTGCCACCAACGGTCCGCATTGGTATCCTGCTCGCCATTCTGGATACCATCGCTGCGCTAAATCAGCCGGATAGCCAGGCCGGCACCCTGATTGCCCTGGCTCCGTATCTGCTCGGCGAAGTCCATCATCGCGCGCTGACTGTCGCCTCGCGCATCCGGGAACCCGCCGCACGCGCGCGCACCCTCACGGCTCTGGCACGCTACCTGCCCGCCGCCCTCCAGCCACGCCTGCGCGCCGCCGCGCTGGAAGCCATTGCGACCATCAGCAGCGAGGAAGAGCGCGCTGAGGCGTTGGCTATCTTTGCTCCGCATCTGGAAGAAATGCCCCAGGGTGAAGAGGCACTGCCCGTACTGCTGGAACGCGCGCTTGCCATTGCCATCAACATGACCCGGCGCGACGCACAGGCCAGGGCGCTCGTCGGCTTGCAGGCTCGTCTGCCGCGTAACCTGCAAGGCGAAGCCCTGGCTGCTGTGAACACCATTCCCGACGAACATATGCGCGCCCAACTGCTGGCCGAACTGGCCCCCTCCCTGCCGCCAGACCTGGCCGTCGCCGCTCTGGCCGTCGCCCACGACATCCGCCAGCGAGACGCGCGCTTCCTCGCGCTGGCAGCCCTGGCGAAAAACATGCCCCCCAAAGCGGCGGAGCGTACCTGGCTGGACGCCCTGGCCGTCGCGCTGGCACTGCCGCGTCAGCTGGAGCGCGTGCTGGCCCTGGCGCAGTTGATCCCCAACCTGCCCGGCGATCTACGCTACCGCGCGATCAGTAGCGCCCTCACCGCTGCCCGCTCAATCCCGAAAGAGAGTGCCCGCGTGCGCGCCCTCGCTGCGCTGGCGCCGTTTCTGGAAGGCCAACTGTTGGCCAACGCCATTGCCGACGCCTACGCACTGACCAACCCTCTGGAACGAGTCAGCGCGCTGACAGCGCTGGCCCCCTACCTGCCGGAGGGCGATCCCCAGCTTCAAATGCTCAGAACCACGCTGCAAGGCATCCGGGAGATCTCGGTGGAATACCGCCGCGCGCGCGCCCTGGTCAATCTGGCTCCGGAGCTGCCGCCGGCCCTCATCGACGAAGCTGCCACCATTGCGTTGGAGATCGAGGACCCCTACGACCGCGCAACCACGCTGATCGCCCTGCTCCAACGGCTGGAAGGCGAGGCACACGCGGCCATCGCCGAACAGGCGGCGCGCGCCGCCAGTGAGATCATGGATAACTACGACCGCGCCAGTGCCCTGGCTTCGCTATGGACACTGGCTACGCCGGCACGACGGCAGACCATTCTCCGCGAGGTGCTAACCGCCGTGCGCGAGATCGAGGATGATTACGACCGGGCCAGTGGAGTCGCAGTGCTGGCCCCGTTGCTGGCCCTGGACCATGCACCGCTGGCCTTGCCGCAAGAATCCCAGGTGTTGCGTGAGACCGTGCTGGCCGTTTGCCAGCTCGAATCGAGCGTGGAACGGGCCGAAGCCCTGGCCACCCTGGTGCCCTACTGGATCAACATCCAACCCACCGCGGCGGCCTATGCCTTGTGGTGTGAGGTGCTTCCTCTTCTAAGCCGCCGCCCGGTTGCGCACGTGCTCAGCGACCTGGCCGCGCTCACGCCGGTGCTGCGCGAAGTCGGGGGCGACGCAGCGCTGCGCGAAGCCACGCAGGCCATCGTCATGGCCCGCCAGTGGTGACATCGCTTGGCCGCTCGAAGACAACGGTCAGCCCTGTGGGGTTTTATCGGGCGATAGTTGAGGCATGGGGCGTGGAATTTCCACCGTCTGCAAAATTTCGTCGATGACCGCCGCCGTGCGCTTGCTATACAGCCACACCATCCCCGGCTTGACATCGACCGAGCAGATGACCGCCAGCGACACCAGGTAAGGCCGCCCGAATTCGATAATGTAGACGCCGCTGTGTTCACCTTCAAAGTAGGTGGAATGGAAGCGGCTCTCGTCCAGCACGGTCGCCAATGATTTGGTCGCGTCGTGGTCGATTGCCAACGCCCGCGTCAGCAGCAGCAGGTCATAATCTTCCAGTGTGCCCGCTGCCCCGACCATGTTGCCATCCACGTCCACCAGACCGACGAAGTTGGCCTTGACGTGGCTACGCAGGCGGTTCAACTCCATCGTGATGCGCTTGAACTGCTGCCGCCCCAGGATCAGCGCAGCAGCGCGCGTGCCGGGATTCAGACGGCGTTCGCGGTCGCGGGCGGCATGGCGCTTGGGTTGCTCGGTGGGTGGCTGCTGCACCTGCGCAGCGCGCTTGTTCTCCAACTCGCGTTCGATCTGCATCAGCATGAATTCGAGATTGATCGGCTTGTAGAGGTAATCGACCGCTCCCAGGCGAAACGCCGCCACCGCCGACTTGGCCGAAAGATCGTCGTCGATCATCATGACGGACACCCCCGAACGCAGCCCGCCGACCACCGCCAGCAGGTCCATGCCGCTCAGGTCCGGCAGTTCGGCCTCGGTGACGATCAGCGAGAATTCGGTGAGCAAAATCTCGCTGAGTGCCTCCTCAAACGTGCTGGCCTGGCTGGTCAGGTAGCCGCCCGCATGTTCCAACGTTTCGACAATTGACTCGCGCAGTTCATCGTCTTTGGCGACGACAAGGATGCGGTCACGACGCTTGGGGTCCTGAGTGGTCATGGTTTCCCTCAACCGGCAGATCGACCGGGGCAAATGTTTGCAGCAAGGCTGCCACGTCGAACACGAAAAGCGGTTTCTGGTCCGCCACCGCCATACCCCGGATATACGGGCCGCTTCGCGCCAGCCGGGTCAGGCTGTCGGTAGACAGGGACATCACTTCAGACACGTCATCCACCACCAAACCGGCAACCTGATTGGCTCCCCGGACGACGACGAACAGCGTTGCCAGGGTCAGCGGCTCGGCCTCCTGGCCCAAACACAGGCGCAGGTCCAGGATGGGAATAAGACTCCCGTGTCGGTTGACCACGCCCCGCACTTCGGGCGGAGATTCTGGCAACGGGATCATCTGCACCAGGGCCGACACTTCTAAAATGTCGGCCACCGGTATGGCGTAGCGGTGTTCCCCCACCACACAGATCATCACCGGCAGCGTGTTGGACACAGCTAATCTTCCGTCGAAGAGTCGGTTTCATCCTGGAGGTCTGCCGCCTGAACTTTACGCAGCGGGGTCAGCCACATCGTCAGCACAATGACCGGCGGGTCTTCCTCACGCAAGGAAATATCGTCCACCAGGTCGCCCATTTTGGCCCGCAGAGCCACGACGACGTTATTGGCCGCCACCCGCACCAGCCAGGGCGCTGCGCAGGAAATTTGAATGCCGGTGCGGTTGCCGTTCTGGACGCCACAATAGCTCAATTCGTGAGGCACCCCCGTCTTCAGAACCAGTTCGGCCAGAGCCGCTGCCGCCCCGGCCAGTTGCGCTCGAAAAGCCGGGGCGAATCCCAACAACCCTGCTGCCCGGCGCGCCGTGTCGCGGGCAATCATGATATCCATGCTATCTTCCACTGTCACGGCCAGGATCGGTGGAATGATGATGTAACCTTCGCTGCCCATCAGGGCTTCCCTTCGTGTGCGCGCCCTATTCCAAAACGCCCAATTCCTGCAACGTGCTGATCAGGTGTTCGGACGCAAAAATATCCTTCGGAATGTAATCGTCGGCCCCGGCATGCAGACCAGACATAGTTGCCTTAGCGCTGGTCTTCTCCGTCAGCATAATCACCGGGATGTCTTGCGTGGTTGGATTGCGTTTCAAGCGGCGACACACCTGAAAGCCATCCATACTCGGCAGTTTCACATCCAGGACGATCAGCGCGGGCGGATTTTCCAGTGCCTCGCGGATGCCATCCGGCCCATCGTAAGCGATACGGACTTTCAACCCCACGCTCTCCAGGGTCTCCTTGATCTGGGCCGCCTGTGTGCGGCTGTCTTCTACCAATAGTACTTCAAGCGCCATCTTCGTACTCCTTGCATTCGTTGTTTTGCCGTTAGAGTGTGATTTGAATGTCTCAACCGGCGGTCATGTACTTCTGTCCCTTCCCCAGATCAGCAGGGGTTATAAATATAATACGCGCATTCTGTCAGAAGGGACAAGTTATAGTTCGGTTATAGCAAATCCAGAATCGTCGGGGCGATCCGGTCCAGCGGAACGATCTGTTCGGCTGCGCCGCGCTCGACCGCCGCGCCGGGCATCCCGTACACCAGGCAGGTCTGGCGATCCTGCACCAACGTCCGTGCCCCGCGCTGGCGCATCGCCAGCAGGCCGCGCGCGCCGTCGGCTCCCATGCCTGTCAGCAGAATCCCCAGCGCCCGCGCGCCGAAGTTTTGTGCCAGCGACTCGAACAACACGTCCACCGACGGCTGATAAGAACTGTTCAGGCGATCCGTCAACAGCGTGACGCGCACCCCATTCCCGGCGCGTTGGAGCGTAAGATGGGCACCGCTCCCGGCCACCACGACCTCGCCGGGACGCACGATCTGTCCCTGCTGCGCCTCCATCACCCGTAGCGGCGTGCAGGCATCCAACCAGCGAACCATGCCATCCACAAAACCTTCGGCCATGTGCTGCACGACGGCAATCGGCACGCTCAGCCCTGCGGGAAGAGCACCGAGAATAGTGCGCAATGCCATCGGCCCCCCGGCGCTGGCCCCAATGGCGATCACCTGAGGGCGTATATTAACGACCGACGGCGCCGCTTCGTGCAGGGCTGCGGCAGCAGCGGGTAGCTGATCCGTCTGCCCCCAGCGCCGCACCAGGCTGACCTTTGCCATCGCCCGCAGCGTGGTGAGGAACTGGTCACGGCGCACCGGGAAGTCCGGCTGGTCACGGCTGGGAGGCGTTTCCACCACCGCCAGTGCCCCGGCCTGAAGCGCCAGAAACGCCAGGTCCACCTCACTGCGGCGCAGCCGTGAGGTGACGATGACAATCGGCAATGGCATCTGCTGCATCAAATGGCGTGTGGCGGCCAGGCCGTCCAGACGCGGCATCAACACGTCCATGCTGATCACGTTCGGCTGGAGGCGGACTGCCAGCGCAATGGCCTCCTGGCCGTCGTGGGCCTCACCGATGACGACCATATCGCTGGTTTCGGCAATCAGTGCCGTCAGGTGATGGCGCACGGTCGCACTGTCGTCCACAATCAAGACACGAAGAGGCGCTTCGCTCATAGGCGTCAGACCATCTGCTCGATCATCTGCAACAGTTCGTCCTGGTCAAAGCGCGTCTTGACGAGATAAGCGTCCGCGCCAGCGCGGTAGCCGCGCTCACGATCGGCAGATGAATCGCGCGATGTGACCAGAATCACCGGAATATGCCGCCAGCGAGCATCCTCTTTGACCCGCTGGGTCAGTTCAAAGCCATCCATATTGGGCATTTCCACGTCGGTGACGATGATGTGGCAGGGTTCTTCGATCAGGGCGCGCAGGGCCTCTTCGCCGTCGGTCGCCGTGCGCACATGATACCCGGCAGCCTCCAGGATATTCTTTTCCAGGGTGCGGGTCGTGAGCGAGTCGTCCACGATAAGGATGTGCGGCAGCGGCGGGCGCTCGTCGGCGGGGATAGGCGTCCGGGCAACGGCGTTCGGCGGCTCCAATGGGCCACTGCGCCGCGCGCTCTTGATCAGATCGCTGGTGTTGAGCACGATCACCACCTCGCCCGTGCCCAGTAACGCCGCCCCGGCCACGTTGCGCACGCGGCTGAGTTCTGCCCCCAGCGCCTTCAGCACCAACTCTTGCTCGTTGAGCAGTTCGTCCACGATGAACGCCACCGCCCGCTCGGTAGAGCGCAACACCAGGATCGGTGTAGTTTCATCCAGGGCGCCGCGCGGCCCGGACCGCTCCAACACGTCTGCCAGGTGGATCAGCGGCGTGGGACGGTTCGAGACCCGGATCATCGGGCGGTTATCGACGAAGAACACCTCGTCCTCGCCCAGGGCCGAGATGCGCGCGACGGCAGTCAGCGGAACGGCGTAGACCTCTGCGCCGATGCGCACCAGCAGGCAGTGAATGCGCGTGAGGGAAACCGGCACCACCATATGGAAGATCGCGCCCTGGCCAGGCGTGTTTTCCAGCCAGATACGCCCGCGCAGCCCTTCAATGCGCTGCTGCACCACGTCCAGCCCGACCCCGCGCCCGGAGATGGTTGTCACCTGGCTGGCGGTGGAAAAACGCGGCACGAAAATCAGGGCGGCGGCTTCGTCGGGCGACAGCGTCTCCGCTTCCGTCGCGCCGATGATCCCGGCCTCTAAAGCGCGCTGGCGGACCAGGTCGGGGTCGATGCCGCGTCCGTCGTCGCCAACGGAGACCTGAATATCGTTGCCGCGTGAGGTCACGTTGAGCGTAATCGTGCCTTTGGGCAGCTTTCCGGCAGCTACGCGCGTGGCAGGCAGCTCGATGCCATGATCGACGGCATTGCGCAACAGGTGCATCAGCGGGTCTTTGAGCGCCTCCAGGACATGCTTGTCCAGCTCGACGCCGGCTCCCTGAATAACCAGTTCCACTTCCTTGCCACTGTCGCGGGCCAGGTCGCGCACCATCCGCTGAAACGGCCCCAGAATCGTGTCGAAAGGCAACATCCGCACGGCGGCAATATCGGCCTGAAGTTTATCGGCCAGGGTCGCCAGATACAGCGTGTCCTGCGCCAGAGCGCGGTTAAGCGCCGTCAGGTCGCGCCGGGACTGGGACATGTAGTGCTGCGTGGCGTCTAAAAACTCCAGCAGGTCGGCCATGTCGCCGCTGCCGTTGACGCTGCCACGCAGTCGGCGCACAGTACGGATATACGCCGAACGGGCCTTACGCCAGCGCCGCTGCCAACGATGGTGCTCCTGAAGCAGGTATTGCAGGTCACGGCGGCGCTGCTCGCTGTGCATTCGGGCAACCAGCAGTTCGCTGACCTGCCCCATCACCTCGTCCAGTTTGCTAATGCTGACACGCACCGTGTCGTCGCCAGGGCGCAGAGACGGCGGCGGCAGGGGTTCTGCCTGTGGGATTGGATCGATGATCAGGGTTTGCCGCTTGGTCCGATCCGGTGGCGGCGCAGCATTACCCTCCGGTGGCGGCGCGGCGAGAGCAAAGCCACTCAACCGCTCCAACACCTGGTTTATCCCGTCTGGGTCCGCCTCCCCGCCATCAGAAAAACCCTGGATCAGGTCCAGGCCGTCGTACAACGTATCACAGATTTCCGGAGTCAGGTCCACCTGCCCGGCCAGCATCAGGTCGAACACATCTTCCATCTGATGCGCCAACGCCTCGATGGTTTTCAGTCCGACGGTGCGGGCCGCGCCTTTAAGGCTATGCGCAATGCGCGACACCTCCCGCAGATGGGTATGGCGCTCGGCCTCCGGCGCCACTTCCATTTGGAGCAGCAACTGGTTGAGCGTACCCAGATATTCGGTCGCTTCGACCCAAAAAATCTCCAACAGATGATCAGGTGGATCGGCCACAGCAACCCTCGTTCGGTGCGATGAGGCTACAGGCGATAGCGATTCAGGGTCTCACTCAGATAGTCAGCCACGCTTTGCAGCTTTTGCACATTGCGCTCCACCTGCATGGTACTGCTGGCCGCCTCAGCAGTGGCCTCCTTGATCGTGCGCATGGCGCTGGTCAACTGGTCCATGCCGACGGCCTGTTGACGGGTGCTGGCCGCAATCTGCACCGCCGCCAGGGCATTGTCCTCAATCGTGCGGGCCAGTTCCCGGATCGCTTTGCCGGCACGGTCCACCAGGCTGACGCCGTGATCGACGCCTTTGGTGCCTTCTTCCGTCACCATGACGGCGGAATTCGTGGCGCGTTGAATCTCGCTGAGGATGTCACGCACCTGCGAGGTAGCTTCGCGGCTTTGCTCGGCCAGACTGCGCACTTCCATCGCCACGACGGCGAATCCCTTACCCTCTTCCCCGGCACGAGCCGCCTCGACGCTGGCGTTGAGCGCCAGCATCTTCGACTGGTCGGCGATGCTGTTTACGGTGGCGATGATCTCCCCGATCTGCTGGGTATGTTCAGACAGGATCAGGATGTTGTCGGCGATGTCTTCCACACGGCGACGGATCAACTGCATCCCTTCGATAGCGTCGGCCACGGCCTCTTCACCGCTGCGAGAAACTTCAATCGACGCCTGGGCGTTTTCCGCCACGTTTTGGGCGCGCTCCGCCGTCTCGGTGACGGTGGCGCGCACCTCGTTGACGGTGGCGGTGGTCTGTGTCACCACATCGTCCTGCTGAGTCGCCGCGTCGATCTGGCGGCTGGTAGCGTCGAAAATGTGGCGGCTCGCCTCGGCAAGCCCCTGGGTGGCCTCCCGCACCTCGCGGACCATCGTGTGAATGTTGGCGGTCATTTCGTTCAGGGCGTGAGCCAGTTGCACCTGGAACGGCTCAGCGTCCGGCAGGACACTCAGACGGGCCGTCAGGTTGCCGGCGGCGATCTCGTGTGCAAACCGCTGAATATCCCCAATCTCCAGCGCCTGGCGGCGGCGGGAACGGCTCCGGATCAACCAGCCGAGCACCAACGCGGCGGCAAAGGTCAACACTCCCAGGAGCGCCCCCACCAGCGCCGTCTGGTTGGCAAACACATCCAGCCGGGCCAGGATGGCGGGGTCAAGGTCGGGCCGCGCGGCCCACTCGCTGCGCAGGTCATCGATTCGGAACTGGGCGCTCAACGTCACCAGCGCCACCGGAAGCACGCTGAGAAACGCCAGCACGATGACCAGGCCGCTGCCGAACGCCCGCCGGAACACCCGGCCAGATGCACGCGCCTCAGGAGCAGAAGAGCGAATCGCTTGGGTCACAGCAACACCTATAACTCTTCATGAACGATCAGACGCCGATCCCGGAGCAACCCTTCGACATCCAGGATCACGATGCCTGCCGCGCTGACTCCCTGGACATGATCCAGCGCCACACCCGCCACGACCGGCGGGACGATGTCTTGGAGAGGGATGTCAATCACGCCCAGGATGTCATCGACCTGGACGGCGATTTGAAAACCGGCAGCGCCCAGGATCAACAGCCTGGACGCGCCGGGGGGATCAGGCGCCGGGACGCCCCAGAACCGCGCCAGGTCCACCACCGACAGAATGCGCCCGCGTACATTGATCACACCCCGGTAGAACGGGGGCACACACGGCAATGGCGTGATGCGCGCCGCATCCAGGCCCTGCATAGCATGAACCACCGGAACGGCGTAGCGTTCCTGTCCCCGGTAGAACGCCAACGCCACCAACGCGCCCTGTTCGACCGTTGTCTCTTCGGGAAGCGGCTGAGCATACCGGGCTGCCCGTTGCGCCAGGGTTTCTTGCAGCGCCTGAAGCTGCCGGTCACTGCCCCAATCCAGGCTACGCCAGACCGCCTCCCAATCGACCGCCGTAGACGAACGTGCTGACATGGGAAGATTATCCGTCATAGCATGGAGCGACATCTCACGCGAGCGGGAGTTTTATCCTTTATTCAGTATACTCGGTTTGTTGGTTTGAAAACAACCGCCAGGGTTGGAAGAATATTACCACAGAAGCGCCTGCGCCCGGCGTGCCCTATTCTTCCCCTGTTCCTGGCAACACCGCAAAAGTCTGCATGGCCTGAAGCGCCTCCCGGTAAGCGGCGCTGACCGTCGGGTCCAGCAGGTTGAGATGCCCTTCGTTCAGGCGGAGCGTGGCCGTCGCCAGCCGATCACCCGGTCCGTTGAGCAGGATCGCCAGGCCGCTGCGCTGTTCTCCATCGGCGTCGCTGTAAAGATAAGATACGCCAAAGCCCGCCCCGTTGGCGCGCTCGACCGGCTGCGCATCGATGATCTCCGCACCGGGCCGCACCCGTTCCAGCCAGGCACGGGCTGCGTCAACATCCTCAATGATGGTGTCCGCTTCGCCGTTCAATGTCACGGTGATCTGCCCACTGGAATCGGTCAGGGTTGCCGTGCGCCCTGGTCCACCATCGGCCAGACGCCAGCTTTCGGGATACTTGAGCACGAACCCCCACACACCATCGATGTAAGCAGGCCAGTTCAGCGGCGCGAGCAGCGAATCCGGCAGCAGTTCGATGGAGGGAAGCAACAGGCTCTGCAGGCGCTCCAGCAGGGCGGGGTTGTTGCCGGGCACAACCAGGCGTAGGACCAGCGCCCAGGTATTATCGTCCGGTGAGGCCCAGGCAAGCTGACGGGCCAGGTAAGTCTGCCCGCTCAAAGTCAGAGTGAAATCAATCACCAGGTGGCCATCAACCTGATCGCGCGCGGTTTGCTGCCAGCTATCGTACTCAGTCCACGACGCAGCCAGTGTATTCGCATCGTAAGCAGCGTCCAACGTAGAGGCATCCTGCGCAAAGGTGTATTTCTGGGCGTAGACATGTATCACACTGTACAACGCCGAATTCACCATGCTAACGCTGGCAATGGTATCCTGAAGTTCCGACAGCGGCGACCAGCCCTGCGGCTGTAGCAGTTGGAACACGGCATTCGGATGGGTGTATATGCCTGCCATATCCACGACAGGAGTTCCCGGCGCGGGCGTAGGAAACGTCACCAACACGACCGTCGGCGTCGCCAGCACGCTCACCGTAGCCGCCTGCCGCGAGTCGAGGGTAGCCTGCACCCCCGGCAAGATCATGCCGACGGCGACGGTGATGACCATCAAAAGGCCGAGCACTGCCGAAATGCGCTGCGTCGTAAACCACTTGGACATGTCCTGAACTCCACCACGCGAATAATGTCCTCACCCGGCAGACAATGATACCGCAAAAGCACGCTTTCAAACCGGCCAAGATTGATTTGAGTTGGGTTTGAGACAGGTTCCACAATGCGTTAAGGCGTGTTTTATGTTATATTCTTATATTGGCGGTTGTAGCCATCAGGCCGCCCAAACTCGACGCAGGCTCACAGCCGTCATGGAGCAACCTGCAATAAACGATGGACAATGGCTTGCACACTCCAGACAACCAGACTTTGCTACAGCAAAATCGCTTGCTCACAGAAGAAATCCAACGCCGGGTGAGTCAACTGGCCGCCATCAATACCGTAGCAGCGACCGTGAGTCAGGTTTTGGACCTGGACATGGCGTTGCAAACCGCCCTGGACGCTGTTTTGGGGATTATCGGCGTCGAAGCCGCCGGAATCAGCCTGGTTGACGAGAAAAGCGGTGAGCTGGTGCTGCGCGCTCAACGCGGCTGGAAGCTGGACTTCGTCTCCAAACCTATGCGTATCAAATTGGGCGAAGGGCTGTCCGGCGAGGTCGTCGCACACAACAAAGTCATCGTCACCGGCGACCTGACCGACGACCAGCGTCTGGCAGTCCCGGCGTTCTCTCAGGAGCGCGTACAGGCGATGGCGATGGCGCCCATGCACGCGCGGGGCCGCGTGATCGGCGTCCTGAGTGTGATGAGCCACAGCCCCTACCACTTCTCCGACGAAGAAATTGACGTGCTCAAGGCTATCGCCGATCAGGTGGGCGTGGCGCTGGATAACGCCCGTCTATACGAAGAGACGCGCAGCCAGCAGGAACGGCTGAGCGCCGTCATCCACTCGGCGGCGGATGCAATTATCGCCACCGACGACCGGGGCTGCATCAGCCTACTCAACGATGCGGCCAAGCCGTTCTTTGAGGAAAGCTCCGATCAGATCATCGGGATGCCTCTGCAACACGCACCGCTGCACCCGATCTTGCGTGATGGCCTCAAGCGGGCCATGCAGAACCAGGATCAGACCTCCAGCTTTTTCGATGTCACGTTGGACGACGGGCGCACACTGGCGGCAGTGGTCTCCCACCTGCGCCGGGCCAGCCAGGTCGATCAGGCCGACATTCAGGACGGCTGGGTCGTTGTTTTGCAGGATGTCAGCCACCTCAAAGCCGCCGAGCGCAGCCGGATCAGCTTCATCCAGACAGCGGCCCACGACCTGCGCAACCCGCTGGGCGTCACCCTCAGCGCGCTGGTGATGCTCCGGGAAGCCATCGACCCGTCCGATGCGTCCATGCAGGAAGTCATCGAGATCGCTGTCGCCAGCATTAACCGCATCCACGACCTGATCGACGACCTGCTCAACCTGGAACACATTGAAAGCGGTGTGGGGTTCCAGACCGAAACCGTTGACCTGTCCCCGCTGCTGGCCGACACCCTGACCGAGATGAGTCCGACCATGCAGCGCAAAAACCAGTCCTATAACCTGAACATCCCCGCCGAACTACCGCCCGTCACCGCCGACGTGCGCTGGCTGCGGCGTGCGGTGGTGAACTACCTCAGCAACGCCTCCAAGTACACGCAGCCGGGCGGGCATATCACGTTGCACGCCTATGCTCAGGACGATGGGCTACACATTGAAGTGCAGGATAACGGCCAGGGCATCCCCCCGGAAGCACAGGGGCGGCTGTTCGAGCGGTTTTACCGCGTGCCCGGCACAAAGGAAGAGATCAAGGGAACGGGCCTGGGCCTGGCAATTGTGAAGTCCATCGCCGAGGCGCACGGCGGACACGTGTACGTCCGCAGCACGCCCGAACAGGGCAGCACCTTCGGCATCACCCTGCCGCTGGCCATGCCGATCTCCGAAAACGGCTAACTCGCCCCGCTCGCCGCAATGGCCGCGCGGACCTGCGCCGCCACCGTCGCCAGTTCCGGGCTATACAGCATCGCCAGAGCACGCGGGCGCGGCAGAGGAACGCCTACGCGGGCTACAAGTCGCCCCGGCCTGGCACTCATCACCAGCACCTCGTCGGCCAACAACACGGCCTCGCTGATGTTGTGCGTCACCATCAGGATCGTCTGCCCGGTCATGGCCCAGACGTTGAGCAAATCCAGGCTCAGTCTTTCGCGCGTCAGCGCGTCCAGCGCCGCGAACGGCTCGTCCAGCAGCAGGACTTCTGGTCTTGAAACCAGCGCCCGGGCAATGGCGACGCGCTGCGCCATGCCCCCCGAAAGCGCTGCCGGGTAAGCCTCCTCAAACCCGGCCAGCCCGACCAGATCGATCATCGCCTGCACTTGGGGCCGGCGTTCTGCCGGAGGAACACCGGCCAGCTCCAGCGGCAGGCCAACGTTGGCCCACACAGTGCGCCAGGGCATCAGGTTGGCCTGCTGAAAAACAACACCGATGCGGCGCTGCGGCACGGTGATCGGCACCCCGTCCAGCAGCGCCTGTCCCTCGGTCGGCAGCATCAGCCCGGCCAGCAAACGCAGGAGCGTGGTTTTACCGCAGCCGCTCGGCCCGACCAGGGTCACAAACGCGCCCTGCGGCACGCCGAACGTCACCGCCTGCAAGGCGCGCACGCCCGTTCCATCGCCGTTCACGCCGTAGGTATGACCGATTTCCTGGGCGCTCAACACAAACCCGTCGGGCATCTCCACCGCTCCACTGCCGCGCAGCGCGTCTCAGGGCAAAAACGCATTCGTGTATGCGCCGCTCAGATCAACCGGCCCGGCCAGCAGCCCCATCTCGATCAGGGCGTTCATCGTCGCCTCCCATGAGGCCGGGTCGGTCTCGCCCAGGCGCGGCGCATTCCACAGCGGAATGCTGTTGCGCAAAACGCGCATCTGCACCACCTCATCAGGATTCACAGCGCCCGCTAGGATGTCGATCAGCCCGGCTGTCACCTCCGGCGTCAGCGCCTCACCGCTGTCCTGGGCCGTATGCAGAACACGCAGCGCATCTGCCGCCGCGATAGATACATCTACCCGACTGCCACCGCGCGCGGGCAGCGTCTCCACATGCGCCCGGCTGGCCTCGATGGCCGCGTCGGGATCGGCGATCACATCTGCCAGGCCGCGCGACAGGGCGCTGACCATGCCGCGCACCAGATCAGGGTTATCGGCAATCGTAGCCTCATTCGTCACCAGGCCATTCGCCACCAGATCGGCCAGGGGAGAAACCTCAATGATGTTGACATCGAAACACTGCTCGCGGACCTGCTCCGGCTCGTTGGCGACGTAGACGACCGACGCCTCCACCTGCCCCGCGCACAACGCGGCAGGCGCGGCAAAGCCGATCTCTTGCAGCAGGATGTCATCTTCTGACAGGCCCACTGCCGCCAGCAAGGCCCGCAGGCCCATGTAGCTGGCACCAAAGCGTCCCGGCACGCCGACTACATGCCCGGCCAGGTCCGCTGCCGTCTGAATACCCGAATCGACCGACGCAATGACAGCTACCGGGAAACGCTGATACCACTCGAAGACGTAAACCAGCGGGCGTCCACCGGCGCGGGCCAGCACGACCTGTTCCCCGCTGATCATACCGAATTGAAGCTCACCCGCTGCGATCCGCTCGACGCCGACGTTCTCGTCGCCGTATTCGATCACGACGTTCACGCCTGCCTCGGCAAAGTACCCCCGCTCGATTGCCATGTAGATCGGTGCAAACTGGATATTAGGAACGAAGCCCAGGAACAGAGTCAATTCCGGCAATGCATCCTGCGCGGCAGACGGCACGGCAGGCGCGACAGCCAGCAACACGATCACCAGAACAATTATCAGCCGGGACACGTCCAACCCTCCTGAACGTCAGCAGTAAATAAGAACCATCCGAGAATGCAGCAGCGCGTACCCCTCACGCTACTTGCACTGACGTTGCCAGGCCAACAGACGACGCTCCACCAGGCTAACTAGCCCATAGAGCGCCAGGGCCAACACCGCCAATGCCAACACCGCCGCAATCATCAGCGGCGTATTATACACATTACGGGACGAGTTCACCAGAAATCCCAGCCCCGCCCGCGCACTGACAAACTCGCCCACCACTGCGCCGATAACCGCCAGCGTCGCGCTGACCTTTAAGCCACCCATCAGCACCGGCAGCGCCGCAGGCACTTCCAAATGGCGCAATGTCTGCCAGTGTGTGGCTTCGAGCACGCGCATCAGGTCGCGCAGTTCCGCCGGGACGCTGCGCACGCCGACGATGGTGTTGATCAACATCGGGAAGAAAACGATCAACGCGCAGATGATCACCTTGCTGGTCAGGCCCGATCCGAACCAGATCACCAGCAATGGCGCAATGGCGATGATCGGCACCGCCTGCAATGCGACGATATACGGCGTTAGCAACCGTTCCATCACCTGGCTTTTGGCGATCAAATAGCCCAGCACCACCGCCACTGTCCCGCCTACCGCCAATCCCGGCAATACCGCCTGAAGAGTCGCCAGGGCGTGCCTGCCGAGCGTGCCATCGGCCAGTGCGCCGACCAGCTTCACCCCCACGTCGGCAGGCGCAGGAATCAGAAAGGGAGGATAGATCGCGCTGCGGTACAGCAGTTCCCAGCCGAAGACCAGCAGCAAGCCAAACACAGGGGTAATCAGGGCGCGTATCACTGCTGCTCGACGATGGCGCGTCAACATGCCCACCTCTCGACACAACCGTAGAGCCAAAGCTGCCTCTCCTGGCCGCGAAGGGCGAGTATAGCAACGCGTCGGGAGTTTGTGCTACTATTGAGCGGGGATCACGGGGAGGGTTATGAGCAAACTGGGATTTTACATCAGCGACGCAGGCGACCTCCGGCGTATTGTGCAGGCCCAGCCGCGCATCGTTGTGACGGATGACCTGGCCGCCCTGCAAATTCTGCACAACGCACTGGGAGACCGCTGTATCCTGATCGCAGGGACGGCAGCAACAGGAACCGATTGGGGAGCATTCTGGCGCGATAAAGCCCAAGAAAACCTGGCCCGCGCATTAGACCTATGGATGCAGGCGGCGCAGCCGGGGTTGCAAGCCGCGCCCTTCGCCTTTTGGATGAGCTTTCAAGGGCTGCGTGATCGCACCCTAAGCGCCGACTACGCCGCGTTTGAGCAGGCGCGCGTCGAGCGATTGGCGCAGATCGGCGTGCGGGCCTGTGTGGGCAATACCGCCACCGGCCTGCCCGATCCCTACGACCCCTTGTGGCGCGAGTTTGTGTCTGTCTGCCAGACGGCTCAGGCGCACAATGGCCTGTTGGGGTTACAGGAGTTCGGTGCACTGTACCTGTGGACCGGCTACGGCTCGAACATCTGGACGGGCAGCAGTTTCCGCGCCGAGCGCAAGTTTCCAGAAGAATATCGGGAGGATGCCAGCCTGTGCCTGCATTACCGCCAGGTTTACCGGGAATTCCCGGCTTCGAGCAGGTTGCCGCTGGTTATCACCGCCTGCGGTCTGGGAGCCACAGCAGACACCCTCACGGCGGCGCTCAGCCACGATGGTCAACCAACCTCCGGCTGGCAGACCTGTATTCCCACCTGGCGGCAACGCGATGGCGTGCACGACCCGGCAGATTTTTACGTCCGCCAGTTGCAATGGTACGACGCCCAGTTGGAGCGTGACCCGGCAGTGTTGGGAGCGGCGGTTTACGGCTGGGGTGTGGGCGGCTCCTACGAGATAGAAGGCCGCGTGGCCGACCTGCTGCTGACTCACGTGGCTGCCGGGCCACACCCTGCAGGAGCGATCCTGCCCGAAAGCGCCGCCGCGCCCACATCGGCGGCTGTGCCGGAAAGGCGCACCCCCATGCCCGCGCCACGCAACCCCGCCGCTGGGGGGCAGTGGTATTATGTAGCCGTCGATCACCCGGAATTGTTCGATACATTGTGGCAGCAGGCTGAACCCGCCGCCGAGTCCACCCAGGCCACCATCACCTGGAAGCAAACCAAAGACCGCTTCGTCATCCTGACTAACGATTTCGGTGTGTGGCAGCAGTTATACCTGTACGGCCAGTTTCTGGCCCAGGCCCAGAACGCCGAAATCGAAGGGGGAGAAACGAACGCGGCGTCCGTAGATAAAACGTACCCCTGATGAGATAATCTGCGCCCCATGACCGAACGCCTCTACTACATCGATCCCTATATCACCACCTTTAACGCCCACATTGTGGAGCGGCTGAGCGTCGATGGCTGCCCGGTGCTGGTACTGGATCGCACAGCCTTCTATCCTACCGGTGGCGGGCAGCCCTGCGACCGGGGCAGAATCAACGCAGTGGACGTGCTCGAAGTTATGACGCGCGACTCCGATGGCGCCGTCATCCATCTGCTGGCAGAAGACATCCTGGCCGATACAGTGCAGGGCGAGATCGACTGGCCACGCCGCTTCGACCATATGCAGCATCATACCGGGCAGCACATCCTCACACAGGCATTTATCGCCATTGCGGGCGCAAAGACGGTCGGTTTTCACCTGGGTGAGGATAGCGTAACGATTGACCTGGATCGAACACCCATTCCGCCAGAGACCATCACAGCCGCCGAAGACCTTGCCAACGCCATCGTCACGCGCGATCTGCCCGTGCGCGCCTGGTTCCCGACAGATGAAGAACTGGCGGCACTGGCCCTGCGCAAAACCCCCGACGTGTCTGGGCGGCTGCGTGTGGTCGCCATCGGCGACTTCGATACAACCGCCTGCGGCGGCACGCACGTTGCCCACACCGGCGAGATCGGCCTGATCAAGGTCGTCAAGACCGAAAAATACAAGGACATGACGCGCGTCGAGTTCCGCTGTGGTGGGCGCGCCCTGCGCGATTATCGCCGCAAGCATGAGATCGCCAGCCGCCTGGCCGCCGAGTTCACCGTCGCCGTCCCGGAGCTGGAACAGGCCGTTTTCCGGCTGAAAGCGGAGCACAGGCAGCTTCGAACCGACCTCAAGGCGGCGCGCGACGCGCTATTGGAAGCTGAGACAGATGGACTATGGGCCGGGGCAGCGGTTCAACAGAACCTGCGCCTGATCCGCCGGGCCTGGGCCAACCGTGACCTGGGAGAAATCCGCCAGATCGCCGCGCTGCTGATCAGACGCCCGCACACAGTCGCCCTGTTGGGTCTGGCCGGGGAAAAGGCGCAGATCGTGCTGGCCCGTTCGGCGGACCTGCCCGGCCCGGATATGACCGCTGTACTGCGCCACGCCCTGGATGTGCTGGCAGACGGTTCGGGGGCAGGCAAGGGCGGCGGCAGGCCGGACTTCGCCCTGGGCGGCGGGGTAAACGCCGACATCACACGAGTCGAGGCAGCACTGCACGAGGCAGAAAGCAGCGTTCTGGCCGCTTGAAAGGTAAGGTGCGATGCAGGAAATTGCTCCAGGCGTCATGGTTGCGACGGAGTTTCGCCGGATCACCGTCGGCGCGGTGGCGACGGGCGACGGAATCGTGTGCATCGATGTGCCCCCCTATCCCGACGATGCCCGCGCGTGGAAGGCCGCCCTTCAGGAGCGGTACGTCCAGCCGGTCCGGGTCGTCGTGGTCACGGATGCGCACCGCGACCGGCTGCTTGGTCTGCACTGGTTCGAGGGCGCGCAATTGATCGCGCACGATGCCGCCTTCGAGGCCATGCGTCTGCTGCCCAACTCCTTCGTCGATCAGGCGGCAGACACCCTGGCAACCAACAGCGAGGAACGCGCTGGTTTTGCCGGAGTACGCCTGCGGATGCCCTGGATTACCTTTAGCGAGCGGATGGTTGTTTATGTGAACGACTACCCGGTATCGCTCGTCTCCATGCCCGGCCCGACGCCGGGAAACATCTGGGTGCACCTGCCGGAACAGCGTGTGATTTTTACCGGCGACAGCGTGGTCATCGGTCAACATCCTTATATGGCCCAGGTACAAAGCAAAAAATGGCTCAACAGTCTATCAGTGCTGCGCCGTCCGCGCTTCCCGGCGCAAATGATTGTGCCGGGGCGTGGCCCTGTGACCGACAAGGAATCCACGCGCGCCATCTCCGACTTTTTACGCTATGTGCGCCGTCGGGTGTACCGCCTGTATCGCACCGGGCGGCCCCGCGCGGATATTGCTAACCTAGTTCCCGGCCTGTTGGGACAGTTCCCCATCCCACCGGGTCAGAACGAGGAAGTCCAGCGCCGTCTCAAAGCCGGGCTGGAGCGCATCTACGATGAATTCCGCCAGGACGAAGACAACCACTGATACCAAGATGCGCGCTGCCGCTAACCGAACTATAACCCCTTCACCGGGGCGCACCGACCGGAAGCGGGCACACCGCGCTTTCGCGTCTGGCCCAACCTCCCTACAATAAATGAAGGGCGGTGTCGGGGGGGACGGCCATGAACAATCCAAGTGAAGCCTTGTGGGAAATTAACAACGAGTATCGGAAACGGCTGAGCCAGTTGATGAGTCACATGAAATTGCTGGAACAGTTACTTGCCATGCAGGGGCGGGCCGAACCGGGGCTGCGCGCCGCCATCCGCCGCATCCGCGCCGTGCTCGAAGAGATCGATGCCGATCATCACGAGTGGCGGCATACCTACTTTTACCGCCCGCCGGAAGGCGAAGAAAAACGCCGCATGGTCAGCGACCCGGCAGCGGTACAGAAGGCGTTGCGCACCTTCGACGTCATGTTCAACGGACATGCCCAACGCTTCGAGGCCATCGCCGCCACGATGAGCAGCCTTCCCCGCCCCGATCCCGCGCTCACCAAAGTGATCAAGCAGAGCGACCTGTGGCAGATGTGTCTGGACGGTGTGGAAAGTCTGGCGACCTATGCGGAGTTCGTGCACAGCCAGAGCGGGTAGGAAGTTCTGAGTTCAAAGTTTTGAGTTCTGAGTTGTCCCCCACCAGGGTGGCACTCGAAAACAGAAAAACAGCCAGACGACCTTTCGTCCGGCTGAAAAAGACTGACTGATAGCAGACCCAATGTGCAAGTTTCAAAAACGCCTGTGTCTGCCCCGGTTGCCAGGGGTTCAAAACCCTGGCTAAGTCCGCAAAGTCCGCTGAAGCGGACTAAAAATGCGGGTCGAGACCGGGGACGTCAGTCCACTTCAGTGGACTTCTCATCCGTAGCCGGGGACTGAAGTCCCCGGCGATGAAAACCTGCATATTGGGTCTGCTGACGGCTGAACGCTGATGGCTAATACGGCGTCAACTGCACGAAATTCATGATCCCCAGATTGCGCGCGCAGTCGTTCGGGAAGGCCACCAGCTTCGGATCGGACACACGCCGTCCCTGCTCGTAGAGCGTCACGCGGAAGACGTGGCTGTTGATCCCCCCCGCGACCTGGATTTCCCATCCCGACGGTCCGTAAGCCGCCGCCGCGCCGGTCACGGTTTCGTAAAAAAAGGTCGAGTCGGTTATTCCCTCAACGCGCACGGTCAGGCCGCGCAGCGCCTGGCCCTGCATCCCGAACACCTGCCCGCCAAGACCCTGCCACGCGCAGCCGAGTTCGGGATGCGTGAACTGGGTCGTAAACGCGACGCGGTTGTTTTGCAGCCCAAAGGCCATCAGGTCCGGCAAATTGGGCGCGCTGATCGTCACCGTCGGCACGGCAGGCGCAGGCGTGAACCCCGGCGGCGGCGGGGTGGCGGTCGGCACGAGGCCGAGCGCGAAGATCAACTGGCGGGCGCTCTCGTAGCCGCGCCGCGCGTTATACACCCCTTCCAAGCCGCTGTTGACGATCTCCGGCGGAACCGGGTACTCGTTGGCGTGCAGCTCGCACCAGGTTTCCCACACATCGATGGCACGACCCGTTTCCTCAAGACCCTGGTTGAGCGCCGCGATCACCGGGTCGAGTTCAGGATAAGCCGACAGGTCTTCCGGGCGCGGAATATACGGCTGCGGATGACCAAGCGTGAAGGCGCACGGGCGCGGCGTGCCGGCGGCGATACTCCGCCAGATGCCTTCCAGAATATCCAGCCGGTTCGTGCTGAGGTCAATGTGCAGCAGCATAGCCGTCATCAGCGCGTCGCGCGTGGCCGAAGGCCCGCCCCCATCCGGCATGACTACCGGGGGCCCGCTGGCGACGATGCCCCACACCGGTAGCGCCTCGATGCTGCCGCTCTGCCATTCGATATACTGGTTGGCGACCCAGCCCAGTGTGCCCCGGAAATTCACCTGAAGCCATTGCCCGTCGGGGCTGCGCCCAGTGGCAGACATGACCTCGTAGCGCGGCACGCCCGCCATGAAGAAGTACGCCTGGCTCGGACCGGCGCGCAGGCGTAGGCCGCTTTCCGGCAGGCGGATGGTAGCCGGGCCACCGGCCCCGCTCGGACCGGCGCGCGGGCCATCGCCCAGGTCGAAGGGCATCGTGGCCGGGTCGCCCACCGGCAGCACGTCGGGATTGCCGTTCACCGTTACCACCACGCGCCCGATCCAGCCTTCCTGTCCGAAGAAGTCGATGCGGAACCACTGCCCGTTCGGCGACCGTCCCGTTGCGGGGACACTTTGCCCCAGCGCCAGCGCGCCGATCACCTCTCGACCGAGCGAGGGCGCAATACGCACGTAGACGGACTCGCGGTTGGGCGTAACGGTCACGCCGAAGTAACTCTGCGCCTGCGAGCCGCCCGCCCCACCGACGGCCAGGATCGCCAGGACCAGGAAAAGCCGGAAAACGTGTTTCGAGTCGCGCATAGCCCTCACCCTGAATCCCTCTCCTTGAGGGAGAAGGACTTTTCGTTCAAAACAAGCTGTTCTGCTCGGCGGAAGGCTTCTCGACGGACGCTTTCTTGAAGGTGGCCTCGCCCAGACTCATATCTGCATATTCGGGCCGCTTGCGCCCGCTCAGCAGGTCGTCGATGGTCAGAATTTGAATGCGCGGGTAATCCCTGCCGTTGCCCGCCGTGTAAAAGCCCGCTTTGGCCGCCTCGGTGATCATGGGCTGGGTCGGCTCAGCCAGGGTGACGAACAGGCCGATCTCGGCGCCGTTGCTTTCCACCGTGCCGATCAGGTCGCGGATCATGCTCACGCCGACGTTCTCGCCGCCCTTGATGCTGACCACAATCTTGCGGTCCACCGGCCTGCCATCGGCCACGTCGGTGAAGTAGATCAGGCCGTCGATGCCCTGGTCCGCGCCCTTTTTCTTGCCCTGGTACGGCTGTGCGCCGATCAGGTAGCACGCCCACCACTGGAACTCGTACTTATCGCGGCGAGCCAGATCGCGCGCCCCTTCGAGGTCTTTGGGTCTACCATGCACTTCGAACACAATCTCAGGGAAAGCATCACGCAGACGGTTTTCGATGAGCATGATCGCCTGATGCGTAATATCAATGCCGATCCACTGACGGTTCAACTTCTCGGCAGCGTGGACTGCCGTTCCACAACCGCAGAAGGGATCCAAAACCACATCACCTTCATTGCTGGACATAGTGATGATACGTTCCAACAACTTTAGGGGCTTCTGCGTGGAGTAACCCAGAAACTCTCTCGACTGTCCTTGTACCGGGCCAATATCTGTCCACACATCGGTGATAGGAAATCCCGGCATTTCATCGAGATAACGCTTATAGCGGGGAACGGCTCCCGGACGCGCCTGTACAATACGCCCTTGAGCCAGAAGCTCTTCCATCTTTGCCTTGCTGTAACGCCAGAAGCGCTCGACACCCAAAAACTCATATTTGGGATGTCCACGCTCACCACGTCCAGGAGCGGCCAGGTTGTCCAGTGCGTAGCGCCGTCCGTTTTCGTCAGTGTAGCGATAAAATTCATCGATATATTCCTGATCATACTCTGCAAAGGGCTGATTGAACACATGTCTCGCCTTTACATCCTTGTAATACATCAGAATGACATCGTGCACGCGCGGCAGGTTCATAGCGCCCTGTTTGTAATCGCTCTTGGTGGTCGTCCGCTTCCAGATGATCTCGTTGGAGAAGTGCATTTTTCCGAAAATGGCATCCAGAACAATTTTCAGATAGTGGCTGGCCGTCGGGTCACAGTGCAGATACATGCAGCCGCTCGATTTTAAAACGCGGTGTAATTCCATCAGCCGCCGCGTCATCATGACCAGGTAGGCCATCACGTCCGACTCATCCAGAAAGCGGCGCATTGCCGTGATCATTTCGGCAACCTCGGTGTAAGAGGATTTCCGAATTTCTCTGTATTCGCGCTCCGATTGGTCGCCCCAAACCCATGTATCCCGGAAGGCCGTGATTTGGGCTTGAGATTCGTGCCCCTTCGGAGTCTTATAAATCACGTTATAGCCTCGCCGGGTGTTGAACGGCGGATCGAGGTAGATCAGGTCCACGCTCTCGTCGGGGATGTACTCCCGCAGCACGTCCAGGTTGTCGCCGTAATACAGCCGATTCATCACGTCCATCCCTTTGGCCGGATTTCGCCCCGCCGTCCATTATAGATTGGGCCGGAGATAGAGACAATCGCCCCACCCCGGCCCAACCGAACGCCGAATGCTGACCCAATGTGCAGGTTTTCAACGCCGGGGACTGAAGTCCCCGGCTACGCACGTAAAGTCCACTGAAGTGGACTGCCGGCCCCGGTCTCGCCCTGCATTGTAGTCCGCTTCAGCGGACTTTGCAGATTTAGCCGGGGGTTTGAACCCCCGGCGACCGGGTCAGACATGGCCGTTGTTGAAACGCGCACATTGGGTTTGCTGACGGCTGACGGCTACTGAAACTGCACAAACGTGATCAGCGCCGTGTTGAGGGCACAGTCGTTCTCGTCGAAGCGAACGGTGATCGAGGGCGACAGCGGATTGCCGAAGCCGTCCTCGACGCGCACCGTGTACGGGTTGAACTGCGCCGCGTCCACGCGCAGCGGCACTTCCCAGCCGCCCTCGCCATAGCGACGGTTGCTGCCGCTGGTCACGAACACGTCCTGCCCACCGCCGACCACGTGGATCAGCGCGCCCTGCATCGGCTCGCCGCCCACACCGAGCACGTTCCCGCCGATGCCGAACCACGTGCACGGCGCATCGTTGCCGCTGGACACCAGAAACGCCTGGCTGTAGGTAAAGCTGAAGCCCGGCGTTGGCGTCAGGGTGAAGGTCGGCGTGAAGGGCGGATGCAGGATGGTGGCGATCACCGGGTTCGGCGTGGGCGACGGCGCGGGCACGATCACGTTGCCGCTGCCGTAAGCGTTGTTCAGGTAAACGTCGCGCGTTTCGTTGAGGATGGTCCGCGCCTGAAGCATGGTGTTGTAGCCGGCAACGGCGTTGTCCACCGGTATCGCGTAGGCCGGATTGGCATTCCAGCGGTTGCACTCGTCCTGCCACAACTGGATCGCCCGACGCAGCACGGCCAGTCCCTCATTGAGTCGATTCACCAACGGGATCAGTTCCGGGTAGGCGGCGCTTTCCCAGGCGGTCAGGGCGAAGTCCGGCGGCTGTTCCGGCAGGTTGACGCACGGCGCGTCGCCCTGGCTGCCCACCAGCCCGGCGCGCACGTCCAGCCAGATCGCCTCGATGCGCTCGAACTGGTCCTGGGCATAGTTGATGTGGGCGTGGATGGCGGTGAGGATCACCACCTTGCTGCGCGTGATGCGGAACTGCACCTCGTCGAAGGCAGCGCGTGCGCTGTTGAAGGTTGCCTGCCCCTCGGCGACGGCCTGCGGCGTGAAGCCGCCGGTCAGACAGGCATCCAGCCAGCCCTGAATGGCGTTACGCAGGTCGTTGAGGCCCTGATTGAAGCGATCCACCGCCTCGCCCAGGTCGGGATAATTCGCCCGCTCGACGGTTGTGAGCCAGAAATCCTCCGGCGCGGGGGGCGCGGAACACACCGCCGGGATGCCACCCACACTGACACCGTACCATGCCTGCTCAATCACGTCCAGCGTGGCCCTGGCCTGATCTAGGGAGCGGCGGATTTCGTCCACCACCAGAAAGCGGAAGCGCGCGTTGGCGTCGGAAAGGCGCACGCCCGTATCCGCCGACGGGCCGATCACGGCCAGATTCATCACCGAAAGCCCGCTGGGACTGTAAAAAGTCAGGTTTTCGGCGGCGGCCCAGCCGATCAGCCCTTCCCACGTGACCTGCACCCAACTGCCGGTCTCTGTTCGCCCGGTGACGGACACCTCGGCATAGCGCGGCAGGTTAGCGATGATCGGGTAAGCCAGGCTCGGCCCGGCGCGCAGGTACACGCCGCTGTTTTCCAGCCGGGCCGTGATGATGCTGGTCAGGTTGCTGCCGCCGGCGTTGGGCGCGGTGTTGCTGTTATAAGGAATGATGCGCGGGTCGGCCAGCGGTAGGCTGTTCACGTC
>Ga0209018_1000336_pt1 | contig 44963 bp, 45 predicted proteins | sample YNPBryBLVA2012_FD_185814 | JGI IMG/M metagenome (GOLD analysis project Ga0209018, IMG submission 185814) | Anoxygenic and chlorotrophic microbial mat microbial communities from Yellowstone National Park, USA - YNP Bryant BLVA 2012 (SPAdes)... ...
TATCCCCGCTCTTCCCACCCCTTCGGAGCATGGAAACCGCACTCAACGATCAAAGTCTCAGGCCTGCCGATTGCTGAATCCTCTATCCTTCGCCTTATGGTCTGCAGTCCTCTGTGATAACGATGCGGCGTAGAAACCCAGAAGACTCTCTGAACACAAGCCGAGACATGGCGCACCTGTTCAAGCTCGTACAAGTCAGGTAACATGGAACCGTCGCAGAGGACGTGCTTCCGCGATCGAAGTGCCAGCAAGGCAAGCCGCAAACGCTCTCTCGGATCACCCTCGATGTAGATGCCATCGACATCGTCGCGACTGATCGTGTCTTCGAAGGAACCAAAGTCGCATGCTTGGCTTTCTTGAAACATTGTGTGTGCGGCACTTGTGTCTCGCGCTGCGACGATCGTCAGGTTCGAATTGGGGCTCTTGCATACTGCCTTGGCGAACAACCTTGCCATGGGGCCACACCCATAGAGGCCCCAGCGGAAGTGGTCTTTGTGCCGAGGGCTCAGAAAGCTGTGATGTTTCGGCTTTGGATCTCCCATAACGTCCCTGATAAAGAAGACAAAGGAAATGGAGCATCAGTCGACGCTCCAAAGAACGGACTCTACGGCTCGGGTGGACACTCTCAGGTCTGTGAAGAGATGTGAATAGTTGCCAGCGAGGCTGAACACTTGCTCCGCAAAGGCGTCGGCTTCCCGAGCAAAGAGGTAGCTAGGAGGCTCTAGACTCCTGGCAAAAGTCGGGCTATCATCTTCAGGGTAGTACAGCCGTACATGAAGGTGCTCGTCGAGAGACAAAGGCGAGGTTGCTTCGATTCGGCCACCGGTGCCATAGGCCACTAGAGTGTTCCTTAGTCCATGATGTTGCCCGAGCACCAAGGTGGCACTTACGGATCGTTGGGAGAGTAGACAGGCGAATCCGTGAGTTTGCCAAGCATCGCGTGCAGATAGCCCATCGGCTTGGACATTGTGGCCTCGCCTTTCAGGGTGTCGGTAGGGATCGCGAAATCTCGCGGAACACCAATCGCTCCCGGGAAGCAGCCACTCCAGAAGATCGACGGCAGAACCCAGAAGGCTTAACAGTATGTCGTATTTCTCGTGAGCCGCTACGGAAAGAGCTTGCTGCCCTCCAAGGCTGAGACCATCGTTAGTCTCCCAGAGGAGGGCACAGAGGTCCCCGAGTGCCTCGTTGCCAAGAAGCTCACGGAGGGCCTGTGCAACGGGGTGGTGTCGATACGGTGACAAGTGACGGATACAAAGACGTTTCCTGAGTTCTGGCGACACGACTTTGCAGAGCTCCCGCTGATTCAGAAAAGCGGGGTGCAACGCAAGAACATGCTTGTGATTCGCTACTGCATGCTGGATCAGCTGCGCTCTTTGCGATTGGCGGGTACCGATGTAGATCGCGTCAACTGTCGTGTCGTGAAGCAGGTCGTCATAAGCATCAGAGTACAGGCACTGTTCAGCCGAGGCATTTGCCAAAGGCTGGTTGCTCTTCAGCGGAGAGGAGAAGTGGGCGAGTAGCTCACCATAGCTAGAGTGTCGCAGCTCCTCGGCAAATGCTGACGCCTGTGGCGTATCGCCAACTACAACCCAGCGCAGGCGTGAGCACGAATGATGCGACCCGTTGAATTGCATGGCGAGAATCCAAGGCTAGGTATCCAAGTGATACCACAGTCCGCTGTGTTTCGGGCACCTTAGCTGGCTAAGGTGAGGGCCGAGCGGCGGAGGGCGTCGAGGGCGCGCATGTTCTCCAGCGTGTCGCGCCACGGCATGGCGGCGCACTCGCGCAGGGGCAGGCTGGCGGCGACCGCGTCGGCCTCCATGGCGTACAGATCGCCTCCCTCGGGGTGCAGGCGGAACTCCTCGGTGGAGCCCTGCCGAACCAGGCGCAGCGTCGTCCCCGGACCCGGAACCCACGGGGAATCCAGCTCGATGCGGCCCTTCCGGCCGTAGACCACGGCGCCGTTCCGCAACTCCTGGTGCACGGCCGTGCCGAACGTGGCGGCGAACCCGTTCGGGAAGCTCAGCAGGCCCGCACCGACCGCGTCGTATCCCCGCGGATGCCTTTGGACCCTGTATTCGGCCCGCTCGAAGCCGGTCCCTGCGGCGAGCAGCGAGAAGCTCACGCAATACGTCCCCACGTCCATCAGCGCGCCTCCTCCGACCGCCGGGTCGGCGCGGAAGTCGTCCCAATCGTCCGGCGCGTCGAACCCGAACTCCGAGTGCGCGTACGTGGGGGCGCCGATCGCCCCGTCGGCGAGGAGCTCGCGCAGCTTGGCGATCTGCGGGTGGCAGCGATACATGAACGCCTCCATGAAGAACACTCCCGCCCTGCGGACCTCCTCCAGCGCCTCCTCGGCCTCCCTCAGGCTCAGGGTGAAGGGCTTCTCGCACAGGATCGCCTTGCCGGCGCGCGCCGCGGCGATCGTCAGCCCGGCGTGCGTGTGGTGGGGCGTGGCGATGTACACCGCCTGCACACCCGCGTCCGCCAGAAGGTCGTCGTAGGAGGCGCGCGGCGAGCCGCCGAACTCGTCGCAGAAGGCGCGGGCCTTCTCCATGCTCCGCGAACCGACGGCCGCCAAGACGCCGGTCTGCGATGCCCTCAATCCGCGCGCGAACGCTCGGGCGATTCGCCCAGTGCCGAGGATGCCCCATGCGATGCGGTCCGCCATGGGGCCAGATTACAGGACGCTGTCAAGCCTGTCGGCCGGGACCCTCGCGGAGGTACCACTCGTAGGCCATCCGGATGCCGTCCTCCAAAGGGATCCTCGGCCTCCAGCCCATCGCGAACAGCCTCGAGACGTCCATCGTCTTCTCCGGGAAGCCGTCCGGCTTGGAGGAGTCCCAGTCGATGGGCCCGCGGTGCCCCACCACGCGCTGAACGGTCTCGGCGAGCTCGCGGATGGTCACCGAGCTTCCGGTCCCGAGGTTGATGTGGCCCTCGACCCTCGGTTGGCGCATGAGGAACAGCAGACCGTCGGCGACGTCGTCGCTGTGCAGGAACTCGCGGCGGGGCGATCCCGTGCCCCAGCAGACCACCGGCCGATCCGGCAGCGCCTCGTGGAACCGGCGGATCAGCGCGGGCAGCACGTGCGAGGTCTCCGGGTCGAAGTTGTCGTTCGGCCCGTACACGTTGGGCGGCATCACCGTGAAGTAGTTGCGGCCGTGCTGGCGGCGGATGGCGTCGCAGAGGAACAGCCCGGCGATCTTGGCGATCGCGTAGGGCGCGTTGGTGGGTTCCGGGGGCGCCGTGAGCAGCGCGCTCTCCGGAATCGGCTGCGGGGCCTCGCGGGGATAGATGCAGCTGCTGCCCAGGAACAGGAAGTTCGGAACTTCGGCCAGGTGCGCGCCCCAGATCACGTTGGCCTCGATGACGAGGTTCAGGCCGATGAAGTCCGCCGGGTAGGTGCTGTTGGCCTTGATGCCGCCCACCTTGGCCGCGGCGAGCACCACCCAGTCCGGCTTCTCGGTCTGCAGGAACCGGTACACCGCCGCCTGATCGGAGAGGTCCAGCTCTTGGCGCGTGCGGAGCAGGAGGTTGGAATACCCCTCCGCTTGAAGCTTGCGGACGATCGCCGAGCCGACCAGCCCGCGGTGCCCGGCCACGAAGATGCGGTCCGACGGCCTCACGAGGACAGCTCCTCGATGCTCTCGTACTGCCGGAAGCCCTCTCGGCGGACCATGGCGTCGCGCTGGGCCTCGGCGACATCGCTGTGCACCATCTCGCGGATGAGTTCGCGGAAGGTGGTGCGGGGTTGCCACCCGAGCTTGGTCTTGGCCTTGGTGGGGTCGCCGAGAAGCGTGTCGACCTCGGTCGGCCGGTAGTAGCGCGGGTCGATGGCCACCAGGACCCGGTCGGTGCCCTTCAGCACGCCCACCTCGTCCACGCCGCTTCCCCGCCACTCGAGGGGCATCCCCACGAGGTCGAAGGTCAGCTCGATCAGCTCGCGGACGGAGTGCTGCTCGCCCGTGGCCACCACGTAGTCGTCCGGCTCGTCCTGCTGCAGCATCAGCCACATGGCCTCCACGTAGTCGCGGGCGTGGCCCCAGTCGCGCAGGGCGTCCAGGTTGCCCATGTACAGCCTCTTCTGCAGGCCGGCGGCGATGCGCGCGGCGCCCCGCGTCACCTTGCGCGTGACGAACGTTTCGCCGCGGATCGGCGACTCGTGGTTGAACAGGATGCCGTTGCAGGCGAACATGCCGTAGGCCTCCCGGTAGTTGCGCACGATCCAGTAGGCGTACAGCTTCGCGGCGGCGTAGGGGCTGCGGGGGTAGAACGGCGTGGTCTCCCTCTGCGGAATCTCTTGGACCAGGCCGTACAGCTCGCTCGTGCTGGCTTGGTAGAACCTCACGCGTTCCTCCATGTGCAGGATGCGGATCGCCTCCAGCAGGCGCAGCGTCCCGATCCCGTCGGTCTCCGCGGTGTACTCCGGGGCCTCAAAGCTGACCTTCACGTGCGACTGCGCGCCGAGGTTGTAGATCTCGTCCGGCTGGGTCTCCTCGATGACGCGGATGAGCGAGGAGGAGTCGGTGAGGTCGCCGTAGTGCAGGTAGAGGGGAACGCCCTCCTCGTGCAGGTCGTGGAACAGGTGGTCGATCCGCTGCGTGTTGAACGACGAGGCCCGGCGCTTGATGCCGTGCACCTCGTACCCCTTTCCCAACAGGAACTCGGCGAGATAGGCCCCGTCCTGGCCCGTGATTCCGGTGATGAGCGCTCTTGGCATGGTTCCTCTCGACTTCCGGCGACCGGGAGTCTACTCCCGTATTTTCGGCAGGTTGGGGGCCGGCCTCAGCCCACGGACGGGTATCGGCGCCAGCCGAGCAGCTGGAAGAGGAACAGGACGAGGAACCTGGGGTTCTGGCGGACGTAGCGCCTCCACAGGCGTCCAGGCTCGGTGAGCAGGCGGAAGAGCCACTCGAGGCCGTTCCGCTGCATCCAGGCGGGGGCGATCGGCTTGTCGCCGGAGAGGAAGCTGAACGCGGCGCCCACGCCGAGCATCACGCAGGGCACCCGGCCGCGGTGCTCGGCCATCCAGAACTCCTGCTTGGGGCAACCGAGGCCGACGAAGAGGATGCGCGCTCCGGACTCGACGATCTTTCCGACCAGCGCGGCGTCCTCCTCGGGCGTGAGCGGCCGATAGGGGGGGACGGCGGCGAACGCGATCTTCAGCGTCGGGAACCGCGCGTAGAGCGCGTCGATGAGCCGGCGGAGGGCCCTTTCGTTCGCGCCCCCGTACAGGCCGATCGGCACGCCGTCGCGCGCGGCGCGCTCCATCACGGCCGGGGTCAGCAAGGGTCCGCACACCCGCTCCGCCTCCGGCACGCCCATCGCCTTGAGGCCCCACACCAGGGGCATGCCGTCGCTGGTCACCAGGTCGGCGCGGTTGACCAGCTGCTGCAGCTCGTCGTCGTCGTAGGCCTCCATCACCATGTGCACGTTGGCGATGCACACGTAGCGGGAGCTGCCCTCGGCCGCCCACTGCAGGACCCGCTCGGTGGCGCGGTCGTAGGTGGTGGCGTCGACGCGCATTCCGAGGATGCGCCGAGTGATCGTGGACTCGGGCACGACTTCTCGGCTTCGGACGGCCTCGCGCGTCATGGCCCTAGCAAACATCTTCGTTCCGGCAGGAGGCTTGGTTCCCATTATAGCGCGGGTCGCGCTTTGGCACGGCTCTTGCCTGCGGTAGCCTGTAGCCATGCGAGCCGTCATCACCGGAGGCGCCGGGTTTCTCGGGTCCCACCTCGTCGATCGTTGCCTGGACGAGGGATGGGAGGTGGTCGTTATCGACAACCTGATCACCGGCAACATGGACAACCTGGCCCACCGGCTGGGCGATCCACGCTTCCGCTTCATCAAGCAGGATGTCTCGGAGTTCCTCTACGTGGACGGTCCGGTGGACTTCGTGTTCCACTTCGCCTCCCCGGCCTCGCCGATCGACTTCAAGCGGTACCCGATCCAGGTGCTGAAGGTCGGCGCGCTGGGCACGCACAAGGCGCTGGGTCTGGCCAAGGCCAAGGGCGCGCGGTTCATGCTGGCCAGCACGAGCGAGGTGTACGGCGACCCCGCGGTGACCCCCCAGCCCGAGACCTACTGGGGCAACGTCAACCCGATCGGGCCCCGCGGCGTGTACGACGAGGCCAAGCGCTACGCGGAGGCGATGACGATGGCGTACCACCACGTGCACGGGTTGGACACGCGCATCGTTCGGTTCTTCAACACCTACGGCCCCCGGATGAGGCTGGACGACGGTCGGGTCGTGCCGAACTTCGTCGCCCAGGCGCTGCGCGGCGAGCCGCTGACCGTCTACGGCGACGGCTCGCAGACGAGGTCGTTCGGCTACGTGGACGACACGATCGACGGCGTATGGCGGCTGGCCCACAGCGACTTCCACGAGCCGGTGAACATCGGGAACGACCGGGAGAGCACGATCCTGGAGTTCGCCGAGGCGGTGCTGCGGGCGACCGGATCGGCGTCGCCCATCGTGCACCTGCCTCCGGCTCCCGACGACCCCCAGCGCCGCCGGCCGGACCTGACCAGGGCGAGGACCATCCTGGGTTGGGAGCCGCGCACTCCGCTGGAGGAGGGATTGGCCAAGACGGTGGCCTACTTCCGCGGGCTCCTCACCTGAAGCGACGGGCGCCGCGGGCGGGCGAAGAGAAGGGCCGGGAGGCTGACGCCCCGGCCCCGCCGTCTGGAAGGATCGGTCGGATCAGCTTCGGCGTCGCCGTCGGGTCAGGGCCGCTCCCAGCGCGCCGGCCCCCAGCGCCAGCGTCGCCGGCTCGGGGACCGGCTCCGACGGGATGGACTGAATCCGAGCGTCGGTGAACTCCACGAGCAGGCCGACGTTCGAGCTCGCCGTCCCCGCGTTGTTCACGACGAAGAACAGGTCCAGGGAGTAGTTGCCCGCTGAGCCGCTCAGCTGGCTCGGAGTCAGCGTCAGGTCGAACGGGGTCCAAGCGCCTGCGGTGCTCGGCGAAGCGCCGGCGTTGTTCAGCAGGCTGCCGGCATAGCCCGATCCGGCGAGCGAGTAGGACTTGAGGAACAGGTAGCCGACGTTGTCCGAGGCGAACCGGCCCTGGATCTTCGCCTGCTGGGTCGCCGGGTCGAACGTTCCCGGCAGAGCGATCTGCAGGCGGTACACGTAGTCGCCAGGCAGGTCCGAACCGGGGTTGCCGCGCACCCCCTCGGCTCCAATCCAGCGGTAATCCGCCGAGTCGGTCAGCCAGCCGGTCGCGGGTCGCACCACCGCGTGCTCCAGCAGGTTCTGGCCCGATGGCCTCGCCACGAGCACCCAGTCGTCGTCGGCGTTGCTGTAGCCGATCAGACTGCTGCCGTCCATCCCAGTGTTGCCGTCCTTCACGAGGTTGCCGAACAGAACGGCCGCAGGGCTAATCGCCGCCAGGCCGATCGTCGGAATCAGCATCCAAAACCGTTTCATCGATTCTCCACCTCTCTTGGCCATGCCCGAGGAGCCACGGGCTCCATCAACCATGGAGAGAGGATGCGCCAGCTCCGGCGATCCTCCCAAGTCATTATCCTCCGGCAAAACGACCGGGATGGGACAGACAGTTGAGAAACTAGTAGAAATACCGGGTGGGCCGTCGGACCGAAGGTCCGCATCGCCCGGCGTTCGGGTAGAACCGTGCCATGGGCCAGTTTCTGCCGTGCTTCAAGGCGTACGACGTTCGCGGGAAGGTGCCCGCGGAGCTGAACGAGGACGTCGCCTACGCGATCGGGCGCGCCTACGCCGACGAGACCGGCGCCAAGCGGGTGTGCGTCGGCTACGACATCCGCCTGAGCGGCCCCTCGCTCGCTCGCGCACTCTCGCAGGCGCTCAACGACGCCGGCGTGGACGTCGTGGACCTCGGCATGGTCGGAACGGAGATGGTGTACTTCGCCACCGGCCACTACGGGTTCGACGGCGGCGTGATGATCACGGCGAGCCACAACCCGCCGGAATACAACGGCATGAAGATGGTCCGCGCCGAGTCGCGCCCCATCAGCGGCGACAGCGGCCTGCTGGAGATCGAGCGCCGGGCGTTCGAGAAGCGGTGGCAGCGGTCCGGCAAGGGCTCGACCACCAAGCTGGACGCCTACCCGGACTTCGTTCGGCACCTCTTGAAGTTCGGCGACCCCGCCTCGATGAAGCCCCTGCGCATCTTGGCCAGCGCGGGCAACGGCGCGGCGGGGGTGGCGATGAACGCTTTGGCGCGCCACCTGCCCCTGCGGATCGAGCCGCACCTGTTCGAGCCCGACGGCAACTTCCCGAACGGAGTGCCGAACCCGATCCTCGAGGAGTCCCGGCAGGGGGTGGAGCGGCTGATGCGCGAGGCTCACGGACGGGGGGAGCCGTTCGACTTCGGCGTGGCGTGGGACGGCGACTACGACCGTTGCTTCTTCTTCGACGAGACCGGGGCGTTCATCGAGGGCTACTACATCGTCGGACTGCTGGCCCAGGCGCTGCTGGCCGAGAGCCCGGACCACACGATCATCTACGACCCGCGTCTGATCTGGAACACCCTGGACGTCGTGCAGCGGATGGGTGGCCGGGCCGTCATCTGCAAGAGCGGGCACGCGTTCATCAAGGAGAAGATGCGCGCCGAGAACGCCACCTACGGCGGGGAGATGAGCGCGCACCACTACTTCCGGGACAACTGGTTCTGCGACAGCGGCATGATCCCGCTGATGCTCATCGCGCAGCTGGTGAGCAAGTCGGGCCAGTCGCTCGGCACGCTCGTAGGCGAGATGATCGAGCGCTTCCCGTGTTCCGGCGAGATCAACTCGCACGTGGCCGACGTGCAGGCAACCCTGCGCAAGGTGGAGGAGCGCTACTCGGACGGCAAGATCGACAAGATCGACGGCCTCTCCGTGGAGTACGACCGCTGGCGGTTCAACCTGCGAGGTTCGAACACCGAGCCGGTGATCCGTCTGAACGTGGAGACCCGAGGCGATCGGGGCCTGCTCCGCGAGAAAACCGAAGAGGTCCTAGCGCTCGTCCGTTCCTGAAGGGACCGGGCCGGGGGGCCGGTGTGAGCCGCGTGTAAACTCCTTTACACTGTGGTTGAAGCCCCACTGGTCGAGTTGACGCAGCGGTTGCGGGAGCGCGGCATCCAGCCGACCCCCCAGCGTCTGCTCGTCGCAGAGTGCCTCTCGAATGCCAAGGGGACTCATCCGACGGCGGACGACGTTCTGAGGCTGGTGCGACGCAAGTGGCCGGCGGTGTCCCGGGCCACCGTGTACAACACACTCAACCTGTTCGCCGAGAAGGGTCTGGTGCGGCGGCAGACGCTCCGAGAGGGCATCGCGGTGTTCGACCCGACGCCCGATCCGCACCACCACCTGGTCGACGTGGAGAGCGGGGAGATCGTCGACCTGCCCGTGGACTCCCTGAGAGTGGAAGGCTTGGATAGGATCGAGGGGTACGACGTCGTCGAAGTGAGCGTGGTCGTCCGCGGCAAAAGGAGGCGCTCCTGATCGTTGCTGCCAGTCTTGCCACGCGACCTGCTTGCGGCTTCACGCGGCGAGCCGGCCTCCGGGCCGCGCCGGGGTGCGGCGGGGTCCGCTGAGGTACATTTCCCGGCGGAATGAAAGCCGAACGCCTCTACACGTCGGAGAGCGTCAGCGAGGGACACCCCGACAAGCTCGCCGACCAAATCTCCGACGCGCTCCTCGACGGTTTCTTCGACGAAGCCCGCAATCAGGACCGCGAGCGCGGCACGACCGGCAGCTCGGACGGCGTGCTGGCCAACACCCGCGTGGCGATCGAGACGCTGCTCACCCGCGGCCTGTGCATCGTCGCAGGCGAGGTCCGCCTGCCCGAGGGCTACGTGGACATTCAGGGAATCGTCCGCGAGACGATCAAGAACGTCGGCTACACCGATACCGACCTGGGCTTCGACGGCAACACGTGCGGCGTGCTCGTCGGCATTCAGGAGCAGTCGAAGAACATCGCGCAGGGCGTGGACACCGGCGGCGCGGGCGACCAGGGCATGATGTTCGGCTACGCCACCAACGAGACGCCGGAGCTGATGCCGCTGCCCATCGCCATCGCGCACGCGCTGATGCGCCAGGCGGCGGAGGTGCGCAAGAAGCACCCCTCGCTCGGCCTGCGGCCGGACGCCAAGAGTCAGGTCACGATCGTGTACGAGGGGCGCAAGCCGAAGCGCATCGACACCGTGGTGATCTCGCACCAGCACGCCCCGGGCCTGAGCCAGGAGGCGGTGCGCGACATCCTGAGAGAGAGGGTTCTGGAGCCGGTCCTCCAAACGTACAGCGAGTACGTGCAGGATCAGCCCAAGTTCCTCGTCAACCCCACGGGCGTGTTCGAGATCGGCGGCCCCCAGGGCGACACCGGCGTGACCGGCCGCAAGATCATCGTGGACACCTACGGGGGGATGTGCACGCACGGCGGAGGCGCCTTCAGCGGCAAGGACCCGACCAAGGTGGACCGCAGCGCGGCGTACATGGCCCGGCACGTGGCCAAGTGCATCGTGGCGGCGCGCCTGGCCGACGTCGCGCAGGTGTCGCTGGCGTACGCGATCGGCGTGGCCCAGCCGGTGTCGGTGGACATCGACACCTACGGCACGGAGAAGGTCGATCCGGAGCTGATCGAGAAGCGCGTTCGCGACACGTTCGACCTTTCGCCCAAGGGCATCATCCAGCATCTGCGGCTGCTGGAGCAGAGGTACCTGCCGACGGCGCGCAACGGGCACTTCGGCAACCCGGCGTTCCCTTGGGAGCGTACGGACGAGGCCGAGGCGCTCAAATAGCTCGAAAGGTAGCCCGTGGTGAGCCGGCTGGGGCTCGAACCCAGGACCCACGCCTTAAAAGGGCGTTGCTCTACCGACTGAGCTACCGGCTCCCACGAGCCGCCTGATCGTACCCCGAAGGGGGTGACGCCCGGCGCGGCTCCGGTATATTGAGCCTATGCCCGAGGAACCGCTGACCTACCGCGACGCGGGGGTCGACATCGACGAGGCGGGCCGCGCGCTGCGTGCGGTCGTGGATCGGATCCAGCAGACGCACGACGAGCGGGTGGTCGGCGGGATCGGAGCCTTCGGCGGGCTGTTTCGCGCGGAGTTCCCGGACTGTGAGCGGCCGCTCTTGGTCAGCAGCATCGACGGCGTCGGCACCAAGACGAAGGTGGCCTCGATGGTGGGCTCCTACCGCGGCTTGGGCAAGGACATCGTCAACCACTGCGTGAACGACATCCTGTGCCAAGGAGCGCGTCCGCTGTTCTTCCTCGACTACTTCGCCACGTCGAAGCTGGAGGCCGAGGTGTTCCAAGAGGTGCTGAGCGGCGCCGCCGAGGCCTGCGCCGAGGCCGGGATCGCGCTGATCGGCGGCGAGACGGCGGAGATGCCCGGCGTGTACCACGACGGCGAACTGGATCTGGTGGGGGCCATCGTGGGGGTGGTGGACCAAGGCAGGATGCTGCCGCGAGGCGAGCCCAAGGCCGGCGACGCCCTGGTCGGGATCGCCAGCAACGGCCTGCACACCAACGGGTTCTCGCTCGCCCGGCGCGCGCTGTTCGAGATCGCCGGCATGTCGGTGCGCGATCCGGTCCCCGGGCTCGAGACCACGATCGGCGACGAGCTGCTGCGGCCGCACCGTTGCTACCTGAACGCCCTGTACCCCCTTTTGCAGGAGGGTTCCGGCATCTACGGGCTCGCGCACATCACCGGCGGGGGGGTGTACGACAACCTGCCCCGCGTGCTGCCGCTGGACGTGCGGGCGGTGATCGACCGGCGCTCGTGGACCGTGCTGCCCATCTTCCGGCTGATCCAAGACGCCGGCGGCATCCCCGAGAGCGAGATGTACCGGGCGTTCAACATGGGCATCGGCATGGTGGCCGTCGTGGATCGCGACCTCGCGGGGGCGGTGGTCCAGCGGCTGAACCAGGCTGGCGAGGCCGCCGCGGTGATCGGGGAGCTGCAGAAGGGCTCGCACGACGTCCAGATCCTGTAGGCGCCCTCGCCGGGGGCGTATCATGGGGCCATGAAGCGCGCCCTCGCCGTCTGCATCCTCATGGGTGCCTGCTTGGCCCATGGCCAGTGGACCGCCGAGGAGTCCGGCGGCATCGACCGCCTGTTGCGGTTCTGGAACTTCGACCGCAAGGAGCTGCGGATCGTGCCTCCGCTTGGGCCGGACCGCTACCGCCTCGCCGCCGTGGACGCGGCCTTGGCCGAGCCGATCGGGTCCTTCGACGCCGTCGGCCAGTGGGCGGGCTGGGCCATGCAGACGGAGGACCTGGGTCTCCGCTTCTATAGGCTGCTGCCCCAGGCTCCCTTGAGGGCTGGGCTCGTGCCGGTTTCGGTGTCGGTGTCGCCAGCCGATCTGCCTCGTTCCGTGCCGGAGGCCGCCCGGGAGCCGGTGGCCCGAGCCGCCGCGCTGGTCCTGGAGGCCCGCAGGCTGACCGCCTTGGCGTTGGAGGGCATTCGCCCTGAGGACCGCGAGGCGCTCGTCAGGAGCCTCCCCGCTATCGCGGCGGAGAGCGAGGCCGTTCCGCCGGGTCCGGGCGAGGCGAGGTTGTTGCAGAGGGCAGAGGCGTTCGGGTTGCTGGATCGGGTGTCGTGGGAGCCGCTGCACCAAGCGGCCGCGAGGCTCGAGTCGGCTCGGGCGGCTCTCGTGCGCGACCTGCAGGAGGCGTTCGCCAAGGGCGCTCCGGCGCAGGTGCTCACGTTCCAGGTCGGCGGGCTGACGGTGATCGTGGGCACGGCCCGCAGCGACCGGTACAGCGTACCTGCCAACGCCCTGTGCATCGATCCCGGCGGGGACGACGTGTACGGAGGGCATCCGGGAGCGGGCATGGCCGGCGTCGGCCTCGCGATCGATCTCGGGGGCTCCGACCAGTTCGACCTGGGGGACTTCGGAGGAGGCGCGGGCGTGCTGGGCGTTGGCGCGCTTTGGGACGTCGGTGGCCACGACCGGTTCTTCGGCCGGACGCTGACGTTCGGCGCGGCGTTGGGCGGGTTCGGAACGCTGTGGAAGGACGGCGGGCACGATTCCTACCGGTCCCTCGCGCTCTCGCAGGGCTTCGGGATGTTCGGCGTGGGACTCCTGCAGGACACCCGCGGGGACGACCGCTACCACGTGGGCCTGTTCGGCCAGGGAGCCGCTCGCACGGCGGGAGTCGGGGTGCTGAGCGACCTTTCGGGGAACGACGTGTATACGGCGGGCGGAGTCGAGAGCGGCGCGCCGCTCGTTCCTCAGAGCTGGCAGTGCTTCGCGCAGGGCGCGGCGTGCGGGCACCGGGAGGACTCCGGCGGTGCGAGCGGAGGCATCGGGCTGCTGGTGGACGCCGCTGGGGACGACGCCTACTCGGCGGGGACCTACTCGCAGGGCGCGAGCTACTGGTTCTCGATCGGCGTGCTGTGGGACAAGGCCGGCCACGACTCCTACTCCGCGCACTATTACTCCCAGGCGAGCGCGATGCACCTGTGCGCCGCCTACCTGGTGGACGAGGCGGGTAACGACGCTTACACGGTCCGCACCGGGGCGATGCACGCGATCGGCCACGACTATGGCCTGGCGGTGCTGCTCGACCGGTCGGGGAACGACGTGTACGCGGGCTCGGACAGTCGGCCGGGGATCGGCAGCGCGAACGGCGTGGGCCTCTTCGTTGACGCCGCCGGCGACGACCGCTACCAAGGGCCGCCTGCAGTGGCCTCCGCCGCGCGCGATTCCGGCTCGGTCGGTCTGTTCGCCGATCTCGGGGGTCAGGACCTGTACGCGCGGGGCCTCTCAGACGGCTCCGTTCGGCTGGAACCCCAGTGGGCGGCGGCGCTGGACGCCGAGGGCGTCGCAGCGGCATCGCCGGCGGCCCAGGCCCCGGAGCGGCCCAAGCCCGGCAGCAAGCCGGATCCGGGTCCAGAGGAGCTGGAGAGGCTGTTCCGCACCGCCAGCGGCTGGGGGGTCGGAACGCAGGCGGACGCCGTGCGCCAGGCGACTGACGAGCTCATCGCCATCGGCAAGCCGGCCCTGGAGTGGATGCTCCGCGAGAAGCTGGCATCGGCGGACCGCCTGTCCCTAAGGGCTTTCGAGGCGGTCATGGGCGCGCTGAAGCCGGTGGGCGGGGCGATGCTGGCTCCGTACCTGTCTTCCGCCAAGAGCACCGAGCGTGAGAACGCCTGGCGCCTGGCCCGCTCGCAAGCGGTTCCGGAGGCCGCCACGGCGCTGGATGCCGGGCTCGCCGACCCCAAGACGAGGCTCTCGGCCGTCGGTTGGGCCGGTGCGACGAAGGCCGAGTCCGCCGTGCCGCGGCTCGTGGAGTGGGCCGGCGGAGACGACCGCACGCTCGCTCTGGCCTGCTTGGCCGCACTCCGGTCCATCGGTTCGCCTGAGGCGATCCCCGCGCTCCGGAAGCTCGCGGTCGCCGAGGATCTGGGCCTGCGGAAGGCCGCGGTGGCCGCACTCGCCCGCTTCCCAGACGAGGCGCTGTCGCTCGGCACGGCGCTGCAGCAGAGGGGGATTCGGGAGCAGCGCATCGGCATCGAGCTCCTGGCCGCCGCGGGAACCGACGCCGCGCTGGCGCTGGTCGTATCGGCGCTGGACTCGGCCAAGCCCGAGCTGCGCCTGGAGGCCGTTCGCTGCCTGACCGAGGTGGACCCCGCCCGCTACCGCGCGCAGATCGCCAAGCTGGCCGAGGACCCCGACCCGGACGTCCGGCTCGCCGTGCGCTGGGCCCTCGGCAAGACCTCCGGTCGCTAGCCTCGGGACGGCACGTACACCTTGTAGGTGTAGCTGCGCTCGAGTTTGCCCGCCGGAGCGACGTTCTCGATCCACTCGAGTCGGGCAGTCGGGTTGGCGTCGCGGATGCCTTTGGCCGTCTTGGTCACGCGCACCGAGCCGGTGGTCTGCTCCACCTCTCCCGTGAGCTCCTTGCGGATCCGCAGGCGGATCTCCTGGGGCTTGGCGTTGATCACGGAGAGCGTGCCCTTCACGGTGACGAGGTCGAAGATCGGGTTGCCGGCGGAGTTGCGGATGGCGCCCCGCTCCCGGGAGACCTCCTCCTCTCGAACCTGGGCGCGGACGTCGAGCGCCTTGGTGATGCGCACGAGCGCCTCGGCGTCCCGGCCGGTGTAGCGCATCGTGTCCTGGCCGAGGATCTGGCCGTCGCGGAGCACCGTGGCCGGCGCGGTCGTCCAAGGCTGGCCGCTCTTGTTGGCGAACTTCAGGCAGTTCCAGACCTCTCCCGCCTCGTCCGGCAGGCGCTCCGGCTCGGGCCGCCCGGCCATAGGGTCCGCCACGTCCCAGGTGTACAGATGCTCGTAGTCCGACTCGGAGGCCAGCAGGTAATAGAGGCCGCGGTCTCCCTTGGCGAGCTCCACCCCGGGCAGGCGGTAGAAGAACAGGTCCTCGAGCTGCTCTCCGGGCGGGGCGGAGGGCACGTCGAAGGCGGCGCCGAAGTCCACGCGGTCCGCTGCGGCGGCGTTCTGCGTGAGCATCATGCCCTCTCTTCGGGCGACCTCCGGGGTGCCGGCGCGAAGCAGCGATGCCACCACCTGGTCCGCGGTGGTGCCGGCCGTGAGCGGCTCGTCGATCGCCGCGAAGGGGACGTTGGGAAAGCCGGTGATCAGCCGCAGATCGGCCTGCCGGAGGTCCGCCAGGTCGTTCACGAGGGTGGCCTTGCAGAGCACCTTCAGCCGCTTGGGGTCGGAGACGTCGATCGCGTACGACGGCGACCAGAGCAGGCCGCGCTCGAGCGACACCATCAGCACCTTGCCGGACGGCGCGCCTTGGGTCTCGATCCGCACCACCCGCTTCGTCGTCTCGACCTCCTTCTGCCACTTCAGGGTGCCGGATGCGGAGAGCACCGAGCGGATCGCCGCCTTCGGCAGCGCCACCGTGCCGGCGGCCGTGCGCAGGACCAGGAGCTGGCCCTCGGCGGATACGATGCGCCCGGTCTGCGACTTGCCGAGCGCCGGGTCCTCGCTCGCGAAGGCGACCTGGACGCTTTGGCCGACGTTCGCCGCGAGGACCTCCTCCAGCGACGAGAGCGGCGCAGGCGTCTTGGTCTTCACGACCGAGCTGACGACGGACCGGAGCTGGGCGCCCTCCGCCGGGACGAACCAGAGCGTTCCGAGCGCGGCGCGGGGGACCTCGCCGACCGTCGCCTTGCCGTCCGTCACGGGAATCTCGCGCACGACGACGGCGTAGCCGTTCTTGAAGAGCGAGGCCGCTACGACGCGACCCCCGGCGGGGCTCGGTGCGTCGGCCGAGAAGAGCAGCGTTGCGACTGCGAGCGGAACGAGCATGGGTTACCTCCTTTGCCTGAGACAAACGATAGACGTGCGAAGTCCAAAGCAGGCATCCCTCGCTCGCAAAAGCCCTCCAGCGCGCGGCGCTCTGCCTGAAAATGGGTCTTTCGACCCCCCCCCATCGGGATGGGTACTGTGACGCAAAGGAGGCTGTAGGATGAGACTGTGGATCCAATCCCTGTTGGCGGCCGTACTTGCGGTCTTGGTGGTCGTTGGGACGGTGCAGGCGAGCCTGGTGCGGGGCGCTCTGGTGGCGTTCCCGCCCTGTTGCTGGTACGCCGGCATCAGCGGGCAGGCGAGCGGGCCCTGCGACGCTTGCCAGACCTTGGACTGCTGTCTGACCGGTTGCAGGGGATACTGCTCCGGGCTGGCCTATAACGCTTGCAGAGATGCCTGCTACATCAAGTTCACGTCCAACTAGGTGGTCGCCGGTGGCCGTGGCCGTCGGCCTCCTGCTGGGTCTGGCGGCTTCGTTCTGGGTGGTTCGATCGTGCAGCGTGGACCCGAAGAAGCTCCGGGATGCTCGCGAGCTAGGCTACAGCAGCCTCGCCGACTACGACTCGTACTGGGCGCTGGTGCACAAAGTCAGTGACAAGCAACTCTTGAACGGCGACGAGATTGCGGAGATCGAGCGCCTGCTGCAGGCGAACCCGGAGGACAAGACGGGGATCGGGGGTCTGCTCGGCTACCAGGCCCGCGGCCCGCACCGGCAGCGCTGCATCGAGCTGACCAAGGCCTACCTCCTGAACGACCCTCGTCCGAGGGTACAGACGTTCGCCCTGCTCAACCTGAAGCGGCTGAACGCGCCGGATTGGCGGCAGCAGTGCGAGGCTCGGCTGAACAGCCAGGACGAGGACCTCCGGTCGTTCGCCAAGGAGCTTCTGGATGGCACGATTCGATAGCCCTCCGCGGAGCGTCCGGCTCGGCTTCACGCTCGTGGAGCTGCTCGTGGTCGTGGCGATCCTCGTCCTGTTGGCCGCACTGCTCTTCCCGGTCCTGTCCAAGGCCCGGGAGAGGGGAAAGGACGCGGGGTGCCTCTCGAACCTCGCTCAGATCGGCAAGTCGATGGCTCTGTACGCCGCGGACCACGACGACTGCCTGCCTTACGGACCTTCCGCGGTGGCGAAGTACCAGCACCTGGACGGGCCCTCCCCCGACCCGTTCTTCGCTCTGCCGACGGCAGAGTCCTTGCTCGCGCCGTACGGCGCTTCGAAGAGCCTGATGAGGTGCCCGCGGGACGCCTTCTACATGGGGCCGGACCCGAACACGCAGAACCGGGAGTTCGTGCACGACCGGTCGTCCAGCTTCTTCGGCAGGGTCGGCTCCAGCTACCTTCTGCTCACTTCCGCGCCCGGCGGGTTGCGGAGGCTGTCCGACGCTGCGTCCCCCTCCGAGAACGCCCTTGGGATGGACGCCGCCCCCTTCCACGGGGACGAGGATCGCTTCGGCGTGGTGTACCGCGATCTCCATGCGAAGATCGAGCCTTGGTCGAAGAGGGGCGATCTGATCGGCGCTTGGTGACGCGCCTCGCGCGGGAAGAAGCCCCGAGCGCGTAGGTAATCTGGCGCCATGGCAAAGAGCGCGCTGATCGTTTGGGGCGGCTGGGACGGCCACGAGCCGGACAAGGTCGCCGACCTGTTCCGAGAGATTCTCGTCGGCGAGGGGTTCGAGGTCGAGGTGGCGGACACCCTGGATGCGTTCCGGGACGCCGAGAAGCTGGCCGGCCTGAGCCTGATCATCCCCGTGTGGACCATGGGGAGCATCCAGCCCGAGCAGGAGCAGCCGGTGCTGCGGGCCGTCGCGGACCACGGAGTCGGCATCGCGGGTTGCCACGGGGGGATGTGCGACGCGTTCCGTCTGAACACCGAGTGGCAGTTCATGACCGGCGGCCAGTGGGTCGCGCACCCCGGCAACGACGGCGTGCGGTACACGGTGAATATCAACCGCTCGAACCCGCACCCGATCACCGACGGCCTGCCCGACTTCGAGGTGGTCAGCGAGCAGTACTACCTGCACGTCGACCCGGCCGTGAACGTCCTCGCCACGACGGACTTCCCGACGCCCGGTGTGGACGGGCCGCACGTGGGCAACCCGTGCAAGATGCCTCAGGTGTGGACGAAGACCTACGGCAAGGGACGGGTGTTCTACACCGCGTTGGGCCACCACCGCGACGTGCTGGAGCCCGAGACGCCTCGGGAGATCTGCCGCCGCGGTTTCCTTTGGGCCGCCAAGGGCGTAGGCCTGTAGGCCTCAGCGTTCGGGCTGGAGCCGCCGCCGGAGCCACTCGTACCAGCGCTCCAGCCCGAGGCCCGTCTTCGCGCTGACCTCCAGCACGTTGGCCTGGGGGGCGACGCCGCGCACCGCCTCCAGAGCCTCGTCCCGCCGGAACTCCACGGCCTCGGCGAGGTCGATCTTCGTGACGAGAACCAGATCGGCCGTCTTGAACAGCGTCGGATACTTCAGCGGCTTGTCCTCGCCCTCGGTGACGCTGAACAGCACCACCCGGGCGTGCTCGCCCAGGTCGTGGGTGGCCGGGCAGACGAGGTTGCCCACGTTCTCCACGATCAGCAGCCGCAGGCCGTCGAGCCCGAGCGCATCGAGGGCCGCTCGGACCATGTTCGCCTCGAGGTGGCAGTAGCCGTCCGTGGTCACCTGCACGACGCGCGCGCCCTTGCCTCGGAGCCGGGCGGCGTCGTTGTCGGTGGCAAGGTCGCCGACCACCACGCCGATCGGCACTTCGCCGGCGAGGTCGCTCAGCGTGCGCTCCAGCAGCGCCGTCTTGCCGGCCCCGGGGGAGGACGTCACGTTCAGGCAGAACACGCCCAGCCGATCGAAGTCGGCGCGCAGGGCGGCGGCCATGCGGTCGTTTTCGGCCAGCACGGCCTGAGCGATGTCCACGATCTTGCGCTCTTCCATGGTCACTCCAACTCGATCTGCGCCAGTTCCAGCTCCCGCCCGCTCACGATCTTCGCGGACGGGCGGCCGCAGGTCGGGCAGGCGTACACCGCCGCCTTCGGCTCGAACTCCGCCTCGCAGGATTCGCACAGGCAGCGCACCGGCACGTGCTCGACCTCCAGCCTCGATCCCTCCGCGAGCGTCCCTCGGCACACGACGGGGTACGCGAACTCCATCGCCTCCGGCACCACGCCTGCGAGCGCGCCGATCCGGAGCCTCAGCACGGCGATGCGGCGGCCGCCCAGCTCCCTAGCTTTGGCCTCGGCGGCGCGCACGGCCGCGGCGCAGATTGACACCTCGTGCACGGCCCATTGTAGACCAGGCCCACCGGTCGGCGTGACCGGGTCCATAATGCGCCATGGTTCGCATCCGAGCTTTCGCCGTCGCGGCGCTGGCGGCCCTCTCCGCGGTCGCGGCATACGCGCAATCGTTGGCTCCCGGCGACCCGGCCCCGCCGATCCAGGTGGCGTCGTGGGTCAAGGGCACTCCCGTCAACTCGCTCGAGCCGGGCAGGTTCTACGTGATCGAGTTCTGGGCCACATGGTGCGGCCCTTGCCGTCAGAGCATTCCGCACCTGACCGAGCTGGCGCGCAAGTACGCCGGCAAGGTCACGTTCATCGGAGTGGACGCCTACGAGCGCGGCGAGAGCACCGAGGCCATCCAGGCGAACGTGAAGAAGTTCGTCGAGGAGATGGGCGACAAGATGGAATACAACGTCGCCATGGACCAGCCGAGCGGCAAGATGGCGGATTCGTACATGACCGCCGCCGGCCAGAACGGCATCCCGACGGCGTTCGTCGTGGCCGACCAGAAGGTGGTCTGGATCGGGCACCCGATGTCCATGGACGAGCCTCTGGCGAAGATCGTGGAGGGCTCGTTCGACGTGCCGAAGTTCCGAGCGGCCTTCCTGGAGCAGGCCGCCGCCGAGAAGAAGCAGATGGAGGCCAGGCAGAAGCTGTCGGCCGCCCGCGCGCAGTACGCCAAGGGCGAGAAGGCCCAGGCGCTGAAGGCTCTTGACGAGCTGGCGAAGGAGCCCGCCGTCGCGACGATGGCGAAGGTCACCAAGCTGCAGCTCATCGCCGCAGACGACCCCAAGGCTGCCGAGAAGATGATCGACGAGCTCGGCAAGGCCAAGGGAGAGGACGCCTCGGCCCCGCTCATCACGTTCATGATGACCCAGCCGCCGAAGGACGAGGCCAAGAAAGCCGCGTTCGAGAAGCTGGTGGATCGGGCGATCGCTCGGGCGAAGGCGATGGAGAAGGACAGCGGCCCGCTGTTCTACTACTACGAGGCCCTCGTGTACCAGCGACGGAACGACAAGAAGAACGGCATGGTCGCCGTCCAGAAGGCGGAGAGCCTGCTGGGCAAGATGCCCGCGGAGGAGGCGGAGCAGTTCAAGCCGTACCTGGAGCGCCTGAAGAAGTTCTTCAGCGAGCAGTGACAGGGTTCGCCGCGGCGAGAGGGGCCGGGGTCGCCGATACCCCGGCCCCTCGGTCGTCGGTGGATGAGGCTACCCATCGACAAGATCGGCAAGCTCGGGAGGGGCGCAGCGACCCCGGCCCCTTGGTCGTCGCCTGGAGGCCTCGCTCAGCGGATGCGCACGGCCAGCGACACCATCAGCTGGTTCTGCCCCAGGTTCCTGCCCACCGTTCCGCCGTTGGACAGGTGCAGGTAATCGACGCCGACCCGGACCTCGGTGCGGATACGGAAGATCATCCCGAATCCGAGCACGGGAGAGGAGTTGAGTTCGCTGTCCAAATCGTTGCTCGGCTTGTTCTGGAGCTGCAGCCCCCAGCCGACACGGAAGTAGGTCCCAACCTCCTTGGTCCACATGTCCTCGTAGGAGGCCACGGCCAGGATGCCGACGGCGTCGGTCGCCACGTTGGGGATCGACTCGCGCGAGGTCGACCAGGACTTCTCGTAGTAGAGGTACAGGTCCAGGTTGCCGGGGCGGGTGCCGGCCTTCATCTTGGGGTCGGGACGGCTGTAGCCCAGCCCGAATGCGATCGCCTCCCGCTTGTCCTCGCTGCCCAGGGTGATCTGGGAGCGGCCCGTGTGCGCGCTGAGGAACCACTTGCCCTCCCCCGCCCGCAGGGTGCCGGTTGCCAGAGCGAGGACCGCCGCGGCCACGATGCGCCTCATGGCGGCTGTATACCTGTTCCGGCCTCTGAGCGCTTTTGGGAGGGACCGGTTCGGTGTAAAGTTTGGTTGGTCCATGCACCGCCTGGCGAAGTTGCTCGGGGTTGACCGCCGCGAGGGCGCGGTGCGCGTCGCCGTGCTCGTGGGGCTTGTGTCGGCGCTCGGCCTCGCGGCGTCCTTCGCCATCTGGTGGAGGGTGCGAACTCTGGAGACGGAGCGGTACGAGGACCGTCTGGCGAGACTCGCGGACGCTCGGATTCGCTCGACCGTCGCGGACTTGGATTGCGGCCCGCTGTTGCGGCAGATCGCCCTGTTCTTCGCCAACAGCGACGAGGTCACCCCGTGGGAGTTCACAAACTTCGTGTCCGCCTACATGGATCGGCCGCACTTGCTGGAGCTCTCGTGGAGGGACGGGGACCTGCGCCCGCTCCTTCGCCGGAGTTCTCCAAGGACGCAGGGCGTCCCCGTTCGGTTGGAGCGGGGGGATGCGGCGATTCCTCCCGACGGTCGTCCCATCGCCTTGCGGGCTCAGGCGCCGGGCAACGGGCGGCTGGTTGCGATCTGCCGGGCAGCCCGCACCGGAGGCGGTCGGCAGGGCGTGCTGGCGGCCGTGCTGGACGTCGGCGGTTGGATTCTTGCGAACGGTCCTGGCCACGGCACCGACTTCGACTTGGCGCTATCCCTGGACGTTCCCGGCGGCAGCCTGAGGTTCGGCTCGTCCGGGGGCGAGCGCTATCTGGCCGTGCCGCTGCGGCTCTCGGGCTTGGAAGGGAAGCTGGAGTTGTGGGCTTCGGAGGAGTTCCTCCGATCGCAGTCGGGAGGCGGCGCGACGGCCACGCTGATCGGAGGCCTCGCTCTCACGGCGCTGTTCGCCGGCCTCATGTACTTCGGCCTCACCGAAGGCCGCAGGCTGGAGGCCTTGGTCCGGCAGCGGACCGAGGAGCTCTCTTCGCAGGCCCGAAAGCTGTCTCGAATCATGGACGCGAGCCCAGACGGCATCGCGGTGCTGGACGGCCAGCGCCGCGTGCTGCAGGCGAACCGCAGGATGGGCGAGCTGTTGGGACGCGCTCCGGCCAGCCTCGTCGGGGAAGACGCCGTCTGTTGGCTGCACGATCCCGGCGAGGCGGACCGGTTCTTGGAGTGCTGCCGCTCAGGAGCGGGCTCGGTGGTCGTGAGGCTGACGGACGGACAGAGGGCGTTCGACGCGGAAATCACCGCGGCTCCGGTTGACGACGCGAGGGAGGGAGGCCTCTCGGTGTGGGTGGTGCGCGACGTTTCCGAGCGGCTCGCGACCCTGCGCGCCCTCGAGGCCAGCGAACGCCGCTTCGCCGACGTGGCGGAGGCCGCAGCCGAATACATCACCGAATTCGACGCCGAGGGCCGGGTCACGTACGTGAGCGACCGGATCCGGGAGATTCTCGGCTACGAGCCCGAGGAGGTCGTAGGACGCAAGCTCGACGCCTTCATGACGAAGGGTCTGTTCCAGGAGTGGGAGCCGATCTTCGACCGGATCCTCGAGCGTCCGACCCCCTATCGAAACCTCGAGACGCCGTTCCTGAGCAAGGACGGACGCATCGTGTGGCTCTCCAGCAGCGGCAAAGCGATCTTCGACGAGCAGGGTCGGTTCGCGGGCTACCGCACCGTGTCCACCGACGTCACCGAGAGCCGTCTGCACCGGGACGAGGTTGAGCGCCTCAACGCCGAGCTGGAGGAGCGCGTTCGCCAGCGGACCGAGCAGCTGCAGGCGGCGATTCAAGAGCTGGAGGCGTTCAGCTACTCCGTGGCCCACGATCTCCGCGCGCCGCTGCGGTCGGTGGAGGGTTTCGGGGCGATCCTCGAGCAGGACTACGGCCCGCAGCTGGACGACGAGGCCCGAAGGATGATCGCCCGCATGCGCGCCGCCAGCCGCCGCATGGCCGAGCTGATCGACGACCTGCTCGCCCTTTCGCGGGTCGCCCGCCAGCCCATCCAGCCGCAACGGGTTGACCTCAGCGAGATGGTGCGCCGGATCGGCAACGAGCTGTCGTCGCCCAGGTCCGCCGACCAAGGGGAGAGCCTGGAGGAGATGGTCGAGCGGATGCGCAAGTCCCCAGACCCCGACCACCGGGTGGAGATCGTGGTCGAGGAGGGCGTCTCGGTGCGCGGCGACCCCGGCCTGCTGCAGGTGCTGGTGGGCAACCTGCTCTCGAACGCGATCAAGTACTCGTCCAAGAATCCATCGCCCAAGGTCGAGTTCTTCACCGTACGACGGAACGGGAAGCGCTGGCTCGCGTTCCGCGACAACGGCGTGGGCTTCGACCCGCAGTTCGCCGGGAGCCTGTTCAAGCCGTTCCATCGGCTGCACTCCAACGACGAGTTCGAGGGCACCGGCATCGGCCTCGCGCTGGTGCAGCGCGTGGTCCAGAGGCACGCCGGGCAGGTGGAGGTGGAGAGCGCGCCGGGGCAGGGCGCCACCTTCTACGTCTGGCTGCCGGACTGACGGCAGGAGCGCGCGGGTCTCGGAGCGAATCCGTGGTGTGAGATGCGGATCCTGTACTACGACATCGACACGCTGCGGCCCGACCACCTGGGCTGCTACGGCTACCACCGCGACACCTCGCCGAACATCGACCGCCTAGCCGCCGAGGGCGTGAGGTTCGACCAGTGCTACGTTCCGGATTCGCCTTGCTTGCCTTCGAGGGCGGCGCTCCTCACCGGCCGATTCGGCATCCGCAACGGGGTTGTGAACCACGGCGGCGCTTGCGCGGATCCCTGGGTGGAGCCGGAACAGCGCGGCTTCCGATGCTGGGGCGACCACCTGATGGTTCGGTTCCGGCAGGCCGGCTTCCACCCGGTGTCGTTCAGTCCCTTTCCCGAGCGCCACACCGCCTACTGGTTCCTGAACGGGTTCTGCGAGTGGACGAACCCCGGCAAGGGCGGCATGGAGCGGGCCGACGAGGTGGTGCCCCTCGCGCTGAACTGGCTCGACCGGAGGGGGAAGGAGGACGGCTGGTTCCTGCATGTGAACGTCTGGGATCCCCACACCCCGTACCGCGCGCCCGAGGAGTACGGCAACCCGTTCCGGGATGAGCCGCCGCCGGCGTGGATGACCGAGGAGGCGCGCCGCCGCACGTGGGACACCTATGGCCCCGGCTGCGCCCAGGAGCCCGGAGGCGCGTACCTCAATCCCGACTACGCCCGAAGCTATCCCCGGATGCCCAACCAGATCGACTCGCTCGAGTCCTTCCGACGGTGGATCGACGGATACGACACGGGCATCCGCTACGCGGACGACCACCTGGGTCTGCTCCTGTCGAGGCTGGAAGAGCTCGGCGTGCTGGACGACACGCTGATCATCGTCAGTAGCGACCACGGCGAGAACCAAGGAGAGCTCTCGGTGTACGGGGACCACCAGACGGCGGACGCGATCACCAACCGAGTGCCGATGGTGGTGCGGTTCCCCCGATCGATGGGCGGGGGCCCGCGCGTGGACAGGAGCCTGTACTACCAGTTCGACGTGTTCGCCACGATCCTGGAGCTGGTCGGCGGCGAGCCGTCGCCCGGATGGGACGCGCGCTCGTTCGCCGCTGAAGTGCGCGAGGGTCGGTCGTCGGGGCGCGACTTCTTGGTGCTCTCGAACTGCGCGTGGGCCTGCCAGCGCTCGGTGCGGTGGGACCGGTGGCTGCTCGTGCGCACGTACCACAGCGGGTTCAAGAACTACCCAGAGCTGATGCTGTTCGACCTTCAGAACGACCCCCACGAGCAGGAGAATCTGGCGGACCGGATGCCGGACGTGGCAGGTCAGGGGCTGGCGCTGTTGGATCGCTGGCACTCCGAGGCCATGTCTCACTCGCCTCGCGTCGCGGACCCCTTGCAGGTCGTTCTGCGCGAGGGCGGCCCGCACCACGCTCGGTATGGGACCAAGGAGTTCGCGGGTTATGTGCGCCGGTTGCGCGAGACGGGCCGCTCGCGCTTCGCCGAGGAGCTCCTGGCCCGGGCGAGGTCAGCCGGCTTCCCGAACGAGGTGCCATAATCCGATCGGATCCTTCAGGAGACGACCCAAGACCATGAAAGTCAGCATCATCGGCGGAGCCGGTCGCGTCGGGGCGGATGCCGCGTACGCGCTTCAGTTGGGCGGTCTGGTCCGCGACATCGCCATCGTGGACATGAACCGCGACATGGCCGACGGCGAAGCGCTGGACCTGCGCCACGGCGCCGCGCTCACGGACGGCACGCGGATCTTCAGCGGCGGCTACGAGGTGGTCGACGGCAGCGACTGCGTCGTGATCACCGCCGGCCTGCGCCGCAAGCCCGACGAGAGCCGCCTGGAGCTCATCAACCGCAACGTCGGCCTTTTCAAGAGCATCCTCGGTTCGCTGAAGGAGTGCGAGCTGAAGCCGGACACGACGATCCTGGTCGTCTCGAACCCGGTGGACATCCTCACGTACTTGGCGGTCAAGTCGGAGATCCTGCCGCCGAACCAGGTGTTCGGCCTCGGAACGGTGCTGGACACCTGCCGGTTCCGGTCTCTGCTGGGTGCGCACTTCAACGTGGGCGCGCAGCACGTGCACGCGCTGATCCTCGGCGAGCACGGCGACTCGATGGTGCCGATCTGGTCCTCGGCCACGATCAGCGGCGTGCCGCTCAGCAGCATCCCCGGGTTCTCGCAGGACCAGGCGCACGAGATCTTCGAGCAGACCAAGAAGGCCGGCGCCGAGGTGATCCGCCTGAAGGGCGGCGCGGGCCGGGCGGTCGGCGTGTCCATCATGGCCGTCGTGCACGCGCTGTTCCTGGACCGCGGGACGATCCTGCCGATTTCCACCTATCAGAAAGGCACGCTGGGCATCGAGGGCGTGTGCCTCTCGATGCCGACCAAGATCGGCCGCCAGGGCGTGATCCGCGTGCTGGAGCCGGTCACCAACTTCATCGAGCAGGAAGGCCTGCAGATGTCGGCCGAGTCGCTGAAGAAGGTGATCGAGCAGGTCGGAGTTTAGGCGTGGCGCCACACCGGGGTCGGGCGGGTTGAAGTCCGGCCCCGGACCGGGTAGAATGTCCGTCGCTGAGGGCCCATAGCTCAGTCGGTTAGAGCGCACCCCTGATAAGGGTGAGGTCACAAGTTCGAATCTTGTTGGGCCCACCAGCTCCCATCGCAGAGCCCTAGGGCAGCGTGTTCGGGATTCGGCGGGGCCGGCCGTTCTCACTGAGCAGATAGACGGTCGGGGTTTCCACGATGCCCAGCCGCTTGGCGAGCCCCTCCTGCCGGCGGGCGATCCGGCGGGCGCGCTCCAGCTCGGCGGGGTCGGTTTCCCTCGCGCGCCGAACGATCCAAGGCCGGACGTCGCCCTCGGTGCGGAGCGCCTCGGCCAAATCCCGCACGAACTCCGTGAATTTTCCCGATCGGTGGGCGCACACCATCAGTGCCCCGGCGTCCGACGTCCCGTGCACGGACGCCGCCAGGATGCGCATCCGAAGCCTTCCGCAACGGATGAGGGGTTCCTGCGACTCCAGAAAGCCGATGCAGACCTCGCACAGCGGATCGATGAACGCCAACACCTGGCTGGGTGCGCGGGCCGACCCCCACACGACGCCGTCCGGGCCGAGGGCCTCGGGCAGGGCTTGCGCTTCTACCGCCCGGTCCACTTGGAACGAGAGGCGCAGGGCCGCCAGCCAGTGGGAGGACGCCACTAGGCAGGCGAGGGCGATCGCCAGGCCGAACGGCGCCACGGGCCGGCGCGCTCGCAGCTCGAAGGCGGGGGAGCCGCTGAGGGCGGCGAGACCGTACACCAAGCCGGCGCCGGTCAGGGTTGCCGACGCCACCAGGCAGTGCCCGCAGGCCGCCCTCAGCACGAGGAGGCTGTAGCTTGTGGCCGCGAGCGCGCCCAGCACCCCCAAAGCCTGTCCGCCTGCAGTCCAGGGGTCCAGGAACGGGCTGACGCCGCGGCGCAGGGCCGACAGCCCCACCAGGACGGTCGCCAGGCTGAGGCCCGCCCCCCAAGCCGACAGCGGAACCCCGAGCGGGCGGGCGAGTGGCGAGGCCTGCACCACATGGCAACCGTCTGTGGAGCAGGTGGCCCCCCCGAAGGCGGTCCACCAAGCCGCCATCGCGCCGAGCCATAGGGCCGCGAAGACCAAGGCGCCGAGCCAAGCGGCCTCGGCTAGGGCGGGCCAGATCGGGGCGCGAGCGGCTCGACTCACGGCTCGCGTCGCAGCCTGCGGATCAGGACGAACCCTGTGGCGAACAGACCCAGGCCCGCCACCGTCACGGCCGTCCCCGCGCTCGGCCACCTCCACGTCCACGCCCTTCCGTGCTCCACGCGGCCGCCCTTGCGCCGGAAGTAGGCCTTGGATCGGTGCTTCGACTCGTCCAGCAATTTGGCCAAGTCGAGCGTCGGGTCCTTGGCTCTCAGCTTGGGGATCTCGCCCTCCTGAAACAGCGCGGGGGGACTCACGCGGCGGTCGACCACCAGCACCCCATCCTCCCGCCAGGGCGCCTCCTCCGCCGTGATCGGCGCGGGCCGGTCGGTGACCGACAGGAACTCGTACCGCTCGACCATCTTTAGCGAGCCTCCCTCCGTTCGCATCGTGGCGACCTTGGGAAGGCTGAGGTTGCCGGAGGAGACTCTGCCCTCGTACGTCCATACCGCCGAACGGCCGAGGCTGAACACCCGCCGGACCTCCGATGGGAGGCCGTCCTCGGCGAGAGCGACTTCGTACCGCGGGCGGGCGCTCTGCGTCGCGTAGCGCCCCGGCGCCGTCTGGGTCCAAGCTCCGTTCACGAACGACAGGCCGCCTGCGAGCGGGAGGCACGGCCCCGGTCGGAGGCCGAGGTCCCAAGCCCTCGAGGTCTGAGACTCGAAAGGCCGGTCCTGGATCTCCACCACGCGTCGGACCTTCCCGTCCTCGCCGGTGGCGGAGGACTCGCGCAGGTAGGTGCCGCCGAGCCGGACGAAGATGGTCGACGTGGGCTGGCCCCAGCGAGCGTTGCCGTCCAGCTTGCGCGTTCGAGACAGGGTTCGCCAAGCGTAGCGCTCCCGGCCGTCCCAGCGCAGGTCGCCCTCGGTCCAGGTTTGGAGGTCCGGGAGGTCCATCTGGCTGCGATACTGGATGCCGAGCCGCTCCAGCCGCCGATCTCTGGCGCTCCAGTCCTGCGCGCAGGCGGCGGTGGCGGCGAGAGCGGCGGCGATGATCCAGAAGGTTCTCATCTTCGCGAGTGCTGCGGCCCGCCCCAGGGCTGGCGGGGCGGGCGCTGGTCAGACCGGCCTCAGAAGCCCTCGGCCATCTTGCACGAGCCGAACGGAACGAACCCCGTGTCGGCGATTTTGCACCCCTTGCGGAGCGGGTTCTAGAACCCGATCTGCCGTCGGTAGAGCGTTACCTGCCACTCTCGGCAGCGCGAATCCCGGTGGGCGACGAACCCACAGCAGGTCTCCCGAGGGGGGCTCCAGTAGGTCATCAGCCGCAGGCCGCTGCCGCCGCACGTGCCGTTGGCAGGGACGAAGTCCCGATCCTTCGGCTCGCTCTACGAGTCGTAGACGGTCTGCGCGCCGCCGAGAACGGCAGCAACGAAGGTCAGCGATAGGGCGAAGGTCCTAAACCGGGGGGTCACTCCAGCGCCCCCTCGCAACCCGGAGGGACCTGGTCCGAGTCGGCGGCCTGAGCCTCGAGCGTCGGGCCGAGCGCCATCAGCGTCAGCCCCGCCACGGAGATCAAGGCCAGCAACAAAGCCAGCAGAGGCTTTCTCATAGGTCCTTCTCCTGAAGTTTGTTTCGAGGCGAAGGCTCCGACGAGCCCGCCTCGCTACCATTATAGGCCGGAAGATTCCGAAGTTGGCGCGGAAACCTTGGGAATCCCCTCGCACACTGCCTTCGAGGGTCTTGCGAGGTCCGGGGACTTAGGGACGCCGGCGCGCCGGCAGGCACTCGAGCCAAGGGCGCCGCCGGAACCGCCCGTCCGGGCCCAAGGCGAACACGGTCGGCGTCTGCACAACGTTGAGCCGACGCGCCAAGTCCGCCTGGCGGGCGACGATGCGGGAGACTGCGGCCCCCCGGCGCCCTCGGATTCCCGGCCAGCGCGCCTCCGCCCACTCCCAAGGGCTCCGGCCCGGCTTGCCGGCCTCCTCCAATTCCGCCACCAGCCGGTCGAAGCGGCCCTCGAGCGCGACGGCCTGCGCCACCTCCGCCAGCTCCGAGTCGGCGTGCAGGGGAGCGTGCAGCACCGCCAGCCGCAGCAGGCCAGCCCGGACCGGCTTCTCGGCTTGGCGGAGCAGAAGCTGGCAGGCCCAGCAGCGGAAGTCGAGGAACGCGACCATGGCCGACGGGGCGTCGGGCCTGCCCCACACCAGCGCCTCCGGCCCGCGGGCCTCGGGCAGAGCCAGCGCTTGGAACCGCCGCTCCAGGACGAGCCGCTCGCGCAGCGCCGCGCCCCGCACGCACGCCACGGGCAGGGCCGCGAGCGCCAGCGCGGCGAGCAGCGGCGCGACGCCCGCGCCGGAGCCGCCGACCTCGGCCAGCGCCGCCACTCCGTACAGGAACCCGGAGAGCGCAATCGCTCCGGAAGCCACCAGACAATCGGCGCAGGCCGCCCGCAGCCAGAACCCGGAGTAGGCCGTCGCGGCGACCGATGCCGCCACGGCGAGCGCCTGCGCCAGCGCCGCCGGCCCGTCGCTCCAAGGCGCCCTCCGGGCGCGGAGAAGGACGAACGCCCGCAAGGCCAGCAGGCCCATCAGCGCGCAGCCCCACACGCTGAGGGGCGGCCCGCCAAGCGGCCTGGCCCACGACGAGGTCTGCACCGCCAGACAGCCTCCGGTCGCGCACGAGGGCTCGGCGAACCGGGCGTCCCAAGCGGCCATCGCACCCAGCCAAAGGGCGGAGAAGCACACCAGGCCGAACCAAAGGGCCTCGAGGAGCGCCGCGCGTCGACTCACCGTCTCGCCCGAAGCCTCCGGAACGCCACGAAGCCGATCACGAACATCCCCAGGCCGAGCGCGGCTGCGGCGACCGCGATGGATGCGGCGCGCTCCCTGGCCTTGCGGGCGCGCTGGCGCTCGTCGGCGCGCCGGGCCGCCTCGTTCTGCCGAGCGACCTTGGACGAGCGGGCACGGGACTCCTCGAGCAGGTCGTCCAGCGTCAGGCGGCCGTTCCTGCCGGCCTTCAGCCTTGGGATCTCGCCCTCGAAGTAGAGGGCGGCCGGTTGGACGCGCGAGTCCAGGACCTCGACGCCGGGCGCGTCCCAAGGCACCTCCTCCTGGCGGATCGGCTCCGGGCGGTCCGTGCCGGCCGTCAGCTCGAGGCGGAACTCGACCCGCACCTCGCCGCCTTCGGTCTTGTGCTCGCAGACCCGCGGCAGCAGGACCGACCCTGCCTTGAGGCGACCCTCGTAAAGGAAGGTGGCGACGGCGGCGGCGCCCTCCGCTCGGGCGGACTCCGGCACGCCGTCCGGGGCGACCCGCACGGCCCAGCGCACGCTGCGGTCGGTGGCCTCCCAGGTTCCGGGGGCGGTCTGCGTCCAGCCCAGGCGCGGGAAGCCTGCGGCCAGCGGCAGGCACGGTCCGGGCCGGAAGGACGGGTCGATCAGCGCCTGTGGTCCAACCTCGGACGGGGCGGGACGGATTTCCACCACCGGGTGCCCGCTCGTCGCAGAGGTCTGCACGAGCAGGAGACTGCCGAGGCGAAGCTCCTTCATCTCCGCCGGCGAGCTCCAAGCCTGCTCGCCGACCTTGCGGTGGCTGACCTTCCAGGCGCGGACGTAGCGGTCGGGAGCCTCCCAGCGCCAAGAGCCCTCCTCCCGGTTCTCCGCGTCTTGCTGGACGCTGGTCCTCTCGTACGACACACCGAGCTTGCGGAGGGCGGCGTCCCTCGGGCCGAGCCAGTCCTGGGCGGCGCAGAGCGCCGGAGCCAGCGCGGCGGCGATCCACACGGTTCTCATGCCTCTAGGATTCTGTTGGCGGGCCGGGCCTCCGCGCCCGGCCCGCCGGTCGGGGAGGGCTCAGAAGCCCTCGGAGATCGTCGTCATGCCCAGGTACTCCTGTGCCGTGGTCAGCTCAACGTACCCGGTGCAACCGGGGTTGCTCCACACGCGGTACCAGCGGTACCAGGGCGTCGCGATCGTTCGGCAGTTGGAGCTCGTGCTGAGCACGTACTTGCAGTAGCCCCGATGCGCCGGCGAGTAAAGAACCTCCCAACGGAAGCCCCCGCCGCCGCAGCTGCCGTAGGGCGGGTCGAAGTCGCTGTCGTCGGGGGTGTGGCACCCGGTCCACTGCTGGGCAGCGACCGTGGTCGCCAGCGCCGCCACGAGGCTAGCGATCAGGACGAAAGTGCCGATCCGGGGGGGGTCACTCGGCAACCCCCAGGCACCCCGGAGGGATCAGGTTGGGATCGTTCGAGCCGTTGTCGGCGAGGGGCGCCAGCGCAACGAGGGCGAACCCCGTGGCCGCCAACGCCGCCAACAACAGCCCGGCGAGAGCCTTGCTCATCAGCCTTACCTCCGTTTGAAGTTCGGGAGCTTCAGCTCCCATTAGTATTATGGGATAGTTCTTCCGGATGCTGTCAAGAGGTTTTTTTTGGAGTGTCCAGAAATGGCCGAGCCAGGGGGCCGCTCCCGAGGGTGGCGCTCCACTCCAGTCATAATGGGGGCGGGATGGCTTGGGACGACGCTCTCTGGCGGCGCATCGCTGAGCGAGGGGTCCACGACGCGATCGCGCGGTGGACCGACGAGCAGGCGATCGAGGCGACCGAGCGCTTCGGTGCGCACAACTACCACCCGCTGCCGGTGAACATCGTCCGGGCCAAGGGCGCGCGCGCCTGGGACGCCCAGGGCAAGGAGTACCTGGACTGCGTCGGGGCGTACTCGGCCGTCGCGCACGGGCACCTTGCGGAGGCGCTGGTGCGCGAGGCCAAGGCCCAGCTGGAGCGCTCCACCCTGGTGAGCCGCGCGTTCTACACGCCGGAAATGGCGTTGTTCGTGCAAGCCCTGGCGGAGTACTCGGGTCTGGACGCCGTGTGCCCGATGAACACGGGCGCCGAGGCCGTGGAGACCTGCATCAAGCTCGCGCGCAAGTGGGCCTACACCGTGAAGGGCGTGCCGGAGGACCGCGCCGAGATCGTGGTCTGCGAGAACAACTTCCACGGCCGCACGACGACGATCGTCGGCTTCAGCACGGAGGAGCGGTACCGGCGGTTCTTCGGACCTTTCGCTCCGGGCTTCCGGATCGTGCCGTTCGGGGACGCGGAGGCCCTGGAGGCCGCCGTCACCCCCAACACTGCGGCGTTCCTCGCCGAGCCGATCCAGGCGGAGGCCGGCGTGATCGTGCCGCCAGATGGCTACCTCGCCCAAGTCCGGCAGGTCTGTAGCCGCCACCGCGTGCTGCTGGTGTGGGACGAGGTGCAGACCGGCTTCTGCCGGACCGGGCGGCGGTTCGCATGGAACCACGAGGACGCCCGGCCGGACCTCATGGCGGTGGGCAAGGCCCTGGGTGGTGGGTTGCTCCCCGTGTCGGCGGCCGTTGGGACCCGAGAGGCGATGGCGGTGTTCCAGCCGGGCGACCACGGGTCAACGTTCGGGGGAAACCCGCTCGCGTGCGCGGTGGCCGTGGCGGCCGTGGCCGTAATGGAGGCGGAAGATTACGCCGGGCGGGCGGAGCGTTCGGGGGCCTTCCTGCGCACGGCGTTCCTGCGGGCCGGCGGCGGGTCCATCCAGGAGATCCGCGGCAAGGGCCTGCTGCTCGGGGTGGAGTTCGTGCCGGAGCTGCCCGCCGAGCGTCTGCAGGAGGCGTTCCTGCGCCACGGGCTGCTGACCAAGGAGGCCCGGCGCCGAACCTTTCGGTTCGCACCTCCAATCGCGACGGAGCAGGCGGAGCTGGAGGAGATCGCCGAGCGGTTCGAGTCCGCCGTTCGCTCCGTGGCCGGGACCATGTGAAATCCCCGTCTCTTTGCGGAACAACCCTCTTGCCGGGCGCTCCCGGCGGGAGTTGGCAGGGGCATGGCGGAACAGGCCGAAGCGGCTGCGGGCAAGAAGGGTGGCGGAAAGCTGCCGATCCTCATCGTGCTGGCGCTGGTCCTCGGAGCCGGCGGCTTCTTCGCGATGAAGATGAAGGGTGGCGGAGAGGCCAAGGCCGAGCCCGAGGTCAAGCTGGGCAAGATCGAGGAGCTGGACGAGTTCCTCGTCAACCTCACTGGCGGCACCAGCTACCTTCGGGCGCGCATCGCGCTGCACCTGGCCGAGGGAACCAAGGAGGAGGAGATCAAGGCGAACCTGCCTGCGATCCGCGACGCCATCATCCTCACCCTCACCAACAAGACGCTGCGCGAAGTGGAGACGCTCGACGGCAAGCGCAAGCTGAAGAGGGAGATCGCCGCGAAGGTGAACGGCCTGCTCGAGGGCCTCTCCCACGACGAGTCGAAGAAAAAGAAGAAGAAGTCGAAGAAGGATGAGGAGGACGCCGCCGACGCGGAGCCTGAGAACCCGGACTGGGACAGCGACACGGGTCCGGTGCTGAAGGTCTACCTCACGGACTTCGCGACGCAGTAGAAGAGACGACTTTTGGGGAAGTGCCGGGTTGAGGGGGCCTGGCACGGAAGGGGACCGGGGGCTCCGCAGAGCGGGGCCCTCCGGGTTTTTCGGGCCGGTTTGTCGGAGACGGGCGAACGAAAGTGCCCCTCCGATCCGTCGCTAACCGGGACCATGTCGCTCTTCATCAGCCTTCCCCTCCTCCTCGCCGTCTCCGGCGCGCCGATGGGCGCGCCCGACCGCCGAACCCTGGGGGCCTGGGTCGAGGAAGCGGCCGGACGGATCGAGTCCGCCTATTGGATGCCCGAGCGCCGGCTTTATGCGGACTTCGTCAAGCCCGACGGGAAGGCTGGGGAGGACCCCTGCTTCCTGTGGGGGATGGGCGTCCTGCTCTCGGGGTACGCGGCGGCGATCCCGGCCAATCCGGCCCGCTTTCGACCGCTGTTCGAGCAGGCGTTCCGCGCCATCGAGGCGTACTGGTCCGAGGCCCGCGGCATCGGCGGGTACGCCGTTTGGCCGAGGCAGGCGGACCCGGACCGCTATCACGACGACAACGCTTGGGTCGCGCTCGCCCTGACGGAGGCCTACGAGGCCACGCGCCTGCCCGCCTACCTGAAGCGGGCCGTCGAGGCGCACCGCTTCGTGATGAGCGGCGAGGACGAGAAGTTGGGTGGCGGCCTGTACTGGCACGAGACGAACCGCAAGAGCAAGAACGCCTGCTCGTGCGGGCCTGCCATCGTGACGGCCCTCCGGCTTTACCTCCTGACGCAGGACCGAACCTATCTGGACCAGGCGCTTCGGCTGCGCGACTGGATGCGCCGGACGCTCCAGGACCCCGAGGACGGCCTGTACTGGGACAACGTCGCGATGGACGGCAAGGTGGAGCGGACCAAGTGGACCTACAACACCGCGCTGATGATCCGCGCCGAGTGCCTGCTGTTCGACGCGACCGGAAAGGAGGAGCACCGCACGGAGGCCCTGCGCGTGGCCCAGGCCGCCTGGAAGCGGTGGTTCGACCCCCAGCTGGTGACGCTGCAGGACGAGGGGCAGTTCGCGCACCACCTGTTCGAGGCGTTCCTCGAGGTCGGGCGGGTCGCGAAGGATCCGGGCTGGGCCAGCCGCGCGTTGCCGGTTCTGCTCTTCGTGCACGACCGCACGCGGGACCCGCGGGGCTTCTACGGCCACCGATGGGACCGCGCTCCGGAGACCGACCGCAAGCGATTCCAGCTGCTGCACCAGGCGAGCGCCCTGCGCGCCTACGCCTACGCTCTGGTCCACGGCGGAACCTTGCGATAAACTGGCCGCATGAACGCGAACTTCCAGAGCTGGCTGAACCGCCAGATCGAAGAGCTGAAGCGCCAGAACCTGTACAAGGCGCCGAAGATTCTGGAGACCCCGGCCGGCGGCCGCGTGCGCATGAACGGCAAGGAGGTCGTGAACCTCTCCAGCAACAACTACCTGGGCCTCGCCAACCACCCCAAAGTGCGCCAGGCAGCCTTGGAGGCGATCGAGCGCTGGGGGGTCGGCGCGGGGGCCGTCCGCTGGATCGGCGGGACGATGGAGGTGCACGCCGAGCTGGAGCGCCGCCTGGCGCGCTTCAAGAACGTCGAGGCGGTGCTGGTGTTCACGGGCGGCTTCACAGCCAACAGCGGCTGCATTCCGGCGGTCGTGACCGAGAAGGACGTGATCATCAGCGACGAGCTGAACCACGCGAGCATCATCGACGGCGTTCGCCTGGGCGCTGCGGCCTACAAGAAGTCCGACGGCTACGTCTATCCGCACAAGGACATGGAGGCCTTGGAGCAGATCCTGAAGCGCACGCAGGGCTCCGAGAAGCGCCTGATCATCACCGACGGCGTGTTCAGCATGGACGGCGACATCGCGCCCCTGCCGGACATCGTTCGGCTGGCCGAGCAGTACGACGCGGTGGTGTACGTGGACGACGCGCACGCCAGCGGGGTGCTCGGCAAGAACGGCGCCGGGACGACCTCGCACTTCAACCTCTACGGCCGGGTGGACATCCAGTTGGGAACGCTGAGCAAGGCGCTGGGGGTCATCGGCGGGTACATCGCGGGTTCGGCGAAGCTGAAGGAGTGGCTCATCAACCGCGGCCGGCCGTACCTGTTCAGCACCGCGCACCCGCCGATGGTGGCCGCGGCCCTGATCGCCGCCCTGGACATCATGGAGAACGACCCCGAGCCGATGCGCAGGCTGTGGGACAACACCCGCTGGTGGAAGTCCGCGCTCCGCGCCGAGGGGTTCGACACGATGGGCAGCGAGACGCCGATCACGCCGGTGTACGTGGGCGACGAGGGGAAGGCCCAGGAACTGGAGCGGGCCCTGTGGGACGAGGGGGTGTACGCCCTGTCGATCGTGTACCCGACGGTGGCGCGGGGCAAGGCGCGCATCCGGACGATGCCCTCCGCCGCGCACACGCAGGAGGACCTCGCGTTCGCGCTCGACGCGTTCAAGAGGGCGCGCGACCGGATCGGCGGCTTGGGCTGAGGTCTTGCGCAATCGGTTCCGCAGGGATAGGCTGAGGGCATGCTGACCTCGCTCCTCGCTCTGTCGGTGATGGCTCCGAGCGTTTCGGAATGCCGCCTCGGCGTGCACTTCCTGGATGACCGCTACACCCTCGGCGCGCGACGGCTGGTGCAGGCCGGTCCGCGTGTTCTGAAGCTGTTCGACCTCGGATCCGGCATGCGCGAGGCGCTTCGGGACTACAAGACCCGATGGCCCGACGGCACGGTGGTCGTCCGCATCTGGCTCCAGAGGAAGTGGGGCCGCTCGGACAACCCGGAGGAGGCCGGCCGCGCGTTTTGGCGGGAGATCCTCAAGCCGAGGTTCCAGTCCCTTTCGGAGCAGGAGCGCGCTTGGATCGACTATTGGGAGGGGCCCAACGAGGGCGACAGCACGCCGACGTGGGAGACGCTGGACGACGCCCGCTGGTTCGCTAGGTTCACCGTGGCATTCGTGAGGGAGATGTCGGAGAACGGAGCCCGGCCGCTCGTGGGCAACATCGCGGTCGGCAACCCCGGCGGGAGCCCGGAGGAGTTCGCCGCGAAGGTGGAGGCGTTCCTGCCCGCGCTGGAGGCGGCGGCGAAGGCGCGGGGAGCATGGAGTTACCACGCCTACACGCTGGACTACTCGACGGATCCGGAGAAGGAATCGTGGACCTCTCTGCGGTACCGGCGCATCCTGCAGGTGATCCGGCGCAAGAGGCCGGACCTCGCCCGCCTGCCGCTCGTGCTGACCGAGGCCGGCGTGGACCGCGCGGGCAACAGCCACGAGGACGGCTGGGTGAGCCGCGGCAGCGCGGACGACTACGAGCGATGGCTCCGTTGGTTCGACGCGGAGCTGCGCAAGGATCCGTCGGTGGTGGGGGCCACGCTGTTCGCCAATGGAGGTTTCGAGTCGTGGCCCTCGTTCGAGCTGGAGGCGTTCCTGCCGCGGCTGACCAGGATGGTGGAAGAGGGGCGCCGCTGACATCCGCCCCTGGAGAGGCCTCGGGAACCGGAGAGGGCCCCGGGTGGGGCCCTCTTCTCGGAGGTATCAGGTGGTTGGTCAGCGCCCTTGGTGCGGAGCGTTCTGCTGCATCCGCTGAATCTGCTCCATCACCTCGGGAGGCGGCTTGGGGAACCGGTCCGGATCGGGCTTGGGGCCGCTGAGCGACCGGTAGCCAGAGAACAGGGCCAAGGCCAGCGCCACCGCGGCGAGAAGGATCGCGCCCGCAAGTCCCATCCGCTTCATAGCGGTCCCGGCCTCTCCTGGTAGTCGAGCTTCGCGCCGGTCTGCAGCACCGCGTGCCCGTCGACGTACACGACGTGCTTCTTGCTGGTGTTGCTGTCGCCGGTGTCCCACATGTAGTACCACAGCTCACCGATCATCGGCCGGCGGGCGGGCTCGCTGAACGAGGTCAGCGCGCGACCGGTGCGGCCGGATCCGACCGCTCCGGGAGGGTCGCCTCCGGGGATCGGGGGAGCCATGCCGCTGTCGCACGGCTGCGGGTCGGCCTCGGTGCCGCACAGGCGGGGCATCCAGCCGAACTCGGTGGCGCCCTTCGCGTAGTACTCGAAGCTCGTCTTGCCGAACCAGTCCGGCTCCCACATGGCGCGAACCGGAATGCCCCACCAGACGAACGGGATGCCGTTGTCGCCGGGCGAGCGGAAGATCTCCATGTTCTTGGTGTAGGGCCGGAGCCGGTACACGATTCCGCCGGGCCAGGTGTTGGGATGGGATTGCTCGGCGCCCCACTCCCATGCCTCCCAGCCGCCGGCGTTGGGCGCGACGTCGTCGTAGTCGGCGGCGTACTGCAGGATCGCGAGCCCCGTCTGCTTCATGTTGCTCAGGCATTGGGTGCGCTTGGCGGCGGCCTTGGCCTGCGCGAAGACGGGGAACAGGATGGCGGCGAGGATCGCGATGATCGCGATGACGACCAAGAGTTCGATCAGGGTGAATGCGGAACGTTTCATGGTTGCTCCATCGCAGCGAGGTGTTCGCTCGATCGTCGAGCGACGAGACGGGGCGGCAGCCGGAGCGCCGCCGGAGGCAGGTCGGGCTCCTCGATGCGGAGCAGCAGCCGCTTGGCTGCCTGGAGGCCGATCTCAAGGAGCGGTTGGCGAATGGTGGTGAGCGACGGCTCCGCGTACTCGGTGAAGTCGTGGTCGTCGAACCCGACGACGCCGACCTCCTCCGGCACTCGGATGCCGTGGGACCGAAGAAAATGGATCATCGCCAGTGCGAAGTGGTCGTACTGGGCGAAGACGGCGTCGAACGGAAACCCTTGGAAGGGCTCGAGTGCCCCTCGAAGCGCCGCGAGGCACAGCTCGCTGAACGTCTCTGGCTTGGGCGCGTCCGGCCGCTCGCGCAGGTACCGCTTCACGCTGCCCATGAAGGGGTGGTGCAGGAGACTGGCGTTCCGGCACACGGAGCGGAATCCGCACCATCGGTCCTCGATGCTGCCGATGGGCCTGGGCCGGTCGGTCATGCTGAGGAAGGCCGGCTTGCGGAACCCGCGCTCGCGGAGGTGTTCGCCCAGGAGCACGCCGCCGGCGAAGTGGTCCGTAGCCACGAGGTCGGCATGGAGGCCCGGCACTTCCCGGTCGATGAAGACCAGTGGCACGCCGCGAGCCAGCAGGGTCTCGTAGAACTCCGGCCCGTCGTCTTCGGATGCCACGATCAGCCCGTCGACCTGCATGTCCAGAAGGCTCTCGACGAGCTCGTGCTCCTGCTCGCCGCGCGAAACGGTGAGCAGAACCCGGTGATCGACGTCCTGCAGGGCCTTCTCGATGCCTTCGAGCACGCGGGCGTAGAACTGGCCCTCGATGCCCGGCACCACGACGCCGATCAACCCGGTGCGGGCCCGACGGAGGCCCCTGGCGAGTCGGTTGGGCCGGTAGCCGGCCTCCTCGGCGATGTCCAGTACCCGTCGCCGGGTGTCCTCGCCGATGCGTCCCTGTCCCGAGAGCGCGCGGTAGACGGTGGTCTTGCTGACCCCCGCCCTGCGCGCGATCTCGTCCATCACTGGTCTTGCGTAACCGATTCCGCGCCCCACGAAAGCAGGATACAACGGATTTCTGGAGCCGTGCAAACTTCGTCCGTTGAGGCTAGCTTCTGTTCCGAAAGGGCTCAGCAGCCTCGGCGGGGAGGCTCTTCTCCGGCGTCGGGCTCGGCGTGCGGGTCGCAGGGGCAGCTCGGGGGCTCGGTCCGCAGCGGCGGGGGAGCCGGCGCCTCGTCGACGTCGCTCGGCTCCGTGAACAAGGGCGTGCCGTCCTCCAGGCAGAACCGCGCATCCGGAGGGTTCGCCCTGCCGCACGTCGGGCACACGATCTCGATCCTGCTCTCGAGCCGCGCGCCGTCGTCTGGGCACTGCAACGTTCCGACCGGGCATCGGCGCCCGCAGACCGGGCAGATCAGGACGAAGCGCTTCTTGTGCGGATCGGCGCGAGCCATCTTCGGCGACCTCAACCCTTAGACGCGCCGGAGGCCGCCGCCGCTCCAGTCAGGCGGATTCCCGCTGGATGTCGCACCGCGTCGCTTGGACCTTCGCCAAGTACTCCCTGGGAGCGTCGCCGAAGAAGGCACGGAACGAGTTGGAGAAGTGGCTGGGGGTCGCGAAGCCCATCTGAAGCGCCACCTCCTTGACGTTCATTCTGCCGAAGCGGAGCATCTGCTCGGCCGTCAGGAGCCTCATCCGGTTCAAAAACCGCTTGGGGGGCTCGCCGACCACCTTGCGGAACATCTGGTTGAGGTATCGCTCGGAGATGCCCTCCTCGCGGGCCAGACGGGCGACGCTCCAATCCTCGCCGATGCGCTGGTACACCCGCTCGACCACGCGCGCCACGACGCGGTGGTGCGAAGGCACGCTCCAGCGCCCGCTCCACCCGATCATCCACCTCCAGAACATCCCGGCGAAGGTCGCCGAGGCCCACTGGCGGTAGACGGGGTTCGGGGAGGAGAGCCCCGCCACAATGGCCAGGAAGTCCTCGTCGTCGCGCCGGTGCTCCACGATCGGCAACGGACGGTTCACCGGAGCGTCGAGCGGACCGAGGCAACAGAAGTGAAACTGCCAGAACCGCCAGCCCGGGGCTACCGCGGTCCAGCGAGCGGACTCGGCCAGCCGAGTCACCAGCAGAGATGCGGGCGGCACTTCGATCACGGACCCGTCGCGAAGCTCCACGCGGCCCCGACCCTCGAACGTGCGGAACACCTGAAAGCCCGACCGCTCGCCGGTGGCGTCCTGAGCCTGACCGGCCTCCGCCTCGATGCTCCAGGCCTGCAACAATCCCAGCCCGCACACCTCGGCGGGCCCTGCTCCCCTCGTCCCATTGCAAAGCATCGCTGACGCTTGGACGATGCACGCACCCGGGGGGTTCGCTCGGGCGGGACCATCTCCGAAAGACGTAGAATGGAGGAGATGCCGTTCGCCCCGATCGAGACAGCCTTGGAGGACCTTCGCGCGGGCCGCATGATCATCGTCGTGGACGATCCGGACCGCGAGAACGAGGGCGATCTGATCATGGCCGGCGAGAAGTGTACGCCAGAGGCCATGAATTTCATGATCGTGCACGGCCGCGGGGTGCCCTTCATCCCAACCACGGCCGAGAGGCTGCAGCAGCTCGGCATCCCGATGATGACCAAGCAGACCACCGCTCGCCACGGCACCGCCATGGCCGAGACCGTCGACGCCCGCCACGGCACCACGACCGGAGTGTCCGCCTACGACCGCGCCGCGACGGTCCGCGTGTTCTGCGACCCGAGCGCCAAGCCGGACGACCTGATGCGCCCCGGGCACATCATCCCGCTCCGCGCCGAGCCGGGCGGGGTTCTGAAGCGGGCGGGGCACACCGAGGCCGCCGTGGACCTCTGCCGTCTGGCGGGGCTGCAACCGGTCGCCGTCGGGGTGGAGATCCTGGCCGACGACGGAACCATGATGCGCCTGCCGGACTTGGAGCGCTACGCCGAGCAGCACGGGCTGCACATCATCACCATCGCGGACCTGATCCGCTACCGGCGCGCCAACGAGCGGCTGGTGTCGCTGGCCGCCGGGCCGATCCATTTCCCGACGAAGCACGGCGAGTTCCGGCTGTACGCCTACGAGACGAGCGTCGAGCCCACCCCTTACCTGGCCATCGTGAAGGGCGACCCCTCCGGCGACGAGCCTGTTCTGGTGCGCGTGCACTCGAGCTGCCTGACCGGCGACATCCTCGGTTCGCTCCGCTGCGACTGCGGAGACCAGCTCGCCTTGGCCCTGCGGAAGATCGAGGCAGAGGGCCGCGGCGTGGTGCTCTACATCGCGCAGGAGGGGCGCGGCATCGGCCTCGTCAACAAGCTCAAGGCCTACGAGCTGCAGGATTGCGGCCTGGACACCGTGGAAGCGAACGAGGCCCTCGGCTTCAAGGCCGATCTGCGCGACTATGGCCTGGGCGCCCAGGTGCTGCACGACCTCGGCGTGCGCAAGCTCCGCCTGATGACGAACAACCCTTCCAAGCTGGCGGCCCTGCAGGGGTACGGGCTGGAGGTTGTCGAGCACGTGCCGCTTGTGATCGAACCCAACGAGCATTCCAGGCGCTACCTGGAGACCAAGCGGCGCAAGCTCGGCCACAAGCTGCCGAAGGCTTAGATCGGTTCGCGCACCGCTTCCCGCAGGGCGAGGGCGTTTTCCCACGGCACGTCCGGTTCCAGCACGTGCGTGGGCGCCACCACCAGCTTCGCCCCGCGACGGGCCCAATCGCGCAGGTGCTCCACGGCGGCGCGCACGTCCGAGGGGGTGCCGAACGGCATGGTGGTCTGCGTGCCGATCATCCCCCAGAACGCCAGACGGTCGCCGTACTGCGCGAACAGCTCGTCGAGCGGCATGCACTCGGGCTGGACCGGGTTCAGGATCTCGACGCCGATCTCGATGAGGTCCGGCACGATGTCGCGCACGTCCCCATCGGAGTGGTAGAAGATCCAGAGGTCTGGGTTGGCGTTCTTGGCGGCGCGGATCACGCGGGCCAGCCGGGGCTTCAGGTGCTCGCGCCACATCTCCACGGACATCAGCATGCCCCTCTGCGAAGCGACGTCGTCGCCGAGCTGAAGCACGTCCGCGCCCGCGCGGGCGTACTCCTCGGCCATGCGGCGGGCGCGGGCTTCGAACCAGTCCATGAGCCACGGCGTGACCGGGTTGCCGTCCAACAGGTCGAGGAAGAACAGGTCCATGCCGCGCAGGTACCAAGTCGACTCGAACACGGTGCAGGCGAGTCCGGCGACGGCGCCTCTGCCCTCGGCGTGAACCTGGCGGACGCGCTCCGGCAGCCCATGGTACACCCCGGGGTCTTCGAAGTCGGGCCAAGGGAGAGCCTCCAGCTGCCGCGTGCTTTCGACGGCGGCCAGCGGGTGGGCCATCTCCATCAGGTGGTAGGCGGCGCCCAGGGTTTCCCGAGGTGGGATGGCGTGGACCGTGCCCATCGAGTCCACGGTGAAGTTGTCGTCGAACTCCAGCCCCAGCGCGCGATAGGCTTCCCGCCACTCCTTCGATCGGTCCGGCACGGGGATGCCGAGTCCACGGAAGTCGGCGCCGAGCGCCTCCACGACGTCCCGGGTGCCCGTCTCCCGCTCGACCACGTCGCAGAACGGCGGCGTCGCGGTGACGTCGAACGGGAGCCGCTCCGGCCTGCCGCCGGCCATCATCGTTCGGAAGTTCTCGAGGCCCTTCATACGGCCTCCCTCATGGCTGCCAGGTGGTCGGGCGTGGTGCCGCAGCAGCCACCGATCCAGGCGAACCCCAGGTCCCTGAGACTTGCGGCCAAGCGGGCCATGTCTTGTGGGGTGGCGTCGTACACCAGCCGGCCGTCCTCCGTCCTGGGTGCGCCGGCGTTCGGTTGCAGGATCTTGGGCACGTTCGGGAAGGCTTCGGCGATCTGCCGGGCGAGCCGTTCGTAGTCTTCCAGCCCGAGGTTCGCGCCGCAGTTGGCGCCGATGGCCACCGCGCCCGCGTCCAGGGCCGTTCGCAGCGCCTGCTCGACCGTGGCGCCCATCATGGTGCGGAACTCGGGTCCATTGTCGAAGGCCACGGTGGCGCACACGGGCAGGTCCGATGCGGAGCGGGCTCCCTCGATCGCGGCGCGCAGCTCCTCCGGGTCGGTCATCGTCTCGATCAGCAGCAGGTCGGCCCCGGCCTCGGTCAGGGCTGCGGCCTGCTCGGCGAAGGCGCTGCGGGCGTCCTCGGGCGAGACGTCGCCGAGCGGCTCGAGAAACGCCCCGAGGGGGCCGATGTCGCCGGCGACCAGGCAGGTCGGAGCGCCCTCGCGCGCCCTCTGCACGGCGGCTCGGCAGAGCTCGGACACGCGGTCTGCCAGCCCGTGCCGGCCCAGGGCGATCCTCGTGGCCCCGAAGGTGTTGGTGGTGGCCACGTCGCACCCGGCCTCGGCGTACAGCGCGTGGATGTCGCGCACGGCCTCGGGCCGCTCCACGTTCCACAGCTCGCCGCACGAGCCGGGGGCCAGGCCACGGAGCATCAGCTGGGTGCCCATGGCCCCGTCGCCCAGGATCGGGCCTTTGGCCAAGATTTCGAGGAGCGGAGCTTTCATGCTCGCATTATGGCTCTCGGGCGTTTTGGATGACCCTCGCCAAGGCGCGACGCAGCTCGTCTCCGGACTCGCGGAGGCCGATCGCCGCGAGCGACGGCGCCACGCCGGGCGGCGCCTCCTGCTCGGTCCACCGCTCGCCGTCGAAGTCGACGGTGCGCAGCCCCGCGCCGTTGTTGAAGAACCCTTTGAGCCGCAGCAAGCCCGGGATCTGGCCCAGTTCCCGCCGCAGGGAGTCCAGGCTGGTCGGCCCCAGCAGGCGCGCCTCGAAGCGCACGAGGGCCTCGTCGGGGTGTTCCGGGAGCGGGGCGTCCAGCCTTTGGGCTGGGTACCGGGCTGCGTCTGGGAGGGGCACCCGCCCTCGCTCCGCCAGCAGGATCTCCGCCGAGGGGTTGATGCGCCTCAGCTCGTCCGCCACCGCCGAGACCGCTTCCTGGGGGTGGAGGTCCGTCTTGCCCACCACGATCCGATCCGCCGAGGCGACCTGGCGCACGATGGCCGGCAGCGTCGAGCGGAGCTTGGGGAAGGTGGCTGGATCCACCACGCACAGCACCTCGGCCAGCCGGATGCGCCGGTCCAGTCCCGTCTCCGTCAGCAGCGTGCGGGTGGACGAGGGATCCGCCACGCCGGAGGCCTCCGCGACGATGGCGTCCCACTCGCCCTCGGCCAGCGCGCGCATGGTGCGGTGGAAGTCGGCGGCCAGGCATTTGCAGAAGATGCTCCCGCCGGGCAGGGGCACCACGTCTGGCGCGTCCTGCCTCAGCAGCTCCGAGTCGACGTCGCGCGAGGAGAACTCGTTGACGACGTACACGATGCGGCGGTCGGATGCGGTGCGGGCCCAGTGGCGCAGCAGCGTCGTCTTGCCCGAGCCGAGGAATCCGCAGACGAGGATCAGCGGGATCATCGCCGCTTGGCCATCACCCTCTCGCGCAGGATTCCCGCCAGGCGCTCCACGTCCGGGATGATCGACACGAACTCCGGCTTGCCGTCGATGCAGATCGTGGGCAGATTGCCCACACCGAGTGCGGCCATCACGCAGAGTCCGTCGCGCGTCACG
>Ga0209018_1000337_pt1 | contig 44821 bp, 39 predicted proteins | sample YNPBryBLVA2012_FD_185814 | JGI IMG/M metagenome (GOLD analysis project Ga0209018, IMG submission 185814) | Anoxygenic and chlorotrophic microbial mat microbial communities from Yellowstone National Park, USA - YNP Bryant BLVA 2012 (SPAdes)... ...
AATGGAAAAAGACTTCCAAAAAGACCTTTTCTTATCGCTTTTGCCCCACTTCTAAATCGGTCTTGCCCTTTTTGCAGTGGACTCTTAGAATACAGCTGCCCACTCAGGACGGCTTAAGGAGAAGCCATCATGACCGAATCTCTCGAAATCATCACGGAAATTGCCGGCGATCTGCAGGCTGAAATTCTGCGTGGGCTGTTGGAGGCCCAGGGCGTAACGGTATTTCTCTCCCAGGAAAGCGCTGCTAAAGCCATTGGCATCACCATACCGGCTTTGGGTACAGTCCAAATCCTGGTACCGTCATCCCAGGCGGCCCAAGCGCGCCAGGTTCTGCAAGCCTATCATAGCGGGCAACTGGCCAACACCCGGCTGGAAGATCAACCTGGGGAGGACGAGCCTTCAGACTTGGACGAGACGAGCGGCGCTCAGGGGTAAACCTGCGTCAACCAGTCCAGCGGGTCTACCTGAACCCCGCCTACCCAAACTTCGAAGTGCAGATGGGGCCCGTTGGCGCGCCCGCTGCTGCCCACCAGCCCGATCACCTGGCCTGGCTCGACCGTCTCACCCACTGCGACTTTGAACTCAGACTGGTGCATATAGGCGGTATAAACCCCCCACCCGTGATCAATCACCGTTGCCTTGCCCCGCACAGCCAAATCGCCGGCAAAGACCACCACCCCCTTGGCGGGTGCAAAAATGTCTGTACCCACCTGCCCGTACATGTCCAAGCCGGTATGAAAGTAGTCGTAGGCGCTGCCGTTGTACGAGCGGCGGCTGCCAAAGTAAGAGGGAAAACCCGTATCGAGGGGCAAAGGCGAGGGGTTGAAGAATTGACCTTCCCAAAGACGAGCAGGCGTGGCCGTCATGGTCAGCGAAGCCCACAATTCGTTCTCCGGCGCGGTCACCGTCGGATCCAGCGTGGCCGGGTCCACTCCTGAGATGGTCTCATAAGGGTACTCGCCATCCTTGACATACACCCATTGCGAAAAGCTAAAGGGTGCTCCGCTCGCCAGCGTGCCACTAATCGTTAGCGCATAGAAAGCGGGCGGCAACATGGCATGAATACCTTGCAGGGCGACGTACTTCCCCTCGCCGTCGGCGAAGAATTGCAGCGAATAATCTGCCAGTTGGCCGTTCAGCATCAGGCCGTTTTCGCCCGAAAGTTCAATGACCGTTGTCTTGCCCTGGACGAGCGGCAGGGGTTTGATTTCGACATTGGCAATGGCCGAAGGGAGGGCGCCGGGGCCGTCGGCGGCATCGCCGGGGATGCGCAACACGTCGCCCGGCAAGGCCGCCCACGTCCCGCTGATGGCGTTGGCAGCAACGATTGACCACGGATTGGTGTGATGCAGGATGGCCACTTCGAGCAGGGTTTGCCCTGGCTCGATCAGAACACGCCGCGCCGCGGCTGGCGGCGTATCGGCTTGGGGCAAGACGATATTTGCACCGGCGAACAGCTCCGCCGGGTTAGAGAGATGATTCAGGCGAGCAAGCATGGCCTGCGGCACGCCATAGCGGCGACTGAGACTGCGCAGCGTCTCCCCATACGGCACCGCTTGGGTCACCAAAATCCCGTTGATGCCTTCTAGCCCGGGGATAACCAGGCGTGCCCCAGCCACCAACGTGTTGGCATCCGTAATGCCGTTGGCCTGCATTAGAGCTTGTAGCGGCACGCCAAAACGTTGAGCGATCCCCCACAGAGTATCGCCTGCCTGGACGATATACACCGCGCCGCTGACCCCTTGCCCGTGCGCCTCCCCCCACCCAATACCCACCAACAGCGAAACAGCTACAATCAGGCTAATCCACCCACGCCTCATCGAAACGCAGCCGGTCTCCAACCCTGAAATCCGATAATCTGGCAACATTCATCTCCAAAACATATTTCGCCGCTGCCTGGGGGACGTACACAGGCCGCCAGCGCCGCGCCAGCCTCACGTCCACCACCCTGTTTTCAGCGTTGACCCACGCCACCGCCAAATCCATGCGCATGAACAGCATGTGAATGGCTGCCTCCACACGGCTGTCACGCGCCTGGACAAGCATGAGCGCCCGATCTGGCGCCAATGGAGGGCTGAACATCAGGCCGCGCAATTGACAAACGAACGAAGCACAATACCTCGCCACTAAGGGCGGCATGTCAGGCCGGTCCAGGTTTTGGACAATTGTATAGCGCATAACCCAACGAGGCGACATCGGTCACCCGCTCGACCACCGTTCAACTCGGGCTTCAATCCTGGCGTTGGCGTAGAACTTTTTCGACGCTGTCCACCAGCTCTTGCGGGCTGAAGGGTTTCGAGATGTAATCATCCACTTTGGCAATGTGCAGGCCCAACACCTTGTCTATACTTTGTGCCTTGGCAGTGACCACGATGACGGGGATGTCGCGCGTCGTTTCGTCGGCTTTCATTTGCTGGTACACATCCCAGCCATCCATGTCCGGCATCATCAAATCGAGCAGAACCAAATCTGGTAAATTTTGCTTGATCAAGTCCAGGCCTTCGCGCCCGCCGTTAGCGCCCAGCACATCAAAACCGCGCCGGCTGAGAATCAAGCGCACCAGATCAATCATCTCCTGCTCATCTTCAACATAAATCAGACGTTTGACTTTTTCTTCCACATGCGCCTCCTGAGCCACAAAATAAAGTTTACCACAAAGGACGACAGATGCGGGACATTTTTTGCCCGTCCCACAGAGCGTTTCGCAAATCTGACCTTTCGTAGCCGCTGTCATCGCAGCCCTTTTCGGATAATGCCCCCCCGCCCCACGAATTCTCACTCTGGTAGTATAATTTTTGCATGACGGTTTCGCCATCTCGTTCACCTCTTGGGCGCTATTATCTTTGCCAGTAACCCCCCTCTGCGGTGAGTTCCTCGCGCCCTCCCGCAGAGGGCGCGTTTTTTACAACCTACCCCTCGTTTCAGGAGCCCTTATGTCTATGTCTGACATGACCCTAGATGAACAACTCGACTTGCTCATGCAAGGCACCGAATATGGCGACGAAGAACTCAAGCGTCAAATGGCCGCCGAACTGCGCGAGCGGCTGCTCGAAGCTCAAAGAGAAGGCCGCCCGTTACGGGTCTATTGCGGCTTCGACCCGCGCACCAGCGACTTACATTTGGGCCATACCGTCCCCATGCGCAAACTGCGCCAGTTTCAGGAATTGGGCCATGAAGTCACCTTCGTCGTCGGTAGTTTTACCTCCCTCATCGGCGACCCGTCTGACAAGGACAAGTTACGCCCACAGCTCAGCATGCAAGAAGTGCAATACAACGCTCGCACCTATGCTGAGCAGGCCTACAAACTGCTCGACCCCCAGAAAACCCTCATCCGCTTCAATTCCGACTGGCTGGCTGGCTTATCCTTCGAAGAGATCATCCGCCTGGCCTCGCAATTCACCATCCAGCAATTTCTCACCCGCGAGAACTTCCGCAAACGCTGGGACAACGGCGACCCCATCTACCTGCACGAAACCTTCTACGCCCTCATGCAAGGCTACGACGCCTACATGCTCAAAGCCGATGTGCAGGTGGGCGGCACCGACCAGCTCTTCAATATCGTCACCGCCGCCCGCAAAGTGATGACCTTCCTGGGTGAGAAACCCAACATCGCCATTATCCTCGGCATCCTGCCCGGCACCGATGGCGAGGTCAAGATGAGCAAATCCTTGGGCAACCACATCCCCCTGCTCTCCTCGCCCGAGGATATGTACGGCAAGGTCATGAGCATCCCCGATAAGGCCATGGGCCAATTCGCCCGTCTCGTCACCCGCTGGAACCCCGCGCAGATCGCTGCATTAGAGCAAGGGCTGGCTGCCGGCAGCTTGCACCCGCGCGATGCCAAAATGCAATTGGCCCGCGAAATCGTCTCCATCTTCCACAACCCTGAAGCCGCCTCCCGCGCCGAAGAAACCTTCGTGCGGGTCTTTCAGCAGAAAGATATCCCCGACGACATACCCGAATTTACCTTACAGCCAGGGCAGAGCGTCCTCGACGTGTTGATCGCCAGCCGGTTAGTGGCCAGCAAGAGCGAGGGACGGCGATTGTTTGACCAGAAAGGGGTCCGCCTTGACGGAGAGCTTCTTACCGACCCATTGCAGCCTTTCCCCCACCCCGGCGTTCTACAGGCTGGCAAACGGCGTTTCTTGCGGGTAAAGTGACCCCAATGGCAGGAGGAGAGGATGCCCGTCTTTTACCTGGAAACTCAGGCCGATGAACCCATAACCACTCGCAGCGGCGCCCGCATCACCATCTTTCGCCGCAAATTGAGCCTCAATTTGCCCGGCCTCCATCGCCAAGCCGCCTGGGCGCGCCCCCTTGCCGTGCTGGTGCAGACACCCGACGGCATCGAAACCCTCGTCCCTGCTGCCGACACCCTCCAGCAACTTTGGACTTTTGCCGCGCTGACAGCCTTGCTTGGCCTGGCCGCCCTGGCCTGGCTCACCCTGCGCCGCCGCGCTCACCTGCACCGCCGCGGTTAAAACTCTCGGAGCGCTAAGCTTTCAACAGACCCATCACCCGCGCCAACACAGCCTCGGCCACCTCGGCTTTGCTCATCAGCGGCAGGCTTTCCACGCCGCCCGCCGCGTCCAGCAGCGTCACGCGGTTAGTGTCCACGCCAAAACCGGCGTCCGGCGCACGGATGTCGTTGGCCACAATCAAATCCAGCTTCTTGGATTCCAGCTTGGCGCGGGCGTTGTCCAGCAGGGATTGACTCTCGGCCGCAAAGCCCACCACCACCCGCGGGAAACCGGACGCCAGCCGCAAGGGGGCCAACGAAGCCAGGATATCGGCTGTGGCCCGCAAGCGGATTTGGGGGATACCGGCCTCTTTCTTGATCTTCTCCTCGGCGGGCGCCACCGGCGTGAAATCGGCCACCGCGGCGGCCATCAGCAACACATCAGCTTGTGTTGCAACCTCCAAAACTGCCGCCAGCATCTCCTCGGCGGTTTGCACATCCCGCCGCTGCACCCCAACAGGCGTGGGCAGCGTCGTCGGCCCGGCAATGAGCGTGACCTCGGCGCCCAAATCCACGGCGGTCTGCGCCAGCGCAAAACCCTGCTTGCCCGACGAGCGGTTGGCAATCACCCGCACCGGGTCGAGCGGTTCCTGCGTCCCCCCGGCCGTCACCACCACCCGCCGGCCTGCCAACGGCCCGCCGCGGCTCAAGACCCAGCGCACATGCCCCAATATCTCCGCCGGCTCGGCCAAACGTCCCACCCCCACCAGCCCCGAAGCCATGCGCCCTTCCGCCGGCCCCACGAAAATGACCCCCCGCTGGCGCAGCGTCTCCACGTTGGCCTGCGTCGCCGCGTGGCTGTACATGCCCACATCCATCGCCGGAGCCACCACCACGGGGCAACGCGCCGCCAGGGCGGTGACCGTCAGCAGGTTGTCGGCGATGCCCTGCGCCAGTTTGGCAAGCGTGTTAGCCGAACAAGGGGCAATCACCAGCAGGTCGGCGCTATGCCCCAGGCCCACGTGCAGCACATGCGCTTCCCCACCCCATAAATCGGCATCGGTGAAAGCCTTGCGCCCGGTGACGGATTGGAAAGTGAGGGGGGTGATGAATTGGCACGCCGCCGGCGTCAGAATCACATCCACTTGTGTTTCAGCCTGCGTGAGCTTGGAAGCCAGGTCGGCGGCTTTGTAAGCCGCTATCGAACCGGTGACGCCTAGAACAATATGTTTGCGATGAAAAGGTGTGCTCATGGCTTTGTTGCTCTCCGGGTTGAATCGGCCATCATAGCCAGCCTCGCAGCCGATAGATGAACATGCCCAGATATTCTTTGAGAAAGATGCTGGTAGCGTAGAGATTCTCGGCGCTGGGAATGAGGCGAATCAGTTGGGCCGGCAAATTGGGTTCGACCAGACGTTGCCAATCGGCCTGCGTGATGGTGAAATCGGTGGGGGCGGGGATCACTTCGAAGCCCTGTTTCTGGAAAAGCGCTACCGAGCGAGGCATGTGCGCCGCTGAAGTGACCAGGATGATGCGGTGAAAGCCCTTCTCTTCCAGAATTTTACGACAAAATAGGGCATTTTCGTAGGTGTTGAGCGACTCGTTTTCGATCCAGATGGCCTCAGGCGGCACGCCAAGCATCGCCAACACGCTGGCCATGTCACCGGCGCCCTGATCGGAAGCAAAAAGCCACGAGATTTCGCGTCCGCTGACCAAAATGTAGGGCGCTTTGCCTTGGTGGTAGAGCCAGGCAGCGTAAAGCTCACGGTCGGCGGCGGCATTGAGGCCGACCATGGGACGCGGATACAGACCAGGTTCGGTGCCGCCGCCCAGCAGGACGATGACCTCTGCCGAGGGCATGGGATTGGGGGGCAGATAGCGCCATTCGAGCGAGCGCCCCAGGCTCATCGCCACCCAGCGATTGCCTCCCAGCCAGAGGAGCATCAGCGCGGCGACAAACAGCGTTCTGCGCAGATACAGCTTCCGCTCAGCGAGAAGCCCCACGCCGATGAGGATACACGCCAGGCCAAGAGGATAGACCAGAGGGGGAATGAATTTGGAAAGGAAGATGAACATAGCCGTTGAAGTCTCCACATCAGGTTTGGATGGATAACAACCGGTCGTGGCCGGCCAGGTCGGGCAAGATGCTCACGGACGCGGCCGGGAAGGCCTGCTGCGCCAGGTTGGCGGCTGCTAGCCCTTGCGAGGCCTCGATTTCGCATAGCAGAGCGCCGCCCGCAGCGAGAACGGTCGGCGCGGCCTCCACCAGCCGTCGGATGAGCGTCAGCCCGTCGCTGCCGCCGTCCAGCGCCAGTCTCGGTTCGCGCCTGTAGATCGGCAAACCTTGCAGCGCTGCCGTGGGAATGTAGGGCAGGTTAGCCACAATCACATCGAAAGCGAAGGGGGGCAGGGGCGTGGGCAAAAGGTCGGCCTGAATGAAGCGGATGCGCCCGGCAACCCTGTGCCTGGCGGCATTACGCCGCGCCACTTGCAGGGCAGCTGCCGAAATGTCGGTGGCCATCAGCCTGGCCTGCGGGTTGTGTGCAGCCAATGCAATGGCAATGCAGCCGCAACCCGTGCCGACATCCAGAACGCGGGGCGGCTGCCGGCTGTGCGCCAGGCGCTGGAGGGCGGTTTCTACCAGTAATTCGCTTTCGGGACGGGGGATGAGAACGTCGCTGTTGACGATGAAATCTAGAGCGAAGAATTCCCAATGACCCAGCACATACGGCAGCGGTTCGCCGTTCTCGAGGCGGGTCACCGCCTGCGCCAGGGCAGCGCGTTGAGCAGCGGAGAGCGCCGCTTCAGGGTGAGCCAACACCCAGGCGCGCCCTTTACCGATGATGTGCGCCAACAACGTCTGCGCGTCGAGCGCCGCGCTGTCGCTGAACGCGGCCAGGCGGCAGGCAAGGTCACGAACAGCCGCGCCGAGCGTCTCCTCGTTCACGCTTCGATCGCTGCCAGTCGTTCAGCTTCGTCGCGCGTGGCCAGCTCGTCAATGAAGACGTCTATCTCACCATCCATGATGGCCGCCAGGTTGTAGGCCGACAGATTGATGCGGTGATCGGTGACGCGCGATTGAGGGAAGTTGTAAGTGCGGATTTTCTCGGAGCGTTCGGCGCTGCCAATTTGTGAACGACGGTCTTCTTCGATGGCGTTGCGTTGTTTTTCGGCCTCCATCTCGTACAGACGGGCGCGCAGGATGGACATGGCGCGCAGTTTGTTCTGTAGCTGCGAGCGTTCATCCTGGCAGGCGACGACGATGCCAGTAGGCAGGTGGGTGATGCGGATGGCGGTGGCGTTCTTTTGCACATTTTGCCCGCCTGCCCCGGCTGAACGGTACACATCTATCCGCAGGTCGCTTTCAGGGATGTCCACCTCCACCTCGTCCACTTCGGCCAGGACGGCGACGGTGGCTGTGGAGGTGTGGATGCGCCCCTGCGATTCGGTGACGGGGACACGTTGGACGCGGTGCACGCCCGATTCGTATTTCAAGCGCGAGTAGGCTCCCTTGCCTTTGACGCCAAAGATGATTTCTTTGTAGCCGCCGATGCCGATCTCGTTGGCTGAGAAGAGCTCCACAGACCAGTTGCGTCGTTCGGCGTAGCGGCTGTACATGCGGAACAGGTCAGCGGCAAACAGGGCCGCCTCATCCCCCCCGGTGCCAGCGCGAATCTCCACGATCACATCCCGCTCGTCACGCGGGTCTTTCGGCAGCAGCATGGCTTTGATCTGGCGTTCGAGCTGGGGAATCTGCTCTTCGAGCTGGCCAATCTCGCTCTCTGCCAGCAGCCGCAGTTCCTCGTCGTCGCTGTCTCGAAGCTGCCGGGCCTCGTCGAGATGAGTCAGGGCCTGGCGGTATTCGCGCGCCTTCTCGATCAGCGGTTCCAGGTCAACGCGCTCTTTGTTGAGTTCGGCGGCGCGCTGATAATCGTCGCCTGCTTCGAGCAGCAGGCGGTTGAGTTCTTCGTAACGTTGTTCGATACCGGCAAGTTTGTCGAGCATAGGTTTCTGTTGGCGCAAAAATGAGGTACGCAGGTAAAACTGCGGGGTTGATTATACCACCGGAAGTTTGGCCCTCCTGACAGGAGGCTGCCGCGTCCATCGAAGGGCGGCCTTGCCAGGCTGTTCTCTCGCCGAGGCCAACGCGGGGGCTGCCGCCTTTCGTCTTTGCTGGCAGGCTCGCTCAGACCAGCGGTGTTGGCGGCGCAGCGCGCTAACTTTCCTGCCGGGCAAGGGCGAGCGCGCCGCGCGCCGGTTCTGAGACGGCGATGACCTGAGAAAAAGCCAGGCCCTGCGCGGCACAGCCGCGCAGAAAAGCCTGGCGCAGGGATGAACCCTGCAACAGGACGCCGCCGCCCAACGCCAGGGGAGGGGCGAACTGTCCCAGCCGGGGATAGAGGGCAGCCACCATGCGGGTCAGTTCTGCGGCGGCTTCTTCTAAAATCGAGAGGGCGATAGGGTCATTTTGCTGTGCGGCCTCTTCGACCAGCGGGGCGAGGGCTGCAATTTCGGAACGCGGCGAGGCGGCTTCGTAGAGGTCTTCGATGAGTTCGGGGGGAGTCTTGAGGCGGCGATGGGCCAGGATACGCTCGGTGAGTGCAGTTTGCGGGCCGCGTCCATCGTAAGCCTGCAACACGCGGCGCAGCGCTGCCGCGCCAATGGCAAAACCACTACCTTCATCGCCAAAGAGATAGCCCCAGCCGCCGCAACGCACGAATTCGCCGCCTGCTGTCCGTCCGCAGGCCAGCGAGCCGGTGCCGCAAATGAGCGCCAGCGCCGCGCCGGAGGGAGCGCCCGCTGCCAGCAAGATTTCAGCATCGCCGACGACCTGAACGACCGCACCAGGGTAGGTTTGCTGCGCCCAGCGGGTGAAGGCCAGCCGTTCCGGGGCGCGTCCGGCCCCGGCCAGGCCGAAACAGAGCGCCGCAATTTCGGCTGAGCCAACGGCCTGCGCAATGGCCGATTCAATCGCTGCGCAGGCCGCCTCGAAACCCACTGCGTGCAGATTGGATGAACCTGCCACGCCGCGCCCCTGCCAGTGGGCATCCAGACTTTCGGCCAGCGCCAACGTTTTCGTGCCGCCGCCATCCACGCCGACGATACATTTCATGCTAATTCTTTCCAATGGCGGCGCGAACCGAACCGCCAGCCTCCCGCAAACGGCGGCGGGCTTCCGACGGGTGCAGGCTGCCCAGATAGGCGACGATGGCCGTTTTGGTTTCGCCGTCACAGGCTTCGAGCAAGGCGGCGGCTTGAGAGAGTTCGATTTCGCAGGCCTGCGCCACGATGCGCCGAGCCCGTTCACGCAGTTTGGCGTTGGTCGGCTGCACATCTACCATCAGATTGCCATAGGTTTTACCCAGTTTGACCATTACGCCGGTCGAAAGCATGTTCAGCACCATCTTTTGAGCCGTTCCGGCCTTGAGGCGGGTGGAACCGGCAATCACTTCAGGCCCAACGAGGGGTGTAATGCTGATGTCCACCAGGCGAGAGAGGGAGGATGGGTGATTACAGGCGACCCCAACCGTCAGCGCACCGCGCCGCCTGGCCTCGGTGATGCCGCCCAAAACGTAGGGGGTTTGGCCGCTGGCAGCAATGCCGACGACGGAATCCTCTGCGTTCACGCCGTGCGCGGCAAGGTCGCGTTGACCCTGTTGGTCATCGTCTTCTGCGCCTTCGATGGCTTGTGTGAGGGCCGCCGGGCCGCCGGCAATCAGGCCAATTACCTGTTCGGGCGGGGTATCGAAGGTGGGTGGGCATTCAGAAGCATCCAACACGCCCAGCCGGCCCGATGTGCCTGCGCCGATGTAGATGAGCCGCCCGCCGCGCCGCATCCGCGCGGCAATCGCGTCAATGGCGCGGGCGATGTTTTCCAACTCGACGGCGACGGCTGTCGCAACACGGGCATCTTCCTGATTCATCAACCGCACCATTTCAAGGGTGGGCAGAATATCTATGTCACGGGTGAGCGGGTTGATTTGTTCGGTGAGGTGCTGCATGGGGCATCCTAAAAGGTAATTTGGCCGAGAATGACGGGGTGTTTGGCGCCGGTGGCGGAGGGCAGGTTGCCGGGGCGTTTTTGCCAGGTTTCGTGGGCGAGAACGGCAAAGGCCAGGGCCTCTTTGGCGGCGGAGGGGATTCCCACCTCGTCCGAAATCAACACACGCGAGGGGGCGAGCCGCTCCGCCAGCATTTGCCGCAGGGTGGGGTTGTATGCGCCGCCGCCGGAGAGAATCACTTCGTCGGGGCGGGCGGGCAAAAAGTCACGGTAGGCGCGGGCGATGCTTTCGGCGGTGAAAGCCGTCAGCGTGGCGAGCAGGTCTGGGGCGGAGAGTCCGCGCCGGGCAGCGTCCTGCCAAATTCGAGCGCCAAGTTGTGCGCCAAAACGCTCCCGACCGGTGCTTTTGGGCGGGGGCATGGAAAAGTAAGGATCGGAGAGCAGCTCTTCGAGCAGCGGCGCATGGATGCGCCCCCCGGCGGCCAGCAGACCGTCGCGGTCGTACTCTTGAGCGCCGCCGGTGGCGCGGCGGGCGGCGTCGTCTATCAGCATGTTGCCGGGGCCGGTATCGAAGGCGAACACGCCGATTGGCCGGGCGGCCTCCCCATCACCAGCAGGCTGGGGCGGAAGGAAAGTCACATTGCCAATTCCACCGATGTTTTGGGCAGCGCGAGTGAGCGTGGGATGTGAGAGCAGCAGCCAATCGGCCAGGGGGACGAGCGGCGCGCCCTGCCCCCCGGCGGCCATATCGCGGGCGCGGAAGTTGCTGACGACGGGGATGCCCGTGCGCTCGGCGATGACTGCCGCCTCGCCAAGTTGCAGGGTGGAGGGTGTCTCAGCGCTGCCGGGGGGGATGTGCCAGATGGTTTGACCGTGACTGCCGATGCAATTCACCTGGGCAGGGGTGAGACCAGCGGCGGCGATGGCTTGCAGGGCAGCAGCCGCAAAGAACTCGCCCAACTCGAAATTCAGGCGGCAGAGTAAGTCCACCGTGCCGGTTTCGGGGCGAAACGCGGAAAAGATGGCTGTGCGCAGGGCTGCGGGATAGGGCCGATGAACATGCCGGAGCAATTTCCATGCGAGATGGGGCGGTGCGCCATGCAATTCGACAACAGCTGCATCTACCCCATCTGCCGAAGTGCCAGACATCAAACCGACGATAATCATCCCTAACCCCCACCCCTCTCCCGTTGGAGGAGCGGAATTTCCTGCGCAATGGCCTGATGAACGCGCACCCGCAGGTCGGCAATACCGCGCCCCTGCCGCCCGCCGTACACATCGTTGGTGAGCAGGGCGACGACCAGGTCGCGCTGCGGGTCAATCCAAAGCGAGGTGCCGGTAAAGCCGGTATGCCCATAAGTGGCGGGGCTGAAGGGGTTGCTGCTGGCTTCGGGGTCTGGACTCCACAATGCAAAGCCAATGCCGCGCCGCACCGCGCCAAATTCGGCTTGCAGGCGGGTCATTTCGGCAACCGTCTCGCGCTTGAGCAGCGAGGCATCGAGAAAACTCTGCCCAAAGGCGGCTACCTCGTCGGCATTGGAGAATAAACCGGCATGACCGGCCACGCCCCCCAGCCGCCAGGCGTTTTCGTCGTGAACTTCGCCCACGATGCGCCGCCCGCGCCAGGTGCAAAATTCGGTGGGGGCGATGTCGGCGGTGTCGTGGGATGTAGAGATGGGCAGGAAGCGGGTCGCTGTAAACCCAAGCGGGCGCGTCACGCGCTGGTCAATGACTTCATCGAGCGGCAAACCGGTCAGGCGGCTGAGGGCCAGCCCCAGCAAAATCAGCCCCACATCACTGTACAGCACCCTTTCGCCGGGGGGATAGGAAAAGAACGTCTCCAGCGCCATGCGATAGGCCGAGTGGGCATTGGGCTGGTCTTTGAAAGGCCGCCAGGCAGGCAGGCCGGAATGATGAGCAAGAATCTGCCGAAAGGTAATCTGACCGGCATCTACCTGTCCCGTCTGTTCGCTGACGTTGAGAGTTTGGCCCCAATCGAGGGGATTTTCATACGGCTGAATGGGGCGCAGGCCGCTGAATTCAGGCAAAACGCGACAGACGGGCGTATCGAGGTCAATTTGCCCGGCTTCGAAGAGGGTCATGAAGGCCGTGGTGGTATAGAGTTTGGTAACGGAGGCCAGGTCGAAGAGCGAGGTAAAGCGGGTGGGACGGGTGCGGGTTTCGGGGTCGAGAAAGCCGAGCGCCAGCCGGTGAATCACCTGCCCGCTGTGGCGGATGGTCAACTGTGCGGCGGGGGTGATGCTCCCAACCGCCTGAGCGAGAAGCGAATCGGCGAGAGAGAAGTCCATAAAGGTTCAGTCCGCAGGGGTCAGCGATTTGAACAGGTTGAAGTAACGATTGTAAGGCGCAAAGCCAAATTTGGCGTACAAATCCACCAGCGAAGTCCAGTCAATCACGCAGCCGTTCACGCCCAGGGTGTGCAGATGAGCGGCAGCGGCGTCAATCAAATAGCCGCCCAGCCCCTGCCCGCGCACAGATTTGGAGATGCCCAGCGGGCCAAACTGCCCCCAGGGGCGCGGCAAGCGCTGCGGGTAGAAGCGTTCGATGGGGCGCTCAGAGTCTTCCAACGTGATGCGGCAAAATCCCTGTACGGAGCGATTCACCCAAAGCAGGAGAAAATCAGAGGGCCGCCCGCCGTCTCGAATGAATTGGCGGGCCTCGAACGCCCAGCGGCCGGGGTATTCTCGCTCCAGGAATTCCAGCAGAAGAGCCTCCTGCTCGCCTTGCATGGGCAGGAGTTCGGCCTGAGGCGGTTTGGGGTAAAGCGGCTGATAAGCGCTCAGGCTGCGGGCGACATCGTACTCACAAGGCTGAGTGGGCGGGCCGGCATAGCCGCGTTTCTGGTAGAAAGCCAGGCTGCTGTCCATCGCATCGGGCATACCGGGCGCAAAGGGGCGCAGATTGCCGCCAATACGGATGCGCTGGCAGCCTTGTTCTGCCAGCCATGCTTCGGCCCAATCGAGCAAGGCAGAGCCGATGCCCTGCCTTTGGGCAGAGGGATGGACGGCGTGCAGGCTGACCCAGCCAGGCGATTGCGAGGGGAGAGCGCAGGCGATGATGAAGCCAAGCGGCTGCCCGTTGAGCGCGGCCAGTCGTCCTTCGATGATTTCTCCGCTGCAAGGGGCGAGATTGTAGCCGAGCAGGCGCGGCGAAATGGGAAAATGGGGATGCGCGGCTGCCCGCCAAATCTCCAGCACATCCTCCCAGTCCGATGGGGTGAGCGGAATCAACATGACGGCTGCTTTCATGGCAGGGTGACGGGCAAAACCGCCGTCGGTTGCCATTGGCCGCTCCACACTTCGGGCAGCACATCCAGAACGGGCGGGTTGAGGCCATACGTGACGAGAACCGAGACCGATGGAGGCAGCAGCGCGGCATCGAAGGGGTTGCGGTGGACAAGCGCCAGCACAGGGCTGCCTGCCGCATCGAGTTGCTGCACCAGTTCCAACTGCCGGGTGTTGACCGTCAGATCATTGACCGGCACAATCACCAGCCGTCCGTTAGCGGCGGCGTGTAAGACATCGGCCATTTGGGAGGGGCTGGGCTGCGTATCTACCTGAAGAACCGTCGCTCCCAGGCCGGGAAATTGCATTTGATTGCGAACAACGGCAGGCTCGACGATGAGGGGGGCCGCTTCGGTTCGGATGGGCAGCAGATGAGCCGGGTCGCGCAGCAAGGTAAGCGATTGACGAGCAATCTGCCGCGAGAGGGCGCGATGCGCTTCGGTTTCGAGCGAATCGGGTAACGCCGGAACAGGGTTCAACAGCCCAAACTTTTCTTTGGCCTGCAAAATGCGCCCGACCGAAGCGTCCAACTGTTCCAGTGAAATTTTGCCATCCCGCACAGATTGGAGCAAGTTGGCAAAGGCGGCGCGGTGCATGGCATGGTCGCGGTTGAAGAGCAGCAAATCGGCTCCGGCGGCCAGCGCCAGCGGGGCGGCGGCTTCGGGCGGGTAGCCGCTTTGGGCCAGCGCGCCCATTTCGAGCGAGTCGGTCACGATGATGCCATCGAAGCCCATCTCCTCCCGCAGGAGGCCAGTCAGCACGCGGGACGAAAGGGTGGCGGGCAATCCATCCTGGTCAATGGCCGGAAAGGTGACGTGGGCGGTCATGATACCGGCAAAACCGGCCTGGACGAAGGCCCGAAAGGGGAACAGTTCCACCTGCTCCAGGCGGGCGCGGTCGTGCGGGACGAGCGGCAGGTCAACGTGCGAATCGAGGGCGGTATCCCCATGACCAGGGAAATGCTTGCCAAAGGCGAGAACGCCATTATCTTCCAGGCCTCTGGCAAATGCCAGGCCATATTCGACCACCCGTTGGGGGTCGGCGCTGAAGGAGCGGATGCCGATGATGGGATTGGCAGGGTTGTTGTTGACATCCAAAACGGGGGCAAAATCCACGTTGATTCCCACGGCGCGCATTTCGGCGGCCAGAGCGGCGGCAGCGCGATAGGCGTTTTGCGGGTCATCCGTGGCAGACAGGGCCATGGCGGAGGGAAATTCGGTGAAGCCTTTGTCTTCGGTCAGGCGCGCGACCCGTCCGCCTTCCTGGTCAATGGCGATGAACAGACCCGGGTGGCCGCTTTCCAGGGCGATGCGTTGAAGTTCGGCGGTCAGAGCGGCAGTTTGTTGGGGTGATTCGATGTTTCGGGCGAACAAGATGACGCCGCCGATGTGATAATCGGTAATCATCTGGCGCAGGTCGCCATCAACGGTTGTGCCATCGAAACCGATGACCATCGTCTGACCGATTTTCTGCTCCAGGGAGAGCGATTCGAGCAGGGAAGAGGTGGGGGCAGGCATAGGCGTTCTTTCGAATGAAGTGGGTGTGAGCGGGCGCGGCTGCACCGGTTGACAGGAAGAGAAAAGAATGAGCAAAAATAAAAGCGGGGAAAAGAGAGAGGTACGCAAGGGAGTCGGAGGGGGGTCTCCCCCAGAATCGGTTTTCGACTCTGGGAGAGACCCTGATGAACGGGTTTACTTCAGTTCGTAACTTTCGGCAACCGCCGGGACGTATTTGGCTTCCGCCCACATGTAGTAGAACAAGGGCGGATACATGACGTTATAAGAGGGGTTGCCAACCAGGTTGGGCAGGCTGTTCTCGGTGAAGTAGTTCAGGTCGTAGTTCGGCGGCTGCGGGTAAGGCCAGATGGTGTGGAACGAACCATCGCCGGTGGGAGAGACCTTCAGTTCGCCTTCGAGCAATTGAATGGCGATGTAAAGGTCGGCCTGATTGTTCTTGTAAATGGGGTCGCTGAAATCACGCCAGCCGGTGATGCGGGTGTCTTTGTTGATGACATCGGTGGAGTAGCGCTCGAACATCGCCAAAACGGGCAGTTCCTGGTTGACGAGCAAAGCCAGTTTCTGGATGGCAGGCTTTTGGGCTTCGAAATCGAAACCGGCGGAGGCGGCCTTGAGCAGTTCGGGGATGTTGACTGCTTCGCCTTCGACGGTCTGGTCATAGGAGAAGCCCATGCCGGGCAGTTCGTTGCCGGGGTTGTTGCGCGGAGCGTTGAGGTAGTAGTTGTAGGCGGTGAAGGGATGCGGCGGGTTGTAGTAGATGCTCAGGTCTACCAGAATCTGGTATTTGCCTTCTTTTTGGGTGGTGGCGCGCTCGGAGGAGGGGTAGCCGCGCACGGTGGCGTCAATGCCAAAGGCCTGCAGTTGCTGGGCGGCATTCTCGGCGGAGGCCAGCCAGTCGAGGAAGTCCGAAGGCACCGAGAGTTCGACTTTGAAGGGTTCGCCCGTGTCGGTCAGCCACTTGCCATTGGCATCTTTCTTGAAGCCGACGCTGGTGAGCAATTCTTCGGCTTTGGCCCAGTCTTTGGGGTACTTGTTCAGTTTGGCAATCGTTTCAGGGGTGAGCCAGGCCGGAACTTGCAAGTCGGTGAAACCGGCTTCGTATTCGATGGCTTTGCCGGCTTCGCCCATGGCGACTTTGGCATTTTCGGCGCGGTCAATGATGTAGGCAAACGCCTGGCGCACTTCGCGCTTGGTGAGCGGCGCATAGGCCTGGTTGAACCACAGACCGGGGCCGGTGCCGGTGGGGCCGGTGAGAATAGCCAGGTTGGGAATGGCTTTGATGGCTTCGACATCGGAGGGGGTGTAGGCGTGGGTGCTGTAATCAATGTCGTTCGACAGCACATACGGCAGCGAGACGGTGGTCTCGCCGTAGTACACCAGGATTTTTTCGATGTCAATTTTATCGGCATTGTAACCGGTGGGGTTTTTGACCAGTTCCAGCTGCGCTTCGGTGACGGAGGCCGGGTCGAGGACGAACGGGCCATAGACCACCACCGTATCGGGCTTGAAGGCATACAGGTCATCGAGGAAGGCCTTGACTTCATCGCCTTTGACATCTTTGCCCTCGGCGCGCAGTTTGGCGGCTTCGTCCATCCATTTGCCATATTGCGAATAGGGGGTGGGCTGATAAGCGCGCAGAATCAGGCGCAGGGCGCGCGGGGCAGGGTTGCTGATGCAGAAGTGAACGGTGTAGTTATCCGAAGCCACCACGTCTTTGAGATACGTCCAGGTGGAGTTCTGCTGCGCCCAATAGATGTTGTATGTGCCGACCAAGTCACGCGCCGTCAGCGGCGTGCCATCGCTCCAGGAAAGGCCTTTGCGCAGGTGAACGGTCAGGACATTGGCGACGCCCTCGGTGGGGCATTCTTTGGGTTCGATGAGCAGCGGCTCTTCGGTGGGTGCGGCAGTCGGTTCGGGGGTGGCGGTGGGTTCTGCCGGGGGTTGGGTGGGCGGCTCGGCAGCAGGGGTCGGGGTGGCAGCCTGTCCACAAGCGCTCAATAACAGAGCCAACACGACCAGAACGGAAAATAATTTGAAGGTTCGCATTTTCTTCTCCTTAATCTAAGTATTAGGGGTGTAGAGTGATACAAAGGGTGAATCGCAAAATGCAGAGATTGGCAAGTAAGCTGTTGGGGTCTAAGAGCAACCACCTCCTTCCTCGAAATTTCACCTCAAGCAGTCACCCAACCTTTCAGCGCAAACGGCGGACAATCCACGCCACAAGTCCTAGCATCGCCAGCCCGATCAGCAGCGCAAGGACGCTCACCACGAATTCCGCCGAGCCGCGCTCCACAAACAACAGGCTGACCAGGGACATCAGCACCAGGAAAGTCCCCAGTCGAAACCAGGCCTGACCCGCTTCGGGACTCATCGCTCACCTTGCAGATGACAGGCTACCAGCGAACCGTTGGGGCGGGCTTCCAGCGGCGGCGTGATTCGTTCGCAGCGTTCGCCCAAATAGAACGGACAACGCGGATGAAACGCGCAGCCTGAAGGCAGGCGCAGCAAACTGGGAATGTCCATGCTTCGCAATTCAATCCGTTGTTTGTGGCGGGTGCGCTCTGGGTCGGCTTCGGGGATGGCCGAGAGCAGGACTCTGGTGTAGGGATGCTGCGGCGATTCGATCAACTGTCGCGCCGGAGCCACTTCGACCAGTTTGCCCAAATACATGACGCCCACGCGGCCCTCCCAGGCAAAGTATTTCGCCAGCGCCAGGTCATGGGTGATGAACAGCACTGCCAGGCCATTTTTCTCTTTCAGTTTGAGCAGGGTGTTGAGCAGGCTGATGCGGATGGAAACATCCACCATCGAGACGGCTTCATCGGCGATGATGAATTTGGGGCTGACGGTGAGGGCGCGGGCGACCGAAACGCGCTGGCGCTGGCCGCCGCTCAATTGATGGGGGAACTTGTCCAGCAGGTCGGCGGCGGGAGTAAGGTCTACGCTTTCGAGCAGCTCGACAACTGCCGCGCGGGTGGCGCGCTCGCCGCTGGTGATGTGGTGGTGACGCAGTGGGGCGGCGATGATGTCGTAGATGGTGCGCGAGGGGTTGAGCGAAGCATACGGGTCCTGGTGAACCATCTGCACGCCGAGACGATATTGTTCCCAAGCGGCGCCCTTGAGACGGGTAATATCCTGACCGTTGTAGAGAATCTGACCTTCGCTCGGTTTGAGCAAACCGGCAATCATTTTGCCGGTAGTGGTTTTGCCACAGCCCGATTCGCCAACCAGGCACATCACTTCTCCGGCCTCCATCACCAGAGAGACATCATTGACCGCAGTAATGAAAACATTGCGCTTGATCTGGAAGCGGCGCGTAAGATGCTTGAGTTCGATCAGCGGGGGGGTCATCACAACTCCTGCTTGAGGGTGGGTCCCAGAGCTTGTTTGGCTTCCTGCCAGCGCCAGCAGGCCGCTAGATGTTCCGGCCCGTTGGTGGGGACAAGGTCTGGCTCTTCTCGTTTGCATTTTTCGATGGCCAGCGGGCAGCGCGGGTGGAATTTGCACCCGCCCGGCAGGTCAATCAGGTCGGGCGGTGAGCCGGGGATGGAGGTCACCTGGTCGCGATGCGTCGTCAGTGTGGGGACGGCGCTCATCAAGCCAATGGTATAGGGATGCTGAGGGTTTTGGAAGGTATCGTAGACGTTGCCAATCTCGACAATCCGCCCGGCATAGACGGTTGCCACCCGGTCGGCCAATTCGGCGGCCAGAGAAAGGTCGTGGGAGATGAAGATGAGCGAGAAGCGCAATTTGTCGCGCAGGTCTTTGAGCACATCCATGATGTTCCGCTGGGTGAGGATGTCGAGTGCGGTGGTCGGTTCATCGAGGATGAGCATGGGGGGGGTGAGCAGCAGAGCCAGCGCAATCAGCACGCGCTGACGCATCCCGCCCGAAAGTTCGTGGGGATAAGCATTCCACACCCGCTCCGGGTCGAGGCGCACCATATCGAAAAGCTCGTAGGCGCGGCGGCGCAGGGCGTCTCCTTGCAGATAACCATGGGCGCGGGCCGTATCGCCAAACTGATGCTTGATTTTCAGCACCGGGTTGAAGGCGTTGAGCGCAGCCTGAAAGACCATGGCACAATCTTTCCAACGAAAGGCGCGCAGCTCAGCAGGCGATAATTTCAACACATCAACTTCTTTTTCCAGGCTGCTCTGCGCGCCATAGCGGCGAAAGGTCATCTCCCCGCCGCTAATTTTGGCCGTGGAAACCAGCAAACGGACGATGCCCAGGCCAATGGTGGTTTTGCCGGAGCCGCTTTCACCAATCAGCGCCAGCGCTTCGGAGCGGCGCACATCCAGGTCAATGCCGCGCACGGCTTGCACCGCGCCGCGCTTGGCCTGATATTCGATGCGCAAATTGCGAATGGACAGGGTATTGGCGCTCATGGTCACACTCCGGTACGCAGGCGTGGGTTGAAAATCTCTTCGAGAGAACGAGAGAACATAATCAGCGAGAGTTGCAGCAGTACGATGCCGCCCATCGGCACCAGCAAACTGTACATGGCATTGGGGTTATAGATGGCGTTCTTGGCATACGCCAGGCTGAAGAGAACTCCCCAGTTGTTGCCGAACGGCACCAATCCCAAAAAGACGAGATAGGTTTGCGAGTAAATCGCGCCCGTCATCGATTCGATGAGAGCGATGAGAATATAGGTCATCATGTTGGGCAGCATCTCGCGGAAGATGATGTGGGGCGTCCCCAGGTGAAGCAGTTGCGCCGCTTCCACATACTCCCGCTTCTTGAGCGAGAGGAACTGCGAGCGCACCTGCCGCGCCAGCGAAGGCCAGCCAAACACCGCCAGAAACAGCGCCAGCGCCCAAACATCTTTGAGCGAGATGAAAAAAGCCGTCACAATGAGCAGAATGCCGCGCGGCAGCGCCAGCCAGACATCGGTGACGGTCATAATGAGTTCGTCGGCGCGGCCTCCCAAAAAAGCGCTGAATGCGCCCACCACGACGGCGATGAGCGTGGTCATCAAACCGGCCAAAAAAGCCACCGAAATCACCTCGGCGCCGCCATGCACGAACAACACCCAGTTTTCACGCCCCTGAAAATCGGTGCCGAGGGGGTGTTCCCACGACGGCGGCTGGTAAATCTGTTTTGTATCGGCGCGCGATTCGGGCGGGACAACCGACGGCCCCAGGTAGGAAATCACAATGAGCGCCAGCAAAATCAGAAAGCCCAAAAAACCCACCTTGTTGTAGGTGATCAGTTTGAGCGTCTTGAGCGTTTCACGCAGAAAATTCGTCATGTTCAGCTCTCCTCGCCGCCGCGGATGCGAATGCGCGGGTCGAGCCAGCCGTAGAGCAAATCGGCAATGGCCGTCGAAAGAATGACCGTGATGGTCGTCACCAGCAAAATGCCCTGCATCACAGGATAATCGCGTTTGGCAATCGCCTGGCTCATCAACAAGCCCACGCCCTGATAGACGAAGATGAATTCGATGACCGTCGAGCCGCCGAGCAGAAAGCCGATGGAAATGGCCAGGGCTGTCACCAGCGGCAGGCTGGCATTGCGCCCCACATAGGCGGTGATGATGCGCAAATCGGGCAGGCCGCGCGCCCGCGCCACGGTGACGTAATCTTCACCCAGCACGCTGACCGTGCTGGAGCGCATGGCAAGCATCCAGCCGCCCAGCGTCGTCAGTACATAGACCATGCCCGGCACGAACCAGTGTTTGAGCACATCCCCAATGAACTCGAGGCTAAAGCCAGCCTTGACCCCCGGTGAAACCGAGCCGCGCATCAGGTTGAGCGGCACCACCTTCCAGACCACCCCCAACAGCAAGACCAGGATAATAGCCCACAGGGTGTTTGGCACGGCCCCAATCATGGCACTCAAATTGGTGAGCAACTGATCGAACCACGAACCGCGCCGGTAAGCGGCCAACATGCCCAAAAACATGCCAATCGTAAAACTCAGCAGCAGCGAAGTTCCTACGCTGAACAGCGTCCAGGGCAGGCGCTGGAAAACGATTTCGGCCACTGCTTTGCCGCGTGCCAGTACGTACGAATCGCCCAAATCGCCGCGCAGCAAATTGCCCAGAAAATCGAGATATTGCTCGTGCAGGGGGGCATCCAAATCGAGCCGCAGCAGGCTGGCGGCGCGGGTGCGGGCCTCTTCTTCCGAAATTCCCTGGCTGTCCATCAGGTTCATCACCATAATGTCCACCGGGTTGCCGGGCAGGCCGCGCACAATCACGAACGAGAGCGTCACCACCACCCAGATAATGAAAGTCTTTTTGGCGATGGTTTGCAGGATGTAGCTTTTGAGAATGCGCTCGGCGAGGGGTTTTCTCTGGCTCAAATCGGCCTCCTTCTGCTAGGGGTAGAGCAAATACTTTTGCCGACAGCGGGCAAAATCAGCAAGGAATGTTTCCCAGGCGGCGGCTATTTCCTGCGGGTCGTCTCCCCGCTCCAGGGCCAAACGAACCGCGCTGCCACCCGTCAGGCGGTCGAAATGCGCTTCCCAGGCCCACTCGCCGCGCCACAGCCGCCGCGCCGCTGCCAATAAATGCAGCGCCATACTCACCGGGCGCAGCGAATTCCTGTCGGTGACGTGAACCTGCACCCCGCCGCATTCCCGGCCCGAATGCCTGGAGGCCCAGGGGGTGAAGACGATTGGGCGGAAGCGCACCCCCGGCAGGTGAAGGGCGTTGAGCGATTCGGCCAGGGCGCGGCCATCCAGGCCCGGCGCGCCGCATATCTCGAAGGGCAGGCTCGTGCCGCGCCCCAGCGAGAGAGGTGTGCCCTCCAGCAAGCACATGCCGGGGTAGAGAATGGCAGTCGAAAGGTGCGGCATAGCCGGAGAAGGCGGCGCCCAGGGCAGGCCAGTTTCGTCGAACCACATTGCCCGCCGCCAGCCCTGCATGGCAATCACGCGCAAATCTGCGCCGAGGGCGTATTCCGCGTTCATGAAAACCGCCAACTCACCCAGGGTCATGCCGTGTCGAATGGGAATGTTGACGATTCCAACGAACGACTCGCAGCCCGCTTCGATTTCACCGCCTTCGAGGATGTTCCCCGTGATGGGGTTGGGACGGTCGAGCACAAAGACCGCTTTGCCCGCTTTGCCCGCGCCGCGTAAAACGTGAAAGAGTGTGCTGAGATAGGTGTAAAAACGAACGCCCACATCCTGCATGTCGAAGACCAGGGCATCCACATTCGCCAGCATGGCCGCAGTGGGTTCGACGTTTGCGCCATACAGGCTGAACACGGGCAGCCCCGTGCGCGGATCGGTGGCATCATCCACCTTCAAACCATCGGCTGCCGCGCCGCCAAAGCCGTGTTCGGGGCCAAAAAGCGCCGTCAGCGTGTATCCGGCGGCTCGCAGCGCATCCACGGCATCGGCCAGATCGAGCAGAATGGCAGCAGCGTGCGAGACCAATCCCAACCGCGCCGTCCGCAGTTCGGCAGGAGGAGAAGCGGTGAAAAGGTCGAGACCGGTGTGAAGCATAGCAATCAATCAGACCGTGTGAAGGCCGGCAAGTGACGGCCCCTAACTCAGCGTCAGATGGAACTTGTAGCGGTCGCCGCGATAAGCTGAAACGACGTATTCGAGCAAGGCGTCGTTCTGGTTATAGGTCAGCCGCTCGATGCGCAGGACGGCAGCGGGGGCCGTCATGTGCAGCAACTCCAGCTCGCGCCCATTGGCCAAACCGGCTTCCATGGTTTGCTCGGCGCGGATGAGGCGGTGGCCGTAATCCCGCTGGAAGACGGCATACAGCGATTGGCGTGAGAAGTCGTTGCTCAGGATGTTGGGGCAGAGATAATGGGGGATATAGGCGGTTTCAATACACAGCGGCAATTCGTTAGACAGACGCAGGCGCGAAAGCTCTACCACCTCGGCACCTTCCAGCAACTTCAATACGGTGGCAATTTGCGGGGTGGCGGCAATCACTTGGGCCACCAACACCACACTGGAAGGCCGCGCCCCACGACTGGAAATATCCTGACTGAAACCGGTCAAATTGTGCAATTGCTGGTCAATTTTGGGTTCGTTGATGAACGTGCCTTTGCCCACCCGTGAAAGCACCAGCCCCTGCCGCTCCAACTCCTTCAAGGCCTGACGCGCCGTCATGCGGCTGACGCCAAACCGCTCGCACAGTTCACGCTCCGAAGGCAGGCGGCCATGCTGGGCATACTTGCCCTGCTGAATTTCGGCCTCCAGCGTCTGTTTGACTTGCAGGTAGAGCGGGACAGGAGCGTTTTTGCTGAACGTGTCCATGTAAAACCTGTTATAATTGGTATATACCAATTATGACAGGTTCTGTAGCTTTGTCAAGGGAGTTTTGTCATGCAGACTCTCACCATTCGTCCTGCTGTCACTGCTCCGTTCGATCCGTCCTTCCAGCCGGCGGTGTTGTTCAACCGCAGCTTCGCCGCGCGGCTGAAAGGGGCCGGCGTCCCCCTGGTTTTGGCCCTCGAGCGAGAGCGGGGGGAAATTTCCCGCTTCGAGACCCTCATCTTCCCCCCGGGTCACCCTGATTTCAACTTGAACTTCACTTACGTCGAGCGCCTCGTCAAGTTCGTGCTGTGGCAGAAAGGAGGCTTCCGCTTGTATGTAGGCGGGCCGGCGCAGATAGCGGATTTCCTCCGTCAGGCCTATTCGCCTCACGGTCAGCGTGCCTTCGATGCCGCTTTCATGGCGCAAAAGGTCTACGAAAAGGAAATGGAGATTGTCTCCTGCGCCGCGGCGGAAGTTCCGGGGGCCAATGAACCTGGCAAGACCCTTGGCCGCCACCTGGAGGGTTGCCGCGTCGGTTTCGATTTGGGCGCCTCAGACCGCAAAGTGAGCGCTGTCATGGATGGCCAGCCTGTTTTCAGCGAAGAGGTCATTTGGGAGCCACGCAAACACGCCGACCCGGCCTATCACTACCGCGAAATCCTGGCGGGCATCCAAACCGCCGCGGCGAAGATGCCGCGCCTAGACGCCATTGGCGGCAGCTCCGCCGGCATTTTCATCGAAAACCGCCCCATGGTAGCCTCCTTGTTTCGCGCCGTCCCGCCAGAACGCTACGGCGAAGTGCGCAGCTTGTTCGAGCGTCTCCAGCGCGAGATGGGCGTCCCCCTCCAGGTCATCAACGACGGCGACGTGACTGCCCTGGCGGGTTCCATGGCCATCGGCGAAAACGCCGTCCTGGGCATCGCTCTAGGCTCAAGCGAGGCCGCCGGTTACATCAACCCCGCAGGGCGCATCATGGGCTGGCTGAATGAACTGGCCTTTGCCCCCTTGGATTACAACCCGCAGGCGCCTGTCGAGGAGTGGTCGGGCGATAGGGGCTGCGGCGCTTCTTACTTCTCCCAACAATGCGTATTTCGCCTGGCTCCTCTGGCAGGCATCGAGCTGCCTCACGACGTAACCGACGCCGAGAAGCTGAAATTCGTCCAGGAGAAATTACAAGCCGGTCATAGCGGGGCGCAGCGCATCTGGCAGACGATGGGCGTGTATTTGGGCTACGGCCTGGCGCATTACGCCGATTTTTACGACATCAAGCACGTCCTCATCTTGGGCCGTTGCACCTCCGGCCTGGGCGGCGATTTGTTGCTCGACGGCGTGCGGCAGGTGTGGCAGGCCGAGTTTCCTCACCTGCTCAACCAGATTAGCCTGCACCTGCCCGATGAGAAGATTCGCCGTGTGGGGCAGGCTGTGGCCGCCGCCAGTTTGCCATCCCTGACGTGAAAGGAGACCCTCCCATGGAATTACACCTGCAAAGCGCAGAAATCTATGTGCCAGATGGCTTGCCGCTCGAACAGGCCCTGGCGCGCACCACCCACCTGGCCATTGCCGCTCACCAGGACGACCTCGAAATCATGGCCGCCGCGCCCATCCTGGTTTGTTTCCAGCGCAGCGACGCCTGGTTTACCGGTGTGGTGGTCACCGACGGGCGCGGTTCACCGCGCAGCGGCATTTACGGCAACTACACTGACGATCAGATGCGCCAGGTGCGTCTCAAAGAACAGCGCAAGGCCGCTTTCGTCGGCGAATATGCCGCTCAGGTGATGCTCGATTATCCCAGTAAAGTCATCAAAGATGGCGCGCAAACGCAGCCGGTTGACGACCTGCTCGCCGTCTTGCGCGCCGCCCGCCCGCAAGTGGTCTACACCCATAGCTTGAGCGACAAACACGATACCCACGTGGCCGTTGCGTTGCGGACGATTGCCGCCCTGCGTCGTTTGCCTCCTGCCGAGCGCCCCACCCAACTCATCGGCTGCGAAGTCTGGCGCTCGCTCGATTGGATGCTCGACGCCGACAAGGTCATCATGGATGTCTCGGAGCATGAGAACCTGCAAGCAGCCCTCGTGGGTGTTTTCGACTCGCAGATTGCCGGCGGTAAACGCTACGACTTGGCCTCGCTTGGCCGCCGCCGCGCCAATGCCACTTACTTCGAGTCGCACGGCGTAGATAACAGCCTGGGCCTCATCTATGGCATGGACATGACCCCGCTGATGGAGACCGAGCGCTCCATCGGCGATTTCGCCCGGCAATTGATTGACCGTTTCCAGCGCGATGTCACCGACCGCCTGGAGCGCTTGGGCGCCGACTGAGACTTCCGCAATCTGGCAGGATTGGTCTCAGCCCTACCGCCACCTTCGCCGGGCGCAAGACCAGCACTCTGGCTTTTTCGACCCTCTCCGGCCGCAACAACCCTCTCCGCCGCCGGCCTCGTCACCCCGGCGGAACTTTGTCTTTCCCCCTCTCGTCTCCTCTGTGTCACCTTTGCATCCCGTTAGCCCTTTTCGGAGGAGAGCCATGAAACTGAGAATCGTCTCACTGGTCTTGTTGACCCTGATGCTCGTGCTGAGCGTTCCCCCCGCTCCTGCCAAAGCCGATGGCATCGTTATCTGCGACCCGTTGCCTTGCCCCGGCCCCATCCCCATGGCGCCCCTGGCTGTGCGTTACCATCATGTCAACGTGACCATCCAGGATCAAATCGCCACCACCCGCATTGACCAGGTTTTCTACAACCCAAACGATTTCCAGATCGAAGGCACTTACATTTTCCCCATTCCCCTCGACGCGGCTGTCAATCGTTTCACCCTGTGGGTGGACGGCAGGCCCGTGGAAGGTCAGGTGTTGGATGCCGAGCAGGCGCGGCAGAAATACTGGGAGATCGTCAACACCTTGCGCGACCCGGCTTTGCTGGAGTACGCCGGGCGGGGCATGTGGCAGGCGCATGTTTTCCCAATCCCGCCGCAAGGTGAGCGGCGTATCGAGTTGGAATACTCGCAGGTGCTGACGGCTGAAGGCGGGCTGGTGCGTTACGTTTACCCTCTCAACACCGAAAAATTCTCCACTCAGCCCATCGAAAGCGTCTCGCTGAGCGTGGACATCCGCTCGGCAGTTCCCATCCGCGCCGTGTACTCGCCCACGCATGAGGTCAGCACCCACCGCGATGGCGAGAATCACGTCACAGCTGGTTACGAAGCCGCTAACGTCACCCCGAACACAGATTTTGCCCTGTACTACTCGATCGGCAGCGACGAGGCTTTCCATCTGCTGACCTTCCGCGAGCCCACCGATGAAGCTGATCCCGACGGCTTCTTCCTGCTGCTGTTAGCGCCGCGCCCCGACGCCGGCAGCGAAACTCTGCCCAAGGATGTTCTGCTCATCCTGGATCGTTCCGGCAGTATGGAAGGTGAGAAGTTCCAGCAGGCGCAAGAGGCGCTGCGTTACGTCCTCCAACATCTCAACGCCGATGATCGTTTCAACATCATCGCCTTCAGCACCGGCCTGGAAACTTATGCCGCCCGCCTGCGCCCGGCCGACGAAGCCAACGAAGCCCTGGCCTGGGTAGACCGCCTGAGCGCGCGCGGCAGCACCGACATCAACCGCGCCCTGCTCGAAGCTGCCACCATGGCCGACGACGAACGCCCCACCTACCTCATTTTCCTGACCGATGGCCTGCCTACCGAAGGTGAAACCGAGAGCCAGAAGATTCTCGACAATTTCGCCCGCGCTGCCCCCAAAAACCTGCGCCTGTTTGCTTTTGGTGTGGGGTATGATGTGGATACCTTCCTGCTGGATTCGCTTTCCCAGGCGCATCACGGCGCAAGTGCTTATGTTCTGCCTGGCGAGCGGCTGGATGAGACCATCTCCGATTTCTACGCTCGCATCAGCACCCCGGTGTTGACCGACCTGGCGCTGGAATTCGGCAGCTTGTCCACCTACGACCTTTACCCCTCCCCTCTGCCAGACCTTTTCCTCGGTTCGCAGATTGTCGTCGTTGGGCGCTATCGCTCTGGCGGCACGACCACCGTCACGCTGAGCGGCCAGGTTGACGACCGCCGCCAAACTTTCACGTTCCCCAACCAGAATTTTGCCCCGCAGTCTGCGTTGAACGATCAGCTTGCGGCTATCCCGCGCCTGTGGGCTACCCGTAAGATTGGCTATCTGCTCAACCAGATTCGGCTCAACGGCCCTGATGAAGAGACCATTGACCAGATTGTCAAATTGAGCATCCGTTACGGCATCGTCACACCCTATACCTCGTACCTGGTCACCGAAGAGATGCCGCTTGGCTCGGCAGCGCAAGAACGCATCGCGGGGAGCGTCTATCAGGGGCTGGCCACAGCCACGGCTGCTCCGGCATACGGGGAGAGCGCTGTGCGCAAAGCCGCCGACCAGGGCAACATGGCAGGCGCCGAAGCGCCGGCTGCCCCGCAGGATAGCGCCGCCAGCGTGGTGCGCATCGTTGGGGCGCGCACCTTCGTGTGGGCCGATGGGGTGTGGATTGATACGGCTTTCGACCCGGATAGCATGTCCACGGTGAAGGTCGCTTTCCTGTCGTCGGATTATTTGGCCTTGAGCGCGGCGCGTCCCGAACTGGGGGCGGCCTTTGCTCTGGGGCCGCGCGTCATCGCTATCTCGGAGGGGGTAGCCTACGAGGTTGTGGAAGTCGGCACACCCACCACGCCAGTGGTGCTGCCGCCCACCTACACACCCCGCCCGGCGCTGCCGGCCTTCCCCACCCCAACGTTTTCCTCCACCCCCTCAGCCGCCGAGACGCAAACTCTCCCCTCAAGTCGAGGCCCGCTCGGTATCCCCTGCCTCAGCGGGCTGTTCCCCCTGCTGGCTTTCCTGGGTCTGACGGCGCTCATCGAGCAGCGTCACCGTTGACCCCTTTCACGGCCTTACCCCTTCAGCCGTGCGGCGTCAGTGCGCCGCACGTGTTTTTAGCAGGCGGTGTATAATTCCATCAAGAATTACCTGCCCTGGAAACAATGGATGGAAAATCCTGCCTCCGTTTGTCATTGCGAGCGAAGCGAAGCAATCTCCCAGCAAGCAAGGGGATTGCTTCGCCGCCTACGGCGGCTCGCAATGACAGGAGGGTAGGTGTTACTCCATACAATGGGAGAACTTGTCCTCATCACTAGGAGATTATCATGGAATTGCCCGAACCCCCCGCCCCGCCCAGGCGCATCTTGGGTATGAGCCTCAAGCAAGTTGCCCTTCTGGCCGCGATGTTGATGGCCAATCTGATCATTGTGTGCGGCGGCATTGCCCTGCTTGGCTGGTTGTCGAGCGACACCTCCACGGCCAGTTTAGCCTTCAGCCTGGCGACCGTGACGCCTACCCCCACCGAGACGCCGCTCCCCACCCCTGTTCCTAGTCCCACCCTCACCCCCCGCCCGCCGGCCACCCCCATCCCCGGCTGGGAGCCGTTTCGCGGCGGCGGCGTTTCCATCATGCTGCCACAAAGCTATGATGGCGGCGATGCAACCACTGACCCACAGGCGCTTTTCCAGGCCTTCGTGGCGGCCGGCGCTGACCCTGAGAAAAACGCTAATTTGCAGCAAGAGCTGGCCGAAAATCACATTGCCATTTTCGCTTACGATACTACCCCCGACGACTCTTATTTCTTCACCGTCCTGGAGATTTTCAGCGATCCTGTCGAGGCAGACCTGCCTCTGAGTCAATACGTGAATGCTGTGGTGAGGAACCTCGAGTTGAGCCAGCGGGTCGTGGGGATTCAAAATGTGATGCTGGATCGCTATCCGGCTGTCCGTTTGCTTGCCGAGTACAAGGTGACGCTTCCCGACGGCGTCAATGTTTATCGCGAATCGGCCATTTACCTGGTCAAAGAGGGCAGCCAGGTGTGGGTCATTCGCTTCTACGCCGACCGCGACCGCTTCAAGGAACATCTGCCGGTTTTCGATTTGAGCGCGGCAACTTTTGCGATAGAAATAAGCCGCTGATTGCTTCGAGCGGCTGTTGCCCGCTGGCTGTTGTCTATGCCCGATTTGTACCAAAGCCTGCAAGGCCGCGACCTCGGCCATCTGCGCATCGTCGCTGAGATGTGGGGGCTGGATTTCGATGCTCCCGATGCCCGCGTGGGCTTGTCGCGCTTGACGGCGCTCTTGCTCGACCGCCAACGGCTCGAAGAGATGCTTGCTGACTTGCCCGATCCGGCGCGGCAAGCCTTGCAGGATTTGCTCCAGAACGAAGGGCGAATGCCCTGGGCCTTGTTCACCCGCCGCTATGGTGAGGTGCGAGAGATGGGACCGGCGCGCCGCGACCGCGAGCGCCCCCACCGCAAGGGGACCACGCCAGCCGAGGCGTTGTGGTACCGTGCTCTGGTGGGACGCGCCTTCTTCGAGACGCCCGCCGGGCCGGAGGAGCTGGCTTATATTCCCGATGATTTGTTGCCGTTGCTGCCTGCCTTCGATGGTGGCCGGGCTGCCCCCCTCGGCCGCGCCGCTACCCCTGTCGAGCGCGCCTGCCCTCTGCCCACTTCCGACCGTATCCTCGATGATGCCACCACGCTGTTAGCTGCTCTCCGTGCCGGCTTGCCGCTCGAGGAGATGTTTTTCCCAGCTGCCGCGTATCCTCTCCCGTCGGCTGTCCTGCGGCAATTGCTGGCTGCTGCCAATTTGCTCGACGCCGCTGGTCTGCCTCTGCCGGAAGCCACGCGGGCTTTCCTCGAGGCGCCGCGCGGCGAGGCTTTGGCGATGCTGGTGCGCGGCTGGCTGCATAGCCGCGCTTTCAATGAGCTGCGTCAGTTGCCAGGCCTGCGCTTCGAGGGCGATTGGGAGAATGACCCTGTGTTGGCTCGTCAGAGAGTGCTGGATTTTCTCTCCAGTATCGAGAAGGGCAGGTGGTGGTCTCTGCCCGCCTTTGTGGCCGACATTCGTCAGTATCATCCCGATTTTCAGCGCCCAGCGGGCGATTACGATTCATGGTTCATCCGTGATGAGGCCAGCGGCGATTACCTACGCGGCTTCGAGCATTGGGGGGATGTGGAGGGTGCCCTGGTGCGTTACCTCATCGGCGGGCCGTTGTACTGGCTGGGAGTGCTGGAATTGGCCGCGCCCGAAGGCGGTGCTGCGCCGACGGCTTTCCGCTATTCGCTGTGGGGCGAGGCGCTGCTGGCGGGTCAGGCCGCGCCAGGCCTGGCGGTGGAACAGGCAACGCTGAGTGTGCGTTCGGATGCGCGCCTGCGCGCCCCGCGTCTGATGCCGCGTGCGGCGCGTTATCAGTTAGCGCGCTTTTGCGAGTGGGAGGCCGACGAAGCCGATGGCGCCGCTTACCGCTATCGCTTGACGCCGCTCTCGCTGGGCCGCGCCCGTCAGCAGGGCTTGAACGTGACGCACTTGCTGGCATTGCTGCGCCGCCATGCTGAGGCAGTGCCCCCTAGCCTGGTGAAGGCGCTGGAACGCTGGGAGCAGCGCGGCGTCGAGGCGCGTCTGGAGACGGTTACTGTCCTGCGGTTGGCCTCCCCGGAGATGTTGCAAACGCTGCGGGCTTCGCGGGCCGCCCGCTTTTTGGCAGAGCCGCTTGGCCCAACGACAGTGATCGTCAAAGCCGGCGCCGGCGATAAGGTGTTGGCTATCCTGGCCGAGATGGGCTATTTGGGTGAGGCTGCTCTGACGGGAAGTGAATGAAAAACACAGGGGCTGTGGCGAGAGCAACAGCCCCTTGCCTGTGGTCGAGCTGAGCGCTCAAGCCTGCATGTGCTGGATGATGGCGTCGCCAAATTCGGAGCATTTCACTTCAATGGCGTTTTCCATCAAGCGGGCAAAATCGTAGGTGACGGTGCGCGCCGCCACGGCGCCGGTCATGCCTTGGATGATCAGGTCGGCGGCCTCGCTCCAACCCATGTAACGCAGCATCATCTCGCCAGAGAGAATCACCGAGCCGGGGTTGACCTTGTCTAGGTCGGCATACTTGGGGGCGGTGCCGTGGGTGGCCTCGAAGATGGCATGGCCGCTCTCGTAGTTGATGTTCGCCCCTGGGGCTATGCCGATCCCACCCACCTGGGCGGCGAGCGCATCCGAGAGATAATCGCCATTTAGGTTGAGCGTGGCAATCACATCGTAGTCGCGCGGGCGGATGAGCACGAATTGCAAGGTGACATCGGCGATGGAATCTTTGATGAGCAACTTGGTTTTCCATTTGCCGTCGCCATGCGTTGGCCACAGAGCCAGTGCCTCTTCCACTTCGCGGCAGATGGCGGTTTGTTGTTCGGGTGACATCATGTCGTAGCCGGGGTCAATCAGCTTGGCGTTGTCTTCGACGCTCAAGTTGGGGTCTTTCTCTTTGTTGCCCAAAATCCACGATTCTCGTTCGGTGACGATCTGTTGGCGGAACTCGCGTTTGGCCAATTTGTAGCCCCAATCCTTGAAGGCGCCTTCGGTGAATTTCATGATATTGCCTTTGTGGACGAAGTTGACGCTTTTGCGTTTGTTTTGCAGCGCCCATTGAATGGCGGCCCGTGCCAGACGCTCGCTACCTTCGACCGAGACGGGCTTGATGCCAAAGGCGGCGCTGTTAGGGAAGCGTATTTTGGCAAATTCTTGGGGGAAGGTTTGCTGCATCAGCTCGCGGAAACGCTGATTTTCGGGGGTGCCGTATTGGAATTCGATGCCGGTGTAGATGTCTTCGGTGTTTTCGCGGAAGATGACCATATCCACGTATTCGGGGTGTTTGACGGGCGATGGGACGCCGGGGAAGTAACGCACCGGTCGCTGGCACACATACAGGTCGAGCAATTTGCGCAAGGCCACGTTCAGCGAGCGAATGCCGCCGCCGATGGGTGTGGTGAGGGGGCCTTTGATGCCCACCAGGAATTCGGTGAAGGCCTGCACGGTTTCGTCGGGCAGCCAGGTGCCAAACTGGCGGAAAGCTTTTTCGCCGGCGTATACTTCCATCCAGTGAATCTGGCGTTTGCCGCCGTAAGCGATTTGCACAGCGGCATCCAAAACCCGCTTGGAGGCGCGCCAGATGTCTCGTCCGGTGCCGTCGCCCTCAACAAAGGGGATGATGGGATGGTCGGGTACGGATAGTTTTCCGTTTTGAATGGTGATTTTCTCGCCCGTGGCGGGCACTTGTACAATCTTGTAGCTCATGATCATGCCTCCTCTTTGGGTTGGATTGCCTCTGATTCTATCGCATGATGTAACTTTGGGTAGGAGTAATTTCCCGCCGATTGCCCATCTCTCCTACCTAAAGCGGGACATTAGAGTATTTTTGCGTGGAATTCGTGTCAGGCAACAAGGTGTTCATCGAACTTGAGAAGGGGAATGCCAGAATCTGGCTTCATGCTATAATTCGTGCTGAGTGTGCCGCGGGAAAGTGTTCGAGCACAACCGTTGCCCGCTTGAAATCATCGCTTTGGAGACGCCCCGAATGACGACCACCGACAAGAACTCCCCCGTAGAACAGAGTATTCCCCAAGTCAACTGGTATGCCTTGAGCGCCGAAGAAACTCTGCGGCAGTTAGCGACGCCGCCTGAACGTGGTTTGACCACTGAGGAGGTGAAACACCGGCTGACGGTCTATGGCTTGAACCAACTGGCCGAAGCGCCTCGTCCCACCTTCTTGAAAATGCTGATAGACCAATTCAACAACTTCATCGTCATCCTGCTGATTGTCGCCGCGCTGATTTCCGCTTTCCTGGGCGAATTTGTTGATGCTTCGGCGATCATGACGATTGTGATTTTGAATGCGATGCTGGGCGTCCTCCAGGAGCGCCGCGCCGAGGAGGCGCTGGCTGCCCTGAAGAAACTGGCCGCGCCGGATGCCCAGGTGATTCGTGATGGCCGCCGGCAGACGGTGCCGGCCCGCGAGCTTGTTCCCGGCGACATCGTGCTGCTGGAAGCGGGCAATTACGTCCCCGCCGATGTGCGCCTGGTTGAAGCAGTCAATTTGCGAGTCGAGGAGGCGGCCCTCACCGGCGAATCGGTGCCGGTTCAGAAGGATGCCAACATCCGTTTGAACGCCGATGTGCCGTTGGGGGATCGTAAGAACACGGCTTTTATGGGAACATTGGTTTCCTACGGGCGGGGGCGCGGCGTGGTGGTCAGCACCGGTATGCACACCCAAATCGGCCTGATTGCCCAAATGCTGCAAGCGGTCGAAGCTGAACCTACCCCTCTGCAACGCCGCCTCGACCAGCTTGGCAAAACATTGGGCTGGGCCTCCCTGGCAGTCTGCGCGCTGGTCTTTGTCCTGGCGGTGGTGCGCGAGACCGACTTGAGCCTCATCACTGCCCCCGGCGGCGGTTTGCTCACTTACCTCGACCATGCTAAAAAACAATTGGTGGAGACATTTATGCTCGCCGTCAGCCTGGCCATCGCCGCTGTTCCTGAAGGGCTGCCGGCGGTGGTCACCATCAGCCTGGCCCTGGGTATGCGCGAGATGATCAAGCGCCACGCCCTCATCCGCCGCCTGTCGTCGGTGGAAACATTAGGCTCGGCAACGGTCATCTGTTCGGATAAAACCGGTACGCTGACGCAGAACGAGATGACGGTCACCCGCCTGTGGGTGGATAACAGTTTCTTTACGGTTACAGGCGCCAGCCGCACTCTGCAGGGTGATTTCTTGGTGGACAATCAGCCGGTGGACCTGACCCAATATCAAGCGGCGCGTACCGCCTTGTGGGTGGGGGCAATCAACAACGACGCCTCCATGGAGATTACAGGCACGACCGAGACTGGTCAGACCTACAGCATGGCCGGCGATCCCACCGAAGGGGCCTTGCTTGTCGCTGCAGCAAAAGCCGGTGCTCTGTCGCGCCCTCTCAACCAGGCTTATCCGCGGGTGCAAGAAATCCCCTTCGACTCAGGCCGTAAACGCATGGTCACGATCCATTGCGTGGAGCAACCACTCTCTGAAGACCTGTCGCCCTTCTACGACGCGGCCTCACAATCGCAATATGTCGTCGCGGTCAAAGGCGCCCCCGATGTCGTGCTGGAACTGTGTAACCGCTACCAGCGCATGGATGATAGCTCTGCCCCGCTGGATGAAGCTCAACGGATGCGTATCCTGGCCGCTAACGATATGATGACCCAGGATGCCCTGCGCGTGCTGGGAGTTGCTTACCGTGTCACCTCGACGCTCCCCGATGTCACCAATGTTCAGGCTGTCGAAAGAGACTTGATCTTCGTCGGCCTGATCGGCATGATTGACCCGGCGCGCCCTGAAGTGACCCCTGCACTCAAAACGGCTACCCAGGCCGGTATCCGCACAATCATGATCACCGGGGACTATCCCAATACCGCCCGGGCGATCGCCGAGACGATTGGGCTGATGCGACCAGGGCATCAGATTCTCACCGGCAGCGACCTGAATGCCATGAGCGATGATGAGTTGAAAAATCAGGTCAAGCGCACCGATGTCTTTGCCCGCGTTTCTCCAGAGCACAAACTGCGCATCGTCGAGGCGCTGAGGGCCAATGGCGAAGTGGTGGCGATGACCGGCGATGGCGTCAACGACGCCCCCTCCATCAAACGTGCCGATATTGGCGTGGCCATGGGCATCACCGGCACCGACGTGGCTAAAGAAAGCGCCGATATGGTCCTGACGGATGATAACTATGCCAGCATCGTTTCTGCCGTCGAGCAGGGACGGGTGATTTACAGTAATATTCGCAAGTTCGTTTACTATCTCCTGTCCTGCAATGTGGCTGAAATCAGCATCATTTTCCTCGCCACCTTGTTCAATTTGGGACGTGTGCTGACGCCAATTCAACTCCTGTGGTTGAATCTGATCACCGACGGCGCCCCGGCACTCGCCCTCGGCACCGAAAAAGGTGATCCGGACATCATGAACAGGCCGCCGCGCCCGCCAAGTGAGCCGATCATCAACCGTTTCATGCAAATCGGCATTGCTGTCCAGACGATTGCCATCACGGCGGTTACACTGGCAGCCTACCTGCTGGGCAAGTACCTTCACCCTGAGCAGCCAGAATTCGCTGAAACAATGGCTTTCATCACCCTTTCGACCTCTGAACTGCTGCGAGCTTACACGGCGCGCTCTGAGCGTTACCCCTTACTCAAAATCGGTTTGTTCGGCAACCGCAATATGAACTATGCAGCCCTCTCATCGCTGGCTTTGCTCATGGCAGTGGTATACCTGCCTTTCCTCAACGATATCTTCAACACAACCCCCCTGGGCTGGGCGCAATGGTCGGTTATGATTCCCTTACTTGCTGTGCCGTCCCTAGCGGCGGAGCTCACCAAATTCCTTGCCTTCAAGCGGGCAAAGAAATCTGACTTGCAACAAAGGAGTGCTGATGAACGCCGATGACGATCTCATGGTTCGTTTTGGTGTCATTCACGACACGCAAAAACCCCTCCAGTTGTTGAACTCCTATCGCGGCTTGCCCATTGCCTACGAGGCCAGCATCATCACCATTAGCCAAGGCTATCTGGCTTGCAAAGTGCACGAATATCAGGCGGTGTGCATGGCCCTGGAAGGGAAAACTTACGTGCAGAGCAGTTTGCTGCCAGAAATCTTGCAGGCGCGGCCGGTGGCGGTGGATGTGCTCAAGAAAGAAGCCATCTTGACCGAATTCGTGGGGGTCGGCCAGTCGGTGGGCAAACGCACCGCCGTGCGGGTGCAGCCCAAAGAGCCAGCGGATGTGGAAATCTACGATGGCGAGCATCGCATCCCCGGCAAGCTGGCCGACATCTCCTCCAGCGGCGTGGGCGTGTTCACCTTTGCCACCTACATCTACGGAGACCTGATGTTTACCAAGAATTCGGATGTCTTCGTAGATGTGCGCCTGCCGGGCTTCGACCAAATCCTGCGCTTCGAGGGTAAGATCAACAGCGTGGCGCACCAGAAAGGCACTTTTCTGCATCGCCTGGGCGTCAAAATTCAACCCAACCCAGCAGCGGAACCGATCTTGCAAGCTTACGTCAACCGCCGCCAAGAGGAAGTGATGCAGGAATTGCGCGCCATTTACGAGTCCATGGTGCGCGACAAAGAACGCAAAATTTGAGCCCCGCTCTTGTCATCCAGCCCTTTTCCTTGTAAAATACTTGGAACAGGCGTTCTGGAAACTGAGAAGCGTGCATGTCACTCGACTTTCATCAAGTTCACCAGCAGGTTCGGCAACTGGGTGAAAACGCGCCCCTTCGCCAGCGCAAATTGCAGGCACTGCGTGAGCGGGCGTCTCGATTGTTGAGCGCCAACGCCGAACAACAGGAACATTTGCGCCGCAAGGTGGCCGAGCTCGTCGAAGGCTACGATCCCAACCTGCGTTGCGCTTTGCCGCAGGCTGAGGCCCTCACCAGCCACCGACCCTTACCCCCCTTGCCTGCCGCGGCAACGCTCATCGCCGCCGACGGCTCACAGATCAACCCCGATCGCCATCAGGCTGTGGAATATGGCTTGATCAACGTCGGCGCTATCCAGATGCGCTACGGCAGCTCTCACGCCCCCACCACCTGGACGCGTTGCAGCCTGTTATACGACGAGGCCCTCTATACCCCAACCGGCACGCTTACCGACAGCGCTGTCGCTTTGCGCCGCGACTTGAGCGAGCGGCAGGCGCTTGTCGAGCTGGCAGCCCAAGCCGCTCCGCCGGTGATCACCTTTACCGATGGCCCCATGGAATTGTGGGGCGCTAAAGACAACGACGGCGCCGCCGAATTCCAACAGAGTTTGCAGGCTTACCTGGCAGTGTTGACGCAGTTGCGCGACCTGGGCGTGACCACCGCCGGTTACGTGGACAAACCTGGGGCCGACCTGGTCGTGCGCTTGCTGGAAGTGGCTGCCGCCGCCCCCGCCGACTTGCCCAACCTGAAACACAGCCGCCCGCTGCGGGGCGTAACCGATACCGACCTGTACCGCGAGACGCTGGCGCCCGGCGAGCGCTCGGCGGTTTTTGCCATCCAATCCCAATCGGCTGCAAACTATCGTGGCGACCTGGCGCTACATTTTTTCTACCTCAACGTCGGCCACAAGGATAGACCCTGGCTGGCGCGCGTCGAAATCCCTGCCTGGGTGGCGGCTGACCCCGCCCGGCTCGACGATTTGCACGCTGTCTTGATGCACCAGGCCGGCATTTTGGGCGGGCGCCCTTATCCCTATCTGTTGCACCGCGCCCATGAAGTTGCTGTGGTCACCCAGGAAGACCGCGCCCAGGTGACCCAGATGATCGAATTGGAATTGCGCCGGCGCGGGGTGCCGGTGGGTGAGGTCTCGCACAAGCAGGCCAACAAAGATTTGCCCCGCCGCGCCCGCTATGCCAACCGATGACGTCCCGGCGGAGAGGAAGGGTAAGATGACCACCATCGAAATTGGGCGATTGTTGCGGGCCGGCACCACCGGCTTCGTGGTCGGTTGCCGCGTCAACCAGTTGGATGCGCCTGTCTTTGGCGGGCTGGTGCGCGTCCCCCTGGCAGGCGACGATCAGGTGTATGGCCTGATCTACGATATCCACATTGACGACGATGGGTTGGTGCGCCAACTGGTCACCGCTGAAGGGGTCAGCGAGGCGGTAGTGGCCGATAATCGCCTCAACCGCAATGTGCCGGTGGAGATGAGCGTGCTGGCCGTGGGCTACCGCCAGGCGGGTCGGCTGTATCATCTCTTGCCGCCGCGTCCCCCCCTCAGTCTGGATGTCATCTATCTGTGCCAGCCCGACGAAGTGCGGCAATTCACCGCCAACGGGCGCTTTGGCTATTTTCGTCACATCCTGCGTGCCAAAGACCTGCCAGTTGGCGAATTGCTGGCGGCGCATATCCAGCAGGCTCAGGCTGCGCATGCTGCCGCCGGTTATCGCCGTTGGCTCAACGACGCCGCTCAGGAATTGATCACCCTGCTGCGCGACGATTACCCCACGCTGATGGCTGTGTTAGGCGCCTTGGGCGAAATCGCCTGAGGGCAAAAGGCGAAAGGTGAACCCTATGGCTGACAGTTCCCAACCTATCGGTTATGTCGTCGGCGGCGGCTTGAAAGAGAACCTCAACGTGCGCCTGAACATCCCCGCCGACCAGGTGCAGGAGGGGGCCTTCGTCGTCATCGAGAGCGGCCAGTGGCAATTCTACGGGCTGGTCACCGATTTGCTCTTGGGCGCTACCGACCCGCGCTTTGCAGATGAGCAATCCGAGAGCCGCCTGCCGCCGGCCCTGGCGCACGCCCTCCATGGCCAGACGCTCTACACCAACCTGGAAGTGTTGCCTACCCTGATGTTCGAGGTGGGGCCGCCCGGCACCGCCGAGGCCGCCCAATGGCTGGCCGCTCGCGCTGACGAGCGCCCTCGCCCAATTCCGGTCAAGACCATTCCCCCTCATCACGCCCCCGTGCGCCTGGCCACTGCTGGCGACATCGCCGAAATATTCGGCAAACCGACCGAGAAGGGCAATTTTGTCATCGGCTACACCCGCGAACAAAACCATCCTGTGTGCATCAATCTGAACAAGTTCGTGCAGCGCTCGTCGGGCGTGTTTGGTGCAACCGGCACGGGTAAATCTTTCCTGGTGCGGCTATTGCTGGCCGGGCTGATTCAAGACAACGCCGCCTCGGTGCTGGTCTTCGATATGCACAACGAGTACGGCTTCGATGATACGGCTTCGGATACCGGTTTGCGCGTCATCGGATTGAGAACCAAGTTCCCCGCCCGTGTGCGGGTGGTGGGACTGGGGCAGGGGGCGCGCATCCGCGGGCACACGCCAGATTTCAACCTCGAGATTGCTGCCAGCGACATCGTGCCGGCTGACATCGAGATGTTGATGCGTGAACTGAACTTGAAGGAGACCACGCCCACCACCCTGGAGGCGCTGTGGAACGATTTTCACGAGGATTGGTTCTGCCGCTTCTGCCAGATGCGCAACGGCGCCGTCATTGAGACCGATGAGGGCAAGAAAATCCCCGCTCCCGATAGCGTCGCCGCCTGGGCCAACCGCGCCGGGGTGAACGTGATGGCCGCTGAGGGTTTGCACGCCAAGCTGGGGCGCGTCTTCCACCTGCCCTACGTGGTCGAACAGCCTGCCGCCGATGGTATTGGCGAAGTCATCAAGGCCTTAGAAGCCGGCCAGCATGTGGTGCTGTCGTTTGGTCATCACGAGAGCGACCTCGATTACCTGCTCGTCTCCAACCTGTTGACGCGCCGTATCCGCGAGGCCTGGGAGAAGCGCACCAATGCCTTTCGCTCCAACGGCGAGGGAGAACCTCGCCCCCTGGTGATTGTGGTCGAAGAGGCGCACAAGCTGCTCAACCGCGAAATGGCCGCTCAGACCACCTTCAGCACCATCGCCCGTGAGATGCGCAAATATTACGTCACCCTGCTCATCGTGGACCAACGCCCCTCGCAGATTTACGACGAGGTCATGTCCCAATTGGGCACGCGCATCGCCGGCTGGCTGGGCGACGAAGACGATATCCATGCGGTTTTGTCGGGATTGGCGGGGCGCGAGGCGCTGCGCGGCATGCTGGCGCGCTTGCAACCCAAGGAGGAAGTGTTACTCCTTGGTTGGGGTGTCGCCATGCCCTTGCCGGTGAAATCGCGCCGTTACGATGACCAATTCTGGGACGAGCTTTTGGGCAGCGCCGCTAAACGCAGCCTGGCGCAAAACTTGAAGGAGTTGGGATACTGATGACCAGCCAGGGGGCGCAGGGCGTATTTCTCTGGCTTTATGCAGAACAGACCTGCTCGAACCTGAAGACAACCGAACCGCTGTAACCTTTTGGCCTGAACTACATCTAAAAATCGGACAGAATCACACCAAATTGAGGAGAAACCACCATGTTGTCTAAAACCATGCAAGATGCGATCAATGAGCAAATCAAGAACGAACTATATTCTGCCTACCTTTACCTGGCCATGTCGGCGTACTTCGAGGAAAAGAATTTGCCTGGCTTTGCCAAGTGGCTGCGTGTCCAGTTTGGCGAGGAGCAGGAACATGCCCTGAAGCTCTACGATTACGTTCTCGAACGCGGCGGGCATGTGCTCCTCCAGGCTATCCCCCAGCCGCCAGCCGAGTGGCAATCCAACCTGGAAGCCTTCCAGCAGGTGCTGGAGCATGAACGGCACGTCACTGCCCTGATCTACAAGCTCTACGAAACCGCCCTGGCCGAAAAAGACTACGCTGCGCAGGTCATGCTGCAATGGTTCATCAGCGAACAGGTCGAGGAGGAAAAGAACGCCGCCGCCATCGTCGAACAACTCAAGCTGATTGACGCCCACGGCACGGCTGTGCTGATGCTCGATCACCAATTGGGCAAGCGCGGCGACGACTAGCCCGTCCCATCAACGAAAATCCAAAAAGTGGAAATTGGAGCTTGCCATTTCCACTTTTTGTTTTTAGAGGCGCTAACCCGGCGGCAGGATTTGCATGGTTGAGCCGATACAATTTCCGATATAATCAGCTTGTGCCTATCTTTACCTCCTCCACCCCTATCGCCACGGATTCTTCGACGCCCCCACCCCCCAGGAACAAACCGTCCTGGATGAGCATTTTGCCTATCTGAAACGGGCTGATGAACAGGGAATCCTCTTACTGGCTGGCCCCCGCCTCGATGAAACTTTTGGCATCGTTATCTTCCGCGCTCCCGATGAGGCCGCCGCCGGCTGCTTCATGTATGCTGACCCCAGCGTGCGGCAAAATGTGACGATGGCTGAACTCCACCCCCTGCGTCTCGACTGGCTCTCCCCTCACTGGCCTAACCGCTCACTCCCTTCTGACGACTGATTTAGCGGAGCTCCCTATGCTTATCATCATCAGCGACCTGCATCTCACCGACGGCACCACCAACGAAAACATCAGCGCCGATGCCTTTCGTCTCTTTGCGGCGCGCCTGCGTGACCTGGCCGAGCGCGCCTCGCAGCGCCCTGACGGCAATTACCAACCCATCAATTCCATCACCTTGCTCCTGCTGGGCGACATCTTCGACTACCTCCACTCTGTCCGCTGGCTGGACGAGAAACCCGGCCAGCCGGGCTTTGCCCGCCCGTGGGACGACCCGCAAAGCCCGGCTCTGTCCGCGAAAATTGACGCCATCACCGATGGCATCTTGAAACACAACGCTGAAGCCCTGGCCATCCTCAAGAAAATCAGCCAGGGGCAAGCGGTCAGCATCCCCGTCGCTCGCCCTGTGGGCGGACGCATTCAGCGGCGGCGACCTTTGCCGGTGCAAATCTTCTACATGGCCGGCAATCACGATTGGTACCTCCACCTGCCCGGAGCGGCCTATGAGGCCATTCGCCAGAAAATCATCACTGCCATTGGTCTGGCTAATCCACCCCAACCTTTCCCCCACCAGCTCTCCGAACTGCCTGCTCTGCAACAGATTTGCCGCGCTCATGCCGTTTACGCCCAGCACGGCGATATGTACGAGCCGGTCAATTATGACAAGACCAAAGGCCGCAATGCCGCCACTTTGGGGGATGCCATCGGCATCGAGTTGATTGACCGTTACCCGCTGGAGATTCAAAGCCACATGGGCGCGTCGTTACCCGTCGGTTTCATCGCTGACCTGCGAGAGATCGTCAACGTTCGCCCCGCCTTGTTGGCCGCCGTTTGGCTCGAGAACTTGCTGCGCCGTTATGCCCTATCTGCTGAGCAAGCAAAAGAGGTCAAGCGTATCTGGAACAGGCTGACCGACGACTTCCTGCACAATTCCTTCGTGCGCAGCCTGGACAAGCCCCGGGCGCTCGACAAAATTGATGCCCTCGAGGCCGTTCTCAAGCTCACCCAGAAGACCCCCTTGCAATTCATCAGCGATACCGCCACCTTCGTCACCCAACTTCTCTGGGGCGGTGATATCTCCTACGCCAGGCATGCCCTGGGCGAACCGGCTTTCCTCGACTACAGCGCTCGTTTCATCGTTTACGGCCACACCCACCATCATGAAATCGTCCCTCTCGACATCTACCAGGCCAATGGCCAATCCCTCAGCCGGCTATGCTTCAATACTGGCACCTGGCATCCCCTGCACGAAATGGCGTGCCGTAACCCCAATGAGGCTGAGTTTATCAGCCAGCAGGTAATGACCTATCTCGCCTTCTTTACCGCCGATGAGCGTCATGGCCGTCCGTACGAAAGCTGGTCCGGCGCGCTGGCCTGGCGTTGAGGTCTGCCTGATTGGGGTGGCGCCGCACTTTTTTTACCAGCTTTGCTGACCAAAACGGGCGGCTATTGCAGCAGGGGGGACTACGGAGAGGGGTAAACGAAAAGCGGGCGTTGCCTTGCCCAGCGCAGACGCTCTTGGGCAGCACAACGCCCGCCATCCTTCGGGTAGCTTATTTCTTCAACAGAGGCAGGAAGTTGTTATAGAACACGTTCACCTTGCACCAGAAGCCGGCGCAAATCTCGTAGGCGCCGCTGTTGACCACCGAGACCACCCCTTGAGCGACGGTGCCATCCAGCGTGTACACGCCAGATGAGACTTTGCCGCCCCCGCCGCCGATGACATACCACGATAAATCGTAACTGTCGGCGGCGCGCGCCACCCCTGCCGAGAGCAAGAGCAGGCTCAGCAGGCTGATGACGCCAACCACGAGCATCAATGATTTAGGCATGACGGCCTCCTATTTCAGGGTCACATACACATAGAGCAGTTTGGCGCCTTCACTCAACGCCTCCAGCGCTTTGCCGAAGGTGGCGCCGGGCAAAGCTATGGCGATGCCTTCCATCGTCACGCTGGCGGCCTTGCCGGCATAGCCTGGCTGCTCTGAGGTGGCCAGCAAGTCGCCGGGCTGGAGCGCTCCGGCCACGGCGCTGGTCTTGACCAGAGCTGGCCCTTCCACCACCAGAAGCAGATATTCACCGGGCTGTATGGGACCGGCGGGGGTCAGTTCACCACCGGGAGAGTTGTCGTCCCCATCGGCTGGCAGGGCGGCAAGGTCGAAGCGGCTGTAAACCACGCCTGCTACCGCCGTGCTGTTGGCCGAAGTTGCCCGGCTGACGCGAATCATCGGCACATCCACACCATCTGGCGACGAGTCTATGCCGCTGAACACCACCACATCACCTGCTTCGAGCGGTTCGCTGCCGCCATTTTGCACCACGCGCATCATGGCCCCGCGCAGATGGTAATTCAGTGAGTAGAGGTTGTCACTGGTATAGACGCCGTAATTTTGATCACTTTTGTCCGTATAAGTCTGGATCCCATTACCCTGACGACTCAAGCCAAAGAAACCAGCTCCTGTGCCATAGTTGTAAGCGTAAATTGCAGAGGTGTTGCTTCCATAGCGGATACCCTCGATGGCGTGGTCTATATCGCTTTCAGACCGCAGGCTGATGCCGAGCGTATTGGTGAAAAAGCCGCTGATCTCGTTGGCGGCATCTCCATAGCCATACACCGCGTAGCCGCTGCCGGTGGTCCCTGGATCAGCAGCTCCATACAGCCCATAGGCGTTGTTAGAGCCTTCTGCACGAGCAGAGCCATATACTCCTAATGCAGAGCGCGAAGACAGCGTGCTGCTGTTGATACCTCTGGCATAGATGCCATACACCCAGATGGTATCGTCTTCGGCGGTGGCATACAGTCCCTCTTTCCAGGTAAGGCCGAAGACGGAGCCGAAAACGTTCAGAGTCACTGAGCTGGTCTCGTCCGCGATCGTCGCTCCGGGCCGCAGGCTCCAGGCGTATGGCACAGGGGTAATAGATTGCCGCGGCAGGGTGGTGTAAGTGCCGCTGCTATCTTTTTTGACTTCGACTTCCATGTAGCGGTCGCTGCCATTGAAAGCGCCGTTGGTCAGCGGCGCGCAAACGAACGAGAACAGGCCGTGATCAACGCTGATGTTCTGCGTCAGGCTCGTGTTGCAATCGCTTTTCTTGGTGCCGCCGCTCGAGCTGTCCCAAATGGAAGCCTGGAAGTCGTACACCCCGCTGGCGGGATTGCCGTTCTCGACCAGCGAACCCTGGTAGGTAAATGTGTCATTCGGCGCGGCTGCTGGAGCCAGCGGCTCGTTGACGATATTCTGGGCGCGGCTCAGGCCAAAACTCAGCAACACAGCCACCAGGGTGAGGACAGACGTTAGGACAATTTTGGAGCGCATCGTTTTTTCTCCTTTGTGAATGAAATAGGGGTGAAAATGGGTGATCTCTGCGGCTTCAATCCCACAGAGCTTACAAAATTGTAAGCTTATTATATGTGAGAGCTGGGGTGGTGTCAAGTTTACACCGGGCAGGCGCAGCTCCGGCGTGGGGATCAATCACCCGCCTCAACACATGAAAGTCGGCTGGAAGCCGACTCCAGACGACAGCGGCCAGACACAGTCCGCTTATGGAGTTTAACAAAATAATCTGGCAACTTTCTCTCCGCATCCGGCGGGGGGATCAATCCCCCGCCTCAGCACCTG
>Ga0209018_1000339_pt1 | contig 44765 bp, 44 predicted proteins | sample YNPBryBLVA2012_FD_185814 | JGI IMG/M metagenome (GOLD analysis project Ga0209018, IMG submission 185814) | Anoxygenic and chlorotrophic microbial mat microbial communities from Yellowstone National Park, USA - YNP Bryant BLVA 2012 (SPAdes)... ...
GGCCAGATAGGCCACCCCCCGCCGCTCGTCCAAGGCCACATCCGCCACCTGCCCGGAAATCCCCACCACCCGGCCAAACACCCCAGCCAGGGCGGTGGAAGAAAGGGCGTAAATCAGCGCCAACGCCAGCCAAGGGCGCCGGGCGATGCCGCCGAAAGGCAGCGCACGGAATCGAGACACAAATCTGGTGCGCATAGGGACTATAGGCACTCTCTATTAACTCGATGCCGTTGTCAAGATTGCCTTTAGTCAGGGGGGTACTGTTAGTACCAGGGAAGGTTCCAGTACCAGGATCCGAAGTGCCCTGGACGGCGCCGTTGCAGGAACCGCCGCCTACCAATGGACCGGGCTGCGCAGGTATTCCAGCAGGTCCTCGGTTGGTTCCTCTGGCGAGGCGTCAGCCACTTCCTCCTGGCACTTGACGCAGTACCTGGCCCAGGGGACGGCGTCGAGGCGCTTGGGCGGGATGGGCTGGTCGCAGTTCAGGCAGACTCCGTAATCGCCGGCTTGGATGCGGTCCAGAGCCTCGTTAACCAGCCTGAGCCGTTCGACGTCCATGGCATTCAAGCGCAACCGCACGAAGTCATCGTGGAGGCGTTGCGCCTGCTCATCCTCGGAGACCCGCTCGGCGGCGGAAAGCGCCTGCACTTTCTGCCGTACGCCGGCCAGCAGTTCGGCTCGTTCCCTCAAGAGCCTTTGGCGGAATTCTTCGGCCACCGTCATAGTTGCCCCTCGCTTTCCGGGCGCGCCGAGCAGTATTATCGGCGGGGCCGGCAACAACTTTAGGTGTAATGGATCCGGGCGATATTCTCAAAGGGAGCAAAGAGGCGCAGGGCCTGCCCGCTATTCGGGCGGCTCGAGCAGCTCGGCGTAATCGCGCAGGATCTGCTGCTCGGCCGGGGAGTATCGGTTGCGGAGATCCTGGCTGTCGAGGCGCGCGCGGCGCTCGGAGCGGTCGAGTTCCCGGAGCAGGCGAAACTCCTCCCGGAGGAGGCGGCGGCGGTCCTCCGGCAGGGAGCTGAATCTGCGGAACAGTTCGCGCGCGGCCTGCTGGCGCTCGGACGGCAGATCGCGAAAGCGCTCGAGTTGCTCGCGCAGCCGCTCGCGTTCCTCGGGCGAGAGGCGATTGTAACGCTCCAGTTGGTCTTCGACCCGTTTGCGGCGCTCGGGGGGGAGTTGTTCGAGCAGGCGGCGCCGCTGCTCGGCAGGCATGCGACTCAACCGGTCCAGAGCGCCGGCAGCGCGGGGGCCGGCGATGCCCGGACCGCCTCGCGGCGCGGGCCCACGGCGGGGTTGGGATGCGGCCGGCCAGCCCGCCAAGCAACCAGCCAGACACAGCGCGAGCGCTTTAGGCCTCGATCCCATCCGGTTCACATTCGATGCGCACCCGGCGCCTCCACCCGGGCCATCAAGTCCAGGGTGCGCAGCATCTCGATATCTTCCAGGGCGCGCTCGGCGCGCTCGACCTCGGCCAGCTCGACCGAGTCCGCCTCGGGGAGCGACGCCGGCCGGGGCGCCCGAAGCAACAGCACCGCCGCCAGCAGGACGGAGGCGGCGGCCAAGGGGACGGGCGAGGGAATCCAGGAGCGAAGGCCCTTCCGCCGGCCGCCGGCGCGCACGTTCTCCAAGCGGCGGAGCAACCGCCGGTCGAAGTCCGCCGAGACAGGCATGGCCTCCCAGGCGTCCAGCGCCTCCCAGAGGGCCTGTTGCTGCTCACCGAAGGCGCGGCATTCGGGGCACTGCGCCATGTGCCGCTCCAGCAGCGCTTGAGTCTCCGGATCCAGCTTGCGGGCGCAATAAGCCAGCAGCACTTCCGCGTTCTCTGCGGTCTGGATCGGACATCGCATATCGCTCTCCCCCCTTCAGACCAAGTGCGCCAGCCGGGCGCGTAGTTTTTCATAGGCCCGGAACAGCAACGATTTCACAGCCGATTCGGAGCAATTCAGCACTCGAGCGATCTGGGAATATTCCATCTCCTGGTATTTATGCATGAGCACGGCGGCTCGTTGCTTGGGCGGCAAAGCTTGAATGGCGGCCCGAATCTCGGCCGTTCTGACCTGTTCGAGCAAATCCTGCTCGACGGTAGGCCGGCGGTCGGCAATCTGGCGGGCGGAAAGATCGGGCGCCGAGTGGTCGAGGCTTTCCTGCCCGCGCTCGCTGCGCCCGTCCCTGAGATAATTCAGCGCCAGGTGGGTGGCGATGCGGAACAGCCAGGTGGTGAACCTGGCGGTGGGCTCGTATCCGCCTCGGGCCCGGTAAACGCGGAGGAAAACCTCCTGGGCCAGCTCTTCAGCCACCGCCTGGTTCTGGACCATCCGGTAAAGGAAATGCACCACCGGCCCCCGGTGCCGCTCCAACAGGAGGGCGAAACTAGCGGCGTCACCCTGCTTGACCCGGAGCATGAGTTGGGCGTCCGGCTCGAGGGCCGCAACCGCCGCCATACCCGTGTTAACCCACTGCGCCATGGGAAGGTTGCGCTGTCCCCCGCCTTATTGTAAGCCCGAGGGCCACTCTTGTTTGAGGGAGCGCTCCATCAGCTCGCGGACCGCCTCGCGGGGCGGCCGCCCTGAGTACAGGATGGCATACATCTGTTCGGTGATGGGCATCTCGATCGCGTGGCGGCGGGCCAGCTCGACGGCCGCGGCGGTGGTGTTGACGCCTTCGGCCACCATCCGCATTTCCGCCAGGATTTCCTCCAGGCGCCGCCCGCGGCCCAACTGAATGCCCAGCCGGCGGTTGCGGCTCAGCTCACCGGTGCAGGTCAGCACCAGGTCGCCCAAGCCGGCCAGTCCGGCCAGGGTGGCGGGACGAGCGCCCATGGCGACCGCCAGGCGGCTGATCTCGGCCAGCCCCCTGCTCACCAAGGCGGCGATCGTGTTACCTCCCAGACCCAAGCCGTAGCAGATGCCTGCTCCGATGGCGATCACGTTCTTCAAGGCGGCGCCCAGTTCCACACCCACCAGATCCGTGCTCCGGTACAGGCGCAGGGTGGGCCCGGAAAAGGCGGCCTGCACTCGCTCGCTCAGCTCGACGTCCGTGGAAGCGATCACCAAGGCCGTCGGATCGCCGCGCGCGACTTCCGGAGCAAAGCTGGGTCCCGACAGCGCCCCCACTCGGGGCGGGAAGCGCTCCCCGACCACCTGGGCGATCACCTCGGAGACGCGCATCAAGGTTCCGCTCTCCAACCCCTTAGTGGCGCTGACGATGAGCACGGAAGGCGCCAGCTCGGGCAGCATCCGCCGGTAAAGCTCCCGGGCCACGTGAGAGGGCATCGCGCCAACCACGACGTCGGCGCCCTCGAGAGCCGCCGCCAGATCCGAGACCACTTCGACCCGGTCGGGAATCCGGGCCCCGGCCAGATAGAGATCGTTCTCGCGCGAGGCGGCCATCCGCCGGGCCAGGTCCGGTTCGTAGACCCAGAGCCGGACGCGCTCGAACCGCGGCGCCAGCACGATCGAGAGCGCGGTGCCCCAGCCGCCCGCCCCGATGATCGCAAGCCGCCTCAGGATCGCCGGCCTCCCAGCCGGAAGACGTTCTCGGTTCCGGCCCGCAGGCGCTCGATGTTTTCCTTGTGGCGCCAGATGATGAAAGCGCCCGCCAGCGCTCCCGCTCCCACCACGACCCAAGGGGGATGCACGATGAGCCAGAGGGCCAGGGGGAAGGCGCCCGAGGCGACGATCGAGCCCATCGAGATATAGCGCGTCCGCCAGACCATGAGCAGGAACACCGCCAAGGCCGCCAGCACGGCCAAGGGCGCCAGGCACAGAAAGGCGCCCAGGAAGCTGGCCACCGCCTTGCCTCCCCGGAAGCGCAGGAAGATCGGGAAGGCGTGGCCCGCCATGACGGCCAGCGCGGCGGCGCTCATGGCGGCCGGCGAGCCCTCGGTCAAACGCCCGGCCAGCCAGACCGCCAGGTAGCCCTTGCCGATGTCGAGCAGCAAGGTGATGAAGCCGGCCAGCCGTCCGGTGGTGCGCAGCACGTTGGTGGCGCCGATGTTGCCGCTGCCCATCGAGCGGACGTCCCGCCCGGTCCGCCATCTCACCAACAGGTAACCGAAGGGAATCGCGCCCAACAGATAAGCCGCAACCAGCGCCGGAATCGCCTGCGTCATGCCAGCAACCGGAATTCCGAGAGCTTAGTATAAACGGAACCGCCCGGGCGCAGCTCGCTCAAGTAAAGAGCGAAGCTTTCGGCCGAGAAGCGGCCGAATTCGAGACTGTCCAGACGGGCGATGGCCTGCTGCAATGCGGTCAGGGGGACGGGCTGCTTGATGCGCGCCAGGGTCAGGTGCGGCGTGAAGGGGCGAGTTTCTCCGGGTACGCCCAGGCGAGCCAGGGCTTGGTCGGTCCGCCGGGCCAGCTCGGCCAGCGCGGAGCCGGCTTCGATGCCGACCCAAAAGACCCGGGGCGCGTGGGGGTTGGGGAAGAAGCCCAGCCCGCGCAGGGCGATCGGGATCGGCTCGAATCCGGTGACGCCCCGGAGGGCCGCCTCCAGCTCCGGACGGCGGGCCTCGGGCCACTCGCCGATGAATTTGGTGGTGATGTGCAGGTTGCCCGGGGGGCTCCAATGGATGCGGGCGGCTGGGCGCAAGCGCTCCAGCAGCCGCTCCAGATTGCCCAGCACGGCTGCGGGCAGGTCAATCGCGGTGAACAGGCGCATTGTATCTTAGAGTAAGCCAGCGGGCCGGCAAATGCATTGGTCGGATCGAATTCCTTACCGGCAACTGGAGCGGGAGACCGAGATTCTGCCCGAGGCGTTCTTTGCGGGACCTACGATCGAGGTGGCGCGGGGGTTGTTAGGCAAGATTCTGGTCCACGGCCGGACGGCGGGAATGATCGTGGAGGTGGAGGCCTACCTGGGCGAGGAGGACCGCGCGGCGCACGCCTGGCGGGGCCTGACCCCGCGCACGCGCGTGCTGTTCGGGCCGCCGGGCCGGGCCTATGTGTACTTCATTTACGGCATGCACGAGTGCCTGAACATCGTGGCCGAGCCGGACGGCTCGCCCGGATGCGTTCTGATCCGGGCGCTGGAGCCTACGACGGGCATCGCCCGGATGCGGCGGCGCCGGCCGGCGGCCCGCACGCCGGAGGAATTGACCTCCGGTCCGGGACGGCTCACCCAGGCGCTGGGCATCACCCGGCGCCTGTACGGGGCGGATCTGACCCGGCCCGGCCCGTTCACGCTGCGGCGGTGGGTGCGCGAGCCGGCCTTCCCGATCGCGGCCGGGCCGCGCATCGGCATCCGCCACTGTAGGGACTGGCCGCTGAGATTTTTCATTGCCGGAAACCGGTTCGTCAGCCGCCCCTGAAGGCACTTACAAGCAGGAGGCAGGAACGGCCGCTGCGAGCCGCCGACCGGAAGGAGGAGCGGCTCGGAGGGGTTATTCTAGAAATATGCTGAAGCCGACGATTTTTCGCGAGTACGACATCCGGGGCATCGCGGACGTGGACCTTCAGGACCCCGATGTGGAGCAACTGGGCCGCGGCATCGGGACCTACCTGGCGCGGCGGGGCGCGCGCCGGATCACGCTGGGCGCCGACGTGCGGCTCAGCTCGGAACGGCTGGCGCGGGCGCTGGCGCGCGGGCTGCTGGCCAGCGGGCTGGAGGTGATCGCCATCGGCACGGCGCCGACGCCGGTACTTTACTACTCGGTGTTTCACCTGAAAGCCGACGGCGCGGTGATGATCACGGGCAGCCACAATCCGCCCCAGTACAACGGCTTCAAGATCATGGCCGGGCAGGCGACCATCTACGGCGAGGAGATCCAGCGCGTGCGGCGGCTGATCGAAGAAGGGGATTTGCTGGAAGGCCAAGGGACACTGCGGCAAGCCGACGTCATCACGCCGTACGTCGAGGAAGTGGCCGGGCAGTTCGCCTTTTCGCGGCGCATCAAGGTGGCTTTGGATGCGGGCAACGGGACCGCCGGGCCGGTCATGCATCGGATCCTGGAGCGGCTGAACGTCGAGCCGGTCGAGCTGTTCTTCGAGATGGACGGGAACTTCCCCAACCACCACCCGGACCCGACCGTGGTGGAGAATCTGGTCGCGCTGAAGGAGGCGGTCCGCCGGCAGGGCGCCGAACTGGGTCTGGCGTTCGACGGCGACGCCGACCGCTTGGGCGCGATAGACGAGCGGGGCGAGGTGCTCTGGGGCGATCAGCTCCTGCTGATCTTCGCCCGGGAGATTCTCCAGCGCAAGCCGGGGGCGGTCTTCATCGGGGAAGTGAAGTGCTCCCAGGTGCTCTACGATGAGATTCGCCGGCTGGGCGGCAAGGCGATCATGTGGCGCACGGGCCACTCCCTGATCAAGGCCAAGATGAAGGAGACGGGGGCGGAGCTGGCCGGGGAGATGAGCGGGCACATGTTCTTCGCCGACCGCTACTACGGCTACGACGACGCCCTTTACGCCGCCTGCCGGTTGATGGAGATCGTGGCCCATTCGGGCCGGCCGCTTTCGGCCCAACTGGAGGGACTGCCGCGGATGGTCTCGACCCCGGAGATCCGCGTGGACTGCCCGGACGAGATCAAGTTCCAGGTGATCGCGCGGGTGGCCGAGGAATTTCGGGGCAAGTACGAGGTGATTGACATAGACGGGGTGCGCGTGCTGTTTCCGCAGGGCTGGGGGCTGGCCCGGGCTTCGAACACGCAGCCGGTGCTGGTGCTGCGCTTCGAGGCGAGCAATGAAGAGCTGCTCGGGCAGTACCGGCGGCAAGTCGAACAGGCGGTGGCGCGCGCCAAGGCGGAGGTGGGCGCGCCGGCCTGAGGCGCTCAGGCGGCGAATTTGTAACCCAGGCCGCGCACGGTCAGGATGAACTGGGGATATTTGGGGTTGTCCTCGAGCTTCTGGCGCAGCCAGGCGATATGCACGTCCACCGTCCTGGTGGTGGTGCCGGGCTCGTAGCCCCAGACTTCCGCCAGCAGCTCCTCGCGGGAGAGGGCGGCCCCGCGGTGCTCGATCAGGTAGCGGAGCAGGGCGTATTCGCGCGCCGATAGGGTCACGGGCCGGCCGTCCTTGAGGACTTCGGCCCGGCGGAAGTCCACCTGGACGGCGCCGAAGCGGTAGGTTTCGCAAGCCTTGGCGGTGCGCGGAGGCACGCGGCGCAGCAGGGCCTCGATGCGAGCCAGCAGCTCCATCATGTCGAAGGGCTTGGTCAGGTAGTCGTCGGCGCCGGTCTTCAGGCCGACAACCTTGTCCACCACCCGGGTCCGCGCGGTGAGCATGAGGATGGGCGTGTCAATGCCGGCCTGGCGCAGGCGGCGGCAGAGCTCGAAGCCGCTGAGGCCGGGCAGCATGACGTCCAGCAGGATCAGATCGAATCCGCCGGCGGAGGCCTTGGCCAGACCCTGCTCGCCGTCGGTGGCGGTCTCGACGGCATAGCCTTCGGCGGCCAGGCGGTCGGCCAGAGTGAGCACCAGGCCGGGCTCGTCTTCGACCAAGAGGATCCTGGGCTGGACGGCCGGTTCGGCGTTAGCCGGCATGATCGTCCCCGCGCTCTTGCGAAGGGCCTGCGGCGGGCAGCCGGAGGATGAAGCGGGTTCCCTCGCCCGGCCGGCTCTCGACCCGCACCGTGCCGCGATGCGCCTCGATCACGCCCTTGACGAGACTGAGGCCGAGCCCCGCGCCGTGGGTTTGCGCCTGCCCGGCGTTGCGCCCGCGGTAAAACGGCTCGAAGATATGGGGCAGATCGGCCGGCGGGATGCCGGGGCCGCGATCCTCCACGCGGATTTCGATCCGCCGGCCGCCGTCGGCCGGCGCCGCGCTGACGCCGACCCATTGGCCGGAGGCGGCGTATTTCAAAGCGTTGTTGATCAGGTTGCGCAGGCATTGGGCCAGCGCCACCGGGTCGGCGATCACCTGCGGGGTTTCCGGCTCGACGCGGCTCTCCAGGGCGACTCCGGCCTGTTGAGCGGCGGAGGCCAGAGCCGAGGTCACGCGCTCGATCACCTCGCCCACATCCACCGGCTGGAAATGATACTTCAAGCGCCCGGCTTGGGCTCCCGCGAAGGTGAGGATCTGTTCCACCATCTCGGTGAGCCGCCGCCCCTCGGTGCGGATCAGCGCGCCGTATCGCTGGGCCTGCTCGCCGCCGGCCACCAGCCCGTCGGCCAGATTGTCTCCCGCCGAGCAGATCACCGCCAGCGGGGTGCGCAACTCGTGCGAGACCCCGGCCACAAATTCCATTTGAAGGCGGGCCAGCCGCTGAGCCCGTTGGGTCGAGACGATGAGCATCGCCAGGCTGAGCGCCATCAGCAGCAAAATGGCGGCGCTGAGGGCCAGGTTGCGGCGCCGCACCTGCTCGACGGCCGCCTCCAGCGAACCGGCGCGGTGCTTGACCAGGAGTTGCCAGCGGCCCTCGGGCTCGACCCGCACCGGCTCGCCGGGCGGGGCCAGCAGGACGCCTTCGCCGGCCGGCCGGCCCAGAGCGGCCTCGAACAGAGCGCGAGGCGGGCCGAAACGGAAATCGAAGATGCCGGCGGTCGCGTCGGGAGCGCTCAAGGGTTGATCGGGCAGGCCGGGCTCGGAGCGGTAGAGCACCTTGCGATCGGCCTTGCGCACCACCTGCAACTGGAAGTCGAAGCCTTCGACGCGGCGGAAATGGCGGTCCACCAGTTCGGGCAGAAGACTGCGCAGGAGGAAATCCAGATCGAGCTCGGCAATGGCCCAGCCGGCCAACGGCCCGGCACGCTCGCCGCGCCGGCCCCGGCCGCGCAATTCGGCAGGAGCGGCCCGGAAGCGCGGAGCCGCCAGCACGGCGCCGTCTTCATCCACGACGCCCCGCCGGGCGAAAAGCCCTCCCCAGGCCCCTTCGGCGGCGACCAGAGAAAGCCGGGGGCGCAGCCCGGCGAAGCGCTCGGGCCAAGCTACCGGCTGGAAACTCGCCTGGTCGGGGCGATAGAGGAGCAGTTCGTCCAAGCCGGCCGGGCCGCCCCGGGCGGCGTAGAAGTTCCGCACCAATTCCGGATGCGGGGCTGCGTCGCGCCAGCCTTGATAGCGCTCGGCCAGCTCCGCCAGCTCGCGCTCGGGCGGCGCGGGCCGGCCGGCGTACAGCACCATCAGCACCCGGGCCGACTCGGCGTTGAATTCCTGGGTGAATCGCCAGATCGCAGCGCGCAAGTGAGCTTGCAAGCGCTCCTGCTCGGCCTGGCTTAGCCGGCCGATCCACTGGTGCTGGAAGAAGGCCAGCACCAGGAGCAGGCCCACCGCCGCCGCCATCACCAGCAGCGACCAGGCCGACCTGTCGCCCGGAGGCCGCATGCTCAAATTATCGCGCCGGCCCCGCCTCAGCCGCAGGGCGCCTCCGGGGGGAAGGGGCCAGTGGATCTTGCAGGCGAGCGGCTGGTAACGTGAATTCATGTCGCTGAACCACGCCATACTTTGGCTGATGGCGGCCGGGATCCTGATCGGCGCGGCGGATCGGGTCCTGGGCAACCAGTTCGGCCTCGGCGAGAAGTTCGAGGAAGGTTTCAACGCGATGGGTCCGCTGGCCCTGGGCATGGTGGGGATCATTACCCTGGCGCCGGTCATTTCGACGACCTTGGGGCCCGTCATCTTCCCGCTGTTTCGGTGGATAGGGGCGGATCCGGCGATGTTCGCCACCATCCTGGCCAACGATATGGGCGGGTATCCGCTGGCCATGCAACTGGCGCAGGACAAGCAGGCCGGCCTTTACGCGGGCCTCATCGTATCTTCGATGTTAGGCTGCACGCTGGTGTTTTCCATTCCCGTAGGCCTGGGGCTGATCGCCTATCAGGACCGGCCGTTTTTCGTCAAGGGGCTGCTGATCGGGCTGATCACGATCCCCTTCGGGAGCATCGCCGGGGGGCTGGCGGCGCGGTTCAATCCGGGCATGCTCCTGGTCAACAGCATTCCCACCCTGCTGCTGTCGGGCCTTTTGATCGCGGGGCTGCTGTTGATCCCGGACGCCATGATCCGAGGCTCGCTGGTTTTCGGACGCCTGATCGTCATCGTCATCACGGTCGGACTGGCGGCGGCCGCCTTTCAGGAGGTGACCAAGAAAGTTCTGATCCCGGGGATGGCTCCTGTGCTGGACGGCATCCTGATCACCGGACAGATCGCCGTCGTGCTGCTGGGGACTTTCCCGGTGCTGAGCCTTCTCACCAGGCTGGTGGACAAGCCGCTGGCCCGTTTGGGGGCTATGCTGGGCATGGACTCCACGGGCGCGGCAGGCCTGGTGATCACGCTGGCCAACAGCATTCCGGTCTACAAACTCATGAAGGACATGAACCCCAGAGGCAAGGTCATCAACGTGGCCTGGCTGGTTCCGGCCACCGCCGCGCTGGGCGATCACCTGGGCTTCACCGCCGGAGTGAAGCCGGAGATGATTTCCGCGGTCGTGATCGGGAAACTGACGGCGGGGCTGCTGGCGATTGTGCTCTGCCTGTGGATGGCGAGAGATCTGAGCCGCGAAACGGCGCGCAGCCAGGAGATGGCGCGCGGCGCCGCAAACCTCGCGGCCTAGGGAGCAGCGAAATGTCCAAAGCCTGCTACCTGGGAGTGGACCAGGGAACCACGAGAACAACCGCTCTGGTGCTGGACGAGCAGTGGAACCTCTGCGCCAGCGCTTATCGGGAGCACACCCAGCATTACCCGGCGCCCGGATGGGTGGAGCACGATCCGGAGGAGATCTGGCAGAAGACCCTGGAAACGATCGCCGCTGCTCTGGCGGCCGCCGGCCGCAGCGCCTCCGATGTCCGGGCGCTCGGTCTGGCTAACCAGGGCGAAACCTGCCTGGTGTGGGAAAAGCAGACGGGCCGTCCGATTTACAACGCGATCGTCTGGCAAGATCGCCGGACGGCAGGGGCGGCCGACCGCCTGAGAGCCGAGCACGAGGAGGCGATTCGGGAAAAGACCGGGTTGACGGCCGACGCTTACTTCTCCGGGCTGAAGATCCAGTGGATTCTGGACCACGTTCCGGAGGCGCGCCGCCGCGCCGAGCGGGGCGAGTTGGCGGCCGGCACGCTGGACACGTATCTGCTCTGGAAGATGAGCGGCGGGCAATTGAGGGTGACCGACCCTTCCACCGCCTCCCGGACCCTGCTGTTCAACATTCACACCGGCCGCTGGGACGAGGATTTGCTGAGCTGGCTGAACATCCCGCCTTCCGTGCTGGCCGAGATCGTCGAGACCGCCGGCCGGCTGGGCTTCGCCGCCGAAGGCGTGCTGGGCGCTCGCGTTCCCATAGGGGCCAGCCTCGTGGACCAGCCGGCGGCTTTGTTCGGCCAGGCTTGCTTTGCCAGAGGGGCGGTCAAGACGACCTACGGCACCGGATGCTTCATGCTGATGAACACCGGCCCCGCCCCTGTGCGGTCACCGAACGGACTGCTGACCACGGTGGCCTGGCGTCTGAAGGGAGAGACCACGTATGCGCTGGACGGGGGCGTCTATATCGCGGGCGCCGCCATTCAATGGCTGCGGGACGGGCTGGGGATCCTCGGGAGCGCGGCCGAGACCGAGACTCTGGCCCGCTCGGTCCCGGACTCCGGCGGCGTTTGCTTCGTTCCCGCTTTTGTGGGCCTGGCGGCGCCTTACTGGGATCAGTACGCCAGGGGCATGATCATCGGAATTACCGGCGGGACCGGCCGGGCTCAGATCGCTCGGGCCGCCCTGGAGGCGATCGCGTTTCAGGTCCGCGAGAACCTGGACGTGATGCGCCAGGACTCCGGCTTGCCCATCGAGATCATGCGCGCCGACGGCGGCGCTGCGGCCAACCACTTCCTCATGCAATTTCAGGCCGACCTTCTGGGGGTTCCGGTGGATGTGCCGGTGATCCACGAGACCACCGCGCTGGGCGCCGCCTACCTGGCGGCGCTGGGGGTGGGCGACTTCGACCGCCCTGAGCAGCTCGGCGCCAACTGGAAGCTGCGCCGGAGATACCTGCCCGCGATTTCCGAAGACCGGAGAGCGGCTCTACTGGCTCGATGGAAGGCGGCCGTCGAACGCTGCCGGGGCTGGGCCCAGCCCTGAGGAGCGGCCGCGGCGGCCGCTATCCCGGCGCGCCGCTCAAGTAGTGCGCGACGCAGGCCGCAACGCGCACGCCGTTGCGGTAGCACCATTCGGCGCCGCGTGAGCCTCCCAGCATATTGCCGGCGGCGAACCAGCCGGGCTCGGAGAGCTGATAGCCGGCATGGACCACCGGCCGGCGCGAAGGAAGTTCCACCGCCAAGCCTGCCATGAGGGCCAGTTCACTGTTGGGCGCCAAGTCGCCCGAGAGGATGAGCCGGCCGCAAGGCAGTTGCCTGCCGTCCGGCAACTCGACGCCAGAGATGGCTTTCCGCCCGCTCAGGCGCACCTGGGCGGCGCTGTGGAAAGCGGGCCGGCTCCAGCGGGCGAAGTAGAGTCTGGCAGGCAGGCTGCAATCGGGCCTCTTGCGCCGGTCCACCATCACCGTCTCTGCCGCCCCGGCTTCCCGCAGCTTGGCCGCCGCGGCGTAGGCCAGCAAGGCAGAGCCGAGAATGACCGAGCGGCCGGCGGTCCGCAGGTCGTTTCGCTCGGCCAGATCCAGCAGGTTTTTGGTGAAGAGGACGCGGCCCGGGCGGGAACCTGCGATCCACCCCCGTTCGGCCGGAGTCCGCTCACGCGCCCCGCAAGCCAGAACCACGGCCGGAGCTTGCAGATCCACTCTGCCTCGCAGCGGATTGATGACGGTGAGGGTCATCGTGCGCGGGGCGATCTGGATCACCTGGCTTTCCGGCCAGACCTCCACGCCCGTTCCGCGCAGCCGAGCGGCCAGGCGGGCGGCGAACTGCTCGCCGAACAGAATCCGCCCGCGGGTCCAGAGCACAAAGGTGGGAACGCCGCCGGGTCTTGTTCGGTAGAGGGCCGGAATTCCTCCCAGCGTTTCGCGCCGCTCGATCAGGAGGACGGGCCGGATCCCCCGCCGGGCCAATTCCACCGCCGCGCCGATCCCGGCAGGGCCGGCGCCGACCACCACTGCCGCTGCTGTTTCGGCCGGGCTCATAGGGCTTGCTGCGAACCGGCGCGGCCGGGGGCGCTCAGCAGCTCGCTGCCGGGGCCGCTCTTGCTGACTTGCGCCAGGGGTATGCCGCAGTGCCTGGAGATGATCTCCGCCACATGAACCTGGCATTCGAACCCCTGGCACCTGCCGGTCTGCGTTCGCGTGCGGCGTTTGACGGCGTCCAGCGTCCGCGGTTTGAGCGGCGAGTCCAGAGCGTCAAGGATCTCCCCACGGGAGACATTCTCGCAACAGCAGACCATGCGGCCGTAGTCGGGCCGGGAGCGGATCATTTGCTCCTGCGCGAAGGGGCGGGACCACCATCCGGGCCAACCGGACTCCGGCCGGGCGTCCAGGGCGCCGGGCTTTTCATCGAGCTTCAACCCACAGCGGGCGGCCAGCCCCTCGGAGAGAAAATCGGCCAGGGCCGGCGAGGAAGTCAGGCCGGTCGAGCGCACTCCGGTGACGGTGACGATTCCCGGATAGGGGTCGTTGTAGCGGATGAGATAGCTCCCCTGCGCGCAATGGCAGCGCGCCCCGGCATAATGGGCGATCACCGGCGCCTCCTTCAGGCGGGGCATCAGGCGCGAGGCGCCGGCCAGCACGGCGGCCAGGCCCTCGGCGGTCGTCTCCGTGGCGTCGGGCGCGTCCGGAGGAAGATCCTCCGCCGTGGGTCCGGCGATGAGGTTGCCGAAGATGGTGGGGGTCACCAGCATGCCTTTGGTCTGAGGAGTCGGCACAGGGAGCAGAATGCGGCCGAGGAGGGAGCGGCTGCACTTGTCGAAGACCAGAAACTGGCCGCGGCGCGGGTTGATATCGAAGGCCCGGCCGCTGTAACGGTCGGCCAGGGCCCGGCTACCCAGGCCGGCCGCGTTGACCAGGATGCGCGCTCGAATCCGCTTGCCCGCGGAGCTGACCAGGGTCTTGACAGACGCGCCGGGATTTTCCACACCCACGATCTCCACTCCCAGCAGCACATCCACCCCGTTCGCCAAGGCCACTTCGGCAAAGGCAATCGGGGCCGAAAAGGGATCCACGATCGCCTCTCTGGGAACCAGCAAGCCCCCGCGCACGGCATCGGAAACGTGGGCCTCGAGCTGCTTGATCTGGGCGGGAGCGAGCAGGTTGACGTCTTCGACCCCGTTAGCCAGGGCTTTGTCGAGAATCTCGGGAAGCTGCGCGCCCTGCTCGTCGCTGAGGGCCAGCAGCAGCGCGCCGCAGGTTTCCAGCGGGATTTTCAGCCGGCGCGCCAGCTCGGGCCATTGCCGCGAGGCGGCGGTGACCAGGCGGGATTCCAGGCTGCCCGGAGTTGCGTCAAAGCCGGTGTGGATGATGGCGCTATTGGCTTTGCTGGCGCCTTCGCCCACATCGTAGTTCTTGTCGGCCAGCAGCACTTTCAACCGGTACCGGGATAGCCGGAAGGCCAGGGCGCAACCCACAACCCCCGCGCCGACGATGGCGACGTCGTAAGGCTCCCAGCCCAGTTGGGCCGCATCGGTGAACTTCAACTCCGGCTCGCAACCCGGCCCGGGCCAATCGTAGAGAATCTTCCCGGACTGGGCTGCATGCTCCATAGGCCGGCGCGGCTACAAGGGGTCCATTCTACAACGCTCGGCCCGCGGTTCCGCCGCCCGATCCCGGCGGTTGCGGATCGGCGCAAGCATGTCGGGGCCAGCCAGGCGCCAGACAGCACTCCCCCGCCTTTGGGGGTATTGATTTCGGACCGGGCTGCCAATATGCTGGCGCGAAGCCGGACCAACGACAAGAATTCCGGCCCAGGAGGAGGAGAATGCGTTTTTTTTCACACGTTGGCAGGCGCGCTGCTGTTCAGTTGCGCGCTCCAGGCACAATCTACGCTTGCCACCTTGCAAGGCACAGTTCGGGATCCGACCGGGGCGGTAGTGCCGCAAGCCTCGGTCAAGGTCCGGAACGTAGGTCAAAACACGGTGTTCGAGACGCGGACCAACGATCTCGGCAACTATGAAGTTCACAATCTGAACCCGGGCACCTACGAGGTGGTGGTCGAGGCGGCGGGATTCAAACGCTTCGTGCACGGCGGCGCGGAGCTGAACGCGCGCCAGGTGGTGCGCATTGACGCCCGGCTGGAGGTGGGCCAGACGCAGGCCGAGGTCACGGTGAGCGCCGGTTCGCCGGTCATCGCGACCGACACCGCCACCATTGACGATGCGCGGGCGCAACGGGAGATTCTCAGTCTGCCGGTGGCGTTCCGGGCCGCCAACACCAGCCTGATCAGCTTCATTGCGCTCTCTCCGGGCGTCCAGATCCGCGGCTCCAGCGCGAATAACTTTTCCATCGCGGGCAGCCGGCAGGCGCAGAACGAGATCGCAGTGGACGGCATCTCGACGCTGGGGATGCGCAACCACGACGTGCTGACGGATGCCTTCCCCTCCGCCGAGAGCGTGCGGGAAATCCGGATCAGCGCGGTCTCCAGCGGCGCCGAGTTCCAGGGCGCGGCGAACGTGGACACGATCTCGAAATCGGGCGACAATCAGTTTCACGGCAGCCTGTTCGAGTATCACCAGAACGGCGCCTTCGACGCCCGCAACTTCTTCGCCACCTCGGTTCCCTTCAAGGTCGCTCATACTTTCGGGGGCAGCCTGGGCGGGCCGGTGATGCTGCCCGGCTACAAGGGCCGGGACCGCACGTTCTTTTTCCTGGACTACGAAGGGAACCGGAACACGGCCAAGGCGGTCCTCTCGCCGAACGTTCCCAGCCTGCTGATGCGGCAAGGGGATTTCTCCCAGGTGAGCGGCCTGACCTTGCGCGACTTGAACGGAGCGCCCTTCCCGGGCAACCGCATTCCGGCCAGCCGGCTGAATCCCACCTCGTTGAAGCTCCAGCAGTTCTATCCGGAACCCAACTACGGTCCGCCCACGCTGCTGTCGGCCAACTTCCGCGGCTCGTTTCCGGCGCGGGTCAAGTCGGACCAATTCGATATCCGGCTGGACCATTACTTCTCGCCCAAGCACTTCGCCTACTCTCGCTTCAGTTTCAAGAATCTGAAGAACGGCAGGGTCAATTTCGCGCTTCCCACCATCGGCCCCAGCCGGGAGACGCCCCACGTGCGCATGCTTGTCCTTTCGGACAGTTACACGCTCACGCCCGGGCTGATCAACGAGTTTCGGGCGGGCTTTGCGCGGCAATGGCGGCGCATCGAGGGGCCCTTCCACGGGCCGACGATCATCAAGCAGCTCGGCATCGAGGGCCTCCATCCGGACCTGCCGGATCGCCCCGGGTTTCCGCAGATCTCCATCACCGGTTTCACCACGCTCTCGCAGGCGGCCTTCGACAACGAGTTCAGCGGGACCACCGAATACCAGGAACGCATGATCTACATCCGGGGCGCTCACACCATGAAGTGGGGCGCCGGCGTCCGCCTGCTGCGGGTCACCAACATCACCAACGTCAGCGGGGCCGGCATGTTCGGGAACTTCACCTTCCAGAACACCTTCACCGGCAACGCCTACGGCGATTTCCTGCTGGGGGCGCCGACCACAACGCAGCGCATCGTCGCCCGGCGCCGGGCCGAGGGATTCACCCGCAACTGGAACTTTTTCTGGCAGGACGACTGGAAGGTGACTCCGCGCGTCACCCTCAACTACGGCTTGCGTTATGAATACCATCCCCCGTTCCGGGACCGCTTCGGCTGCATTTCGACCTTCGACCCGGCGACCGGGAGCGTGATCGTGCCGACCAAGGGGATTGACCTGACCGAGCCGGTGTTCCGCGCCACCATCGGCAACACGCCCATCATCACGGCGTCGCAGGCGAAAATTCCCGAGGCGCTGCGCAAGAAGGACCTCAACAACTTCGCCCCGCGCATCGGCTTCGCCTTCCGCCCCTTCCGCGACAACCGGACGGTGGTGCGCGGCGGCTTCGGCCTGTTCATCAACGACCTGATCGGCTCGGTGTTCGGCTCGACGCGAAACATTCACACCGCCTCCACGGAGACCTTCAGCAACCGAGTGACCGGCGGCGTGCCCTATCTGCAATTCCCGCGCGCTTTCCCGGACACCATCATCACCGGGGTGGCCGACTTTCGCACGGCAGTGCAGATTGACATGCGCAACCCTTACACGTCGCAATGGCACCTGACCGTCGAGCGGGAAATCCTGCCCAACACCGGCGTCCGCCTCAGTTACATCGGCTCGCAGTCGGTGAAGGTCGTCTACCAGATGGACTACAACCAGCCGCTTCCTTCCGTCGTCCCCTTCGAGAAGTCGCGCGCGCCGTTCCCGCTGTGGAACACGATTTTCGCCCGGGTGAACGGGCAGACCGCCAAGTTCCACTCCTTCCAGGCGGAGTTCGACCGGCGCTTGAGCGGCGGTCTCACCCTACAGTCGAGCTTTTCCTGGAGCCGGAGTCTGACCGACGGCGGCGACGGCGGCGAGGTCGGCTCGCTGATCGAGAACAGTTACGACCGCAAGCGCGAGTACTCCAACGCCGAGTTCACCCGCCCGCTGCGCTGGCTGACCCTCTGGGTCTATGAACTTCCGCTGGGCCGCGGGCGCCCCTTGCTGAATCGGCTCCCCCGCGTTCTGGATCTGCTGGCCGGAGGATGGGACCTCTCGGGCATCCTCCTGTTCCAGAGCGGCTACTTCTTCAGCCCGGCGTTCTCCGGCTACGATCCGGCCAACACGAACGGAACCACGCGCCAGAGCACGTTCCGGCCCGACCGGATCGCCGACGGCAATTTCCCTCCCGACCAGCGCCGGATTGACCGCTGGTTCGACGTCGCGGCCTTTGTGCCTCCGCCCAGAAACGCCGGCCGCTTCGGCACCTCGGCGCCCTTCATTCTCCAGGGGCCGGGCATGGCGGTCTGGAGCGGCGGGCTGGCCAAGCGCTTCCCCATCGGCGAGAGCCGCAGCGTCCGTCTGATGGGCGTTTTCCAGAATCTGGCCAATCACCCGAACTTCGCCAACCCGGCCAGTAACATTTCCAGCGCCGGCTCGGTAGCCCGCATCACCTCGACGCTCTCGGGCGAAGGCGCCGGGGCGCGCACGCTGGAAATTTCGGCCCGCTTCGAGTTCTGAGCGGAGGTTCCAGCCCCGGCCGTTCGCGGACGCCAGGGAGAGTTAGAACTTCGGACTCCAGGGCCGCCCGCTCGGGTTAAGAATGTAAAGGCCTTTTTGCCTATTCTTGACCCGCACCGGGACGCCGCCGGCGTCTACTGGAATGGAGAGGCCGAAGACCGCGAATCATGCGGCATGACGGCCCAGCCACGAGGAGAACCGAAATGAGACTACCACGGATGCTACCGGTACTGGCCCTGGCGAGCGGGTTGGCGGCGCAAACGCCGCCGGGCGACGCCTTGAAGAGCTATTTGAACTTGCAGGACGCCCAGATCCAGACTCTCCAGCAGATCCGCCAGCAGCAAATGCAAGCGGCCCAGAGCGCCTTCAGCGAGCTGGCCGCCAAGCAGAAGGCGCTGCGCGATCAGCTCGAGGCCGGCTCGACCGACGCCGTAGCGCTGGGCAAGCTGTTGCTGGAGGCGGAAGCGGTCCGCAAGCGCGTCCAGCAGATCCACGACACCTACCGGGCGCAGGCGGTGAACGTGCTCAGCGCCGAGCAAAAGACCAAGCTGGCGGCCCTGGAGCAGGCGCAAAAGCTGGCGCCTGCGATCGCCGAGGCCACGGCGCTGGGGCTGCTGAATCCCCCGGAAATGCCCGGCTTCAGAGGCGCCGGCATGCCGGGCATCGGCCCTGGGCTCGGGCCGATGCGCCGCCCGGCAGCTCCCGGGATGGCGCCCGGAGCAGCGCCCTTGCGCCAGCGGATTCCGCGCGGGTTTCCCCCGATCGAGCAGTGAGGGGGTGTGCATGAGCGCCTGCCGGGGCGGCGCCCTGACCCCCCGACCGCCCGGCGGGCGCTCATGCCCTTTTGGTTCTCTCGAAAGCCGGGATCGGCGCCCTCAGCCGCGCAGCCAGGCCGCGATCTTCTCCCGAATCCCCGCCGGATCGAAGCCCGCCGCCACGTAGATTTCCGGCGGCACGCCCGAACGCATGAAGCGGTCAATGCCGAAGGCGCGCCGGGGATAATCCGGCGGCAGCAACAAGGGATAGAGGAAGCCCTTCCAGCCGTTGTGGAAGATCATCAAGCGCTCGCGCTCCCGGTCGGCCAGGATGCGAGCCGCCTTCTCGGGCTCGCGCAGGCGCAGTTCCTCGAATAACTGGGGCGAGGTGACGGCGATCACTTTGATGTCGGCTTCCTGCTCGAGCTCGGGCAGCGCGGCCAGGACGTTGGCCATCACCTGACCGCCGCAGACGGCCAGGGCCAGCTTGCGCCGGCCGTTGTGAGCGTAATCCTTGAAGACGTAAGCGCCGTGGATGGCCTCCGAGGCGGGAGGCACGCCGTGGCCGCGCCGGAAGACCGGCACCGGCGGGCGAACCACGGAAAAGGCTACCGGCTCGCCGCGGGCGGCGGCATGAAACAGCATTTCGACGGCCTCGTTGGCGTCCAGCGGCTTGTAGACCTTGATGCCCGGGTAAGCCGAGTACAGGGACATCCAAAAGAGGCCGTGGTGAGTGGGGCCGTCCTCGCCGGTTTCCGGCCCGTCATGGGCGGCCAGCAGAATAAAGAAGGCGCGGGAGTCCGGATTCAGGTCGTTGCCGATGAGGGCCATGCGCACGGCGTTGGCCATCATGACGGAGAAGACGCCGTAGCTGGCGAAGGCGGTCATGGGGCGGAGGCCGCCGGGCAGCGTGTCGGCCGCCATGGAGACCGACATCATGGCCATGTTCTGTTCGGCGATGCCGAAGCGGATGCCGCGCCCGAGCGGATGATCGCGACTCAACAAGCCGCGCACCTGCTCGGCCTTGCCGGTGAGGATGGATTTGGCCAGATCGCCCGCGCCCACCCAGAACAGGGGGCACCGGCGCATGGCCCAGGCGAACCAGGCTTCGGTGGCCCGCCGCGTGGGAACCAGCTCGCCTTCGGGAAAGACCAGCTCGGGCGGCAGGGGATCCGGGCGGCGGAGGCTGCGGTAATCGCTCAGCTCGCCCTCCCCCAGCGCGTTCCGCATCACCTGGACTAAGTGCGGCTCGGGCGGCACGCGGGAGCGGGAGGTCTCAAGGCGGCCGAGCAGGTAATCCACGTCGTCCTCGGCCAGCTCGCCCAGCACGGCCCCGACAGCCTCCGCCGGGGACGTCTGATCGCTCAGGGCGAAGCCTAGCGCGCGCATTAGTTGCAAGTAATCCTGGTGGGGCAGCGGGGTGCCGTGCGAATCCGCCGTGCCCTCCAGCTTGCCGTAGTGCTTTCCCTTGACGGTGTGGCAGAGCACGACGGCGGGCCGCCGGTTGGCGAAGCCGGCTACCGCTGTGCGGTAAGCCCAGGCCAGCTCGCGGGGGTTGTGGCCGTCGGCCTCGATGACGTTCCAGCCGAAGGCCGACCAGTGGCTGGCGTAGGGGATGGGCAGAACCTCGGTGATGGCGCCGTCAATGCCGAAGCGGTTGTAATCCAGGATGACGGCCAGGTTGTCCAGGCCGAGGTTGGAGGCCAGGTTGCGCGCTTCGTAGCTCATGCCTTCCTCGGTCTCGGCGTCGCCGGCCAGCACGAAGACGCGCGTCGGCAGGCCGCAGGAACGGTGCAGGGCGGCCAGGCCGAGGGCGATGGAAAAGCCGTGTCCCGAGGAACCGGTACAGGCATCGGCCAGGGCGGAAGGCGATTCGACGTGGCCGCTGGGTCCGCCCAGCCGGCGGAAGCGCACCAACTCCTCCGGGTAGGTGGCGGCCCGGCGCGCTTGCTCCGGCAGGCGGGCGCCGCGCCGCCGCAGGCACTCGTAAACCAGCGAAACCAAGGCGTGCAACAGGGGCGTGCAATGGCCGGCCGACCAGACCAGGCGGTCGCGCCCGGGGTGCTTCGGGTCCCAGGGATCGAAGCCGAGCAGGCCCGACGCCAGAAGGGTCAACGCCATCTCGGTCTTCGAGGAGGAACCGCCGGGATGGCCGGAGCGCGCAGCATCCACCGCCGTAAAGGCGAGGCCGCGAACGATGCGGGCCAGGGCGGCGATCCTGTCTTCCTCCAGACCCTGGAGGGGCGCCAGAGGCAGGCCGCGCAGATCCAAATGCGCCCCGCCCTCCCGTTCATAGCGGAAGCGATCGGGGAAGTCGCGCTCGAGCGCCTCCAGCCCGCCGGCTTCGCCCAGATCGAGCGTCTTGCCGGTCATGAGCGGGCCTCCCCGGTCTCGGCTTTCGGGCTGCACGCAGGCGCTTCGACATGCTTCACGTGGGCATTCCTCCCGGGCGACCTCCGCGAGGAGGCGCGCCTCTGGCCACTATTTCTCGCCCGGCCGCCGGTTGTCAACGTGGGGGGGGAGCGAAGCCAGGCGGCTCACGAGCCGGGCTGCTGAGCCAGCCCGAGAGCCTCATTTACTTCAACCGCTCTGATGCCCAGCGAGGAGAACTCCGGGCGGCGAAAGTCTTCCAGAGTCTGACCGCTCCTCTCAGCGCTGACCACAATACAACCGGGGCAGCGGACGGCGATCCTGGCGAGAAAGCGGTCATTGAGATGCCGGATCAACTGCTCTTCGCATGCGGGCTGGCAGTCGTCTACCCAACGAGCTTTACCGTGAATCACGTGCAGCAGCGCAGTTTCGAACCCAGGGATGGGGGCCCAGGCCGAGAGCTTGGACCGCCTGCCACGCAGATGCTCGAGGTACCTCTTTGCCAGCGTGCTGGAAACCGCGATCCAATGGCAGTTCCGCCAAATCTCGTACCAGAGCCGCGCCGCCTTGAGGCCCCCCTGGCTGCGGCCACCGGACTCGATCGGCCAAATGAGGACGTTCTCGTCCAGCAGGAAGGTATACCTCACGGCCTCGCATCCTTCACCAGGGCCGCCAAGTACCGCGAGAGCTCGTCCAAACCAGCTTCGAAGAAGCCCTTGAGCCCGCCCTCGATCATGCCGCGCTCGTCCACGGCCAACCTCTCCGTTCGCACGGGGCCGTCTCCGCCCATGCAATAGACCGCCAGGCAGTCGCGCTGGAGCCTGCCGGCGGCCACCGCCGTCAGGAAGCCCATCAGGATGTGCTCGCTATGAGTAGTCAGCAAGATCCGCTTGCCCTTCTCCGTGGCGGCCTCACAAAGAACCTCACACAGCTTGACCTGGGCGGCCGGGTGCAGGTGGATCTCGGGCTCCTCCACGGCGACCAAAGATCCTTGACGAGCCGCGGCCAGAGCGCTCAGGGGCCACAAGAGCTGGCGCAGTCCGCTGCCCTCATTGGTGATGAGGTGGGGGGCGCCCAGTCCGTCCGCGGCTTCGACCAGGAGCTGATCCCCCGCCGCCCGCACCGCGATCCGCCGGCCAAGAATCCGCGCCGCCCAACTGGAGACCAGGTCGCGATGATCCCAGTTGTGGGCCAGCCAGTTCACCACATCTTCCACTGACCCAAAAGGAGTCTGCATGCGCTCTTGGACGGGATAAACCGCCTCGACCAGCTCCCGCGCGGTACGCACCAAGTGCAGATCCCGGAGGTAGTCCACCAGCTCGCCCCGCAGTTGCATGAAAATCCTGTGGAGCGGATAATCCACCCCCTGCAAGGCAAAGACAAAGGGTATGCCGACCAGCGTGCTGCCGCGGAACTCCACTCGAGGCCGGTCGCCCAACTGGAAGGCCGGGGGCACTGTCCAGCGCCCCCCGCGGGGCGTTCTGAATTGCCATTGCCGTTCCGCGAACAGATAGTCGGCGCCGTGCTCTCGAAAGCCCGCGCTATCTACCGCCAGCCAGTACTCCAGCGTGTGGCTAGGCCCATCCGTAACAGGCGGGCAGGGACCGGCGAATTCGCAATTCAGGCGGAACTCGATGATATTGCGCTCCTCCCGCCGATGCACCAAGTCTTGGAACTGCAAGCCCTTCATGCGCGTTGCCCGATAATTCAGGTCCGGCTGCGCGGCGGACTGGGCCAGCAGGTAAAGTCCGTCCAACACGGTGGATTTCCCCACCCCCTGTTGGCCGATCAAGACCGTGATCTCGGCCAGATCGAGTTCCAGGCGCTGGTGAATCTTGAAATTCTTCAGAACGAGCTTCCGAATCATACGACCTCCGGATGCCGGCTGCTTAGCGATGCGACAGCCGGGCAAGCGTGTAACTCCCCGGATGCCTGCCCATCATTGTAGCGTCCGTGCAACCGCCTTATCGGCCCGGCCGGTGAGGCTCCCTGGGCGTCGCCCCCCGCCGGGCTTACAGATGGCGGCGCAGGAAGGCGAGCGCCTCGCGCCGCATTTCGGGGGTCTCCTGGTGGCCGGCGTCGTAACGCAGCAGCTTCCAATTCTCCGGGCGGCCGAGGCGGGCGTAGACCCGGCGCAGCTCGGCGTCTATGCGGTCCAGCCCGCCAGGCGGCGTGAGCGGATCGCGCTCGCCGGCCAGCGCCAGATGGGGGCGGGGCGCGATCAAGGAGTTGATCCCTGCGGCGGTGAAATGCTTGAGCAGCGAGGGCACGAAATAGTAGATGCCGTGGCCGGCCAGGCCGCCGCTTTCGATCAACGCTTCGAACTCGGTCAGGCAACAGATGTCCACGCAGACTTCGACCCGGGTGTCCAGGGCAGCCACCCACCAGGCCATGGTCGAGCCCATAGACATGCCCAGGGTGGCGAGGCGGCGGCGGTCCACCTCAGGGCGTGCAGCCAGGTAGTCGAGGCCGCGCAGGGAATCGTAGATCATCATCCCCCACAAGACCCTGCCGCGCCAGAGCATTTCCTTGAACAGGTCGCTTTCGCTGCGCCCGGCGCGCTCGCCGAAGCCCCACATGTCCAGGCAGAGAACGCAGCAACCGATCGCCGTCAGCTCGTCGGCGTAGGCCGGCAGGCCGACCTCGGGTTTGGGGGTGAGCACTTCGTCCTTGCCCAACTCGTAGCGGCCGGCGTGGTAGTGGTTATAAAGGACGGCGGGGGCGGGAGGGCGCAACCGGCGGGGCCGCAGAAAGTAGGCTGGGACGGGATCCAGGCCGTTCAAGTCCAGGATCAGCTTCTCCAGGAGGTAGCCGGGCCGCTCCCGCCGGCCGATGAGGCGGGCCGAAATGGGCCGGCGGCGGGGCGGCAGATCGCCCAGCAGCCGGTAGAGCCGCCGCCGCAGCCCCGGGGCCTCGGGCAGCTCGGGCCTTCGGGCGCGCGCCATCAGGCAGCGCCCTCCACGCCGCCTAGCAGCTCGGCCAGAATGCGCGCCCCCGCCTGCTTGCCGCGCTCGCCCACTTCGCCGCTCGGTCCCACGCAACTGGGACAGCCCGACTGGCAGCCGCAAGCGGCCAGCAGACGGGCGGCGTGGCGGAGCAGCTCGGCGGCCAGCCGGTAGAGTTGCGCGCTCAGGCCGACGCCGCCGGGGTAGGCGTCGTAGAGAAACAGATCGGGCTCGAAACTCTTCAAGCCGCCGGTAACGTCTTCGCCCAGGGCCACGCCGATGTCCCGGGGGTCGGACATGAGCAGAAATGCGGCCACCGTGCGCAGGACGTTGGCCAGGCCGGTGATGCCGTTCTGAATTTCGGTCCGGGAGAATTCCCCGAGACGCGCCAGAAAATCCGCGGGAAAATGCAGCCAGAAAGCCGTCGTGTGCATTTCCTGCTCGGGCATGGAGAGGTTGCCCGAACCGACATTTTCCATGGTGTAGAAGCGGACTTTCTTGAAGCCTACGATCTGGCGGTTCACGCGCACCTCGCCGTGGGCCGCGCGGGCGCCGCCCAGCGGAGCGGAGTCGAATTCCTCCAGCGCCTTGACTTGGGTGTAATCAATGGCGTCGGTGAAATAGTCGCACTCGACGCGCCGGACATAGGCTTTGCGTCCTTCGTAATCGAAGCGCTCGACCTGATATTGCCGGGCCTCGTGCAGATAAATGGCTTTCTCATGGAGGGCGGTGAGGGCGGAGGGGAAATCCACCTGGGCGATCACTTCGGGCTCGGCGGTCACGTCCACGACTACGAAGTTATCGCTGCTGATGGAACGGAGGCTGACGGCATCGGCCGGGTACGTATCCGAAGTCCAGTGCCAGGCGCCGGCGGAGTGATGCAGCAGGCGGAGCTCCTCCAGGAAGCGGCACAACTCGGCGGTGGGATGGGGGCCGAAGCGTTCGCCGTCGCGGATGGGCAGCTCGAAGGCGGCGCACTTGAGGTGGCTGACAAGGATCTCCAGATTGTCGGGGTTGACGTAGGCGTGCTCGGGCGAACTGCCGAAGAAGTACTCCGGGTGCTCGATGATGTACTGATCCAGAGGAGCGCTGGAGGCCACCAGGACGGCGGCCGAGGCGGCCTGGCGGCGGCCGCTGCGCCCGGCGCGCTGCCAGGTGGAGGCGATGGCGCCCGGGTAGCCGGCCATCACGACGGCGTCCAGCGAACCGATGTCAATGCCCAGTTCAAGGGCGTTGGTGGCCGCCACACAGCGGATGTTGCCCTCGCGCAGGCCGCGCTCGATCTGGCGCCGCTCGCGGGGCAGATAGCCGCCGCGGTAGCCCCGCACGGCCTCGGGGGGAAGCAGCCCGCGCCGGCAAGCGTCTTTCAGGTAAGTAACCAGGACTTCGGTGGCCAGGCGGTTGTTGGCGAAGACCAGGGTTTGCAGGCCGCGCTGGAGGAATTCCAGGGCGATGCGGCGAGCCTCGCCCAAATAACTGCGCCGGATGCCGAGCTGGCGATTGACCACCGGCGGGTTGTAGAAAACGAAATACTTCTCGCCCGCAGGTGCGCCGTTACGGTCAATCAACTCGACCGGCGCCTCCAGCAGCCGCTCGGCCAGCTCCCGGGGATTGGCGATGGTGGCCGAGCAGCAGATGAACTGCGGGGAGGAGCCGTAGAAGGCGCAGATGCGCTTGAGGCGGCGAAGCAGGTTGCCCAGATGGCTGCCGTAGACGCCGCGGTAGGAGTGCAGTTCGTCAATGACGAAGTAATGCAGGTTCTCGAACAGCTTGGCCCAGCGGGTGTGGTGGGGCAGGATGCCGGCGTGGAGCATATCGGGGTTGGTCAAGACGAGGTTGGCGCGCTCGCGGATGGCCTTGCGGGCGTCCTGGGGCGTGTCGCCGTCATAGGTGAAGGCGCGCAACTCCGATCCCATGGCGTCAATCAGGGTTTGGAGTTCGTGGAGTTGGTCCTCGGCTAGGGCCTTGGTGGGAAACAAGTAGACGGCGCGGGCGGCGGGGTCGGCCAGCAGAAGGTTCAGCACCGGCAGGTTGTAGCAAAGCGTTTTCCCGCTGGCGGTCGGGGTGACGATGACGAGGTTCGAGCCGGCCTGAAGCCGCCGGAAGGCTTCGGCCTGATGGCAGTAGAGCCGGTGCACGCCCTGGGCGGCCAGCGCGTTGCACAGGCGCGGATCCAAGCCCTCGGGGAAGTCGGCGTACTCGGCGGGGCGCGCGGGCAGGCAGCGGATGGCGCGCACCGGGGAGGAGTCGCCGGCGGCCAGCGCCTGGAAGCGCTCCAGGGAGGCGGCCAGGCCCGCCGGGCGGGTCAAGCCGGTATCCGCGGGTGGTTCAAGGAAATCGAAGGTGAGGTTGCGGGACATTCGTTTTCGCCTTTTCTTTGCTCCAGTATACGACTCCCGGGCGGGAAAGGGGAAGAGATTCCGCCCCAGGAGCGGGGGCGGGCCGGCCGGCTCAGCTCTTCCAGCGCACGAACTCGTAGCGCTCGAGAGTGGCGGCGACAGTATAGCCCCACCCGCCCTCGGACTCGGCAACCGGGGCCGCGCGCAACACCTTGCCCAGGCAGTAAAGATCCACCGGGCCTTCCGCTCGAGCGCCGGCCGGAAAGGAAATGACATATTCAATCCGGTCGCCGACCTCAGCGAGGGAGTTGACGACGAACAGCACGCCGCGCGAACTCAAGTTTCGCGTTTCGCCCTGTCCCAGACACGGCGCTGTGCCGCGCCGCACCAGGCGTATCGGCAGCCGAATTTGAAAACGCCTGGCCTTGCGCTGATCGGTCATCGCGGACAACTTCAATGTAGGCGCGGAGCGAGCGCAGGGTCAATACGTTACTGGCCGGTTCGGTTCTGGTACTCTGGTTTCGCCGCCCGCAGGAGGGCGAGGGCGCTCGAGGCCGGCGGGCCGCCGGGGCGATGTTACAATGAGAAGCATTCCAGCGGTGCGACGCCTTCTGCGCGTAATCTTGGGATTCCTGCTGGTGATCGCCGGCCTGCTTCTGGCCCTGCCGGGAGTGCCGGGTCCCGGACTATTGATTGCGCTGGGCGGCCTGGTGCTGTTGAGCGAACACTTCCGGTGGGCGCGGCGAGCGCTGGATTGGGCCAAAGGGAAGGCGGCGGAGGCGCGGCGGAAAGCGGCGGGCGAGGGGCGGCCGCGGTGACACGTTCGTAGCATTCGTGCTACGGTGAACTTGGGATGCACATACCGGACGGCTTCCTGAGCGCCCCGGTCTGGCTGAGCATGGATCTGGCCGGCGCTGCGGCGGTGACGCTGCTGGCGCGGCAGGCCGGGCGGCGGATCGAAGAGGCGCGCATTCCGCTGCTGGGCGTGACGGGCGCCTTCGTCTTCGCCGCGCAGATGATCAACTTCCCGGTGGCGGCGGGGGCGAGCGGTCACTTGCTGGGCGCCGTGCTGCTGGCGATCACGCTGGGTCCGGCCGCCGCCTGCGTGGTGATGACCGCCATTCTGGCCATCCAGGCGCTGGTGTTCCAGGACGGCGGGGTGCTGGCGCTGGGAGCGAACGTCTTCAACATGGCGGTGGCGGGGGTGCTGGCGGGCTACCCGCCCTACGCGCTGTGGGGCCGCGGGCGGTGGCGCTCGCCGGCCATTGTCGCCGGGGGCATCCTGTCGGTGGCGGCGAGCGCGGCGCTGGCCTTGGGGGAGTTGAAGCTTTCCGGAGTGAACATTCCGAGGGCGGCGCTGGCGCTGGCGGCCGGACTGTTCCTGTTGAACGGGATTCTGGAGGGCGTGATCACGCTCGGGGCGGTCCGAGCTCTGGAGCGCCTGGATGCGGCTGCTCTGCGGCGGCCGGCGGGCCGAGCCGGCGCGGCATGGACGGCGCTGGGAGCGGCGGCTCTGCTGCTGGCGAGCGGGGGAGCGCTGGTCGCGTCGCAGTCGCCCGACGTGCTGGAGTCGCTGGCGGACCGCACGGGCATCGCGCAGCGGGCGCGGGTCCTGCTTTCCTCCCCGTTGGCCGATTACGAGTGGCCGTTGGGGATTCCCTGGGCGGGCAAGGCGGCGGCTGGACTGGCGGGCCTGGGCATGATCTACCTGACCGGCTGGGGCATCGGCAAGCTGGTGGGGCGGCGCAGGAGCGGCTGATTGCATCAGGCGGTGCTGGAAGAATGGAGCCGGCGCAGCAGCCCGCTGCACCGGCGGGATGCGCGGGCCAAGATCCTGGCGCTGCTGGCGTACCTGGCGGCGCTGAGCGGCGCGGCGCCGACGCCCGTGGCGGCTGCGGGCTTTACGGGACTGGCGATGGCGGGTGTCGCCCTGGGCCGGTTGCCCGTGTGGGGAATCCTGTGGCGCGCCGCGGTGGTGCTGCCTTTCTCGGCGGCGTTCGCCGGGCTGAGTCTGGCGAGCGGCGACAGCGCGCGTGCAGCGAGCCTGCTCCTGCGAAGCTACCTTTCGGCGGCGGCGGTCTTGATTCTGGCGGGCGCCACGCCGCTGCCCGCCCTGCTGAAAGGGCTGGAAGGGTTGGGTGCGCCGCGTTTTCTGATCCTGGTGGTGCAGTTTTTGTATCGCTATCTGTTCGTGCTCTCCGAGCAGGCGCAGCACATGCGGCTGGCGGCGGCCGCGCGGGGCGGTACGAGCGCCCGGCGGCGGCCGCGCCGGACGGCCTTCCGCGCGGCGGCCGGCGCAGTGGGCGTGCTCCTGGCCCGCTCGCAGGCTCGGGCGCAGGGAATCCACCAGGCGATGCTGGCGCGCGGTTTCCGCGGTTCGATCCCGGCGCTGTCGGACGGGCGCATGGGGACGGGCGACTGGGCCTTCCTGGCCGGAGCCGCGGCGGTCTGCCTGGCGGTGCGGCTGGCGGCCGAGCTGGCAAGCTGAGACGCCCGTGCGCCCCCTGATCCAGGTTAGTAACCTGCGTTTCCGTTATCCGGACGGCACGCAGGCCTTGCAGGGGGTGGACTTCGAACTCTATCCCGGGGAAACCGTGGCCTTGCTGGGGCCGAACGGCTCGGGCAAGACTACCTTCGTGCTGCACCTGAACGGGCTGCTGGCCGGGGAAGGCAGCGTCATAGTCTGCGGGCTGGCGGTCAAAAAAGATAACCTGGCGGAGGTGCGCCGAAAGGTGGGTTTGTTGTTCCAGGATCCCGACGAGCAGCTCTTCATGCCCACCGTGCTGGAGGATGTAGCCTTCGGCCCGCTGGCTCAAGGTTCCAGCGCTCCGGAGGCCGCCGCGCGGGCGCACGCCGCGCTGGCCAAAGTAGGCCTGAGCGAGGCGGCCCACAAAGCGCCTTATCATTTGAGCGCAGGGGAAAAGCGGCGCGCCGCTCTGGCCGGCGTACTGGCCTGCGAGCCGGAAATCCTCGTGCTGGACGAGCCGACCACCTCGCTGGACCCGCCCGGGCAGAACGAGTTACTCGCCCTGCTGGCGGGGTTGCCTCAGGCGAAAATCATCGTGACACACGACACGCACTTCGCCGCCGCCCTCGCCGGCCGCGCCGTCTTTTTTCAAAAAGGACGAATCGTAGCCTCCGGCTCGGTGGAGGAAATCCGGCGCCGCTTCGGGTGGGCGCCGCTGACACCCCCGGCGTTCCCGCCGGCATAACTGGAGCCTGCGCGCCGGGTGAGTGCGGCAGATCAGGCCTTGGGCGCAGCCGCCGCTTTCTTGCGGAACTCGGCCCAACGGCGCTTCTGCGCCTGGGATATCCGCTTGCGAGCCTCGGCACTGAGGGTGCGGCGCTTGGCGACCGGCTTGACCTCAGGCTTGGGGGCGGGCGGTCGTCCCCGGCGGACGCCCAGCAGGGCGCGCACCTGGCGGATCTGATCATCAATCTTCTGCCTTTGGAGCTGAAGTCCCTCCAGGGCGGCAGCTAACAGCGCACGGTCGGGCATTGCTTTTGCGGGTCTTGGCATATTGAACACCTACCTACACAATAGCACACAAGAACTAAGTTGAGTAATCGAAGCGGGGGAAAAATCCCGGGGCGAGCCCGGAAAGAGAGCCGGGTCCCCGGCCGGGCGATTTAACCTTCCGGGGATTTCGCAGCCGGGGTGCTTCGGGCAGGCGACTCACACAGGATGGTTACCGGCCCCTCGTTGATCAGATGGACCTGCATCATGGCCTGGAAAACTCCGGTCTGAACCGGCGCTTGCCGGGAGCGCAGCCGCTGCACGAAATGCTCGTAGAGCGCCCGGGCCTGCTCTTGCGGAGCCGCCTGATCGAAGCTGGGACGCCGTCCCTTGCGCGTGTCGCCGTAAAGGGTGAACTGGGAGACGACCAGGAGGCCTCCGCCCGCCTCCATCACGCTCAAGTTCATTTTTCCCTCGGCGTCCGGAAAAATGCGCAAGCCGAGGATTTTCTCGGCCAGGTAATCGGCGTCGGCCGGGGTGTCGCCCCGGGCCACGCCTAACAGCACCAGGAGACCGCGGCCGATGGCGCCCACCGTGCGGCCCTCGACTTCCACCCTGGCCTCTTTGACCCGCTGCAACAGGGCTCGCATATGCTATAAGTATCGCAGAGCGCCGCCGTGATCGAGACCTACGCCTACGCGCGAGCCGGCCTGCTGGGCAATCCCAGCGACGGCTACTACGGCAAGACCATATCTTTCCTGGTGCGAAATTTTCGGGCCCGGGCGATCCTGTATCCCAGCGCGCGCCTTGAAATCCGGCCCTCCAAGGCCGATATGCCGGTGTTCGAGAGCCTGGAGGACCTCTATCAAACCACCCGCTGGCGCGGCTATTACGGCGGCATCCGCCTGATCCAGGCTCTGATCGTGCGCTTGATGGACTATTGCCGGGACCACTGCCTTGCTCTGCCCCACCGTAACTTCACCATCGAATACGAATCCAACATCCCCATGCGGCTGGGCCTGGGCGGCTCCAGCGCCATCATCACGGCGGCGCTGCGCGCCCTGTGCCGGTACTACGGCCTGGAAATTCCCCTGCCCGTGCAAGCCAACCTGGTTTGGGAGACCGAAACCCGGGAGCTGGGCGTGCCCGCCGGCCCGCAGGACCGGGTGGTCCAGGTCTACGAGGGCCTGGTGTATATGGACTTCGATCAGCGGTGGATGGAGCGCCAGGGTTACGGGCATTATGAACGGCTGGATCCCGCCTTGCTGCCCAAGCTGTATCTGGCCTATCGCACCAGTCTGAGCGAGGGCACCGAAGTCTTCCATAGCAACGTGCGCGAGCGCTGGCGGCGGGGCGATCCGGAAGTGCTCGAGGCGATGAAGATCTGGGCCGGCTACGCCGAGCGCGGCCGCCAGGCCCTGCTGGAGGGCGACTACGCCACCCTGGACCGGCTGATCAACGCCAACTTCGATCTCCGAGCGCGCATTTACCAGATCAGCGAGGGCAATCTGGCCATGATCCAGGCCGCCCGGCAGGCGGGGGCCAGCGCCAACTTCGCCGGCTCGGGCGGCGCGATCGTGGGCGCCTACCGGGACCGCTCGGTGTACGAAGCCCTGGTCGAAATCATGCGCCCGCAGGGCGTGGCGGTGATCGAGCCACAGATCACCCCGGAGGTCCCCTCCGCCTCCCCGAGCGCCGCCCAGACGGGCGCCCCGCCGGCTAGCGCCGCTTGGTAGAATCGGCATGCCATGACTCGACGCGAGTTCGCTGTCGCTGCGGCCGCCCTGCCGCTGCCGGCCGCCCCGGCCCAATTCCGCAAGGGCATTTGTTCAATCATCTTTCCCAAAGGCCTCCCGCTGGAGGAGCAATTCCGGCAGACCCGTAACGCAGGCTTCGAAGGAATCGAGCTTCCCCTCAGCGAAGGGCTTCCCCTGGAGACCAACCGCGAGCAGGCGCAGCGGATCGCGGAGGCGGCGCGGAAAGCAGGCGTGGAGATCATCAGCCTGTGGGCGTCGGCGCCCTTGGGACCCAATCCGCTGAACAGTCCCGACCCGGCGCTGCGGGCGCGCGGCGTCGAGGCGCTGCGGCAGGCAATCCGGCTGGCCTCCTGGCTGGAGTGCGGGGCGCTGCTGATCGTGCCCGGGCGGCTGGGTTCCGGGCCCAAATTCCAGATCGGCTACCAGGACACCTGGGACCGAGTGAGCGCCGAGATGAAAAAGGTGGTTCCCGAGGCGGAGAAGGCGCGCGTGGTGCTGGCTCCGGAGAACGTCTGGAACAAGTTCCTGGTCAGCCCGCTCGAGATGCGCGCCTTCGTGGATCAGTTCCGCAGCCCTTGGGTGGGCGCCTACTTCGACATCGGCAACATCCTCCAATACGGCTACCCGCAGGACTGGATCCTGACGCTGGGCGGGCGCATCAAGCGGGTTCACGCCAAGGATTACAAGCTCTCGACCCGGGCCGAGCAAGGGCGCTTCGTGGACCTGCTGGAGGGCGACGTGGACTGGAAGGACGTCATGGCAGCCCTGGTCAAGGTGGGCTACCGCGGATTCATCTCGCCCGAGTACGGCCACCGCCCGGAGGATCCCGAGCAGCTCCGCAAGATCTCGGCGGCGCTCGATAAGATCCTGTCTCTGGCCTGAGCGGGCGCTCAGCCGGCCGGGCAGGGCGCGCCCCCGGCGATCAGTTCTCCCACCCGCCGGCGCAAGAGCGCGCTGAGTTGCTTGTGATCGCCCGGCGCCATCCGCGCGGTGGGAATCGGCTCGCCGATGCGCAGGGTCACGGAGCCGCCCCTGACGGTGAGCGAGCCGGCGGGCAGCACGGCGCGGGTCCCCGTGATCCCGAGCGGCACGGCCGGAACCCCCGCCCGGATCGCCAGGTAGGCCGCTCCGTGCTTGAACTCTCCCAGTTCCCCGCGCGAGCGGCTGCCTTCGGGAAACACCAACAGGGAGACGCCGCGCTCCCGCACCACGCGGGCCGCCTCGGCCAGCGTGCGCAGCGAGGAACGCGGATCCTCGCGCTCGACCGGGATGTGGCCGGCGCGGTGCAAATGGTATCCGATGAAAGGCACCTTGTAGAGGCTGCGTTTGGCCAGAAAGCGGAACTGGACCGGAATGTGGGCCAGCACCAGCGGCGTATCCATCAGGCTCAGGTGATTCGAGACGAACACATAGGCGGCCCCGGGTGCGATGCGCTCCAAACCCTCGACCCGCACCCGGACGCCGGCGATCTTCAGCAACAGCCGGGCCCAAAACTGCGCCACCCGGTGCGGCCGCCGGCCGCTGGGATCCCACAAGGAAGCCGCCAGCGAGACCGTGCCGCAGACCACCGTAGCCAGGATGATCAAGGGCGCCGTGATCAGCCAGGCTCTGAGCGTTCCCAGCACGCCACCATTTTACGAAGCGCCGGCCGCCCCCGACGGCCGCAGCGCGGCGCGCGCCTCCCCGACCAGAAACAGCGAGCCGGTGATGAAGACCGCGTCGGAGGGCGAGGCCTGCGCGAGCAGACCCAGGGCGTCGTCCAGGGTGGGGGCGGTGCGCAGGCGAGGATGATCCGCCAGCTCGCGGATCAACTCCGGCCGCACGGCGCGCGCCTGAGCCGGGGCGGTGGCGATGACCTCATCGGCCAGAGGGAACAGAATGGCCGCCATTTCCTCAACCGCCTTATCGCGCATCGCGCCGTAGATCAGCCAGACGCGCCGGCCCCGGTGGAAGCGCTCGATGTAGGCGGCCAGCGCCCGCGCACCGGCGGGGTTGTGCGCGCCGTCGAGGTAGATCTCCGGGGCGGCCCGGACGCGCTCCAGCCGGCCGGGCCACTCCACGCGGCGGATGCCTTCTTCGATGGCCGGCGCCGGGACGCCCAGCCGCTCCAGGGCCGCAATGGCCGTCAAGGCATTGCCGACCTGATGCTCGCCCGGCAAGGGGCAGGCGATCGCCAGCCGGCCGGGTCCCACCGCTTCAAAACGACTGCCGGAAGCCTCCAGCCGAACATCCTCGGCCCGCCAGCGGGCGGCGCTCCAGATCGTCTCGACGCCCGCCGCCGCAGCCCGCGCCTGGAGCACCGGAACCACTTCCGGCCGCTGCGGGGCGAACACGGCGGGCACGCCGGGCTTGAGGATGCCCGCCTTCTCGGCGGCGATCGCCTCCAGACTCTTGCCCAGGTACTTCTCGTGGTCGAAATCCACCGGAGTGATGACGGCCACTCGGGGCTGGACCACGTTGGTGGCGTCCAAACGCCCGCCCAAGCCCACTTCCAGCACCGCCAGCTCGACTTGCCGTCTTCGGAACACGAGGAAGGCCATCGCGGTTACGGTCTCGAAGTACGTAGGGTGGCGCTCGAGAACGCCCCGGCGGAGCAGTCGCTCGGCTGCTTCGTGCACCTCCCGGAAGGCCTCGGCAAACCACTCCGGCGAGATCGGGCGGCCCTGGAGGCGGATGCGCTCGGTGGGTTCGATCAGATGCGGGGAGGTGTACAGCCCGGTGCGCAGGCCGGCGGCCCGGGCGGCGGATTCGATCATGGCGCAGGTCGAGCCCTTGCCGTTGGTTCCGGCCACATGCACGCAGGGCGTGGCCCGGTGCGGATCGCCCAGCTCCTCGAGCAGAGCCGTCATGCGCGCCAATCCCAGCTCCGCCGTGCGGGCCTCATTGGAAAGCGCGTACAGGAAGCGCACTGAATCGGGATAGTTCACGCCTGCTTCGCCCGGCTAAAAACCATCCTAGCCGCGCCGACCAGCAGGGCGCAGCCGCCCAGCAACTTGGCTTCGAACAGCCAGGGAGATTGCGTCTCAGCCGGCGGCGCCAGCGAGACGGCGATGGCCAGCAGGGTCACGACCAATCCCGCCGGGCCGGCGGCGCGCAAACCCTCCCGGCGTGCCGCCAGGAACAGGTAGGCGAAGGGAATGAAGTAGGTGATCACCGTCATGTCCACCAGCAGTTGGTAGCCCGCGCGGAGGTTTTCGCCCCACTGCATGGCGCCCAAAAACAGCGTGCAGGCGGCCGCCTGGGTCAGGAGGGCCAGGTAGGGCGTGCCCCAGCGGGGATGCAAGCGCGCGAAGGCCCGGGGCAGGTAGCGATCCATTCCGATGGCGAAGGGCACGCGCGCGCTGCCCGCGATCCAGGCCCCCAACTGGCCGGCGATCCCGGCCGCGATCAGCGCGCCCAACAGCGGCCCGAGCCAGGGCAGATCCAGCAGACGGGAGGCGGCGGCGGCGCCCTGAGCCAGTCCGGTCAGGATACTGAGGTCGGGAGCGGGCACGAGCGCCAGCAGCGCCAGCGTGCCGCAAAGGTAGAAGGCGGCGATGGCCGCGCCGCTGATCCAGGCGGCGCGGGGCACGGTGCGGGCCGGCCGGCGAATCTCCGCCCCCATCACCGCGCCCAGCTCGAGGCCCCCGAAGGCGAAGGCGATCTGCGACCAGAAATTCACCGCGCCCCAATCCCAGCGCGGCCAGAGCGAATCCAGGCGGGTGGCGGCGGCCCCCAGCATCCAGGCGGCCGCGCCCGCGCCCACCAGCAGCAGACCGGCGGCGTAGGTTCCCAAAGCGCCCAGATTCTCCGTCCACTTGCCCACGCGCAAGCCGATCAGGTGGGTGAGAGCCGCCAGCCACAGCAGCAGCAGCGAACCGGCGATCAGCAGAGAGCGGTTCTCCGAGAGGGCCTGGCCGCGCTCGCCCAGCGTGTAGGCGGCCATGCCCAGCCCGGCCAGAAGCAGGTTGGGAATGTAAAACAGATTGCTCAGCCAGTAGCACCAGCCGCAAAGGAAACCGTGCCAATCGCCGAAGCTGCGCCGGGTCCAGACATACAGGCCGCCCTGTTCGGGGAAGCGCGCGCTCAACCGCGCGACCGCGAGCGCGGAAGGGACGAAAAAGAAGGCTGCGGCCAGCAGCCACAGGCTGAGCGAGGCCGGGCCGGCGCGGGCGGCCGCGGCCAGCCAGCGGATGCCTACGACGGCGGCGATGTTGAACAGGACCAGATCGCGCAGGCCGAGCTCGCGCCGCAAGGGCGGCGGTCCGAGGCGGGCGGACCGGTCCGCGGCGGGCATCAGCGGTCCACCGAAACGGCTGCGCCGGGCGCTGCGGCTCGCCCGTCGGGGCCCCGCTCGCCTTGACTTTGCGCGGAGCCATCCATTACGCTATCGGTTCGATCGGAAACGGGGCGGAGGGCGGCGGCCGGCGGGTTATGTCGGAAAACACCATCGGGGACACTCACCAGGTGGAACGCGAACTGGACTCCCGGCTGGAAAGCGCCGACGTGGCCGAGAGCCTGGCGATCGCGGCCGCCCGCGAGGCGGGTTTCAGCGAGGAAGAGCAGCACCGGCTGGGCATGGCGGTGCGGGAATCGGTGATCAATGCGGTGGTGCACGGAAACCGCTATAATAACCGCAAGAAGGTTCACCTCGGGATCGCCGGCGGCCGGGATCGTTTGACGGTGACGGTGCGCGACGAGGGCGAGGGCTTCGAGTTGGAGTCGCTGCCGAATCCGGTGGCGCAGGAGAACATTCTCCAGCAGTCCGGGCGCGGGATCTTCCTGATTCGGGCATTCGTGGACGAGTTCGAGGTGCGCCGTGTGGCCCCGCGAGGGACCGAGGTGAAACTGGTAAAATACGCCGGCCGACGAGAGACGACGGTGCGGTAGCCATTCCAACGAGGAGGTAACAGGTGAGCGCGAGACTCAGCACCCGTCAAGTGGGCGATGTGGCAGTGATTGACGTATCCGGGCGGATCACGCTCGGGGAAGGTTCCAGCAACCTGCGCGAAGGCATCCGCGAGCTGCTCTCCAAGGGACAGCGCAAGATTCTGTTGAACCTGGGGGAGGTTTCCTACATTGACAGCTCGGGCATCGGCGAGCTGGTCTGGGGATACACCTCGGTGGCCAACCAGGGCGGCCAACTGAAATTGCTCAACCTGACCAAGCGGGTCAAGGACCTGCTCCAGATCACGCGGCTCTACACGGTCTTCGACATCTACGACGACGAAGCGGAAGCCGTTCGCAGCTTCGCCGGCTAAGCGGCGGCGGGCGCGGCCGGCAGGCCGTGCGTGCTACAATCTTAGTTCCCCGAACGGACCGAGGTGGCCGTGGACCGAATCACGCGCAAGGAACTGAAAACCGACCGCTTTGCGCTCGAGGTCGAGCAGGCCGTCGAGTACTTTCGCGAGCACCGGCGCCAGCTCACCCGCTACGGCACGATCGTCCTGGCGATCGCCGTGCTGCTGCCCGCCACCGGCTGGTACCGCAGGCACCAGCGGGCCCTCCGCCAGGAGGCCCTCACCGCCGCCCTGCAAATCTACAACGCCCCGGTGGGGCAGACGGGCAATCCGTTCCTGCCCGGCTATCCCAGCGAGGAGGAGAAGAACAAGGCGGCGCGGAAGGCCTTCGCTGAGCTGGCCGAACGCTACGGGGGCTCGGACGAAGGCCTGATCGCCAGTTACTATCTGGGCGCCATGGCCGCCGACCGGGGCGACTTCGCGGAGGCCGAACGGCGTTTGCGGCGCGTAGCCGAAGCGCGCAACGCCAACTACGCTTCTCTGGCCAAGCTGGCCCTGGCCGAGATCTGCCGGGCCCAAGGCAAGCGGTCCGAGGCCGAGAAGTTGCTGCGCTCGCTGGCGGACAGGCCCACCGATTTCGTCTCCAAGGAGCACGCCACCCTCGTGCTGGCGGAACTGCTGGCCGAGACGCGGCCGGCGGAGGCGCGCAAGCTCCTGGAGCCGCTGCGCACCGAGCGCAGCGTGATCAGCCGCCATTCCCTCTCGGCGCTGGCCCAGTTGCCGGCCCCGTGACGGCCGGGCGATGAGCGGCCGGCTGGACGGCCTCCGTTTTGCGGTCGTCCGCAGCCGCGGGCGGCGCCATCCCGAGCCGGAACATTCTTACCGCAATCCGTTCCAGCGGGACCGGGACCGTATCGTGCACGCCCGGGCCTTCCGCCGGCTGGAAGACAAGACCCAGGTCTTTCCGCCCGACCTCTCGGACCACTTCCGCAACCGTCTGACCCACACCATCGAGGTGGCCCAGATCGCCCGCACCGCGGCCGCCGCCCTCGGCCTGGACGAAGACCTCACCGAGGCGCTGGCCCTGGCGCACGACATCGGCCACCCGCCCTTCGCTCACGCGGGCGAGGAGGAACTGGACCGGCAAATGAAGCGCTTCGGCGACCGCTTCGACCACAACTTCCACGCCCTGCGCATCGTCGAGCGCTTCGAGCAACGCTACCCGCGCTGGCCGGGATTGAACCTGACCTTCGAGGTCCGCGAGGGCATCCTCAAACACTCGCGCGACTTCGCTCCCGGCGAGGCGCCCGAGGCCGAGGAATATCTGCCCGGGCTGCGCCCGCCGCTGGAAGCCCAGTTGATTGATCCGGCCGACGAGATCGCCTACAACACCGCCGATCTGGACGACGCCTTCTCGGCCGGCTTCTTCCGCCCGGCTCAGGTGGCCGAAGCGGCGCCGGGCTACGCCGAGCTGGCCGCCGCGGTGGAGCGCGAATTTCCGCACGCCCCCGAGCGGGTCCGCTTCCTGGAGACCCTGCGCCGCCTGATTGACCGGCTGGTGACCGGGCTGATCGAGGGCACTCTTCAAGCCGCGGCGGAGGCGGGCGTCCAAGAGGCCGACCAGGTGCGGGCGCATCCGGCTCGTTTGGCCCGCTTCACGCCGGAAGCCGCCGCGCTGAGCGCGAGCCTGAAGCAGTTTCTGCACCGGTGGGTCTATTGCTCCGAGCCCGTGCGCCGGGAGCGCGTCCGCTCCTCGGCCTTGATCGCCGCGCTGTTTGAGTACTACCTGGCGGCGCCCGAACGGCTGCCCGAGCCCTATCGCCGCCAGGCCGAGATCGAGCCGCCCCACCGCATCGTCTGCGACTACATCGCGGGCATGACCGACGGCTTTCTGCGGCGCACCTGCCGGCGGCTGTTAGGCTGAGGGGACGGCGGAATCCGGCTCGGGATGGGTCAGGTAGCTGGAGAGCTCGGCCAGGCGCACGCCGTGCAGCCTGAGCAGGCGGCGGCAGATCTCCTCGGCCAGCTCGGGCGGCTTCTCCTCCGGGTCGTGCTCGATCTGCACCTTCAAGAACAGGTCCGTGCGGGGCATAGGGGGAATGATACGATAGGCGGAGAGCGCCGCTCGGGTACGCAGAGCGGCTGCCGAATCGGATGATGTCGGTCTGCGAACTCTGTGAATCCCGCCGGGCGCGGCGCGCCTGCCCGGGCATCCGCGGCCAGATCTGCACGGTTTGCTGCGGCGCCGAGCGCGAGGTAAGCATTCACTGCCCGCTGGAGTGCGAGTACCTGCAAGAGGCGCGCCGCTACGAGCGAACGCCCGAGCCGGACCCGGAAAAGCTGCCCTCGGCGGACATCCCCCTGAGCGACGAGTTCGTCGAAGGCCACACGCGCCTGATCGCCCTGATCGCGCACAGCCTGATGCGCGCCGCCCTGGAGATGCCCGGCGCGGTGGATTCCGACGTGCGCGACGCCCTGGACTCGCTGGTGCGCACCTACCGGACCCTGGAGAGCGGCCTGTACTACGAGACGCTCCCGACCAACCCGCTGGCCGGCGGCATCCACAGCGCGGTCCGCCGGACGCTGGAGGAAACGCACCGGCGATTGCGCGAACGCACCGGCGTCGCGCCTTACCGGGACGCCGACGTATTGGGGGTCCTGGTCTACCTCCAGCGCCTGCACTACATTTACGACAACGGGCGGCGGCGGGGGCGGGCCTTCATTGATTTCCTGCGCAACCACCTGAGCGTCTCGGCCGGGGAAACGGCCGGGCCCTCATCGCTCATCGTGGGCTGAGCCGTCCGCTCGCAGCGCCTCCAGGAACAGCCGGTGAACCCTCGGGTCCGGGCTGAGTTCCGGGTGGAAAGTGGCGGCCAGGTGCCTTCCCTGCCCCACCAGCACGGGGTCGCCCTGATAGCGCAGGTAGACGCGCACGCCGCCGGCGATGCGGCGAATGATGGGGGCGCGAATGAAGACCGCCTCGAGCTCGCCCGGACCGGCGCGGCGCAGGAACTCCTCCTCGGGCCGCAGGCGTACCACGCGGCTCTCCAGTTGCCGCCCGTAGGCGTTACGCTCGACGCCGATGTCCATCAGCCCGAGCGAGGGTTGCTCGGGATTCCAAACCTGGCGAGCCATCAGGATGGCCCCCGCGCAGGTGCCGAAGATCGGCCGCCGGCGGCCGAAGCGGCCGAGCGGCTCGAAGAGGCCCTCCTGCTCGAGCAGCCGGAGCATGGTCGTGCTCTCTCCGCCCGGGATCACCAGCCCGTCCACGGCCTCCAACCCGGCGGCGGTGCGCACCAGGACGGCGCGCGCGCCGGCCGCCTCCAAGGCCTTGCGGTGGGCTTCGAAATCGCCTTGCAGAGCCAGAACGCCGACCGTCTTCATGCCCGGCGGCTCACCAACCGCGCACCGCCAGCCGCTCGGACTCGGGCAGGTGCGCCAGGTCCAGGCCGGGCATGCCCAGGCCCAGGTCCTCGCTGGCTTCCAGCAGCTTTTGCGGGTCGTTGTAGTAGGTGGTGGCCTTCACGATGGCGCGCGCCCGAGCCTCGGGATCGTCGGACTTGAAGATGCCCGAGCCGACGAAGACCGCCTCGGCGCCCAACTGCATCACCAGGGCCGCGTCGGCCGGGGTGGCGATGCCGCCGGCCGAGAAATTGGGCACCGGAAGCTTGCCGTGTTCGGCCACCCACTCGACCAGCTCCAGCGGGGCGCCCATTTTCTTGGCTTCCGCGACCAGCTCCTCCTTGCCCAACACCGTGAGCTGGCGGATCTCCCGCTGGATGGCGCGCATGTGGCGGACCGCTTCGACCACGTTGCCCGAGCCGGCCTCTCCCTTGGTGCGGATCATGGCGGCGCCCTCGGCGATGCGGCGCAAGGCCTCGCCCAGGTTGCGCGCTCCGCAGACGAAGGGCACCTTGAAGTCGCGCTTGTGGACGTGGTGCTCCTCGTCGGCCGGCGTCAGCACCTCGCTCTCGTCAATGTAGTCCACTTCCAGCGCCTCCAGGATGCGCGCCTCCATGAAGTGACCGATGCGGCACTTGGCCATCACCGGGATGGAGACCGCCTCCATGATCTCGCGGATCTTGCGGACGGGCGCCATGCGGGCCACGCCGCCCTCCCGGCGAATGTCGGCCGGCACGCGCTCCAGGGCCATCACCGCCGCGGCGCCCGCCTTCTCGGCGATGCGCGCCTGTTCGGCGTTGGTGACGTCCATGATGACGCCGCCCTTGAGCATCTCGGCCAACCCGACCTTGACCCGGAATGCATCGTCCAAATACATGTTCTCGACCTCCCGGGCCGCGGGCTGCCCCCGCGGCCGCTTCCTATACCATGGCCGGCGCGGGCTCCAGCCGATCGCCCGCCCGCGCCTGCTCGTACTCCTCCCGGAAAATCCGTCCCAGAATCTCCACGCCCCGCCGGATCCTCTCCGGCGCCAGGCCCGCGAAACTCAGGCGCAGCGCGCCCGGATCGTGGCGGGAGACCTCGAAATACCTGCCGGGCAGATAGCCGACGCCTTCCCGGCGGGCGCGCCCCAACAGCTCGGCCGCGTCCAGGGGCGGCGGCAGCCGGACCCAGAGGTTCATCCCGCCGCGCGGGCGGGAAACCAACGTTCCCTCCGGAAAATGTTTCTCCCCGGCGGCCAGTAAGGCCCGCAGCCCCGCCGCTCCGGCCGCCCGCACCCGCTCCAGGTGCGCCTCCAGCCCGCCCGACTCGGCAAAGGCCAGCAAGAGCGCTTGCGACAACTGGTCGGCGTGCAAGTCGCAAAACTGCTTGGCCTCCGCCAGCCGCGCCAGCAGCGGTTTGGGCCCCGTCACCCAGCCCACCCGCAACCCCGGAAAGGCGATCTTGGAAAAGCTGCCGAGCAAGACCGTGTCGCCCGACTCGTCCAACTGCTTGATCGAGGGCTCGGCCTCCCCCTGGTAGCGCAGCTCCCCGTAGATGTCGTTCTCCACCAGCACGGCGCCCGCCGCCCGCGCCAGCCGCAGCACCGCCTCCCGCGACGACGCCGGCAGCGTCGCGCCCGTGGGGTTTTGGAAGTTCGGGGTCACCACGATCAAGCGCGGTTTGTGGCGCTCGATCAACCGGCCCAGCTCCTCCGGATCCACTCCCTGCGGGCCGACGGGCGCACCGACAAGCTGCACTCCGGCGCGCAAGAACAGAGTCTTCAGGCCGGGATAGACCGGGTCTTCCACGATCACCCGGTCGCCCGGCCGGGTCAGCACCCGCTGGAGCAGGTCCAGGGCCTGCTGGCAGCCGCTGGTGACGATGACATCGTCGCCCGCCCGGGCGGCGCCCCGGCGGCGGGCGCTCTCCAGCAGGTAACGCCGCAGGGGCGGATAACCGGCCGGCGAGCCCAACTGGAGCACGGCCGCAGCCTGCGGGCCGCTGAGCACTCGCTGGGCGATGCGGCACAGCTCCTCGATGGGAAACAGCTCCTGGCTGGGACGAGAGGCGGCAAAACTGATCAACTCGGCCGAGGGCGGCGGGGGCGGCGCCTCCAGCGGGGGCAGGATTTCCTCCCACGCCATCGAGGAAGGCCGAGGCGAGGCGGCCACGAAGCTGCCGCGTCCGACGCGACCCTGGATGAGGCCCTCGGCTTGGAGGAGCTCATAGGCGGCGGTGACGGTGGTTCGGTTCAGGCCAAGCAGTCCGGCCAACTCGCGGGTGGCCGGCAAGCGATCACCTTGGCGGAGCTCGCCCGAGGCGATCATGCGGCGCATCTGCAGGAAGAGCTGGCGATAGAGGGGGATCTGGGAGGCGGCATCGAGCTCGATCCTGCCAAGCATTGGACGGGAACCACCATACCATATTGGATCGGCGGGCGCAACCACCGCCTGACTTTCCGGTGGTTTGACCGCTGCCGCCGCTTGCCGTAGAATGAGTACTGGATGCTTGGCCCCAGCCGGGCGCGCGCCCGGCGGCGCCGAGCCTGAGGCGGGAGTAACTCAATGGTAGAGTCACAGCCTTCCAAGCTGTTGGTTGCGGGTTCGATTCCCGTCTCCCGCTCCAAAGGCCGCACAGTGGCCCTGCTCTGAGGTACCCCTTCCGGCGCAGCTCGCCCGCTACAGCACCTGATTCCAAATGCCGGCGTGCGGATGGATCGGTTGAACCGAGCACAAGCGGCGTTCTTGCCGAATCCGGCGGCCCGACAGGCCCGCCTGGGGCTGGCTTGCCGGCCGCACCGTCCCGCAGCCCGAGCCTTCCCCGGCCCGGGGGGACATCAGGCCTCGCGAGGCAACAGCCTGCGGGCGTTGGCCGAGCAGACCAGGTCGCATTCGGCAGCCGTGAGCGCGGATTCCCGGAGCTTTAACAACGCGGATTCCACGTAGAACATCGGCGAGTAGGACCCAAAGACGATCCGCTCCATTCCCAGCAATCCGGCCAGACGGGCATTCACGCCCGCGGTGTCTTTGAACAGCAAAGCCTCGAAGCTCCCGGCCCAGGCCTCCACAATGCCGCGGCTGCGCAGGATCTCCACCAGTTCGGGCGTCTGGTCGCCTTTCATGCGGCGCGTGGGCCGGCGCGACAGGTAGACTTGCGTGTCCACGATCGCGCGGGCGCCGGCCGCAAACGGACTGCTGCGCTGCAACCCGGCCGAGGCCGCCGAAGCGACGGGTCGCCTCCCACCTTGAGCCACGCATGGATGACAACGGGCGCCCCCAAAACCGCGGCATGTTGGAAGACGGGCTCGTAGATCGGCCAACTGCACACGCCGTCGTTGCCGGCCAGCTTCATCCCGACCATCGGCCCGTCAGCCACCCAGCGGTTCAGGGTGGCGATGTGGCGAGCCACCCGGTCCTTCCACAGGCACATCCAGACCAGCGCGAAGACTCGGTTGCGGTAACGCACCAGCGCCCGTTCCACTTCTCTTTCGTCTAGCTCGTCCAGGCGCAGCAGCAGGCCCCGTCCTTCGATCCCCATACGGTCGGCGACCTCAAGGACGTATTCCAAGCCTCTGGCTGAAGGAGCGTCCCGGTAGCTGGGCGGGTTCCATGTGGCAATGCATGTCCCAGATCTTCATTGACCGGTCCCCGTGAAGCTCGAACGGCACAAGTGTAGCACCCCGAAAGCGACCGAAACCGACGCAGGCCGACGGCGGAAGGCGATGGACCGGGCGCCGCAGGTTGCGCCGACAGCCGGCGAAACCGCGCCGCGAGTTTGTGCTAAATTCATTAAGGCACACCGGAGCCGGGCGGACGGGTTTACGATCGCGGGGTGGTTGTCTGCGGCGGAGCCGGGACGCAGGGCCGGATGCCGATGAGCGATTGAGAGCAGGGGATTTGCTGGCGTAGCTCAGTCGGTAGAGCATCTGATTTGTAATCAGAGGGTCGGGGGTTCGAATCCCTCCGCCAGCTCCATCACGGCGGCAGGCCGGCCGGCCGGCTGCGCCAGCAGACTCACGGGCCGGCAAGGCCGCACAGGGGTGCGCCGGTTGCGTTGTGGTACAATGGCGCCTTGGGCGCCCTGCGCTAAGGGAAAGGCGGAGAGCGGGTGCGCGCCGCGGGCGGCCGGCCGCCCGGCGAGCGCGGAACGGTAGCGCGCAGCCGCGGATCCGCCGCCAGGCCGGCTTTGCTGGACGGGTGGCCGAGCGGTTAATGGCAGCAGACTGTAAATCTGCCGCCCCTTGCGGGCTACGGAGGTTCGAATCCTCCCCCGTCCACCACTCCCAGCCCGCGGGCGAGACGAGTTTCGTGAGCCGATGTAGCTCAGGTGGTAGAGCACGTCCTTGGTAAGGACGGGGTCACCGGTTCAAGTCCGGTCATCGGCTCCAGGGTTTCCCTTTCGAGGATCAAGGTTGAGCATATGGCCAAGGAGAAATTCGACCGCAGCAAGCCGCACGTGAACGTGGGGACGATCGGGCACATTGACCACGGCAAGACGACGCTGACGGCGGCGA
>Ga0209018_1000340_pt1 | contig 44762 bp, 39 predicted proteins | sample YNPBryBLVA2012_FD_185814 | JGI IMG/M metagenome (GOLD analysis project Ga0209018, IMG submission 185814) | Anoxygenic and chlorotrophic microbial mat microbial communities from Yellowstone National Park, USA - YNP Bryant BLVA 2012 (SPAdes)... ...
AGTCTGACAACTGTTCTCGCCGTCCTTTTGACCGCTTGTGGAGGCGGAGGCGGAGCCAGCAACTTGTTGGACGCCATCAAAGCGCGCGGCTATATCATGGTCTCAACCGATCCGAACTATGAGCCGCAGTCGTTCCTGAACACGGAAGGCAAACGCCCCTCGGATACCAAATGCCCCTCCGATGCGTTGACCACGGCCGAAATGCAAGGCTTCGATGTGGACGTTGCTAAAGCAATCGGTGATGCTTTGGGCGTCGAAACCTGTTTTGCCACGCCCAACTGGGATGCCATCACCGCCGGCAATTGGTCCGACAAATGGGACATCAGCGTTGGCTCGATGACCATCACCACCGAACGCCAGAAAGTTCTCGATTTCAGCGTTCCGTATTACTACACGCCGGCTGTCGTGGCCGTAGGCAAAGACGCGCCCTTTGACTCCCTCGACGACCTGGCCGGACAGGCTCTATGCGCGGGCGTTTCGACCACCTACGACACCTGGCTGAACAAAGGCGATCTGGGCCTGCCCGAAACGTCCATCTACGCTCAGCCGCCAGAAGGCGTTATCCCTGTGTTGCTAGACACCGACCAGGAATGCGCCCAGGCATTGGCCGCCGGCCGCCAAGATTTCGTTGGCTACGTCACCTCACAGACAGTAGTCAACGCCAACATTGCTGCCGGCCTGCCCGTGAAACAACTGGGGTCTCCTGTCTATTCCGAAGACCTGGCTGCCGCCTTCGACAAAGCCTCTACGCTCAGCACAGAATCCCTGCGCGCCGAAGTGGACAAAATCATCACCGCCATGCATGCCGATGGCACCTTGAGCGCCCTTTCCATCCAGTGGTTTGGCGAAGACCTGACGCAGTCTCCTAAATAGGTCAATCCTCAGCAGACCCTAAAGGTTTTCACGCCGATCTAGGCATTCTGACAGCAAATTCGCCTGTTTCATCAGGTTGTTTTGCCGGTCGGAGAAACCTTTAGGGTCTCCACTCGTTTTCTTGAAAAGGCACTTCCAGGAAACCTCAAGGTCTCTTCTCAAGGAGTAAGAGATGGAGCAGACGAAAAACAAAAGGAACGACAAAAGTCTTGCAGACCAAATCTATGAAGCGCAAATCCAGAAGAAGCGCATCTTTACAGCCAACGTCACCATCTCCTGGATCGTTCTACTGCTATTTTTACTCTACCTTTTCAGCGGTACCTCCATATCTCTGGGGGGAATTCAACTAAAAACCATTCAACTCGACCGTGAGTTCATCAAAGAAAATCTGGCATTCGTTGCCAGCGGCGCCGGGGTCACAATCTTCATTTCTACGCTCTCGATCTTGCTTGCCACCAGTCTGGCGCTGTTGGCAGCCCTGGGAAGACTTTCGAGTTTTCCGCCCATTTACGCGCTGAGCACTTTCTATGTATCCCTCATCCGCGGCACGCCGCTCTACCTGCAAATTTTCTTCTTCTTCCTTGCTCTGCCGCAATTGGGCATCATCCTGCCCGGTCTATGGGCCGGCGTGCTGGCGCTTGGCCTCAACTACGGCGCCTATGAGAGCGAGGTCTTCCGCGCGGCCCTGAGTTCGGTTGGCAAAGGTCAACGCGAGGCGGCGCTTGCTATTGGCATGACGCAGAGACAAATGATGCAGCGCATCGTCTTGCCGCAAGCATTACGCTTTGCCATCCCGCCGTTGGGAAATGACTTCATCTCGATGCTCAAAGACTCGGCGCTCGTCGCAGCCACAGGCTTCGTTCACGAACTGATGTGGCGCGCTACCAAAGTGGGCCGGGCTACGTTCCACAACCTGGAAGCGCTCATCATGGCGGCCATTTTCTACTGGATCATGACCCTGGTATTCAGTTACTTCCAAAGCCGCATCGAAGCCAACCTGGCCAAAGGAGACCGCTGACATGTCTGCTATCGTCAAAATCTCGAATCTCAACAAGTACTTTGGCCGTTTGCACGTCTTACGCAACATCGAACTGGAAGTCAAACGCAGCGAGGTGGTCTGCATCATCGGACGCAGCGGCTCCGGCAAAAGCACCCTGCTTCGCTGCATCAACTTCTTGGAAGAGCCTTCCACAGGCACGATCGAAGTAGAAGGCCTGGTCGTCAAGGCTGGCGGAAAGGGCAAGGAGCACTCCAGCCTGGTCCATGCAATTCGTCTGAAAACCGGCATGGTATTCCAAGAGTTCAACCTCTTCCCACACATGAGCGTACTGGAAAACGTCATCGAGGGCCCTATCACCGTCAAGGGAATGGAACGCGCCCAAGCCATCGAAATTGCAGAAATGAACCTCCAGCGAGTTGGTTTGCTCGAAAAGAAGAACGAGTATCCCAACCGTCTTTCTGGCGGACAAAAACAACGTGTCGCCATTGCGCGCGCCCTGGCCATGGAACCGCGTGTTATGCTCTTCGATGAACCCACCTCTGCCCTCGACCCCGAACTCATCGGCGAAGTCTTGAACGTCATGAAAAAAGTCGCCAAAGAAGGTATGACCATGCTGGTCGTCACGCACGAAATGGGCTTTGCCCGCGATGTCGCCGATCGTGTAGTTGTCTTGGGAGAAGGCTCTATCCTCGAACAAGGCGATCCGCAAACCATCTTTTCTCATCCCACCCACGACCAGACCAAAGCCCTCATCGAACGCTACCGAGCCGCCGAAGGCTGACCGGGTAATCCCGCCGTTCGGCGGGATTTTCTTTGCAAGTGACGGTATAATTTTGTCATTCCAAGCAGGAGAACCTAGCCTCATGTCCATCGAACCCGCTTCCAAAAGCGGAAAATACTGGAAAGAACACATCCTCAGTTGGGAAGCCAGCGCGTATTACAAGGATACTCCCCGCGAAGCCGCCTGGTGGGACCGTCTCTCGACCTTCTTCCGTGGCGATGCCATGTACGTGCGCATGAACGCCGCGCTGGAACTGCTCGAACCGTACCTTGCCCATAAAACGGTTTTGGACGTTGGCTGCGCCTCGGGGCGCTTTGCCATCCAACTGCTGAAAGCCGGCGCCGCCAAAGTACATGGAGTGGACATCTCGCCGCAAGCCATTCAGGTTGCAGAAGAACGCCGCCAACAACTGGGGCTGACAGACCAACTGGAATTCTCAGTTATGGATGTCGCTCATCCTGGCATCCCGCTTCCTCAAGCCGACCTGGTGACCGCTCTCGGCGTCATCGAGTACTTCGACGCCTCGGCCTTATCTGCCTTCCTGGGCAACCTGCAAAGCCGCGCCTTCTTCCTCGACTTTCCTGACATTTCCCGCCGTAAGGAATTTCCCACCTGGGCCCTGCGCCAGGTCTACATCCGCGTCAATCGCCTGCCCGGAGTATATCTCTATCGCCCCGAAGAATTCATCCGCCTGGCCGAGCCTTTTGGATATCGAGAGATATGGGTCGCCCAACGCCACAACTTCTATTTCATCACTAACCTGCCCAAGTTATCATGAAGCGTAAACTCGCCTGCTTGACTCTGGACATGGAACCAGACTACGGCGACCCGGAAGGACGCATCCGCCTGCTGGAGAATCCACAATATCTGGCGCGCTATACCGGCCTGATCCAAAAACATGGCGGCAAAGTGACCATGTTCACCGTTGCCTGTCTCTTCGAACGCTATGGAGAGCATTTCAGGCAACTTGCCCGCCAGATTCCCCTCGAATACGCCGCTCACTCCTACAGCCATGATCCAGCCCATGCCGACAGCCGCGAGGAGATCGAAGCCTCGCTGCGCGCCTTGCGACAGTTCGACGCTCATTCCCTGCCCGGCTATCGCGCCCCCATCGGGCAGATCACCCAGGCCGGCCTCGCTCGCCTGCTGGATTGCGGATTCGCCTACGACGCCAGCCTGTACCCCTCCTACCGGCCCGGCAAATATGGCTACGCGAATCTCGACATGCCCAATACCCCCTTCCGCGTCAAGCGCGGGGAGCAGAATCTGATCGAGTTCCCGTTCACCAGCCTGTCGGGAGTCCGAATCGTTTTCGGTTTGAGTTATGTCAAATTACTGGGTTGGGGGCTGTATTCCACGCTGTGGAAATCGTTCGGTCTGCCAGACATCGTCCTGGTTCTCTCCCATCCCCACGATTTCTATTTTCATGAACTAGCAAACTATCACCCGTTCAGTCTAGAAAAACTGGCTTTCTCCCGTAACGCCAGCCGCGCCTTCGACTACTACGACAACATGCTGGGAGAACTTCGCAAGCAGGGATATGAGTTCACCTTCGTCAGCGAGGCCTATTACTACACGCAAAACACGCCTGACTTGTATCAATTACCGCTCGAAGCCTGGGGAAACAAAAAAGCCCGTCGAAAAACGGGCAATGCGCTGGGAGGGACTTGAACCCTCACGCCTTGCGGCACATGGCCCTCAACCATGCCTGTCTGCCAATTCCAGCACCAGCGCGGGCAGGTCGTATTATAATCGCCTTCACAAGCCTGTCAACCCAATCAAATGACCGGGAGGTTGCATGACCAGAATTGTTGTAGACGCTATGGGAAGTGATAACTTCCCCCAGCCCGACGTAGAGGGCGCAGTAATGGCAGCCCGCGAATATGGCGTGGAAGTCATCCTCGTAGGAGACGAATCGAAGATCAAGCCTGTGCTTGCTTCCGTTGAACCAGGCGACTTGCCCATCCGCATCGTCCACGCCCCTGAAATGCTCACCATGCAAGATAAAGGCATGGCGCTGGCGCTGAAAGCCCGCCGCCCCAACGCAAAGAACTCCATGGCCATTGGCATTGACCTGGTCAAGAACGGTGAGGCAGACGCTTTTGTCACCGCCGGCAATACGGGCGCAGCCATGGCAACCGCCTATTTCCGCCTTGGAACCATCCCCGGCGTGGACCTGCCTGCGCTGGCGCCCGTCTTCCCCACCGCTGCCGGGACCTGCGTGGTGCTGGATGTAGGCGCCAACCCAGATGTCAAGCCAGAAAACCTGCTGCAATTTGGCATCATGGGCAGCATCTACGCCGAAAAAGTGCGCGGCGTGAAATCTCCAAAAGTCGGGCTGGTATCCAACGGCGAAGAGGAAGGCAAGGGTAACCACCTCGTCAAGGAAGCGACTCCTTTGCTGAAAGCCTCTGGCCTGAATTTTTATGGGAACGTGGAAGGCAAAGAAGTCATTGGCGGCAAAGTAGACGTAGCGATTACCGACGGCTTCGTCGGCAATGTCATGCTCAAAACCGCCGAAGCGGTAGCCAAGTTGATTACAGACAAAATCAAGCAGGCCATCGAAAACGGCGGACCGCTAGCCATGCTAGGCGGGCTGTTGATCAAGCCGGCGCTGGGGGGCATCAAAAAACTGCTCGACCCGAGCGAGCATGGCGCCGCGCCGTTGCTGGGCGTCAACGGACTGGTCTTCATCGGGCATGGCCGCTCGGACGCCAACGCCATCAAGAACGCTGTCCGCGTGGCAAAAGAAGCCACCGAAGCAAATGTGATCGAGTCGCTGAAAGCCGCTATCGAGGCAAGCCTGAAACCAGCAAACAGATAAGTCCGTTGCATGTTGCGACTTTCGAAGGCAAAAAGGCCATGAAACCTCCATCCACAAAACTTGACTTGACTTCACTGGAAAAGGCGCTGACCTCGCTATCACAGCTTTACCAACGTGTATCTGATGAAACTTTCATGTCCAAGCAAGATCAGGTGATTCGTTTTGGGTTGCAAGCAGGTTTAATCCAAAACCTGGAATTCACCTACGAAGTCTGCTGGAAAATGATGAAACGCTGGCTGGAGACCAATGCCGGCGAGAACGTGGAGGGCGTAACGCGGCGAGAACTATTTCGTATGGCCGCAGAAAACCGTTTGATTGACAATGTAGACGCCTGGATGACCTTCCGCGAATTGCGCAACCAGACATCTCATCCCCAAAGGGGATGCTATCGCTACGATAGCAAACTGGCAGAGGATGCGCAAACCCTGATTGCCGACTTCATTCACGCGGCAGAACGGCTGCTCAATTATCTGAAAGCCCACAATGATTGACCTTACCCCTTTGCAACGTCAAACAATTCAGGACATCTTGCAAAGACTGGTTCCAGATTGTGAAGTGCGCGCCTTTGGCTCGCGCGTACGAGGCGCTGCCAAGCCCTACTCAGATCTGGACCTTGCCATTGTCGGCAGGGAGAAACTGCCTTTCAAGAAATTGGCCGCCTTGCGCATTGCCTTCGAAGAATCGGACTTACCCTTCCGCGTGGACGTGCTGGATTGGCATTCTACCTCCCCAGAATTTCGACAAATCATCGAGCAAAACTATGAGGTCATTCAGGCAGCCCAAATAGGAGAATCATGAAAGTCATCAAAAACGAAAAATTAATCAAGCGTAACCACAAAATCGGGCTATGGACGAGTCTGGCCGCCCTGGTCGTGCTGGTAATCGCCATGTACATTTCCTTTACCCGCCGGGAATTGTTCGTGTGGGCGCTGGCCTCGCTGCTGATCGGCTTCACGATGACGCAAATCAGCATGTACTTTGGCAACCGCTGGGGTCGCTCGCCGCGCCCCGACGAGAAACTGGACGCCGGTCTCAAGGGCTTGCCTGGTGATTTCGTCATCTATCACTGGATGACGCCTGCCTCGCATCTGCTGGTTGGCCCGGCAGGGATTTGGGTGCTGCTTCCCTACCCACTGCGCGGCAAGGTTGCTTACCAGAAGAATCGCTGGCGTTTGAGCGGCGGCGGTTTCATGCAAACCTATTTGCGCATCTTTGGGCAAGAGGGCATCGGCCGCCCCGATTTAGAAGCCAAGGCCGAAATAGAGGCCGTCCACAAGGCATTGGCGACCCAAATGGACGAAAGCGAAATCCCCGAAATCAAGGCGGCGCTGATCTTTACTGACGAGCCTATCGAGATCGAGGCCGGCGATTCACCTTACCCCGCCCTGCCGGTGAAAAAACTCAAAGAGTTCATGCGCAACAAAGCCAAAGAAAAGCCCATTACCGCCGCCAGCCTGCAAGCGGTCAAGGAAGTTCTACCTGAATAACCCTGTCCCCATGACCACATTCGTAGCCCTGGACATCGAAAGCACCGGCCTGGAAGCCGAACACGATGCCATCATCGAGATTGGCGCGGTCAAATTCAATGAGCGCCGCATCGAGGATGAATGGACTTCGCTCGTCAACCCGGGGCGGCACATCCCTGAATTCATCACTGCCCTGACCGGCATAGACGACGCCATGCTGCGCCAGGCGCCGCGCTTCCGCGACATTGCGCATGAGTTGGAAGCCTTCGTTGGCGAGGCGCCGGTCATCGGACATAACGTCCGCTTCGACCTGGGCTTCTTACAAAAGGGCGGTATTCTGCGCTACAACGAGGTCATAGACACCTACGAACTGGCCTCCGTTCTGCTGCCTGCTGCGCCGCGCTACAATCTAGGCTCGCTAGGGCAACAATTGGGCGTGTTGCTGCCCGCCACCCATCGCGCGCTGGAAGATGCCAAGGTGACCCAGGCCGTCTTTCTGCGCCTGTGGGAAATGGCGCAGACACTGCCGCTCGATCTGGTGGCCGAGTTCGTGCGTCTCTCTGAACCGCTCGACTGGAACGCGGGATGGGTGTTCCGCGAATCGCTGCGCATCCGCTCAGGGAAACGGGAGCAGGCAAAGGGTGGGGAAAGAAGCGTAGCATTCCCTTTCTTCTCCGTCGAGCGCGAATACGACCGTCATCCACCCTTGCAGGAGGCAGAAACTGTCCTCCCTTTGGACGAAGAAGAAACCGCCGCCATCCTGGAATACGGCGGGCCGTTTTCTCGATATTTCGAGGCCTATGAACAGCGTCCTGAGCAAGTGGAAATGCTGCGCGCCGTGGCGGATGCGCTGTCGCACGGGAAACATTTGATGGTGGAGGCCGGCACGGGCGTTGGTAAGTCTTTTGCATACCTTGTTCCGGCGGCGCTGTTTGCCACGCAAAACAACACGCGCGTGGTGGTTTCGACCAACACCCTCAACTTGCAAGACCAACTCATCAAAAAAGACATCCCCGACTTGCGCGCCGCGCTTGGGCTCGACCTGCGTGCGGCGGTGCTGAAAGGGCGTGCCAATTATCTGTGTCCGCGCCGCCTTCAATACATGCGCCAGCGTTTTCCTGCCAACGAGGACGAGATGCGCGTATTGGCAAAGGTATTGGTGTGGCTGCTGGAAAACCAATCGGGCGACCGCAACGAAATCAACTTGACCGGCCCGGCGGAGCGAGAAATCTGGACGCGCCTGTCTGCTGAAGACGATGCCTGCGGCGGAGAAACCTGCCTCAAGTACACTGATGGCGCCTGCCCATTCTACAAGGCGCGCCAAGCGGCTGTTGCGGCGCATATCCTGGTGGTCAACCATGCCCTGCTGCTTGCGGATATTGCGGCTGGCAGCCATGTACTGCCTGCTTACAATTATTTGATTGTAGACGAGGCCCACCACCTCGAATCGGCCACCACGAACGCGCTTTCATTCCGCTTTTCGGAATACGACCTGGTGCGGATGCTGAAGGAACTGGGAGGGACGACTTCTGGCCTGTTGGGACGCATCCTGAGCGAGACGAACGATTCGCTTCGCCCCTCGGACTTCGGCCTGCTCCAGCAAAAAGTGACGCGCGCTGCCGATATAGCCTTCCGTCTCGACAACCTGAACCGTGAGTTTTTCCAAACCCTGGGCGAGTTCGCGGCCTACCAGCGCGAGGGGCAGCCGTCCAGCAACTATGCCTGGCAAGCGCGCATCTTGCCGGCCACCCGCACCCTGCCCGGTTGGGACGACGTAGAACTAACCTGGGGGCAAACCGACGAGACGCTCGACCACCTTCTGAAGAACCTGAGCGACCTGCACCAAAACTTAGCGTCGCTCTATGCCGATGGGCATGACAATCTGGAAGATGTCATCAGCGACCTGGGCAACCTGTATCGGCGTATGGCAGAGGCTGAGGCGCAAGTCAATGCGCTCATCAGCAAACCCAACGCCGGCACAGTCTATTGGATGGAAGTCAACCCGCGCGGCGAAAGGCTATCGCTCAACGCGGCCCCCTTGCAAGTGGGAGATTTAATCCAAAAACATTTGTGGAACGAAAAGACGAGCATGGTGCTGACCTCGGCCACGCTGACTACACATGGATCGTTCGATTATATGCGCCGTATCTTGGGCGCCGAGGACGCCGATGAGATGACTCTTGGCTCGCCATTCGACTATGAGAATTCCACCCTCCTCTATCTGCCCAACGACATCCCTGAGCCTAATCAGCCAGGCTACCAACAGGCGCTCGATCGCGCCCTCATTGCTACAGCCAAAGCCACCGGCGGCAGGATGTTGGCATTGTTCACCTCTTATGCAGCGCTGAAAAAGACCTCGCAGGGCATCAGCGGACCGCTTGCCAGAGAAGAGATTTACGTCCTGGAGCAAGGCGACGGGGCCTCCCCCAATACTTTACTGGAATCGTTCAAAGCCACCGAGCGCGCCGTACTGCTGGGTACGCGCTCCTTCTGGGAAGGGGTGGACATTCCCGGCTCTGACCTGTCCATCGTGGTCATCGCCAAATTGCCCTTCGACGTGCCAAGCGACCCGTTGATTGCCGCCCGCTCGGAGATGTACGAAAACGCCTTCAACGAGTATTACCTGCCAGAAGCCATCTTGAAATTCCGCCAGGGATTTGGCCGCCTGATTCGCTCTCAATCGGACCGCGGCGTGGTGGCCGTGTTAGACAAGCGCGTGATGACGAAACAATATGGGCGGCTATTCCTTGAATCCTTGCCGCGCTGCACCCTCAAGCAAGGGCCATTGAGCAACCTGGCGCGGCTGGCGGGTCAATGGGTGGGGAGGTAACAAATCAAGGCAGATTTTCAAGATCGACCAAATCCTTGAGACGACCAGCGGCTTTCTTATTCTCTTTGAGATCAGATAGGGCAATGAGGCTAATTTCCACACCATCTATCGTATCAACAATTCGATTAGCGTAACACTGTTCAAATTCAACACCAGAAATACTTGTCGTAATTTCGAGCCGCATGGGGGGAAAGCCCATACGAATGATTCTGTTTTCTACGAGAAAAAGTTCAGGGGTCAGTTCAGGAAGGTCGAAGCCGAATTCGCGCAATGCGCCAACTACCCGCTCGGCATTTTCGGGATGGACAGAAATCCAAATGTCCATGTCGTTAGTAGCACGTGGATATCCGTGATACCCAACGGCATATCCCCCAATCAGTAGATATCTAACGCCTTTCTCTTTCAACAACTTCAAGAACTCTTTGAAATCGGGTGGCAGCACGATGTCCATAATTGATTTGGCGGAAAATTTCCACCTGTTGCAAGCGTTCAACAGGCGTGCGCGCCAGCCAATATGTTTTTTCGTCAGATTCGTCTGTCAAAGAAGAAACAGAAAAGACAGTACGGTCTACTTTCAGATCGGTGAGCAAGGCGCGATTCATATGCCTCCATTATACACCGATAAACAAGGAGCCAAGACGGCAATGCATTGCTCAAACAAGAACTGTGGAGCAACTTGGCACGTTTGGCGGGTCAGTGGTTGGGAAGGTAAACCATTTCGATTCCTTTCTCTGCAACGTAATTGTAATCTCCCCTGCAAAACCATGTAATATAGGGATGAGGTGCGATTTGATTTATCGAACACTATTTGGTTACACAGCAGCGTTAGTGCTGTTGGCGTAGAAAGGATAAGAAAAAAATGAAAACGCTCCAGATTGTTCTTTCAGTGATGCTGGCTTTGCTCCTGTCTGTCAGCCTGGTACCCGCCGCAGAAGTACACGCTGGCTCGACAAGCGATGTACAAATGACCATTGTAGACTCAGGCTCAACCTCAAAACCGGTACTCATCAAAATCGTCAATAAAACCAATCGCTACATCAGCCTTACACTAGACCATCGAACCGAGGCTCATCTCTACAATCTCAACGTTGCACCGGGCGTCAATCAATATTGGGTCTATTCGGGCAGTTATAACTACCACTACAAAGCATGTGATAGATCCATGCATGGGCATACCGCCCTCAAAAAAGGCTCGAAACTCACACTGCTTTGCGTCAGGGCATAAACGACCGCCCTTGAACCCTGATCGAGAGGACAAACGTCCCAAAAATTTTGGGACGTTTTAGCAACTTTTCAAGGCAGACAGGCAAGGCCGCTATTCAAAAACACCCTTGCGATCTGAGGGTCGAAATGCGTTCCAGCCTGCTGGCCGATATACTGGCGGGCGTCTTCCAAAAGCATCGGTTCACGGTAAGGCCGGTGCGAGGTCAACGCATCCCAAACATCTACAATCGAAAAGATACGCGCCTTGAGAGGGATGTCTTCGCCAGCCAGGCCGCGCGGATAGCCGCTTCCGTCCCATTTTTCGTGGTGGCAATAAGGGATGTCAATGGCAGGGCGCAAGAACTCGATCGGGCTAAGCATTTCATAGGCCAGGCGCGGATGCTGCTTGACCAACTCCCGCTCTTCCGGGGAGAGCTCGCCCGGCTTGAGCAAGATACTATCGGGGATAGCCATCTTTCCAATGTCATGCAGCAAAGCGCCACGCATGATGTGGACCAGGTCTTCGCTGGCAACATCCAAAGCCTTACCCAGTTCCACGCTCAACGTAGTGACTCGCTGTGTATGCCCCTCCGTTTCTTTGTCGCGCAGGTCCAAGGCGCGCACCCAGCCCTGCAAGGTGGCGTCATAAGCAATTTCCAGTTCGCGGTTCGCCGCCTCCAACCGCTGGTTGGCCGTCTGCAAATCCTCGAATAGACGGGCATTGTCAATAGCCACCGCCGCCTGATCTGCAAACGCGGTCAGCAGCGCCAAATCGCTTTCCTGGAAAAGATCGCTCAATTCACGGTTGTCCACAAAGATGACGCCAATGATTTCTTCCTTGCGCTTCAACGGCGCACATAAAATGGAGCGCAGGTGCATGGCAACGATGCTGGCTTCCTTCTCGAAGCGCGAATCGCCCTGAGCGTTGGTGGTCAAGACCGGCTCCCCCGTAGCGATGACCTGACGCACAATCGTGCGGCTAAAGGCAAAGGCTTCCCCTTCCAGGTCGGCGCGCCCCATCCCACGCGCAATGCGCACCTTCAATTCGCCGCTCTGCTCATCGCGCAGCATCAAGAAGCCGCGCTCGGCCTGCATCAAAGCAATCAACTGATCCATCACTTCTTCCAACACGCGCTGTAATCCCAAGGAGGAATTGATGACATGCCCCACCCCTACCAAGGCTGTCAATTGACGTTTACCGGTCTGCAAATTTCCAGAAACGCCGCCCTGCAATTTCCATAAGTAATCCGAGATATTTTTCAAATCCTGGAGGGCGGTCAAGGCCTTGGGATGCTCCACTTGCGCCAGGCTGGCCATGGCCTTCAGCAGGAGCGAATTCAAATCCTTGAACTGTCTCCGAATAGACAAGGTGTCAGCAGGTCTGGTAACCATAGTTCTTCCTTTTGGTCTCGACTATTTTCATTTTACCCCTTTCGAGTCGAAAACGATTCCCCAATTTCTCCCCAAGTCCACTCGAACAAAACACTCAACGCACAAGCATCAAGAGAGCGCTCAACAAGATACCCATCAGCGCCACCAGCGCCAAACGAATGAGATGGTTTCGCTCCACGCTTTTCAATTGGTCGTATTGCTCCGGCGCTTGCTTTTCGAGCGCAAAACGCATACGACGCATGAAGTCGGCCAGGTCCAAAGCAAATAGCCCGCCCAAAGCCCCACCCAACATCCAAACGGGGGAGAGCTCGAACCACAGCCCAAAGCCGGCCAACGCCAGTAGAGACAAGAAGCCCAGCGAAGAAAACCAGTACCAGCCTCTCCAGCCGGCCAGCAGCCACAACGCGCCCAAAATCAGTAGCGGCCGCCAAACCTGCCCCAGGCCAGCCTTTGCATAAGCAAAGGCCAAACAACCCACGCCCAGTAAAACACTGACAAAGAAGGCTGCCCGCGTCATGAATGCACTCGAATCAATATCCCCTTGGAATCACCACTCATCGAGGCAACCGGCGGACATCGCCGTCGCGCACCGTAACACCGCTAGAATCCAAGAATTCCATCAACGCCAGCATGTACTTGCGGCTAGAACCAAATAGATCGCGCGCATCCGCCACCGTCATCTGGCCCTTGCTGGCAATGAACGCCCGCACTTCGACAATCATGCGCTCCAGGTCTTCCGGCCTGAAAACGACCTCCGCTGAAACCGGCTTCAAGCGGCCTAATTCGACCAGGGCGTTGTAGACTTCTTCCCCGGCTAGCGCCTGGCACTCTTTGACAGAGGGCGGCGCATAGGGGGCTTGCTCGAATTTCCGCATCAATTCCTGGACCCGGGCCTGTTGGCCGCTATCGAAGCGGATTTCGTGACCGGGCAGGGCCACAAAGCCACCCGCATCGGTGAGGACATGGCATGACGTGTAATGCGTAAGGAGGGCGTTGAAAACGCGAGTTGTCAATTTCAGTTTGCTTTTCAGTTCCTCACGCTGCATGCCGCGCCGCAGGGGAAAATTCTTGTGATAGGTTGCTACCATGTCCGTTGTTTTATCTTGCAAAGCCATGCAATGAGGCGCAGAGATGACCAGCGCATCGCTGGAAACGAGCGGTTGCCCGGCTTCCAACATAAGCAAAGAACCGGCTTCCAGCAACTCTTTCAAGGCCTTTTGAGCGGTTTCAGATTCCAGGCGAGAACGGGCAACCACATCTTTGATAGAGGCGGGACCAAGCGCCAGCGCGGCTTCCAACAACACATCGGTAGGCGAGCCAGCCGCCAGCGAAGCCAGCGATTTCAACACTTTTTCGTCGAAACGCTTGTGACGGCCCTTAGGTTGATGGTCTACGATGAAGCCGCCGCCCAGCGTTTCGCCGGGCGAGGGGCGCCGCAGAATGTAACGGTCGCCGCGCACAGCCACTACCGGCTGGCGCAATTCCAATTGAATCCAGCCTTCTTCACCGGCAGCCAACTTTTCTGCCCCCAACAGGCGTAGAAAGGCCATGCTCTCGCTGGCGCCCACGAACACTTTGACTTCCATGCCATGCTTGAGCGGTTGACTGATGTCCTTGAGCAAGCGCAGACGTGCATCCAAGCGGCGGGTTGGACTGTATTGGCCGGGGCGAGTCAACACCTCGCCGCGACGAATCGCTTCCACCGCCACGCCAGAAATGTTGACGGCTGTGCGAGAACCAGGAATAGCCCTTTCCTCTTTCTTCTTGTGAGTCTGCAAACCGCGCACACGCCCTTTTACGCCCGAAGGCAAGACCACTACTTCGTCTCCCAGAGAAAGAGGTCCATCGCTAAGCGTGCCGGTTACAATGGTGCCAAAGCCAGGCATGCTGAACACCCGATCAATAGGCAAACGCGGACGGCCTACATCCGGGCGAGACGGCTTTTGCTGGAGCAACGTAGAAAGCGTAGACAACAAATCATCCAAGCCAGTTCGAGTCTTGGCAGAGACGCGCAGGATGGGAGCATCCTGCAACACGGTGCCCGTCAGAGTGGAGCGAATGTCCGCTTCGACGAGGGCAAGCCAGTCGGGGTCCGAGGCAAGGTCAATCTTGGTCAAAACCACCAAGCCAGCCGGGATTTGAAGCAGGTCCAAAATAGCAAGATGTTCCTTCGTCTGCGGCATCACGCCCTCATCTGCCGCCACGACCAGCAAGGCAGCATCTATCCCACTAATGCCTGCCAACATATTTTCGATGAAGTCACGATGACCAGGCACATCCACAATGCCCACTTCCTCGCCATTGGGCAGAATCAACCAGCCAAAGCCGAGTTCGATGGTCATCTCGCGCTCTCGCTCCTCTTTCAAGCGGTCGGGGTGAGTGCCTGTAAGCGCCTCTATAAGCGTAGATTTGCCATGATCTACATGACCGGCAGTGCCAATGACGCGCATGGGATTTCCTCGAAAACCTGGCAAGACTATTTTGGAGTCTTGCGCACATGCCCCATGATACGCTCGTAGGCAGTCAACCATTCATGGGCAACGTTCATCATTTCTTGAAGTTGCTGTTCGGTGGCATCGGTGGTCTGATGAAGTTGGTCCTGTAAAGTTTGAAGTGCATCGTCTATCGCAGCAAGGCGCTCCTCATATTTATCCACTTTATCCACCGTCTTACGGATGTCGCGCATGGACTCTTCCTGTGAAAGCGTATAACCTACCCAACGCTTTTGGTCATCAGCCTTGAACGTAATCCAATCCTGCCGCAAACGGTCTTCGGCCAAGCGCTGCATTTCGGTCACTTCGTTGATGCGGCGCTCCAATTTTTGGTTGAGTTCCAGGTAGGTTTCCTGAGCGCGTTTGGCAGCGCGCAGGGTTTCATCCAGCGCCTGAGTCTGGGAATCCAATACAGCAGTCTGCTGCTTGAAAGCCTCGAACTGTTCACGCCATTCTTTGTACACGCGCTCACGATCCACCTGCGCCAAAGATTGCTGCTCTAGGAAAGCGGCCTGAGCCTGTTTGCGCTCGTTCTCGGAGAGAATCAATTCCGTGAAACGGTTTTCGATGGTACGCAAACTGTCGCCCTGTAACTCGACCTTCTGGCGAAATTCATCCACGCGCTTGCGCACGGCCACGATCTCGCCCTGCAAATCGGCCACACGCTTCACGTCCTGACGGCGGGCGTCTTCCAACAATTTATAGGCCTGAGCCATATCTTCGACCTTACGAAGGGCATCTTCCGCTTTCGGTTCGATCTCTGTAAGAGCAACACTGAGGCGTATATCCTCGTCGGCGCGTTCTTTGAGTTTGCGCTTGAGTTCCTCGATCTCCTTGGACTTATCGAGGGCAGCCAGGGCTTTGTTCAACCCTTCCAATTCCGCCTGATGACGCTTCAAGGCTTCGCGTTCACGGCGTTGATCTTTTTTCTCCAGGGAGTCGAGCGCCTGGTTGATGTCAGCGCGTTGTCTGGCAATGACTTCTTCGAATTGGACGATACGGGCGCCGGTAATGCTGTTTTCAGAGACTTTCTTACTCAAATCCTTGATTTGCTTTACGGCCGTAGAAAGCATACTTTCGAGAGAGGTCAGGCGTTCTTGCATGGCAGCCAAAGCGGCCTTATCCTTGCGATGCTCTTCGTCCAGCCATTCCAGACGCTTCACAATCTGTTCGAATTCCATGTCGAAAATCTCCAAAGGTCGAAAGGGTATCCGACGCGATTATAGCCTATCTGCCCAAGTGTTCGAACATGATGGGTAAGTCGGCCAGGAATAAGCGCGATATTTGCGGAAAGACGCCCAACATGAACAAGCCAAGAATACCTAAACCAATCAGGATACTTTCATCCCATTGGTCATGCAACTCCCAACTGTTCTCGTGCGAAGACTTCACCAACACAGCCAAGGTGCGGGTCGCTCCAGTCAATAAGCCAAGCACACCGACCAAAAACCAGAAAGCCAGGCCCAGCGACCGATTAGCCAACCCTGCCCACAGCGCCAAGCGGATGGGAAAGGCAGCCAGCAGAGGGAAGCCGGCCACCGAGAAATGAGCCAGTACGACTCCAGCCGCCAGAAAGGGATGAGAATGCGCCATGCCTTGGACGGCGCTAAATTTCAGCGAGTCTACCAAACGGCCCATTTGGGTCAAGGATAGGCTCCAAACCAGGGTTGCCAGGGAACGAGGAATGATCAACAAGAACGCGGCTTCCACCATTTTATCTGACGGCAGGCTCAACGCAAGCAGGCTGAAACCGATTTCAGCCATCATGCCATAGGCCATTTGACGCCCCAAATGACGCTCGAAAGCCGACCATAACCCGCCGCTGACAACCATCAGCAAACCGCCCCACTGCAAACCTAAAGTCAATTGCTCTGAGGTGCGCAACCAGGCATAGCGGTCAAGAAAGCCCATCCCAAAAATGACCGCGGTAGTCGGCAAAACCCAAAAAAGAAAGCCAACCAGATAGGGGGAAGTCTCTTCTACCAGCATGGGCATCCAGGTAGAGAGAGGAAAAACGGCCAACAGGAAAGCAAATCCCAGCCCTAGAATGGCAGCCGCTTGCACGGCCAATCCCAGGTCGCCTGGACTAGCCTCCACGCCCGCCAACAACCAACCAGAAAACAGAATGAAAGGCATGGCCAGCGTCTGATAAATCAAGAACCGCATCAAGCCTGGACCCGGCGTCTGATTTGGCGGCAAGAGCATGGGAATTGCCAACAAGGCGGCCATCTCGATGAACGCCGCCGCGTACAGAAAAGGCTCGACTGCAATGGAGGCAATCAGCAAACTGGAAATCAAAAATCCCAACGGCACCAGGCGGTCCGCCGTCCGCGAGACTTCTGCACCAAACAACCACATGGCAATCAAACCATAGATAACGACCAGCAAGCGACCTTCTGCCGGCAAGAAGGTCAAAGTGCGCCCCAAGACCTGGATGGACGACAAAATCTTGAAAGAAACGCCTTCTATCGAGAGCGCCTGATCCAGAGGGATGAGGAAAGCCACCAGCGCCAACAATAAGGCTAGCCCGCTACCAAGCAAAGTCAACAAACGTTGACTCCGCAGAAATAAAGCCACAATACCCGCCACAAAGGGGACAAAGATCCAAATGAGCGGCGCACTCATGAAACGTTCTCCCCTCTCGATGCCACCATCAGATAGGCGCCTACCAACGCCAGCCCCAAATTGATTACCGAGAGCATAGCCGCCACAAGAATCGAACTTTCTACAGCGGCGTACATGATCTCGAAACCGGCTAACATCGTCAAAAGTCCAAGGACGACGCGAAATGGCTGTGAAATGATTCCGAGATGTAAAATTCCCAATCCGGTCAAGAACAGGCCGCCGTAGACCACCGGCAAGCCCATGCCAGGGATGACGTTCTCCAGGCGCGGTGCCGAGACCGACACAATCAACACGACCACACTAGCGCCAAATGCCCGAAACAACTGACCTTGCGTCCAAAATTCATCTGCGCCGGGCATGCCCCCCTTGAGGCCAAGGCTTGTCATCCCTAAAACGACGACGCACATCCAACCACTCACCAGTTTGACAGCCGCCATGCTGAGCGGCCAATGCAGGCTCGAAAGCCAGAATACTCCCACATATTGAACGCCCAGTATCCCCAAACTGATACGCCAATCACGCACGAGCAGCAGCCCCATGGCCGTTGACAACAAAATTCCTGTGGCAACCCAAGAAAGCAAATTCATGGCAACGGCGCCTTTTGCGTCAACAAAGTCAAAAAGAACACCAAGAAGAGCAAGGCCCACAAGATCCCGCCCTCGCCTTCCAGGATAGACAACAAGGCGCGAGAAAACCGCCCCAAAATGCGGTACAACCCCCAAAGCAGGCCAAAGAGCCAATCCATCCACGCGCCTGCGCTGGGAGGGCGCACCCAATGAGCGCGTGCAGGCACCAACAAAGAAAGGCGAGGTAATAGCCATAGGATGACGCCTGCCAGCGACACACTGATCAGCGCAGAGAGCCAGGAACCGATTTGGAATGCTCCCTTCCATCCCCACAATCCCAAAAGCGTAAGCGTCAACAGCAAAACGCCGATTCCTACAGGATACATCAAGCGCGCGGGACGATCAAGGGTATCGAGAGGCGTTTGGGCAGAGAGGCGCGTAATATGACGATAATACCCTGCCAGTAAGAAGGCGTGAGCCACCAGCAGCAACAGGCCAATCAGGATGGCTATTACGCCGCCGCCCGATCCAGCATGGCTTTCCCAACCGCTAGAGGTCAAAGTGAGCGGAAGAGCCGATATACCCCATAATCCAATCCAAAGGGCGCGTTTCAACCAGAGATGATAAGCAGAAGCAAGAAACAGGGCGCTGCCTGCCAGAATCAATGCGCAACCCCAAGCAACCGCGCCCACCGGATGAGCGCGTAAGGCTGAAGCAGCGGCCAATGCGGTCAACCCAATGATCCAATAGGGGCGTGAATGGATACTATCGAGGAAGCGCAGCCACATCCAACCAGCATATAGTGCCGCCACCGCTGACAGAAAGAGCAGGAAAGGTGTCAGGCGAGAGAGAACACTGACCGAGGGAATGCGCGCCAATAAAATCAGGCTGGAGGCCGCCGACACCAAACGTAACATACTGCCAAATCCACGCCGAATGGCCGCCTCAGAAGCATACGGCAAGTGCAAAGGAAAGACACCCAAGCGCAGTCCGGCAGCCAACAGCAAATACAGGCCAGCCTGGGGAGGCGCATCCTGAAAATTCATCACCTTGCCCACCGAAATACTGACCATGCTGGCCCACAGCAACATCCCAATACCGGCAATACGGCTGGCAAAAGCATTGACGATCTGCACGCTGGCCCCAGAACCGCTTGCAGAACGCAATTGGGCTATCAATTCAGCCAGGTCAATGGCCGCCCAAACCATCAGTAAAGACAAAGGATTATCTGCCAGCACGGCTAATAGTCCCAGGCCGGCCAAAACAAAGGAGGCTGCCCAAGACAAAGTATCAGGAAAAGTAGCGCGCGCCGGAGCGGTAAGAATCACCGCCAAAAGAAGACTAGCAATGCTAAAAGCGTAAGGCCAGGTCAGCGCATCGGCTGAAAAGGAAAGGCTCTCCAAAAATAGATGAGCAGGTTCCCAACGCGGCAATTCGAAAACCAAAGGTAAACGAAACTGCCACAGCAGAACACTGCCCCAAACCAGCAGCGCCCCTCCTGACGCAATCAACCAGCTATAACCGAAGGCAGGACGAAACCAGCGAAAGACGGTCAGCGCCAGCGCCAGGATAAGCAAAAATACAACCGTGAAGAGAATGAACATTGCAGCCTGCCTGCAATTTTATCAGGTTTGGTTTCTTCTGGCGTTTTATTGTAAAATCAATCTCATGTGTGCATACAAACGACCAAGAAAGCCTGCTCATTGGCAGTTATTGGCCTCTTCTCGAAAAGAAGGGGGAAACGGGGGGGTGGCCGCCTTCCGTTTTGTTGCGATGACACGGTTATTGTTTGCCGTCTTGTTGAGCATGGGATGGTTTACAAGTTGTAAAGCCAATCCCGACCGGGATAAAAGAACCGAAACGATTTCTGTTACCTCCAACCAAGACGAGGTCACCGCTACCCCCTTCCAGCCTGGCGATGAGGACAATCAATCTCCTTACGACTTCCCTACTCCCACCGAAACCGGAACTCCAACGGCCACACCCACGCCAACGAAAACAGTCACGCCAGAGGCCGTCCAAACCAGTAAAAAAACCAATAGCAGACCAACACCCACCCCATTCGTAGCCATTAGCCCAATCCCTTCTCCGGCCGCCAAGAGCAATGACCAGGCGGAGGCAGTATCGCACACCAGCATCAACCCTTTGACCGGGCTTACGGTCAGCAACCCCTCATTGCTGGAACGTCGGCCAATTGCCGTCAAAATCACCCTCTTTCCGCGCTATGTGCGCCCGCAATCGGGCCTATCGCTGGCGGATGTGGTCTACGAATATTATATCGAAGACGGCCTGACGCGCTTCATTGCTGTCTTCTACGGCAACGATGCCGCTATGGCTGGGCCGGTTCGTTCAGGCCGTTTTTTCGATGAACATATTGCCCGCATGTACCAGGCCTTTTTTGTCTTCAAGTATGCCGACCCGCGCGTGTACAACTATTACAAAAACAGCGACCTGAAGGATTACCTGATTGTTCCGGGCAATGGCGCGTGTCCGCCTTTCGTAGTTGGCAAGAACGGGCGAGATACATACAACAACATCTTTCTCAACACCATCAAGTTCAAAGATTGCATTGCCCGACGCGCAGGGGTAGACAATACTCGTCCGCCGCTGCGCAGCGGATTTTTCAGTTACCTGCCGCCGCAAGCCGAGCAAGCGGCAGAGCGCATCTTCACCCAATATTCTGTAGATGACTACAATTACTGGCAATACTTGAGAACCGAAAACCGCTATTTGCGCTACCAGGAAGTCAGCGATTTACGCAAGGAAAAACCTGCCTCATATGCTCCCTTGACAGACGCTTTGACAGGCCTGGCGATCAAGGCGGACAATATTGTGGTGCTTTTCGCCTCCCATCGCTTTGCCAACTCGAATGAGGCCGAAGATGAAGTCTATCACATTGACCTGTATGGCTCTGGGCCAGCGTACGTCTTCCGCAACGGGATGGCACTGGAGGCGCTCTGGCATCGCACCGACCTCGATCAACCATTGCTCTTGACCAACGCCCTTGAGGCGCCCATTTACCTGAAACCCGGCGTAACGTTCTACCAAGTCATTGGGCTGAAATCCGAGACCTGGCGCGAGGGCGCCGACTGGCATTTCAAATTCGACACACCCTAAAACAGAAGGCGAACCGCCACCTTACCGCTTTGGACAAATTGAGAAAGTATCTTCTCGAAAAGAAGAGGGAAGCGGGGTATTTTGGACTATAATCGGCAACACCGGAGGTATGATGACTTTCGATCCCACCTTCCTGAGCAGCCTGTTGCTCATCCTGACTGGCTTTGGGGGCGCGTTCCTGGCAGCCTTATGGGTAGCGTTGGTCATTTGGACGTATCGCGACATTCGCTCACGCTCTCGCGACCCATTGGTGCAAATTTTGTCGGCGCTGCTGGTAGCGACGCTCAACCTGCCTGGCGTGTTGGTGTATCTCATTTTGCGCCCGCCGCGCACGTTGGAAGAGGAATATCAGCGCACCCTCGAAGAAGAAGCCCTCCTCCAAGCGCTGGAAGACTTGCCGCTCTGTCCAGGTTGCGAACGCCGCGTAAAGGAAGACTGGCAGGTTTGCCCCAACTGCCACACCAAACTCAAGAAAGCCTGCCAGGAATGCGGTAAATTGATGGAACTACCCTGGAATATCTGCCCCTACTGCGGTGCAGCGGCGCCTGGTTTGCGCAAGGAGACAGCCATGAGCATGGAAGCAGCCTTGCGCGAATTAGGTCTCAACAACGAGATTGAAAAGACAAAAGAATGAAAATTCACTCCATCCACCTCTACCACCTGCGAATGCCCCTGGTCTCTCCTTTCGAGACTTCTTTTGGCCGCGAAATTGACCGTGAATGCATCCTGATTGCTTTACACGCCGAAGGGTTGACTGGCTATGGCGAATGCGTCGCCTCGCGCGATCCCGGCTACAACTACGAAACCACCGGCACAGCCTGGCATATCCTCCGCGATTTCATCGCTCCGCTGTTGCTGGGACAGGACGTGAAAGACGCCGCCGATTTCCAGCGCCGTGTAGAGGGGATTCGCGGGCATTTGCTGGCCAAAGCGGGCGTCGAGATGGCGCTGTGGGACCTGCTTGGCAAGCGCGATGGCTTGTCGCTCAAAACCATGCTGGGAGGGGTGCGGGATAAGGTCGAGGTGGGAGTTTCCATCGGTATCCAGGAGTCAGCCTCGGCCTTAGTCCGAAGCGTACAAGGATACATCGAACAGGGGTATAACCGCATCAAGATCAAAATCAAGCCCGGGCGAGACGTGGCCGATACGTCCGCCGTCCGCAAGGCCTTTCCCCGTATCCGCCTGCAAGTGGACGCCAATTCTGCCTATTCGCTCGAAAGCGCCCGCGCGCTCGAGCCGCTGGACGACTTGGACCTGCTGCTCATCGAGCAGCCGCTCTTCGAGGACGACATCTGGGATCATCGCAAACTGCAAGCCCGCTTCAAGACGCCCATCTGCCTGGACGAGAGCATCGTCTCGCCGCGTCACGCGCGCTATGCGCTCGAAATGGAAGCCTGCCGCATTATCAATATCAAGCCGGGGCGCGTGGGCGGGTTGAGTCAGGGCGTTGCTATCCATGACCTGTGCCAAGCGCAGGGGATAGCGGTGTGGTGCGGCGGAATGCTGGAAACCGGCGTGGGACGCGCCTCCAACCTGGCGATTGCCTCGCTGCCGGGCTTCGTCTTGCCCGGCGATATTTCGGCCTCTGACCGCTACTATCAGCGCGATATTACCCACGAACGCTTCACGCTCAACCCCGACAGCACCATTACCGTCCCCACCGCTCCCGGCTTGGGCGTGACCATTGACGAGCAGGCATTGGCTCAGTTTACGTTGACAGAGTTGGAGTTGAAATGAGGGGCTGTTCTTGACGTTGGATGGATAGATAGACGAAACAACGCGCATCTATGGCGCGTTGTTTTGTTCTAGCAAGCATTGTATCAGGCCTGGAGCGCTGATGAGTTCTCCGCTGTCGTTGTATTCTCCGTACAAGGCATGGATGGCCTGCGGTGCATTGAAAGACAACGTGACCACAATCCATGAGTGCCCATGATAGTGTAAGATACCTGCATCCGTCACAATCGAAGCGTAACTATAAAATGCCTGCCCGTTCTTGCTGGCCGCCTTTGCTCCGATGGCCCTGGCCAGGTTTTTCAAGTTGCCGCGTGAGGGGCTGTCCAGGTCTATTTCCAAAAGCGCAAACGCCGTTTCTCTGACCCGCTCCTCTTTCATATCGAACAGCGCTTTGTAAAATCGAAAAAAGTCTCTGGCGGTCATGGCATTGACCACCCGGCTCTGCTTTTCGGTGGAGCAGTTTAGAACAGCAAACTGATTGGCGCACGCATCTTTCAACCCATACGTCGAAAGGGCTGTTTCGACCCACTTCCCGCGCCGGTTGGTCTCTAAGACGACATTCCACTCGTAAAGTCCGCGATGGCTTTCTTCGGCAGCATCAGGAAGGTCGGCAAAATCGGTCAGCCAGGCATTGAAGGCCGTGATGGGATTCGAGCCGCCGCACTGTTCGGCAATGACCGGCGGCGGTTCGAGGCAGTTGTCATAGACGAAACGCAATACATCAGCCGCCGCCTGGTTGCTGCTGCGCGTCACCATACTGAAGACCTGACTGAGGATGAAGTAGCGTTTATCCAGGCGGCCCGCGACCACATCATTTTCCTGGACGCGATTCTCGACGAAGAAAGTTTCGATATGATCCCAACCGTTGACATCCACCAGACGCGAAACCAGTTTTTGCCGGTAGGGTTCGCTGGTGTACCAGTCAACCCTGCCAGCCGCCTCTTCGTCCAAAAAATAGGCGCTCCATTCTGGAGAACTCACATCCCAATATTTTCTACAGGCAGAAAGAAAATAGACCAATAGTGGCGCTTTGAACGCCGACGCAAACTGAAAGGGGGTATCGGCATTGATGGAGACCAATTCCTGCCCGCTATTCAAGTCATAAATATAAACGCCAATATCCTCCACCGTTCGGTCGGGCAAACAACTGTCGGGACTGGTTTGGAGGGCTTCCAGGAATTGATCGTTACAGGCAGAGAAGTTAGAGGAAGGCGTAGCCAGGCCAGGCGTAGCGGTTGACCGTAACGGCAAAGGACGAGCAACGGGAGAGGCAGCCGCAGTGGGTGCGCTCTGCTCCGGCCCCGATATGTCCGCCTGACAGCCAACAAAGGTCATCGAAAAGAACAACCACCCGATGAGCGAGAAAGAAATTAGCCGTTCATGGACTCTCATGCGCCTTCCTTCCAATCTCACTGAGCATTCTACTTCAATCGCCCGCTGGAAGAAGTGGTAAGATTGGCCTAGCCGATACCGAATGCTTGGGCGCCTCCTCTTGACTGCCATGCAGAACTTACGACGAAAAACAGCCTCTCTTGTGCTTTTGCTCTTCTTCCTGACCTCCTGTCTCCCGGCAGGCCGTATTCCCCTGCCGCCGATGGAAATCCCGCTGCGCGACCTCTCTGGCGGGCAACCAACCGCCCTGCCGGCCGCCTCCGCTCTTCCACCCTCCCCGCCTCTATCAGGCTATCCGGCTTCCGACCCTCTGACTCCTACCTATTCGACGCCCGACCAGCCAATCAACGACTACCAGACCCCCACCCCCACCTCTCAGCCCTACCCGCTGTGGATCGAGCCGGCCCTGCCCGATGCGCTGCGCGAGGCCGCGTTAGCCTGGAACCTGCCTGCCGCCAGCAGCGCCTCCACCGCCAGCCTGCAACTGGGTTTTGCTGCCCCTTACGACAAAATCGCCTCCACCTGGATTTACGCCCTGGTAGCGCCCTTCCCGACCACATTGGATGGCGTCACTCTGGCCGACCTGGAAGCCGCCTGGAACGCCTCTTCCTCTGGCCCCCTGGCCGGCTCGCCGTTATGGATGACAGAATCCACCCAAAGGGCCTTCACCGCCCTGTGGGGCGAAGCCGCTCCGGGGGCCGTCCAGACCGCTGCGGCCGGGGAGTTGGTCGAAAAAATGTGGCAAAATCAGCCTGCTTGGGGCATCGTCCCCTTCGAGGCGCTCGAACCGAAACTGAAAGTCCTGACCGTGGACGGCCAATCGCCCATCCGCAACGATTTCGACCAGGCGGCCTATCCGTTGAAAATCAACTTTTCGCTGGTCAGCGCCCAGCCGATTGACTTACAATTGGAAAAATTGCAACTCCCGGCCACCAACCGCGACCCATCCCAACTGACCGTACTGCTGATGACCGGTGTGACGGCGCTGGTGCGCGCCACGGCCGCGCAAATGGAAATCGTGGGCATAGATTATCCGGCCTGGAACATCGGCGATACCCTCAAGGCCGCCGACATCACCCACATCAGCAACGAAATCCCATTCTACAGCGGCTGTCCGTATCCCAATCCACGCCAGGAGGGGCTGGTCTTTTGTAGCAACCCGAAATATATCGAACTGCTCGAACTGGTCGGCACCGACATCGTCGAATTGACCGGCAATCACTTCCAAGATTATGGCTCGCAAGCCACGCTGAACACGCTGGAAATGTACAAGGAACGCAACTGGCCTTACTACGGCGGCGGCGCCGACCTGGCAGACTCGCAAAAGCCCGCCCTCCTGGAACACAACGGTAATCGCTTGGCCTTCTTGGGGTGTAACCCCATCGGGCCAGGCTATGCCCTGGCCACCGAAGACAGCCCCGGCGCGGCGCCGTGCGGCGACTACGAATGGATGAAAAGTGAAATTGCCCGTTTGAAAGCCGAAGGCTATCTCGTGATTGCCACGTTTCAGTACGAGGAATATTACCAGGCCGAACCGACCGAGACCCATCGGCGCGATTTCCGCGCCATTGCCGAAGCCGGCGCCACCATTGTCAGCGGCAGCCAGGCGCACGTGCCACAAGCCATGGAATTCTACAACGGCGCATTCATCCATTACGGTCTGGGAAACCTGTTCTTCGACCAGATGGCCCCCCCCTCGCGCCGCGAGTTTCTCGACCGGCACATCTTCTATAATGGCCGTTACATCAGTACCGAATTGATTACCGCCATGCTCGAAGACTATGCCCGTCCGCGCCTGATGAAAGCGGAAGAACGAAAAACCTTCCTCGAAGCCATGTTCCAGGCCAGCGGCTGGGCAACCCTGGAGCGACCATGAAAATCTATGACATTTCTCTGCCCCTTTCTCCCAACCTGCCGGTGTGGCCGGGCGACCCGCCCATTGTATTGGAGCAAGTCGCTTCGATGGAGGCGGGTGCCGATTGCAATCTCACCCGGCTAACGGCCAGCGTGCATAGCGGCACACATGTAGATGCGCCGCATCATTTCCTGAACGACCACCGCACGATAGAACAACTGCCGCCAGAGACGCTGACCGGTCCCTGTTACGTAGCCCAACTGCCAGACGGCATCGAGGCCATCACTGCCGAGGTACTGACAGGCGTGTCGCTGCCAGAGGGCGTCAGCCGCCTCTTGTTTGGCACGCGCAATTCCCACTGGTGGGCGCGCGGCGAAACCGCCTTCCAGAAAGATTTCGTAGCCATCAGCGTGGACGGCGCGCGCTGGCTGGTAGAGCGCGGAATCCGTCTGGTGGGCGTAGATTATCTATCCGTAGCGCCCTTTAGCGACCCGCTTCCCACCCACACAGCGCTGCTGCGCGCCGGCGTCGTAGTGGTCGAAGGATTGGACTTATCGTCAGTGCCACGCGGCTTCTACGACCTGTATTGCCTGCCAATCAAAGTGCTGGGCGCAGAGGGCGCACCAGCCAGAGCCATCTTGATTCAACAGCACTCACCATGATGCCTATGCGCAAAACCAAAAAACCACAACGCTATTTTGGGATGACGATCGTACAAGTGGGGATTCTGGCTGTCTTGGCTTGCCTGGCTTGCAGCCTGACCGGCACAGGGTTGTATTTCGCCCTGAGTTCTCTCGTCCCACCAGTCAGCGTCACCTCCCAGCCGAAGGTCGAAAGCGCGACGCCCACCCCTGAAATGACCTCCACGCCCACCCTCACGGCCACCCCAACGCGCATCCCTAGCCCAACCCCTACGAAATACGAGGATACGATTCCTGCCGGCTGGAAGCAATACATCGAGCAATTCAGGTACGAAATCTGGTTCCCCCCAGAATACACCCCGGTCGACTCACACGGGAAATTGCAAGAACTCATCCAAATCTACGAAGACAGCGGCTTCAGCGAAGTTGCCCAATTGCGAACGGCTACCCTGGAGGAAGATGTCACCCATTATGTCTTATGGATGGCCGATACTGTCATCTCGCCGCTGCGCTATCAGACCAACATCTCCATTGCCACCTACCCGCTCGAAAGAAGGACACTGGCCGAATACGTCGAAGCGCAAATGGCTGAATTTCCTCCCTCGATACGTATCATGGAAAGAAGAGCCTACAGCCTGGGCGTCTATCCAGCAGAACGATTGTGGCTGGAAAACAGTTTGTCGAACACCACGCTTGGGATGGTGATGTATGTCGTCCGCGCCCAAGACAATGCCTGGATCATTACCTGCTATACTCACTTCAACGAGTTTTACGCGCGCCTGCCCATTTTCGACCAGATCGCAAGCACGTTTCGGACGCTCGACCAATGAAAGTGGACCCACAACGCCAGGGCTGCGCCCGAGGCGTCAATCAGCACATCCCATTGAGAAGGGTGACGCCCAGGCGTGAAAGATTGATGGAATTCATCCGACGCAGAGTACAAGATAGTCAACCCCAAAGCCACAAGATAACGCCTGCGCTTGCCCAGCGCGGTTTCTGGGCGAAGGGTCGAGTGCAAGCCGCGCGCGTATGCCAGCGCCAGCAAGCCATATCCAAATGCATGCCCGCCTTTTTTGACCAACCAATCGGCCCAATCGAAATTGGGCATTTCATCGGATGGAATGGAGGAAAACACAAAAATGACCGCCATCAGCAGCGCGGCAGGCAGCCAGCGGCTCAGAAGTTTTCGCAATGGCATCTCTCCTTTCCAGCACCAGTATAATAGATTTACCCGAGAGGACAATGCGCCCGATGCTCCTACGTCAACGCCTGGTTGCTCTATTCCACAGCCAAGCCTCCCCCATCCTCATATTATTGATTATCAACCTCATCATCGGTTTCCTGACTTTTCGAGATTACGGCTTCTCGCTGGACGAACCGCTATACTATGACTACGCCGAATCCATCGGCTATGCCTACTCGCCGGCAGCATGGTTCAGCGGCGACTTCGACCTGACGCGCGCCTACGGCGCCAGTCCCGCCGACCACGCCAACCGCGGACCGGCCTACCTGCTCCTGACGCGCCTGCCTGCTCAATGGCTCCAAGACCTGGGCCTAGACAAAGCCTCGGCCTGGCACCTGGTCAATTTCCTGGCCTTCCAGGTCGGTGTGTATTTCTTCTACCGTTTTTGCCTGCGCTGGATGCAGCCCCTGGCGGCCTTTGCCGCGACCGCGTTCCTGTTTAGCCAACCGGTTGTATGGGAACACGCCTTCATCAACCCAAAAGACCCCCCTTTTTTGACCTTCTTCCTGGTGACACTCGAAGCGGGCTTCCGCATGGCCGAGCGGCTGGCAAATCCCCGTCCCGGCGAGAGCGGTTGGGAGACGCTGCGCGTCGTGCTGCTCCCGTCCATCCTGCTAGGGCTGACCACCAACCTGCGCGTATTGGGGCCGCTGGCGGGGGGGTTGGCGGGTTCGTATTTCCTCACACTGAAAAGGCCGAAACGCATCCTATGGTTTCTCCCCTACGGCCTGATTGCCTACCTGGTCATGGTCATCACCTGGCCTTACCTGTGGGAGAACCCGATAGGCAAATTCATCGAAGTCGTGCGCTTCATGTCGTACAATCCTACCACCTTGCGGGTGCTGTTTTACGGCCATCTATACCCGGCCAACGAACTGCCGCTGCGCTACCTGCCCGCCATGCTGCTCTTCACGCTCACTGAGCCGGTCTGGCCGCTGGCGGGGCTGGGATTGGTCGTTGCCATCGTCAGAATCGCCCACCGCCGCCTGGACTGGAAGACCCTGCTGCCCACGCTCGGCTGGTTTGCCATTCCGTTCGGTTACGTCTTGCTGCGCCGCCCGCCCATGTACGACGGCTTTCGGCACTTCTTGTTCATCGTCCCGCCGCTGTTCGTGTTGGCAGGCATCGCTTTGCAGGCTGCCTTCCAGTGGATGCAACACGTTTTGCCCAAAGGCAAGCCCTGGCTTCAAATTGCTCTCCTGCTGATGGTTCTCTTGCCAAGCCTCCTCGCGGCCATTTCCTTGCATCCTTACGAATATACTTATTATAATCAGTTCATCGGCGGCACAGGTCAGGCCGCCTACCGCTTCGAGACCGATTACTGGCTCACCTGCTACAAAGATGCAGTTGCCCAACTGGAACCCTTTGCCGGGCAAGGTGTCAACTTGTTCGTTCAACGGGAATTCTACATTGCCGCCTACTATGCTCCGCCGAATATCACCGTGCTAGACGCCGACCGATTGCGCAAATCCATCCAGCCAGGTGATTATCTGCTGATGAATTCGCGCGCCAACCCCTCCTTGCAGCGTTACCGCGACCCGCACCAGATCGTCCTGCGTGTAGGACGCGGCGGCGCCCTCTTCTGTGTGACCCAAAGACAATGAACCCTACCCACCGCGAACGCTTACAAGCCTGTCTGGCAGGCGAACAGCCCGACCGCCCGCCTGTTGCCTTGTGGCGGCATTTTCCCGTAGACGACCAATCGCCCGAGGCGCTGGCCGCCGCCACCCTGCACTTCCAAGCCACCTACGATTTCGATTTCGTCAAAGTGACGCCGGCTTCGTCTTTCTGCCTGAAGGACTGGGGCGCAGAGGACACCTGGATGGGCGACAGCGAAGGGACTCGTCGCTATACGAAGCGCGTCATCCAGAAACCGCAGGATTGGGAAAACCTGCCCGATCTCGACCCCTCGGCCCCGCATCTTTCTGGACAACTGGCCTGCCTCCGTTTCATCGAGCAGGGACTCGGCCCCGACACCCCCGTCATCCAGACAGTGTTCAGCCCGCTGGCGCAAGCCAAAAACCTGGCCGGCAACGACACGTTACTTGCCCATCTGCGTCTATACCCCGAGGCGGTGCTGAAAGGCCTCCAAACCATTGCCCGCACGGCGCGCCGCTTTGTAGAAGCGGCGCTCGAAACTGGCATAGACGGCATCTTCTACGCCGTCCAGCACGCCCAGGCCTCCCTGCTGTCGGTCGAGGAGTACAAGACCTTTGGCTTGCCGTTCGACCGACAAGTCATCGAACCTGCCCAATCGCATTGGCTGAACATCCTGCACCTGCACGGGCGCGACATCCATTACCCACTATTCTCTACCTTCCATTCTCTCTTCTCTGTCATCAACTGGCACGATCGCGAAACGTCGCCCTCGCTGGCGGAGGCGCTCCAGGGTGACGCAGGGGCCGTGTGCGGCGGCCTGGGACGGGATACGCTGGTGTACCGGGAGCAGGCCGAAGTCCAGAAAGAGGCGCGCGAAGCCATCCAACAAACCGGCGGACGACGCTTCATCTTATCCACTGGCTGCGTAGCGCCCATCATTGCGCCGCATGGCAATCTGCTGGCAGCGCGCAGGAGCGTGGAATGAGCCTGCGCGTCATCACCGGCCTGGCGAAAGGCCGCAAGTTGAAGTCGGTACCAGGCGATATTACCCGCCCCATCACCGACCGCGCCAAAGAAGCCCTGTTCGACATCCTGGCAGGGGACGTGGCCGGCTCGGCCTGGTGGGACCTGTTTGCCGGCACGGGCGCGGTAGGCATCGAGGCTCTCAGCCGCGGCGCGGCCTTCGTGCGTTTCAGCGATTTGCACCGCGCCCCCATCGAAACCATCAAATGGAACCTGGAGCATTGCAAACTCTCGGCCAACGCCGAGGTGCGGCGCGGCGACGCCTTCGACATGCTGGCAGCCGAACCCGACCGGCAATTCGATTTCATCTACATCGCGCCACCACAATATCAGTTACTCTGGTCACGGGCGCTGGCCGTGCTAGACGAGAACGACGGCTGGCTGGCAACCGATGGACTCGCTATCGCGCAGATTGCGCCCAGAGAATACCAACCGCTGCCGCTACGAAGTCTCGAACAAATCGAGGAGCGTAAATACGGAAATACCCTGCTGGTGTTCTACCAACAGAAGTAATCTGCCGGTGACATAAATAGAGGAGGCTTGTTATGGAAATCAAACTGGTCAAGATCGAGAAGCCAGAGGCGATCAATTTCATCCTCGGCCAGTCGCATTTCATCAAGACGGTGGAAGACATCCACGAGGCGCTGGTGACCGGCGTGCCAGGCATCCAGTTTGGGCTGGCGTTCTGTGAGGCTTCGGGCGACTGCCTGGTACGCTGGAGCGGCACGGACGAGGCCCTGCTCGAACTGGCGCGCAAGAACGCCCAGGCTATCGGCGCGGGTCATTCCTTCATCCTGTTTCTAGGCGAAGGCTTTTACCCGGTGAATGTGCTGAACGCGGTCAAGGCCGTGCCAGAAGTGGCGCGTATCTTCTGCGCCACCGCCAACCCTACCGAAGTCATCGTAGCCGAAAGCGAACAAGGACGCGGCATCCTGGGCGTGATAGACGGTTTCTCGCCCAAAGGCGTAGAGGACGAGAAAGGCATCGCCTGGCGCAAAGACTTCCTGCGCATGATCGGGTACAAGGCGTAGGGGCGGGTCTTGCGCCCGCCCCTTGCACCCGCCCCTACCGAGGGAGCAGGTGCGAGACCTGCCCCTACCAATGGGTGAAGGGAGGTTGGCGGGAAAGGTGTTAAAATCGCCGCATGACCACCCGCCGCGCCCCCAGCAAAATCATCCCGCGCGCCTTCCCAGGCATCACCGTAGACGAGGTGGAGGAACTGGTTTCCCACAGCCAGGTACATACCTATCCGGCCGGCACGGTGTTGTGCCGCGAGGATCAGGTGGAGACCACCTTCTACATGATTTTGGAAGGCGAGGTAGAAGTCACCAAAGAAATCAACCGGGCTGAAACACGCCTGCTGAAAACCCTCATGGCGGGCGATTTCTTTGGAGAAATGGGCATCATCCACAATGCGCCGCGCGCTGCTACCGTTACCGCCAAAACCGATGTAATCGTGCTGGAGCTCGACAAAGAGGCCTTCGACCGCGTTCTCGAACAAAGCCCCAGCGTGTCTTTGGCCATGGTGCGCGAAATCAGCGGCCGCCTGCGTGAAAACGATGAAATGGCCATCGAAGATTTACGCCTGCGGGCGCGCGAACTGGCACAAGCCTACCAAAAACTGGCCGAACAGGAAGTGGCGCGGCGTGAATTCTTGACCCACATCGCTCACGAATTGCGCACCCCGCTGACAACCGCCAGCGGCTACCTACAAATCCTGCAAAGCCACTCCCTCACCCAAGAAGAACTGGAACAAGCCATCGCTACCGTTGGACGAAATGTCCAGCAAATTGTCAGCCTGGTGAACGACATCCTCTTCTTGCAAGAATTGGACCTGGTGTTGCCTGAGTTCACCGCCGTAGATATGAGCGAAATCGCCTCCAACGTACTGGAACAATACAAAGCGCAAGCCGCTGCCCACAAGGTCCATCTCAGTCTGAATGAAGAGCGTCATCTGCCGCCGGTATCGGGCGACCCGAAGTCGCTGGAGCGCGCGCTCATGGCGCTGGTAGACAACGCCATCAAGTTTAGCCCTCATGGAGGAAAGGTCGAGATTCGCCTGAAACGCGCTGGCGATACCGTCCAGGTGGCCGTCCAGGATCACGGCATCGGCATCTCCGAATCTGTCCGCCCACACATTTTCGACCGTTTCTATCATCTGGACAAACAAGGCGACAATTTATTTAGAGGGATTGGACTGGGGCTAGCCATTACCCGCCAGGTCATCGAACAACATCACGGCAAATTGGAGGTAGAAAGCCGGCCGGGCGAGGGCAGTACCTTCTCCATGCACTTGCAAATCTGGAAACCCTAATCTGCAAATTGCACGACCCAATTCCCCCTTTCATTGCCAAAAGAGCGCGCCGAAAAGGGTGCCTCCCCGCGCCGCATGGTATGGATTCGGGACAAGAGGACGGGCAAATCATCCACCACCGGAAGCCCCGCCAGCGCCTCGAAACGCACCCATTCGGCTGCTCCCTCTATGGACGGCTTCAATTTGCCCCCCTGGCTTTCTCCGCTAAAGACGAACAGGCAAACGCCAGGATTTTGGCCTGTATCGGCCACGACCGTGCCGCACAGCCACAAATCGGCCTGCAAACCGGTCTCTTCCATCAATTCGCGCCGCGCCGCCGAAAGGACATCTTCGCCCGCCTCCACATGTCCGCCCAGACCGTTGTACTTACCGGCCCACAGGCGTTTCGAGGGTGCGCCTTTCAATAACAGGTACGAATCGCCGCGCCGCAAGAAAATGAGGGTGCGCGGAATGAGCATGTAACGGTCGAGGCTGACGCCCTGGTCGAATGACATCGGTCAACTCCAACTGTGGTAAAATTTACCAGATATTTTGCTATCATACTCTATTTTAGGAGACAAAAATGTCGAAGAAATGGGTCTACCTGTTCGAAGAAGTGGCCGAAGCGGAAAAATACGCTGGTGACTGGGAAGGCGTGCGCGCCTTGTTGGGAGGTAAAGGCTCAGGGTTGGCCGATATGACACGCGCCGGCGTGCCGGTGCCGCCCGGTTTTACCGTCACAACCGAAGCATGTAACGAATTTCGCAAGACGGGCAAATTCCCAGCAGGCCAATGGGAACAACAACTAGCCGCCCTGAAAGAAGTGGAAAAGAAGACCGGCAAGAAATTTGGCGATCCAAGCAACCCTTTGTTGGTCTCGTGCCGCTCGGGCGCCAAGTTTTCCATGCCAGGCATGATGAACACGATTCTGAACATCGGCCTGAACGATGAAGTCGTGGAAGGGCTTGCCAAATTGACGAACAATCCACGCTTTGCCTGGGATTCGTACCGCCGCCTGATCGAAATGTTTGGCACCACCGTTTTTGGGCTGGACGACGAAGTGTTCGAACATCCTTTTGCAGATTACAAAGCCCAAAAAGGCTACAAACTGGATACCGAAATGACCGCCGAGGACTGGAAGGCCCTGGTCGGCATCTTCAAAGCGGCCTACAAAAAGCATGTGGGGGCCGACTTCCCGCAAGATGTCTTCGAGCAACTCGAACTGGCAACCAAGGCCGTATTCGAGTCCTGGATGGGCAAACGCGCCGTAGATTACCGCCGCGCCACCAACATTCCCGACGATTTGGGGACGGCGGTCAACATCGTGACGATGGTCTTCGGCAATATGGGCGATGATTCTGGCACAGGCGTAGCCTTCACCCGCAACCCGTCTACAGGCGAGAAAAAGATGATGGGCGATTACCTGCTCAATGCACAGGGCGAGGACGTAGTAGCCGGCATCCGCAACGCCGATCCCATCGAAAACATGCAAAAGACGATGCCCGAAGTCTACGCACAATTCATGGACATCACCGACAAACTGGAAAAGCACTACAAAGAAATGCAGGATGTCGAGTTCACCATCGAGCGCGGCAAACTGTGGATGCTGCAAACCCGCAACGGCAAGCGCACCGCCAAGGCGGCCGTCAAGATCGCAGTAGATATGGCCAACGAGGGGCTGATTTCGAGGGAAGAGGCCGTGCTGCGCATCAGCCCAGAAAACGTGGATGCGCTGCTGCACCCGCAATTCGAGGATAAAGCCAAGAAAGAAGCCGAAAAAGCCGGAGCGTTCTTCGCCAAAGGCGTGAATGCTTCGCCCGGCGCGGCCGTTGGCCAGGCCTATTTCGACGCCGATACGGCTGAGAAAATGGCGAAAGAGGGCAAGCAGGATGTCGTCATGGTGCGACCGTTCACCAAGCCCGACGACGTGCATGGCATGATTGCCGCCAAAGGCGTGTTAACCAGCGAAGGCGGCGCCACGTCCCACGCCGCCGTCGTCGCTCGCCAGTTTGGTATCCCGTGCGTGGTGGGCGCCTCGGCCATCAAGATTGACCTCGACAAGCGCCAGATGGTCGTGGACGGCAAGGTAGTCAAAGAGGGCGAGTGGATTTCGGTGGACGGCACGACCGGCGAGGTCTTTGTTGGTCAGATTCCGACCAGCGCGCCTTCGCTCGAAGAACAAACCGAACTAATGACTCTGCTGACCTGGTCCGACGAGATTTGCGCCCGCAAGGACATCCGCAAAGGCCCCAAAGGCTACCCCACGCGCGGTCTGCAAGTGTGGGCCAACGCCGACTATCCCAAAGATGCGCGCCGCGCCCGCTCCTACGGCGCGGTAGGCATCGGGTTGTGCCGCACAGAGCATATGTTCTTCGAGCCAGAGCGATTGCCCATCGTCCAGCAGATGATTTTGGCCTCTACCAGCGAGGAACGCACGAAGCAATTGAATAAACTGCTCCCCTATCAGCGCGCAGATTTCGACGGGCTGTTCGAGGCCATGGACGGCTACCCGGTCATCATCCGCTTGATTGACCCGCCGCTGCACGAGTTCATGCCCGACGAAGAAGCCCTGCTCGAAGAAGTCATTGCCATGCGCGTCAAAGGCGAAACGAAAGGACTACAAGAAAAAGAGAACTTGCTGAAGGCTATCCGCAGCCTGCACGAATCGAACCCCATGATGGGTCTGCGCGGCGTGCGCTTGAGCATTGCCATGCCCGAAATCGTCGAGATGCAGGTGCGCGCCATCTTCGAGGCCGCTGCCGATTGCACCAAACGCGGCATCGTGGTCAAGCCCGAAGTGATGATTCCTTTGACTGGCACGGTGAAGGAACTGGAATGGATCCAACCGCGCCTGGAACGCATTGCCTCGACCGTCATGCAGGAAAAAGGTGTCCAGTTCGAATATAAGTTCGGCACGATGATCGAAATCCCCCGCGCCGCCGTAACGGCTGGGGAAATCGCCAAACTGGCGCAGTTCTTCTCTTTCGGCACCAATGACCTGACGCAGATGACCTTTGGTTACTCACGCGACGACGCCGAGCGCAACTTCCTGGTCACCTATGTAGAGCAGGGCATCCTCCCCAAGAACCCCTTCCAAACGCTGGATCGCGAGGGCGTAGGCAAGTTGATGGACTGGGCCATTTCCGAGGGCCGAAAGACCCGTCCCGAATTGGAAGTAGGCATCTGCGGTGAACACGGCGGCGATCCGGAATCCATCGAGTGGTGCCACTTGATTGGCAACAACTACGTTTCCTGCTCGCCCTTCCGTGTGCCAATTGCGCGGCTGTCGGCGGCTCATGCGGCCCTCAAACACAGCGGCAAAAGCATCGCCGAAGACAAATGAACGCACGAAGTGTGCATTAACTCCATGAGAGGGGAAGGGGAGTATTTGTTAGCGCAACGAGTATTTTGGCAGCGCCAGGCATTCTGGCGCTGCTTCATTATTGCAGAATTTGGCTGTGGCTAAAAGCCGCGCTATGGCTTATAATAAAATGAGAAAACGTCGCACTTATTGACCATAGAGGACAATGGCATGGCAGGGCTGATTGGAAAACAAATTGGGCGTTATCAAATCCTGGAGCAACTCGGGACGGGAGGCATGGCCACCGTCTACAAAGCCTTCGATACGCGCCTGGAACGCGAGGTAGCGATCAAGGTCATCCGCCGCGAAGCATTTGCCCCCGACGAAATGGAGATGCTGCTGAAGCGCTTCGAGCGCGAAGCCAAGTCGCTGGGTCGGCTGTCCCATCCAAACATCGTGGGGGTCATTGATTATGGAGAACATGAAGGCGCCCCCTACCTGGTGATGGAGTATCTGAGCGGCGGCACGCTCAAGGAAAGGCTTGGCAAGCCCATCCCCTGGCGCAATGCTGTGCAAATGATCATCCCTATTGCACAAGCCCTGGACTACGTTCATGCGCGGAACATCATCAACCGCGATGTAAAACCCTCCAATATCCTGATGAGCGAAGACGGTCAACCCATGTTGACGGACTTTGGGTTGGTCAAAATCTTTGGCGAAAAAGGCAAAGAAGCCACGCACCTGACCAGCACGGGGACAGGTCTAGGCACGCCAGATTACATGGCGCCCGAGCAGTGGACCGGCGAAGCGACGGCGCAATCCGACCTGTATTCCCTGGGAGTCGTCTTGTACGAGATGATCACTGGCCACAAACCTTACACTGCCGATACCCCGGCCGGCGTGATGCTCAAACAAGCCACTGAAGCCCTGCCTCTGCCCAAGACGTACGTTCCCGACCTGCCGCGCGATGTGGAATCGGTGCTGCTGAAGGCACTGGCCAAGGACCAGATTCACCGCTACCCCACCATGCACGCCTTTCTGGATGACTTGCAAAACCTGTTGGCCGGCAAAGAGGTGTCTGTTTCGAGTATCAAGACCGAACAATTGCGTGAGCAAATGACCGGCAAAATCCAGCCACAGCCATCTCCCCTGCCATCGTCGCCGCCTACCATAAAGAAGGTGCGGCCACAGAAGAAGCGGTCGCCTGTGTTAGCCATCGCCGTTTTGGGAATGATTGCCCTGCTTGGGGTCGGAGGCGGATGTTGGTTTCTGAGCAGCAACATGGATTTATTGACCTCCTATTTTGTCCCTTCTCCGCAAGCGCAAGTCTTTCCCAGCCCTACGAGCATCCCCCCTACGCAGAATATCAAGCCGGTCGTCCTGGCGGCCACCGCAACGCCCACGCCCGCCCCAACGGAAGCCAGCCTGCCGGCTGAAATCAAAGACAGCAAAAATGTTACGATGGTCTTGATTCCAGCAGGCGAATTTACCATGGGCAGCGATGTCACCGGCAACGCCGAGTCCAGGCCCGCTCATACAATTTACTTGGATGCATTCTACATTGACAAGTATGAGGTCACGAATGAAATGTATGATGCCTGCGCATTTGCGGTCGAATGCCGGAAACCCAAACAGGCCGGTTCTGTCACTCATTCGACGTATTATAGCAACCCCGTTTTTGCCAAATATCCTGTCATTTATGTAGACTGGAAAATGGCAAAAGCCTATTGCGAATGGAGAGGCGCGCGCTTGCCCACCGAGGCCGAATGGGAAAAAGCCGCGCGCGGCACGGATGAACGCATCTACCCATGGGGAAACACAAAAATTGATTGTTCTTTTGCCAACCTGCCGGGCTGTGTCGGTGATACTACCGCCGTAGATCAGTACGATACGGGCGTCAGTCCATACGGTGTGTATGGCATGGCCGGCAACGTACTGGAATGGACCAGCAGCCTGTTCAAACTATATCCTTATAACAGCGAAGACGGGCGCGAATCCCCCGACGCCACCGGCAAGCGCGTGGCGCGCGGCGGCTCCTGGCACACTTTTGGCGGCAACAGTGGGAACGCCCGCACCGACTCCCGCCTGGAATTGGACCCTGCCTATTACGGTCCCTATGTGGGAATCCGCTGCGCTATCAGTGCCAACCAGGTACAAACGCCATGAAACCGTGCGCTTTACGTTTTACGCACTACGCTCTACGTTTTACGCACTACGTCTTACGTTTCACGCACCACGTTCTACGTTTCACGCACTACGTCTTACGTTTCACGCACCACGTTCTACGTTTTACGTCTCACGCCTCACCCCTCCTGCTCTCCCTCTTTGCCCTTCTCCTGACATCTCTGGCCTGCTCCCTGCCCATGCTGACAGGTAGCCAGCAAAACACGCCCACCCTCATCGCCGAGACGCCGGCTCTCCCCCCGCCAACCGCGACCTCTACCGCTACCGAAGTCCCTTCCCCGACCGCTGCGCCGCCTACGCCGACCATAACGGTTTCCCACGCCTTCTTGCCGGCAGAAAAGGTGAAAAGCGGCCCCTTGATCTATGACCCAACAAGCGTAGACACGGCCACAGAACAGCGCGCCCCCTATGGGGATTCGTACAAAATCAACCTGTTCGAGCGACCCTTTCTCCAGGATATGAGTTATATCCCAGACCTGGATATTGCCAATTTCAACCTGGGTATGGACGATAAGTTCTACTACGTTTCGATTGGACTGGTTGGCGCAAACCCCAACAACCCGCTGGGCATCTTGTATGCGGTGGAACTCGACCTCGACGCCGACGGCTATGGAGACTATGTCATTGTAGCCCGTCCGCCCCACCCTGTGGAATGGAGCACAGATAACGTGCAGGTTTGGCAAGACCAGGATCACGACACGGCCGGCCTCTCGGCAGAAACATCGGACGCGCCGCTGCCGGGCAATGGCTACGAGACGCTCATCTTCGATGGCGGGCGCGGCGTGAAAGACGACCCCGATTTGGCCTGGGTGCGAGTCAACGCCGGCAAGAACGCCACCGTCCAATTTGCCTTCAAACGTTTGCTGGCAGAGAACCGCTTCATGTTTGGCGTGGTGGCCGATGCCGGTTGGATGGACATCGCCGAATGGGATTACGCCGATCGCTTGACAAAGGAACAAGCCGGCTCACCCATCAAGGGCGACGCCGAGTATCCTCTCAAAGAATTGTTCGCCGTAGACAACACCTGCTGGCAGGCGCAAGGCTTTACAGGCAACTACGAGGAACCCAAGCGCTGCCCCAAGAAATGACGTGGGGCAGGTCTCTGACCTGCCTATAGGTGACCTGCTCACAGGAAGGAAATCCCCGTGATACCAGAATACACGAAACTCAACCGCTTCGGCGCAGATTGCCACCTGCTCCAACTCGACCCGGCCAAATTCCGCTTTCAGGTGACCAACATTGGCTTCCAAACCGTCAGCCAGGCGGCAGCCATGACCGGCGCCGAGATCGTCGTCAACGGAGATGGCTGGGGGCTGCCCGGCGTGGCCAAAGGCAAACCCAACTCCATTTGCTATTCCGATGGGCGCGCCATCCAAACCAAACGATATAGTTTCCGCCCATGGGTCAACTTCTCCCGCGAGGGACGAGTCTCCTTCAACTGGCGCAATCCATACGGCCTGTACAACGCCGTCTCTGGCGACCGTTACTTGATGGCCTATGGCGTCTTCAATATTGCCATCCGCGACCGCCACATCAAGAACGCCCGCACTGTCATCGGCGTGGACAAGTCTGGTATCGTGCTGTTGATGGTCGTGGACGGCTGGGACGTGCGCCCCGGTTACGAACCCCAGGGACTGACCTTCCCAGAAATTGGCAGCGTGTTGGCTGAGTTCAACTGCGAAACCGCCATCAACCTGGACGGCGGCGGCTCCAGCGCCATGGCCATTCAAGGGCAGATCGTCAATCAGCCCAACGATGACGGCGTCTTTGGAGAACGCGCCGTAGTCAATCATTTGGCAGTGTACCGGCTGAGATGACAACCTACTCCTGGAACCCGCTCCGATACAATTCGTAATACATCCCCTTGATTTCCAATAATGCTTCGTGCTTGCCCTGCTCCACAATCCTGCCATTGTGCATCACCACGATGCGGTCAGCGTTGGTAATAGTGGAGAGACGATGCGCAATGACAAAGGAGGTGCGCCCTTTGAACAGAGTCGCCAGGGCGCGCTGGATGACCTGCTCGGTTTGCGTATCCACGCTGGAGGTGGCTTCATCCAGAATCAGGATGCGCGGATCGGCCAGCAGAGCGCGGGCGAACGAGAGCAGTTGACGCTGCCCCACCGAGAGAATCGCGCCTCCTTCCTCGACCGAGGTCTGGTAGCCGTTTTTCAGGCGTTCGATGAACTCGTGAGCGCCTACCGCCTTCGCCGCGGCAATGACTTCCGCCGGCGTGGCTTCTAACCGCCCAAAGAGGATATTCTCGTACACCGTCCCATCGAACAGGAATGGGTCTTGTAACACGATGCCCATCTGACTGCGCAGTGAGGCCTGCGTCACCGTCCGCAAATCGAAACCGTCCACCAGCACGCGGCCCCCGGTCGGGTCGTGGAAGCGGGAAAGGAGTTTGACCAGCGTGGTCTTGCCGGCGCCCGTCTTGCCGACCAGGGCCACGGTCTCACCGGGCTGAACGGTCAGGTTGATGTGTTTCAAAACGAGCGCCGGGTCATCGGAATAATGAAAGGAAACATTCTCGAAGCGCACCTGGCCGCGGATGGGCGGCAGATTCACGGCATCTGGCGCATCCTGCACTTCGATCTCGCTGTCGAGCAAGTTGAGCAGGCGTTCTCCGCTAGCCATGCTGGATTGGAGCGTGTCGAAGCGGCGAAACAAGTCGCGGATGGGGTCGAAGAAGCGTTCGATGTACAGGATGAAGGCGACCAGGACGCCCGCCGTGATCGTCTCGCCCAGCACCGCCGCTCCACCCAGCCAGACGACCGCCGCCGTTGCCAGCGCGCCCAAGATGTCTACGACCGGAACGAAGGCGACGGCCACCTTGGCGGCGTGGATGACCGTCTGTAGATGGTAGCGGTTGGTGTAGTCGCGAAAGGATTCGTAGTTGCGCTGCTGACGGTTGAACGCCTGAACGACGCGGATGCCGTTGATGTTTTCGGCCAGCACCGAGTTGACCCACGAGACGGCCGCCCGTACCCGCCGGTAGGCGATGCGCAGGTTCTTGCGAAAGAGGTAGGTGGCCAGCGCCATGAGCGGCAGGGTGGCAAAGGTGATCAGCGACAGGCGCATATTCAACGCCAACATGACGACAACGATGCCGATGAGCGAAAAGAGGTCGCGGGCAATCGCCAGAATAGCCCAAGTGATGAATTCGCGCAGCGTCTCGACATCATTGACGACGCGCGTAATGACGCGCCCTACCGAATAACGGCTGTAGAAACTGAGCGAGAGTTTTTGCAGATGAGCAAAGAGCGTCTTGCGCAGGTCGTAGATGACCGACTGCCCGACGCTCGCCATCAGGTTGACGCGGATGTAAATGAAGACCCAGCGCAGGATAGCCACCTCCAGGTAGCGCAAGACCGCCGTCCACAAGGCGAGGGGGTTACGGGCGTACAGGCCGTCGTCAATCGCCATCTTGACCAGATAAGGGCCGGCAACGGTCGAAAGAGTGGCGCCCAGCATCAGCAGCAAGGCAACGAACATCTGCCATTTGTAGGGCGTCAGGAAAGCAACCAGCCGGCGCGCAACCTGCGGGTCATAGGGCTTGTAGAACTGCTCTTCTGACTGAGTGACGTAGGCGGGAGGGGTAATGGTGGTCATTGGGTCGGATAATCGGATAGTCGGATAGAGTTATAGTCGGATGGAGCGTTCCGCATCAACTGCAAATCGTGAATCTCTTTGTAGAGTCCGCCTTGCGCCAGCAACTCCTCGTGGCGGCCGCGCTGGACAATTCGCCCGTTTTCCATGACCACGATGAGGTCGGCGCGGCGAACGGTGCTGAGGCGGTGAGCAATGACGAAGGTGGTGCGGCCCTCCATCAGCCGGTCGAGGGCCTGCTGGATGAGCGCTTCGGTTTGGGTGTCTACGCTGGAGGTCGAGTCGTCCAGGATGAGGATGCGCGGGTCCATCAGCAAGGCGCGGGCGATGGCAATCCGCTGACGCTGGCCGCCGCTCAGGGTCACCCCGCGCTCGCCAACAAGCGTCTCGTAACCCTTCTCGAAAGCGACAATGAAATCGTGCGCCTGAGCAGCCTGGGCGGCGGCAACGATCTCATACCGGCTGGCGTCGGGGCGTCCGTAGGCGATGTTGGCCTCGATGGTGTCCGAAAACAACAGCGAGGTCTGCAAGACGATGCCAATTTGGCGGCGCAGGGAACCCAGGTCTACCGAACGCACGTCGTGACCATCTACCAGCACCGCGCCTTCGCTCACATCGTAGAAGCGCGGGATGAGATTGACCAGCGAGGTCTTGCCCGAACCGGTCGGGCCGATGAGGGCAATGACTTGATTCGGCTCGACCTTCAACGAGATGTCTGCCAGCGAATCGCGCTTCTCGTCCAGGTACTTGAGCGAGACATGGCGAAACTCGACCTCGCCGCGCAGGGGAGGCAATTGCAGCGCACCGGGCGGGCTGGCAATCTCCGGCGGCGTCTCCAGCACCTGGAGAATGCGCCGCGCCCCAGCGGAGGCCTCACCGGCAGAATTGACCAGCCAGGTCAGTTCTTGGGCCGGCCCGGCCAACATGACCACGTAAGCGTTGAAAGCCACGATTTCGCCGATAGTCATGGTGCCGGCCAAGACCATCTGCCCGCCGAAGAAGAGGATGAGGAGGGTGCCGAGCGTGACGAGAAAGTCGGTGGTGGGCATGACCTTGGACCACTCGCCAATGACTTTCAGGCGGGCCTGGAAATAGGCGCGGTTGGTCTCGTCGAAACGGCGTATCTCGTGAGGCTCGCGGGCAAAAGCGCGCACCACCTGCACCCCCATCACATTCTCTTGCAAACGAGTCGAGAGATCGCCCAGCAAGGTATCCACTTTGAAGAACAATTCGGTGATGCGCTGACCAAAATCGAGCGTAATCCAGATGAGCAGGATGAGCGGCAAAAGGGCGATCAGGGCCAATTTCCAATTTGCCAACAGCATCAAGGTGAGCGTGCCAAACAACAAAAAGAGCATTTGCGCCAGGTTGACCAACGAAGTGCCGATGAAATTCTGCACCGAGCGCACGTCCTCGATGCAGTTGCTGATCAATTGCCCGGTCTGAGAATGATCATGGTAAGAGAAAGACATCTGCTGAATATGATCGTACATGCGGTTACGCAAGTCGTAGCCGATGTGGCCGCCAATCCATTCGGCCAGGTAGCGCTGCAAGGCGCCGGCAGCAGCCGAGGCCAGCCCCAGGCCAAGCAGCAGGAGAGCAGCCCGCGCCAGATAGACCGTGTCGGTTTGCAGCAAGCCATCGTCAATCACGCCGCGGATGATGCTCGGCACGTACAGTTCGAGGGCGGTCAGCAGGCCCAGGTTGAGGATAGACAAGAGGATTTGCGGAAGGTAGGGTTCGATAAAGGAGCGAAGTTTGAGGAGGGGAGGCATGGCGTTGGGATGGCTGTCAGATAGTGGAATAGTGGGATAGTCAGATAGTCGAATAGTGGGGTGGTCGGATAGTCGCGTGGTCGAAGGGGTTGGGTGGCCGGCGCAGGCTTCAATCGAACGCCCGCCGAAGAAGCAATAACGCCGCAGCGATTTGTTCGCTTTCGGCTTGGCTCAGCGACCGAAAACGCTCGGCCAGCCAGGCCTCGGTCTCGGCAAAGACGGCCGAAAGAGTCTGCTTGCCCGCTTCGGTCAGCGAGAGATGCACATGACGGCGGTCGTGCGCGTCGGTCAGGCGGGTCACCAAGCCGCGGCGGACAAGCGCCTCCACAACGCGGCTGGCCTGCGAGCGGCTCAGGCGCCCCTCCTCCGCCAGCGCGCTGACCGAATTGTGTCCCTGGCGGATGCGACGCAGCGCTTGGAACTGCTCGACAGTCAAGTCAAAGCGTTCATGCGCCACCCGGCGAATCTGAGCGCGCGTCTGCCGCCAGATGGGAGGGATGGTTTCCCAGAAGGAGTCGAGCAAGGGCATAATCGGTGGTCGAATAGGGCGAGAAGAAATAGTTGCAAAATAGAATAGTTGTATTTTACAACTATATGAGTGAATCGTCAACAAAGGTTCGCATACAAACCCCATCGAAACGGACCAGGCGGCTTATAGTATGACCGCTCGGCTTGCATCGTTCGCGCAAATCTGGCTTGCATCGAATGACACGAATGACTCGAAGGTTTTACCCTGGGTTGCGGCTTGCCACGCTATAGTATTCCCCTTGAGAATCGGTCACGACCATAAAAATTTTGCACGATGGTCAACCTTTCTGTGTCCATGCAAAGACATCAGCGATGACGATACAACAAACGCATTTTTTCGAGTTGGGGGTAAAATTTGGGCAACTGTGCGCAGTCACACGTGTACGAGAATTGCAAATTCGATTGACTATCCG
>Ga0209018_1000341_pt1 | contig 44469 bp, 33 predicted proteins | sample YNPBryBLVA2012_FD_185814 | JGI IMG/M metagenome (GOLD analysis project Ga0209018, IMG submission 185814) | Anoxygenic and chlorotrophic microbial mat microbial communities from Yellowstone National Park, USA - YNP Bryant BLVA 2012 (SPAdes)... ...
TCCGAGAGGACGCCTTGATCGCGCGGGGAGCCGGGAGCTAGAATGAAACAGTCAGCGCAGAGAATGCAGACTTCTTACACCACATCCCGGGACATGACCCCGTCTCGCGCCTCAAAGGGTTTCCACCTGGACCTTTGGCAAACCACCCCGGGTGTTTTTGGGCAGCATCCGTCGTGACAAGACTTCTCGTGTTATCGAACCACGCGCCGACACTGAAGCCGTGGGCTTGGGCCGACTTGGCAATCGACGGATACCCGCTGGGAAGGCCATCAGTGATAAGCGGATAATCGATCCGGCCCCAATAAGGAGCGTCCTCGACAACGCGGACAGTTTTCAACCCTAACGGGCGATACGGCTGAAGCTCCTTCAATTGATCGAGCACAAACCTTTCCAGCTCTCCGTTGGCCGATTTGGGCCATACCATAGAGGAGTACCACGTGCACCAAGTGGCAAAAGGCTTATGCTTCAAACGAGGCTTGTTGAAATGCGCCATCAGACTTCCAAGAAGCTCAAGTTCCTGCGTCGGGCGTTTGCCCAGACTTGCAAAGAGCCACTCGAATTGCCGCGAACGTCCAGGGAGCAAGATAGCTCCGTCGGCAGGTTGTTTGGCTACAAACTGAATACCGTCGCTTCTGGGCGTTACATAGCTTCTGCCCAAGGTGCACCGCGTTGTGACAAAACCTGCGACCAAGGCTGGCTTGTTCAAAGCGGTTGCGAAGGCCCCTCCGCTTTGTTCGCCTTCAATCAGGGGCTCGAGCCCGCTGTTGCGGTTGTATCCGAACGTTTCAGTGTCGAATAACAGAACTTGTCCGCCCTTCCAGTCGCACTTCAGGCCGAATGAGAGAGGCGACGCCTCGACAAGAGCGACCGGCACCAAGCCCAAGTTTTCGACTTTGATGCGGGCCAAAAGGCGGTCATCGCCTCTGCTGCCTAAGTCCCAAGTCAGCCGAATCTTTCCGTCGCTTGAGACGGCCTGCCTAGAAATGAGGATCCAGCCCTCAGGAAGGTCGCGTGGTCTCACGACCCTTACGGCTTGGCCAGTGCCAAGTCTGATTCGGTAGATGCCCTCAGCTGTTTCGATGCAACCTATTGGAGCTTGAGTTTTGTCGAAGAAGGGGATGCCCGGAACCAGAATTACAGGGAGAATCCAAATACTCGACATCTCGTGACAGCCTATTTGTTTTCCGACTCCCGGATCTTTCGGATTACATCTTCTTTGACAGAAGGCGGCATCGAGGGATCGTTCTGAATCTGCTCAACACGGTTCCCAAGATTATTCGGATCCGATTGTGGTTCCTTTCCACAACCGCCTAAGAACGACAAAATGAAAATGAATGCCAATGATCGAAAAGTAAATCTCATGGTCTTTAAAAAAATGGGCCCAGCAAGCTGGGCCCGCACATGCGCTTGGCTTTTACAAGTCTGTGTTGCAAGGATCAATAAGGTTCATGATCTGGGACTGGGCATCCGCCTCGTTCGCCGCTGTTGTCGACGGATAAAGGATGACCCATGGATATCGGTCCGCGGGGTTCCACATCAACTTGGGCGTTATGGTCTGACGAAACTTCATGTTCTTAGCATGGCCATCGGCAAAGACGTAGTTCAGGCGTCCGCCGTTGGCCTTCGCCGTGCTGTTCATGTATGCGCCACGGTTTGACGAAGGAGCAAGGATCTGCCACATGCCAGGATCAGGAACCATCAGTTGGAACTCCGTTAGCAGAATCTTGCCAGCCGGCTCGGTGTATTGAGACATGGAGCTGTTTGGAATCTGATTGATTCCGTAATCGGAGGGCGGGTTCATACCGAAACCCAAGTCTTGCAAGGGATCTGCCCAGCCCACTCCCCAAGCACCGGAGCGTTTGTGCTCGTCCGGGTGAGTCGGCGCGCTAAAAATGTTGATGTTCTTCGTGTAAGGAATCAACGCGTCAGCCCAAACGTGCAAGTATGGCTGATAGGCCCCGCCATAAAAGGTGCTGTAAGGCTGGCTATCCACAACCGTGGTGAAGTCGGAATTTCAGTGCCAGAAGATGGGCAGCGGGAAGGAGTCATCGTAGTCTCCCGCATAAATCATAACCGACGTTCCCAACTGTTTGGCATTCGACAGAACAGCGGTGCGCTTTGCGGCAAGTTTTGCCTGTGCGAAAACGGGGAACAAGATGGCGGCGAGAATGGCGATGATCGCGATGACGACTAAGAGCTCGATGAGCGTAAAGGCTTTAACAGATTTAAGGTTCATCTTTGTCCTTCTGGATCTTTAGTAGTTCGAATGGGTCGGGGTGCCATCGGACCGGTGATGCTCCGGCGTTGGCACAGGTGGGTCATATGTGGCCCCGCCTGAAGAGCGGGATATCCTAAGGGAAGAACTCAATTCTTGGCTTTGAGTCGGAAGGTCACGTTTGTCGATGCGTGCCTTGAGAAAGCGCCAAGCGATTTCGCACATCTGGGCCGTCGGCACAGTGACCGTGCTCAGCCGCGGCTCGGTGAACTCCGTGTCCTCGATGCCGTCATGGCCGACAATCGCCACGTCTTCAGGCATGCGGCATCCCAAGTCGTGAAACGCCCTTTGTGCGCCGATTGCCAGATCGTCGTTATAGCAGAACAAACCCTCAGGCAAGCCGTTCCTAGCGACATACGAGCAAACGGCTTCATAAGCGCTTTGCCGCGTCCTCCTAAGACAAGATATGGGCTCAATGTCAAGATTGGCTTGTCTCATGAGCCGACGATAAGCCTGCATTCGGCTGTCCTCGACGGCAAGAGCGTATCGGTCCCCAAGAAAGGCGATTCTTCGGCGACCCGTTGCAATCAGATGCTCCACCGCCTGCGATGCGCCTGTGTACAACTCCACGCGAACCGTGTCCACGCCCGGATAGACGTCGACTCCCATCGATACAATCGGCGTTCGCCTCGGCCCATAACGAGAAACGTACTCCCTCACGTAATAAGCCGAGTCGAAGGCGATGATGCCGTCGACGGGCCATTGCGAAAGTCGCTCGAGGTGTTCCCTCGGGTTGCTGCTCCGCGCAGTTTCGGTTACAGTCATTTCATAACCCGACTCGAAGAGGCGGTTTTGGACCGATTCGACAACCCGTGCGTAGTAGATCGGACACAGCACACTCATCCAAAGGCCAATGATGTTCGTCTGACCAGTCTTGAGGGATCGTGCCGCGCGATTGGGCACGTAATCGAGTTCAGCCGCCGCCTCAAGCACGCGTTGCCTCGTTGACTCCTGAATTGCCACGTCCTTGCGGCCGCTCAGCACGTAAGACACCGTGGTGCTGGATACGCCAGCTCTCTTTGCGACTTCACTTCGAGTTACCCGTTGCATTTCGTTTGGTTCTCAGAATTGACACGAGTCAATAGCATTATACAAGCCTTTTGTCGCATTCGATATCTTTTTTCTTTTTTTTTTCAACTTGTGCGAAACACCAAATTCTTGGTACAATCATGAACGGACGTTGTTGATACGAGTCAACTAGCCGTTCCACAAATAAAGAAAATTCGTTCCGCTTGAGGTGCCCTCTAAAAATGTCAGCCATTGAGTCCCATGTCTCGCACTCTGGAGTCGACTTCCGCTCCGGGTTACCAGGCCAAATGAGCCGCCCCGTCAACGTGACCATGCTGGGAGCCGGCAGTTTCTTCACCAACTCGATCTTAAAGGACGTGCTGCTGATTCCAGGCAACCAGGGAGGAGAACTGCGGCTCATCGATATCGACGCCAACCGGTTGGAGCTGGCCGAGAGGCTGATGATCAAGATCGTTCAAGAGCTCGGCGTTGCAGACAAGTGGCGAGTCGCCGCGAGCACGGACCGTTGCGAGCTGTTGCCCGGGACAGACTACATTGTCAACGCGATCGAGGTCAGCGGGGTCGAATGTGTTCGTATCGACAACGATCTGCCCCTCGAGTACGGCATCAGCCAGAACATTGGCGACACGATCGGGCCGGGCGGGCTCATGAAAGGTTTGAGAACGATTCCCGCTTGGATCGACATTCTCAGGGACTGCCGAAGAATGTGCCCAAACGCTATTGTCCTCAACTACACCAATCCCATGAACATGATGTGTCTGGCCGCTGCACGAGCTGTGCCGGAAGTCTGCGTCGTTGGTCTTTGCCATTCGGTTCAAGGCACTTCGCGCCTGCTGGCCGAATATAGCGGCGTGCCATATGAGCAGATCCAATGGAAATGCGCCGGCATCAATCACCTCGCCTGGTTCACAGAATTCAATGGTCCTGACGGTGAAAGCCTCTATCCGATCCTCATGGAGCAAGCCCGAGACCGGCAAAGCGAATTCTCAGTGCGAGAGCCGGTTCGCACGGACGTCATGCTTCATTTTGGGGCGTTCGTAACGGAAAGCAGCGGTCACCTGAGCGAATACCTGCCGTACTACAGGAAACGCAAAGACTTGCTGGAGAAGTACACCGACACGGGATACCGTGGCCAAGAAAGCTTTTACGCAGACAACTGGCCGATCTGGCGGAAGGGATATGACGAAACTCGGCTTCGGTTATTGTCCGGGGAAGAGCCGATTCAATTCGAGCGGACTTTCGAATATGCATCTTGGATAATTGAAGCCATCGAAAAGAACCAGCCTTACGTGATTTACGGCAACATCCCGAACAATGGGTGCATCTCCAACCTGCCCGTGGACGGATGCGTGGAAGTGGCCTGTTTGGTCAATCGAAACGGCGTGCAGCCCATTCGATTCGGCAAGTTGCCCAAACTCATGGCGGCAATCTGTGATTCGAACATGAAAATGTTTGACTTGGCTGTTGATGCCGCACTCCATAAGTCGAAGGCATTGGCCAAAGAGGCGTTGCTTCTGGACCCGCTTACGGCCGCTGTTTGTTGCCCTTCAGAGGTCTTTGAGCTTGTCGACCGGCTGTTTGAAGCTGAGGAGCCGTTCTTGCTGGGATACAAGTGAGCCTGCGATCCTTGGCCCGTTGGCCCTAGCGAGACCGCTAACGGGTCGACGAACCAGGTGGAAGGTCAAGCTATGTCTTGACCTTCCACTCGTTTCAATCCTTCTTGCAAACTCGCCCGATACTTGGACGGCGGCATGCCGAACCGCTTGCTGAACTGTCTTGTCAGGTGAAAGGCATCACAGTAACCCAACGTTGAAGCGATGATCGCCGGCGGCAACGGTGTGCGAGCAATCATGCCAGCCGCTTCGTCTAGTCTACGCTCAGCAGCATATTTGGCAGGGCTTACGCCTGCTTGCCTAAGAAACTTTTTGCGAAAGCCCTCATTTGTGAACCCAAGCTCCTTGGCGACAAGCTGCACGACGCCGGGGTTCGAAAGATGGGCCTCGATAAGCGACTTGGCTTTGACAATCCAGTCCCGGTCTGTCCGGATCAACGTTTGGCTCAACAAACGCATCAAGATTTCGAACCAAACCCCAAGATCGACAAGGGCCCCGGCGCAACTTTTATTTTTTGGCCGACTGGCAAAAGACAAAGCGCTTGAGATCCATTCTTGGTCAACCCCGTGAAATACGGCTGACAATGGGTCGATGAGGCCGACCCTCAAGAGCTGGTCGAACGCCGCTCCGGAAAACTCGACATAATACTCTTCCCAAGTCGTACCCGGTATAGCCCCATAGGATTGGCCAAAATCGGGCAACACCCAGACCACATCTCCAGCGCTTAATTCAAGTTTGCGTCCGAGCTCATCCTCGTAAAAGCCTTTGCCCTTCAAGACGATTACGATCGCGTGGGCTTTGAACCTCCTGAGAGGGCGCCTCGGAAGACCCTTCACGCCTCTCAAAGTCGCGGCACCCCCAATCCCACCGAGAGGCGTTTTCTCGGTTCGAAGAAAGTGCAATTCCTGAAAGCCGTCAGCCATAGGCCAAATTATTCATGGTTTATGCCGAAAAACAAAGGACCGTCTCGAAGGGTTTGACCTTATAATTCATGTTATGCGAAGCACTCCTTCCAGGGTCCTCACTTCCTGCGGCAAAGTCTTGAACGCATCTCCTCATAGACTGGGTGACCTGAATCGCAGCGACGACGCCGTCGGATCAGTGGACGAGCTACGAAGGCGATTTCAGGACGATGGGTAACTGTACATCCCGGGTTTTCTAGATCGCGACGCCGTCTTCGAGGCAAGAAGGTCCATCCTAGAAGCCATCGCGGCGGAAGGGGCCCTTGACCCAAACCATCCGATCGAAAAAGCCGTCGCCAAACCGAATTTGGACATGGCCTTTCGCCCTGAGCTGGCAAACGGCAACATAGCCATCGAACAGCTGCTCTATTCCAACCGCGTGATGTCTTTTTATGAGAACCTTCTTGGCGGTCCGGCCATGCACTACGATTACACTTGGCTTCGAGCCGTTGCACCCGGTCGCAACACCCCGCCACACTACGACATCGTTTTCATGGGTCGAGGCACAAAAAACATCTGCACTGCTTGGGTGCCGCTGGGCGACATCCCGCTTGAGCTTGGCGGATTGATGATTCTTGAGAAGTCCCACTTGCTGACCGACGTCATCAACACCTATGGGCAGTTGGACATCGATGAAGTTTGTGAAAACAACCCTGGCATAGCCGCTATCAACGACAAAGGCTACCCGGGATTCGGATCCTACACGTTCGACCCGGTTGCACTGGCCGATCAACTCAATCGTCGATGGTTGACCAACGATTACAGAGCCGGGGATCTGTTGACCTTTTCCATGTACACCTTCCATGCCAGCGCGGATAACGTCAGCCGCTTTATCCGGTTGTCCACGGACAGTCGGTATCAGCTGGCATCGGAACCTGCCGACCCTCGTTGGGTCGGACCCAACCCGATTGGTCACGGCCCTGAGGCCAAGAAAGGTGTGATCTGCTAGCGACCCGTGCAGCCGCATCGAAGGCGACGCTTGCCGGTTCAACCGCAAGCCCTTGGGGGTGCATCCGTTCCAGGCCCTCCAGCGTCTCAATGACATGGGGCGCCTGAGCAGCATTACGATCATCGGCGACAACCCGAAGGCCGCGTTGACAGCGGCCTGGCTGGCCAACTGCGGCTACTCGGTCCACCTTCTGGGCGTACTGGCCAAAAGCACCTTCGACCTGGAGCCTCTCGCCCATTCCCATCTTTACCTTCCCGAGTTCCAGCCCAGACTCAAAGTCGGGCTCGTTCGCGACAACCTCGACGCCCTTCGAAGGTCGGAATGGATACATGACTGCCATAGCTCCAATGCCGACGTCAAGGACCCGCTTTTCTCGGTGATCGACACAGCCATCGCGCCCGGTGCCGTAATGACCACTGACGACACGCTGCTTCCCTTAGCCAACTTCATATCCAAGTTAAGCCCGATTCTGGCAAAAAGAACGTTTGTTCTCCAATTCGCCGAACCGGTTTCGCGATCTGAGCTTGCGGATTACGCCCTGACCAAGCAGACGGAAGCGTCAAGGGCTGAAAGCCTCTTAAGCGAACTCCACAAGACGGCTGGGGTTTTTAGACTTCAGTCGGCATCCGGAATCGGCCTGACCGTCCAGCGCGCCACCTTACTTTACTGCATGCTGGCGATTTCGGCGGCCGAGAGACTTCAACTGGACGTCGATCAGGCGGATCGCTTCGCGGAGACTCTTGGCCTGTTACAACCGTTTCGCCGCGTTGATGCCAGCGTTTTCAACGACACCGTCACCTCCTGCTTGGCCCTGTGCCAAGAGTACGGCCTGCCAGGGCTGCCCAGATCTTTGCGCGCGCTCTACGACAATCCAAGGCATTCCCATGGCTTCTACTCGTCTGAAACGGGCCAGTCCGTTGTCCTGGATCTTCAAACGCTCGCGTATCGAGGCTCAACCCACGAGCCGGATCGTTTCGTAGAAAAGGTTCGGCGACTGCCGCTTGTCGAGCGGATGCCCGCCGCCTTGGCTTCGCCCGGGCCGCTCGGCGAGTTTGCACGCGAAATCAACAAAATTTTCGAAACAATCGTTTCCCAGTTGCGGAAACGGCCAGGGGCTACCGACGAAGCCCTTCAATTAGCCCTTCGATATGGGATTGGAGTTAGAACGTCGGTGCCCGGTTCGGCCTTTGGGGTCAGCGAAGCGGTTTCGGAAGATGTGTTGCGCGTTCCTTTTTGCATGAACAGCCAAGCCGCGCGGGAATTGACGGGGCAAATCGCCTCGCTTGGCGGCCGGCCCTTCATTCTTGCCGGCGGTGAGGATGGCTTTTGCATGGGCATCGACTACGAGGAGGTTCTAACACTATCTACGGAGGAGGGACGCGAAGGGTTGACCGAGTATGTCCGCGAGCTGCGGCAACTGGTGCAGGCGTTGCAGTCGGCCAGATGCGTCGCCGCGGTTCACGGCGTCTGCTCCGGCTTTGGGCTCGAAATGGCGCTGGCCTGCGACGCGATCGTGGCCGACGCCGATGCCAAAATGGGCCTGGATTACTCAAAGTACGGACTGATGCCCTTCGCGGGGGGGTCCGTCCGGCTTCGCTTGCTTGGCCAGTCGGAGGGCGCCAAACACACGGCCGAGCTTTGCCGGCTGATCGCCACGGGATTTGTTTCGGACAACGCCTACCAGGCGCGCAAGCTCGGCCTCATCCCAAGGTCTACGGAGATTCTTGTCAATCGCAGAAGGTTGATTGAAGCCGCTCAAGATGAGCTCTCCAAGGCACACGACAAAAAAAACAATGCGTGGATTCCAATCGCTGGGCCCTTGCCCGGACTGATCGACCAAATCAAGAACCAGGCCCGACAAAAGGGCGAAATCAGCCAACACGGGGAACTTTTGATGGATAAGGCAAAGGCCTTGATGACGAAGCCCTCTTCAATCGAAACGGCTCTCGATTTAGAGGCTAAGACTTTTGTTGAGCTCGCGGGCAAGGCACTTTCGCAAGCCAGAATGCGGTATACCATCTCGACAGGCAAGACCCTGAACAACTAATTTGACGGCAACCGGACCATTTTCTGTTCGTCAAACACTTGGCTTGCTGTTGGCCGGCCAGGAGGGATTCTTTGAAGAAATTCATTCAAGCACTGATCTTTTTGTCATGGGCGGCAACAACGCTGGCGCAAGTCGATCCCAACCGCGTGGTCGTCACGATTAACGGAGAGCAGGTCAAGGGCGACGAGTATTATCGTCGTATGGAGTTCCTGCCCAACGTGGGCAAACGCTTGGGCGACCGGTTTGCCGAGTTCCCTCCTGGGTTCATGACCATCGAACAGCTGATCACGGAAAGACTGGTCTTTCAGTTGGCCAAGGAAAAGAACTGTATGCCCACCGAAGGAGAAGTCCAGGCCGAGTTCGCCCGCCTTAAAGCTGAGAACCCGAAAAACGTTCAAGACTGGATCGAAGCTGGAAAACTGATCGAGGACCTGCTCACAAAGATCAAGTACGATCTGGCGACATTCAAGCTGGTCACACGCGGAATCACCATCACGGATCAGGAAGTTGACGAATTTTACAAAGCGAACAAGGCGAGCAAGTTCACCATCCCCAAACGGGTCAAGTTGCGTGTCATCGTGGTGGATTCGGAGGATAAAAAAGCCGCCGTGGACAAGGAGCTTACCGACGGCAAGAGCTTCGGCGAAGTGGCTCAGAAGTACAGCCTCGACGTCACAAAAGTCGCCCAAGGTGAGTACGGCACGGTGCCGCTCGACGATCTGACAGAACCGGTGCGCAACGCCCTGTCCACCACGCCGATTGGAAAGTCCACGGTGTGGATTCCTGCCAAAGACCAATTTGTCAAGTTTCTGAAGGAGGATGCCATTGCAGAAACCGTCATCCCGCTTGACGACAAGTTGCGCTGGGAAATCCGCAAACGGCTGATGCTCGACAAGGGGCGCGTCAAGAACGACATCGCCAAGATGATGCTGGAAGCTCGAAAGAACGCCAAAATCGACATCAAGAACAAGGAGTTCGCCGAGGCCTACAACAAGTTCATTCAGAACTATATGAGCCAGCAAGAAGCCAAAACGGGTGCCCGGTAAATTCGATGGCGGACTGTCTGCGCTTGTCCTTTGAACACCTGGAATCGATGCCAGAAGCGTTCGTTGAGAAACTTCGGGCATCGAACAGCGTTTGGCTGGCATCTCCGAACGCTTTAGTCGAAGACCTCCTATCCAGACTCGGAGTTGGTTTTTCCGTGCTCCATCAGTGCCTTCCAGACAACGCGCTTCTGGTCATTCCGCCCGACGGACCGCTGTATCAATTGAAGTACGTGGTCGATCGCTTGCTTGGCCCTGGAGGGTGTCCTTGGGACCAGGAGCAAACGCATGAAACCCTGAAGCGCTGCCTGCTTGAGGAGGCTTACGAGGTTTTCGACGCTATCGACCTTGGAAACCTCGAAAAATTGCAGGAAGAGCTCGGTGACTTGTTGATGCAACCTTACATGCATGCGGAGATGGAAGCCATGCACGGCAAGTTCGACATTGACGATGTCGCTCACTCGATCGTCGACAAGCTGATCCGCCGGCACCCGCACGTGTTCGGAGACCGCTCCGTCAACAGTGCCGACGAGGTGCTCAGAAACTGGGACAAAATCAAGCAAAACGAAACCGGAGAAGCGCCGGCCTCTCTCCTGGCAGGCGTCCCCGCCGGCATGCCCTCGCTGTTGCGTGCCTATGAGGTCAGCAAGCGCGCGGCTCGGGTCGGCTTCGAGTGGCCAAACATCGACGCGGTGTTCGTTAAGCTACAAGAGGAACAGTCTGAGTTCCGGGAAGCGCTTGCTTCGGGCGACCAAGAACACATGGAATCGGAGATCGGCGATATGCTCTTCACGGTGGTCAACCTTGCAAGGTGGGCGGGAATCGAACCGGAGGAGGCCTTGCGTAAGATGCTCAACCGATTCACGGAAAGGTTCATAGGAATGGAGCAGGCCTCGACCAAGCCGCTAGACCAACTGACCCCGGAGGAATGGGATTGCCTTTGGGAAACGTCAAAAGCCAACCAAAGGAACAACACAACCCCAACGCCTTAGACTATGAATCGATAATGCGCACCATGTTGATCAAACGCCTCGCCTGCCTTTCGTTGCTCGCCTTGTTCCCGGTTTGCCAAGCTTGGATTGACACGGGCCACTTCATCGTTGCCCGCATTGCCGATCGCGAATTGAAGCCCGCTGTTCGGCGTAGGATCGAGACCCTGCTCAAGGTGAATGGTTCGGGAGATGCTGCTACGTTCGTGGGCTCAGGCCCGTGGGCCGACGATAACCGCAACAAAACCACCGGCAAGTGGCACTACATCAACTTTCATTTCCGCACCGACGGCAAAAAAACAACCAACAAGCCTGAAGAGGAAAACGTGGTTTGGGCCATCCGGCGGTTCTCGGGCGTGCTCAAGAACCCGGATGCCACCGATGCGGACAAAGCCGACGCGATCCGCTACCTCGTTCACTTCGTCGCGGACTGCCATCAGCCGTTGCACACGGTCGCACGAGACACCGACCAGTTCCCAAATGGCGACCGCGGCGGCAACGACTTTAAGCTAGGCCCAGTGCCGCTCAAACCAAAGCCGCGCAACCTTCACTTTCTTTGGGACATCGGCGGCGGACTGCTCGATCGAGTGGAAAGACCGCTTGGCAAGAGCTCCTTTCAGGCCATTGACAAGTACGTCTCGGACCTTCTCAAAAAGTATCCGGCCCCTGAAAAGGAGGTGAAGATTCAAGACCCGAACGCCTGGGCCAAGGAGGGTCTGGAATTGGCCAAGACGGTGGTTTACAAGCTGGATGAAAACACCTCACCCAATGCGGCCTACCTGGCCAAGTGCCGGGAGGTTTCAGGCCAGCGCCTGGTCTTGGCCGGCAAACGCCTCGCTCTGCTCTTGAATCGAATCGTGAAATAAAGCCCGACGGCCACTCCGTTCGACGGCAAAGCGGCGTTGCCTTAGGTTGTTTAAATTCGCCAGATCGACCTGAGCTAATTTCGTCCGAAGCGCACCGATCGCTCTTCAACAGGCAGGCATTCGCGGTCGGTGCAAGCCTGAAATCGAACTTTGATCAGGCTTCCTCCTTGGATCGCTTGCTTGAGGGCACCTGAAATTCGCCACCCGTTTGAAGTGCTCTCCACTCGGTCGACTGGCACCTCGTTTCCATCGACGAACAGCCTAGGGGCTTCGGCTTGAGCATCGCCAGCGTGCAGGATGTCCTGTCCCGACGGCAAGGCGAGATGAACCGTCAACAACGCGCCGTCGACAGTCGCAACCATCGGTTCGGTTCCTGCGGCTATGAACAGGAATGCGGTGTGAATCAAGCCCTCGCACATGCCAGGAGCGCCGGCCATCCATCCCGCGAGGCCCTCCAGCGCCTTGCCGGCCATCTCCAGCCGGTAGGAATGGACAAGGCAACGAATCGCGATCGCGTTTCCGCTCGGAGCCGGCTGGTCGAAAACGGGGGCGGACCTTCCGAAAAGTTCCTGGTGTGCCGACGACGTCGAACGGAACAACGAGGCTTTGCTGTCCCAAAAAAGATCCACCATCTTGGACGTAAGCCTCTCAGCCTCTTGGCGCCACCGAGGGTTTCCGGTTGCCGCCCCCAAGGAATAAAGGCCTTCCGCCAAGTAAGCGTAGTCGTCAAGATAAGCGGGCGCCGAGTCGCCGACGATATGCGGCAAAAAACCTGCCTGCTGTTCCGCCTCGAGCAAGGCCTCGGCTACACGCTGAGCCAGCAAGAGGTTCTGTGCGTCTACGAGCCCCTTGACCGCCAGGCCGTTCCAGCCCACGATGCACTTGCCGTCGCGCATCGGAGGCGTTCGGGTCAGCCGTCGGCTGAGCAAAGCATCCAGACAAGCGTTCCAATCCTTCTGCGCTTCCTCGCTCCTGGCGTATACGATGTTCCGCCCGGTCGGCTTGCCAGTAGCTTCATCGTGGCAGTTGCCATCGCTCCGAATGCCGAAGACGGCCTCGAACTCAGCGGATCGGGAGCCCAAAACCTCGTCGATCTCAGCCTCGGCCCAAGTGTAGTACCATCCCTCTCCCTCGTTGGTGTCGGCGTCCAGTGCGGAACCGTAAAGCCCGTTTTCCAGCTTCAGTTCCCGCTCCAACCAAGAAACGATGCGCCGAGCTATCGAACGAAAGTCGATGCCGCACTGGGGATCCAGGTTCATTGCCAGGCTCGCGCCCCGCGCATAGTTGGACAGCATCAGCGCATTGTCGTAAAGCATTTTTTCAAAATGCGGGAGAAACCAGCGCTCGTCAACCGAGTACCTGTGGAAGCCGCCACCAACGTGGTCATGAATGCCACCCTCGGCCATGCTTTGAAGCGCATGCAGGGCGAGGGCCAACGCCGACTTCTTCACATCGGCGTCGATGGCCAACGGCAATTCCTGAAGGTCCAGAAACAGGGCAATCGTCGTGTGCGGGGGGAACTTCGGGCGCGATCCGAAACCCCCGTTCTCCAAATCCGCCTCCGCCATGATCGCTTGGCACGCCTCAACCAGCAGGTTCAGCGACAAGCCGGAGGCTGCCTGAGGTGCAGGCCTTGCAAATAAACGAGAAATAGACTTGGCGTACTCGTCCGCGACCTGCTCAACCTCCGGCCGTTTCGAAAGCCAAGCCGCCTGAACCTGGCGTAGGATCGAAAGGAATTGGTCTTTCGGGAAATAGGTTCCGGCAAAGAAAGGCTTGAGGTCAGGCATCAAAAAAACGCTCATCGGCCAGCCGCCCCTGCCGTTGGTCAAGTGAACCGCAGCCATGTAGGCGTCGTCAACATCGGGATGTTGTTCACGGTCGACCTTGATGGACACGAAGCCGTCGTTCAACACCCGCGCCACCTCGTCGTCCTCAAAAGACTCGTGCGCCATCACGTGGCACCAGTGGCACGAGGAATAGCCGATGCTGAGAAAGATCGGTTTGTCTTCCCTTTGAGCCAAGTCGAAGGCCTCTGGCGACCAGGGATGCCAGTCAACCGGGTTGTCTTGGTGTTGGCGAAGGTAGGGAGAAAGCGAGTCGGCGAGGCGGTTGGCCATGCCTTATTGTGGCAGAGGTCCTATCGATTTGGTTAATTGGTGGGCCCGGGGGGATTCGAACCCCCGACCAAGCGGTTATGAGCCGCACGCTCTAACCACTGAGCTACAGGCCCACCCTGCAAACCCCATGATACCCTGAGCTCAGCTGTGCCGGGCGGGCGTGGCCGCAACCCTGAAACTCATAGCTCGAGCAATTCGTCATGGGCTCGTTGCGCAGGCCTGCGGACTGCAAGGCTTCCCTGAATAACTTCTTGGGATATAGGTCTTTTTTTGGCCAAGCGTTGGGCGATCCTTCACTCTTTGCGCAAAAAACGAAGGCCGACTTGATGCGGATTGCTGGGCGTCCGCCAATCGATATCCGGTCAAGCCCGTATCGCGGTTTGTGATCGGCGTGCCGGTCTTCGTTCGTTGGATCGCTGGCAACGAATCGCCTTTGGCATAGGCGACACGGCAACTATCCATGGAGAACCCGTTGCCTTGGTAAAAGACCAAACATTCTAGGTCGACTTTGGCTTTTCGAGCAATAACGGCATTCCATGATGCATGGATTAAGTTGCAGGGACGCCCGTTTGAACGCTCTGTTGTGGTCAATTTTGTGGATAACCTGTGTACGGACTCACAGCCATCACGGATATAAAAAGGGACGCACTTTGTAACTTAGCCATCGCGACTTTGGATGCTTGAACTGAACTGGGCATACTCAGGCAAAGCGCAAGTTCAAACTCGATAGAAATGCGGTGTTTTTTCGTTTTATTTTATGGTTTTTATCATGTGTTACGATTTGATCGGATATAATCTTTTACCGAATACTTTGGTTTTGCAACGGAGGAAGACGCTAGATGAAACCTAAATTGATGCTTTTTGCAATCGTGGCAACAATCCTTTCTGGATGCGGAGGCGGAGGCACTGCAAGTGAATCGATCCCGGGAGGCACTCCAAGTGAATCGATCCCGCCCCAGACAACAACGAGGCTCATCCAACACGGTGATTACTGGGAATACGAAATAAGCGGAACAGTTGTATACAACGACAATCGCAGCTATGCCCTAAGGGGAACCGTTACAAGTTCGGCTGCCCAAGTGTCTTTCGATGGCGAGACAGTCTTGAAGATAACCGACATCGTGGAGTTAAGAACTAATTCCAATGAAGTGTCCACCACTGTGGAGCAGTGGTACCGCCAAAAGCCAGACAGGTCGATCGTCCTCCTCGCCAGGAGGACCGACGGCGGCCCAATCAAGCGAGTTCTGTCAACAGAGAACTTTGTGCCAGGCACATGGCAGGTCGGTTTGTCCCAGGATGGAGAAACGTTATTTGACAATAACACTCGGGAGACATTTTCCTGGACGGTGGTCGGCTCGCAACGCCTATCGGTTCCTGCAGGGCGCTTTAGCGCTTGGAAGGTGTTACAAGAGGGCTATGATGACGACATTGATGAATTATACAAATATACCGAGTTCTATTCTCCAGAAATAGGGGCTTATATAAGTTTAACGGGTACCAGCGAAACACCAGAATCTACGACGACGCTCACTTTTCGTCTTACCCGGTATTCACTGTCACCATAGTTGCGGCTTGGTAGCAAGCCGGCGTGCGCTTGAGGCTATGAGGCAAGGCATTTCATAGCCTCCGGATTGCAAATTCTCATGCGAGATGCCTTACGCCTTGGAAGTCGTTAGGCATACCGAGGACCAATCCGGCCATCGCGACCCTAGCATAAACAGCCCGTTGCACGAACGGAACAAAAGAGCAAAGACACCCGATTGGTTGTGCAACCAAAGAAGCAGGAGCGGCAGGCCTGCAACGGCCTGCCGTGTTTGCCCATTTACATATGCTCGTGGCCGACTTCGCGTTTCGTGCGGAACGTCAAACGAACATGGTACTGGCCTTCTTGTAGCTTTGTCTCTATCGGATGGCCGGAGTCCTGAAGCAGCTTCATCATCTCGGCGTTGTCCACGTGAACATAGGCCTCGATTCCTTGAAGCTTGGCTTCTTGGGCCGCATCGATCAACGCCATGAAAACTTCCCTGCCGACGCCCAGGCCTTGCCAGTCGTCGCGGGTGGCGATCGACAGCTCAGCGAAGTTCGTCGTCTGGTTCACGTAGTAGCGGCCTGACGTGATGATCTTTTCGCCGTCGCCCTCTTTGTGGACCGCCACAATCGCCATGTGTTGCTTGTAGTCCACGTTGACGAGACGCCGGAACTCGGCGTTCGACAACGACTTCAGTGCCGAGTTGAAACGCTTGTGGATCGTCTCCGGGCTCAGCGAGTAGAAGTGGACCTTGAGCGCCGGTTCATCGGTCGGCAGGATGGGGCGGATTGTGATCTCTTCACCCGACTTGCAGGTGCAAGTTCGGATGAGTTCGGAAGGATAACGATGCTCGATCGACGGCTGATCTTTGCTGACATAGCCCATTTCCTTTGCCTTCTCAAGGAGTTCGTCGCGGAACTTCGGGTGCGCAATGCGAATCAAACTTAGGCAGCGCTCCTTGATCGTCTTGCCGTGCAAGTAGGCCACCCCGTACTCGGTGACCACGTAGTGGACGTCGCCGCGAGACGTCACGACGCCTCCGCCAGGATTAAGAAATGGGACGATCTTACTGATCGTGTCACCCTTGGCCGTCGAGGGCAGGGCAATGATCGGCTTACCTCCCTTGGAGCGCGCGGCTCCACGAATGAAGTCAACCTGCCCGCCAATTCCACTGTAAAATCGAGTCCCGATGGAATCACTGACAACTTGTCCCGTAAGGTCGACCTCAATGCAACTGTTCACAGCGATCAGGTCGTTGTTCTGGCCGGCAATATAGGGGTCGTTGACGTAGTCAGACGTGCGGAACTCGAAAAGCGGGTTGTTGTCGATAAAGTCATAAAGCCGGCGCGACCCGATAACGAAGGTTGCCACGACTTTTCCCGGATGCAACGTCTTTTTCTTGCAGTTGAGGTTGCCGTTCTCGACCAAAGGAATGATGCCGTCCGAGAACATCTCCGTATGCATTCCCAAGTCGTTCTTCGTCATCATCTTGGCCAGAACCGCGTCCGGAATGCCGCCGATGCCGGCCTGGAGAGTTGCCCCGTCTGGGATAAGGTCGGCAATATAAGATGCGATCTGGTCGGATACCTCGTCGGGCGTGCCCATCGCATGCTCAATAGGGCCGTATTCCGATTCGACGAAGCAGTCGATGTCGTCGATATGCAAGAAGCCGGTTCCTAGCGTTCGGGGCATCGTCGGCATCACTTCACAGATGATCGTCCGTGCCGTTTCACAAGCCGCAAGCCCGATATCGACCGCGACACCCATGGAACAATAGCCGTGTTCGTCAGGCGGCGTCACTGCTATGAACGCCACATCGATCGGCATCTGGCCGTTCCGGAACAGCGCAGGGATCTCGTGCAGGAAAATCGGCGCATATTCCGCCCGGCCTTCATTGACAGGTTTTCGAACGTTGCTGCCCATGAAAAGGGAGATGTCGCGGAAATTCTCAGAGTATTCCGGCTCGAGATGCGGCATCGATCCATGCGTCAGAATGTGCACCACCTCGACGCCAAAAAGATCGTTTTTGCGGGTGACCAAGGCCTTGCAAAGGGACTGCGGCTGCCCGCAGTTGGAGCCGATGTACACCCTGTCTCCGCTGCGAAGCAGCTGCATCGCCTCCTCGGGAGTCTTGAGTTTCTTGAGAAACTCGTTTTTCAGGCGCTCGGGCATGCTGGGATTGAGTATGAATTTTGCGGGTTTCTTTTCAATATTGCTCACGGTTCTATCCGACTACCTCGATTCGGGTTTCTAGCCTCTGTAGTTCACGTCGAGCACAATCTCGCGGCATCCGGTCTTTGTTTTGACATGGCGGAGGATGCGCTCGACCTCTTCTCGGAGGTTCGTTATTCGGCTTCCGCCGACTGCTTTGAGAGTACCCCGAATGGTCACGGTTCCGTGCATAACGCGAATGTCAGCCAGCGAAGCATCAATGAAATGTCTGGTGAATTCGAGCCGGATGGTTTTCGTTGTGGCTACGTCTTTGGGATCAATCATGAGAATCACCTCGATCTAGCGTCATTATACGAAGATTTGAGATGTCTCCAATAAGAGCGCGTCCTCGATCTTTTCTGCTGAGCAAGGCCAGGCGTTCAGCTTGGCGCTTGGAAGATACCCTTGAAGCGCCCCACAGACAAAGCCTTGACCGAGGCCCCCGTCAACAACCCGAACGGCCGATGAACGCTATTTAAGCCGAGATTCGATGCGAATCCCGATCCATTCCATTCAGACGCCATTCACCAATACAAGGTGGTCTGCCCCCTCGCGGGTAGGCAGACCACCCGAGTGTTCAGCCGAAGCGACGGACTACTCGCTTGACGTTTGTTTTACGGTTGCCGCGAGTTCGGACGACATGGAGCCGCGTTTCGACCAGTAGATCGAGAACGCGAGTGCCGCAACGCACGCCACAGTGACCAGAACCAGCACGCCAGTTCCCAGAGGACGAATCACCACTGGGGCGATCAGCAACGCCACGAGGTTCATGACCTTGATCAGCGGGTTGAGAGCCGGTCCAGCCGTGTCCTTGAACGGGTCGCCGACCGTGTCGCAGACAACGCCGGCCTTGTGGGCGTCCGATCCCTTGCCGCCATAGGCGCCGTCCTCGATGTACTTCTTGGCGTTGTCCCAAATACCGCCCGAGTTGGATAGCAGAACAGCCATCAACTGGCCGCTAAGGATCGCTCCGCCAAGGTAGCCGCCCAGGGCTTGCGCGCCGGTCAGGTTCAACCCGCCTACGGTCGGTTTGCCAATCGAGAACCCGAAAGCAACAGCGGCCGGAAGGGCGATGGCCAAAACGCCGGGACCGAGCAACTCCTGTTGGGCCGCCTGAGTCACGATGGCCACGCACCGGCCGTAGTTCGGCTTGCTGGTGCCCGCCATGATGCCCGGGTCGTTACGGAACTGGTCGCGAACCTCGTTGATCAGCTTGAAGGCGGCACGGCCGACCGCATTGATCGAGAATGCAGAGAACAGATAGGGTGCCGCACCGCCAATCAGCATTCCCAAGAAGATCTCGGGGATCTCCAGCCGCAAACCGATATGGCCGAGCTTTGCTTCCTCAAGGTAGCTGTGGAACAGAGCTACGGCCGCGACAACGGCGGTGGCAATCGCAAAACCTTTTGTCAAGGCCTTTGTCGTATTGCCGGCCGCATCAAGCCGTTGAACAGCCTTGGAGCCGTACTCGTTGTCCTCGTTCTCCCCTGACATTTCGTAAACGCCTTGAGCGTTGTCCGAAATCGGTCCAAACGTGTCCATGGCCAGAATAAAACCGGTGGTGGTCAGAAGGCCAAGACCCACCAAAGCAATGCCGTAGAAGCTGAGAATATAGCCCCCGAACTCAGCGGGCGGGAAGATGAGGATGGGCGCAATCAGCGCAATCACGATCGCGAACACCGAGAATACGCTGGACTCCATACCGTAGGCGAAACCGGTGATAATCATCGTGGCCGGACCAGTCGTGGACGTGCCGGCGACCTCTTGGACGGGCTTCTTGTGAAGCGAGACGAAATAGTCCGTGAGGAACTCGATCAAAAAGGCCATGAAGATGCCGAAGACAATGCAAAGCGGGAACCGCCACCAGTCTACCGGTCGCTCGTTTGCGAAACCGAAGCTCCTCGTTTCATCCTCGGAAACAGCGCCGATCACTTTGCTCTGAACCGGCTTCGGGGTCTCCGAAGTCATCGCCTTAATGTACTCCTCCGGACTCATCTTAATGTAGTTCAAAGGGGCGGGACTTTGCGTGCGAAGCGTGTTCATGCTCCCGACAACTCCAAGCGCAAGGTCGCCTTTTGCGTTGGCGTAGAGATTGACCGGCAAGGTCTTGAGAGTTTTGAACTCAATCCCAGGCTGCTTGTTGGACCCGATCCGTTGCTTGAAATCCTTTTCGGACATCGGACCCATGAAGAACTCCTCGACGTCTTTCTTCTTAGCAACAGTAGGTTGCCCAGGGGCGGCCGGTCGCTCGATGGTGACTTGAAGATGGTAGTAGAAGAGCGGGTTGTTCTTGAACTTTTCTCTGATCGTTACCGGCTTGTCGCCTGGTCTCGGAGTCGAATAGCTGAGCACAATGCTGTCGCCGTCCAGGTTGACTTTTTGGAATCCCTCGAGAGTCTTCGGTTCATTGACGTCGCTGAAATCGCGCGCGAGCAACTGGGCGATGTAGTTCTCGTGGCTCTTTGTCTTCTGCTCGTCGCCATCCACGGGTCCGAAGCCAGCCTCGACAACCTCCGGTTGCTTAATAACATCAGACATCTTAACTTCTTCCACGGGCACGTTGTTTTGCATGGCAACGCGCTCTCGAGCGGCGAAGATCTTCTGAATGGTTTCTCGGCGCACGGCATCGAAAGAAGTCAAAGAGGTGGTTTCGAGCCCCTGCATCATATACCAGCCTAAAATGCCTGTCGCAACAGCTGCAAACGCCGCAGAAATCCAGAAGCCTCGACGAATCGGGTACAAAGGGTCCTTGTCCACGTCGTCCGTGCCTCGAACGCAGAAGATGCCCAGAATCGACGCAAGAACGCCGACGCCTCGGGCCATCAAGGCGAAAAGAATGAGCTTCATCGCCGTCGGGCCGTTAAAAATGGACATCGTTGCGCTGCCGAGGATGATCGCGGCAACTAGGGTGACTTCATAAGACTCGAAGACGTCCGCCGCCATACCGGCGCAGTCTCCAACGTTATCGCCAACGTTGTCGGCGATCGTTGCAGGGTTGCGGGGGTCGTCCTCAGGTATGCCGGCTTCAACCTTGCCGACTAGGTCAGCCCCAACGTCCGCAGCCTTCGTGAAGATACCGCCACCGACACGCATGAAGAGAGCTGCCAGAGAACCGCCGAAGCCGAAGCCGACCAGAAGTTTCATGGCGTTCTCACCCGCAGTCAAGAAGATGATCGTTGCGCCGAGCAAACCGAGGCCAACGGTGACCATTCCGGCAACCGACCCAGCCCGGAACGCCGTCTCAAGCGCTTTCTTGTAGCTGGACAAAGCCGATGCCGCCGTGCGCGTGTTTCCATTCACAGCCATGATCATGCCCGTGAGGCCCGCTATGTAAGAGGCTGCCACGCCAAGCACGAAACACCCGGCGATGGCCAAGCCGATCGTGGCGCTTCCATATTGATTCTGATAGAGAAAGTACAAGCCGATGGCCAAGATGACGATAAACACCGACATCGTCTTGATTTGCCGGGCCAGATAGGCCATGGCGCCCTCTTTTATCGCCTGGCTCACGGCTTGCATCTTCTCGGATCCAGGACTGACCGACATCGTCATCTTGATCAGAATGAAGGCAACGGCAATGGCAAGAACGGCAAAGCCCAGCGACACGTAAAGATAGATTTTATCCGTGTCTGTGAATTTGAGCTTAATGTCACCTTCGCCTGCCAATGCGAACGAAGGCAAAAGCATGAAGCCAAGCATTGCCAGCAAACCAACGACGCCCCGCTGGTTTTTCAGGCCGCTTAACTTCAGCCATGCGGACTGCAGTAAATTCATTTTTGGTGTACCCCCTGTTGGTGCGGTGAGAAGTGCATCCAGGCCGTCGCCTTCGACGGCACGGTTGACCGATAGGATACCCTGGTTTGCTTTTTTCTGTTCTTACGGGCGCGGCCGGGCTTCAGCCTTCGCAGGGCTTGGACGAGTGCCAATTCGAGTCGGATTTATCGTCGAGTCCGTCGCTCCTAAACGAAACGAACGGCACTCAGGCCTTGGCGATGCCCGCCCTCGCTACCCAAAAAGGCTTGTTCCAAGCGGTTGTGATAGCTCAATCGCACGGCCTTTCTCATGGAGCCGCATTGGAGGGAGGCCCGGCTCCGGGAGCACCCGGGCTTGTTGGCTGGATGCCGGCGGAGACGCCACCAGGCGCACGTAGGGATCCTTAGCACCTCCGCTCGCCATGCCTCTTCAATCGACCCTTTCCGCCACGTTACCTAGGATCAGGTATTATAGAGTGCCTGCTACGGGGCGTGGCGCAGCTTGGTAGCGCGGCTGGTTTGGGACCAGCAGGCCGCAGGTTCGAATCCTGTCGCCCCGACCAGCAAACTTCGGAGCCCGACCCTTTCACCCCTCTTCTGCTTAAGCCCATCCAAGAGCTGAATCATCAACGGCATCCGGAAAAACCGAGCCCAAGAGCCTTTCGAATCTTCAGTTGCCCTGGAGGTCGTATTCGATAAGTTGGTATTGCTCGAAGCCTTCCTCCTAGGCTGGTGAGCATGAAAACAAAGGACCTTTCCATTGTTTCCGGTCGATTCCGCCGTATCATCCAGGCACATGGCCCGTCATGAACGATATCCGTCGGCGCGTGCTATGATCCCAATATGGTTCAAACCATGGACCTTAAGAAGCACTTTAAGGACCCCAAGGGCAAGACGGTGGAAGCCGTCAACGGCGTCTGCATCAAAGCCGTGCCAGGGCAGGTGTTTGGTCTTCTTGGCATCAACGGCGCGGGCAAGACAACCCTGCTCCGCCTTCTTTCAACCGTCATCAAGCCCACCGGTGGATCGGCCACCGTCGCCGGACACGATATCGCCAATGATCCGGAAAAGGTGCGCCAAAACATCGGATTTCTGTCGACGACAACCGCTCTCTACGGACGATTGACGCCCGTTGAGATGCTGAACTACTACGGGGCGCTTTACGGTATGAGTGAGGCCACCTTGAAAGAAAGGCGGGAATGGGCAATCGACAAGTTCGGCATTCGCGGATTCAAGGATCGCCTTTGCGACAAGCTTTCCACTGGACAGAAGCAACGAGTCTCGATCGCAAGAACCATTCTTCACGATCCCCCTGTGTTATTTCTTGACGAGCCAACCGCAGGACTCGATTTGGTAACCAGCCAAACCGTCATGCAATTCATCGAAGAATGCCGTTCAGTCGGTAAGACGATTCTGTTCAGCACCCACATCATGAGCGAGGCGGAGCGTCTTTGCGACCATATCTACGTCATCCACGCGGGCAGGATCAAAGGCGAGGGAACGGTTCAAGAATTGCTGGCAAAAACCGGACAGCCAAGCCTTGAAAAAGCCTTTTTGCACCTTGTTCAGTCAAGCGATGGAGAAATGCGATGAAGCGTGCTGCACACGTGTTTCGCAAGGAGATCCGAGAGATGATGCGCGACAAGCGCGTTTTCATCTCAGCCATCGTCGGCCCGATCTTTCTCATCGTCCTGATGATTTTTCTTATGGGTTACCTGCAAGACACTCTGACACAGCCGAAGCAGATTGTCTTGCACGTCTTCGAGGGCAAGGGCCAGAACAGCTTTCTCAAGCAACTTCAGAGATCGGAGAAGCTCAAAGTTGTCACCTATGCATCAAGAGAGGACGGGGAAAAGCGTGTACGGGACGGCGACATCAAGCTGCTGCTTGTGTTTCCCAACAACTTCGACCAGACGCTCAAGGAGAACAAGACGGCAGAAATCCAGGCCATCTTTGATCGGGACGAGCCGATGGCCGGCATCCCGCTCAAGGTCGCGCAAGAGGCGATTGGCAAGATCAACAAAGAGACGTTGAAAACCTTGCTGGAACAAAAGGGTTTGCCCGCCGAGCTAAGCGAACCATTGCGGCTGAAAGAGACACCCCTCCCTCGAAAAGAAGGCATGGGCGGCGCCATGATCCTGCAGCTCATTCCCTATTTGGTAGTCATTTGGGCCTTTTACGGCGGATTCAGCACAGTGACCGAAATGGTTACAGGGGAAAAGGAAAAGAGCACCCTCGAGACGTTGCTCATCACTCCGGTCTCGAGCACAGAAATAGCTCTGGGCAAGTTCCTGGCGCTCGGAGTTCAGTGCCTGGTGAGCAGTCTGACGACCCTCGTTTGCGTCGTGGTTCTTGGCGCGCTGAACCTGCCTTCAACCCGTTCCCTGTTTCCAAACGGGGCCACGCCCACGCCGGCGCACATCGTGTCGATCCTCGCCGTGATCGTTCCTCTCACGGCCATGTTTGCGGGCATCCTTTTGAGCGTCTGCGCTTACGCCAGAAACACTAGAGAGGCTCAAACCTATCTGACGCTGATCAGTTTTGTCGTGCTCATGCCGGCTATCTTCAGCCAGTTCATTGGGTACACGGAAATGGCCAAGGCCCATTGGGTTCCCTTCGTGCCGATCCTGAACTCGGCCATGTGCATTCGAGACGCCCTCAGCGACAAACTCGACTTAAGCATGCTGGCGACGACATCGGCGACAAGCATCGGCCTGGCGGCGGCTTGCATCGCGAAAGCCGTTCAAATGTTCAACCGCGAAGAGATTCTAACCCGCGTTTAGCCAGAGGTCTTGTTGGGCGACAGGGACTTCAACATGGCCGTCAGTTGCGCTTGCTGATTCTGCAGCTTGGACAGGGCGGCCTCCATGGCCGAAAACTTGGTCCGCAACTCCGTCTCCTTAACTTTCAGGCGCTCCTGCAAGTCCGTCATGTTCGAGCCGAGAGAGTCGTATTGAGCCTGCAACTCCTTGTCTGTCGTGGCAAATATCCCGCTGACCGAATCAGTCAACCCGTAAAGAAGGTCGTACATCATCGAGGCGACACCCTTGACAAAATTCACGGTGCCGACGACGCCCGTGGCCGAGCCCGAGTATTGGATTTGCAGGCCGCTGGTTGTGGCATTGCCTTCTTTTCCCGTCAGGAACTGGCCCATGCCAACAGCCTCTTCTCCATTGATGGTCCCCGCGACGTCCAGGCCGGAAACCGAAACGCCTGCGCCGCTGGTCCCGATGCCGCTGTTGTTCGACGCGGCCACCTGGTTGCTTTTTACAGTGAAGTTGCCTAGACTTCCGTATTTCTTGGCCACGAGTTTCAGCTTTCCCCCATCGTTGACGGCGGTTACCAGGTCCTTCAGCTTGGCATCGCTGTTGATTTTGTTGATGGTCGCCGTTAAAGTGCTTCCCGTGTCAAGGTATAAGGTGTACTCCGTATTGCCGAAGGCAGCACCGTTGAAGGTGAGGATCTCCGAAAGGATGCTCGGGTCGGTTTGCGCTGTTTCTGCCGTGTAAGAACCCTGAGTGGCTAGCTGGGTGATCTCGACCGTGTAGTTCGCGGTTCCAGAAGCGACTGTTTTTGAGGTGCTCGACACAAAGACGATGGAATCGTTCGACCCCTTCCCGGTGGCCTTGAAAACCGCGGCGACGGCTTCCGGGTCCTCAGCCAATGCCTTTGTCAACATCGACTCGTCCAGTTGCAACTGGCTCTTATTGTCATACGATAAACCTAGGGCGGCCAGGTTGTTGTACTTGGTCGTTAGGCCTTTTACCTGCGCAAACACCGTATTGCCGATTTGAGCTTCGACTTGCTGGACGACTGAATCGCCGAAAAACACTCCGTTCTGGTACGTTTCCGAGTCAAATTTGCTGTTTTCGGCGATCAGGTTCATGATTTCGTTGTACGCCGAGACAAAGCTCTTGACCTTGGACACCGTGGCGTTGCTGTCCCGACTCAGGTTGATCGTGGCTTCCTTTGGCGCCGCTTCGTTGGCACTCTTGAGGGTCAGGGTCACGTTTGGAATCACGCTATTCAACGTGTTTGTCGCAGACGACATGGCTATGCCGTCGAGGATGAAGCTGGCATCTTGGGCTGCTGCGACCTCAGAACTGAAGTTCCGTTGCAAAATGCCGAGGGCCTCAAGCGCACCGTCGGCGTCCGAGTGCGAGGTCACACCGGTCACGTCAAGCTTGTAGACGGTTGTGCCGTTCGTTGTGACGGTTCTGACGGATGCCGTCGCGCCGGAGCCTGAATTGTTGATCGCCGTCGCGACGTCGGCCAGCGTCGCGTTGTCAAAGTCCACGGCAATGTCGGTTCCATTTAGGTTGAAGGTCTTCGACCCAACGCTGGTCGCGCCCAGCAAAGCGCCCAATTTGGTGTTGGCATCGCTAAAACCAATACTTGTGACCCCGCCTGATATCGTTTCCCGAAAAGAGGTCGAACCAGATATCAGCCCCAAGCCAGTTCGAGCTATGGAACCAGTGAAATCCGAAATCTGAATCTTGCCTGCCGCGCCACTGGTGTTGGATGTCAGCGTCAGGTAGGCGCTTCCGGCACCGCCGTCAATAATGCTGGCAGTGACTCCGGCCTTTGCCGAATTGATCTTCGTGGCAATGGTGGTAAGGCTGTCGGTCTCGGTGATCGAAACGCCTTTGCCATTAATGACAAGGGTTCCTGCCGAAAGCCCCAATGCTTGGGTCGCTGAAGCCTTAGCGGCGGACCCGATTTTGTGCGATTGAGCCAACTTGGAGACTTTCAAGCTATAAGTGCCAGACTGAGCCCCCGACGACGCTGTCACCGTGGCAACCGAAGTGTCCGATGAGCTGGCCGCCACCGTCTCAAAAGCCGTCGAGCTGTTCAATGCGGATGCAGCGCTCGATAGGTTCGATAGCCGCGCCTTCAAAGCCGACAAAGCGTTTTGGCGCGTCTGAATCGCCGACTGTTGGTTCTGCAAACGCTTGATAGCAGACTGCTCGATCTGCATCAGTTTGGTGACGATGCTGTCGGTGTCAATGTTGCTCGCCAGACCGGTGAAGTAAATGCCCGAACTGGATGACATGCTGCTCATCTGTAGAGTCTCCAATGGAATGATCGGCCTGTTCGGTTGCCGTCCTTAGTCCAGATTTATACGGGTTTGGTGCCTAAGCGGCGGCAAAGCCGACTAGCTGGTTCATGCTTTGAACCGTGATCTGAACTTCGCGCTTGATCCAGTCCCATTCAGGGGCTGAAAAGCCGGCCCATAAAATCGATGGGTGGCTCGGATCCAATGGCACGAATTCGCCCTGCTTGTCCAACGAAAAGCTTGCAGTTGCCGCATCAATGACCCGGTAGCTGTCGACCTCGCTGCCACCCTCCGGCACCTCGATGAAGGAGAGGTAAGAGCGTAGCTGAGCTGGAAGATTCCAGTTGTCGGCCAGCATGCCGGCTATGTCGTAGTGGTTGAGCCCGAGAATCTGCTTCTGAGCATCGATTTCAGGAAGCCCCCACCTTTCGACAACCTTCTCGCATTCCTCCAGTTTTTCTTCGAAATAGCCGAACAGGAACAGCTTTCCAATTCGACGCAAAAGCCCGCCAACGTAAACGTGCTCAATCTCCACTTCGCCGATTGCCTTGTGTTTGGCGATGATGCGCGAGCCGATCGCTGTGCCCAAACTTTCATTCCAGAGAAGGGTAAGCCTCGGCTGGTTTTTAAGGCCTGCTGGCGCGATGACGTTCAGCGCATGAACCCCAAGCACCAAGTTGCGAACTTGACGAAGGCCCAAGATCACGATCGCTTGGCCGATCGTGCCAACCTGGGCCGGCATGCCGTAATACGATGAGTTGACGATCTTCAGGATCTTGCTGGCAAGCTCTTGGTCTGAGCAAATCAGACGCTCCACTTCGTTCACGGAGACGTCGTCGCGTTCCGTTTCTTGAATTAACTTGGTGATGACCGCCGGAAAGGCGGGCAATCCCCGGATTGCCGCCTCAATGCACTTGGCGTTCATCAGCGCTTTGCCTGTCATTATTCCCCCCTGTTTTCAGGCCGCGTTGCGTTTTTCTTCAATGATTCCGTTAACATCGGCAATTAGCGCCACATTACCGTCCCCGAGAATAGTCGCCCCGCTGACGCCCTGAACGTCCCCGCAGAACCTGCTGAGCGATTTGATGACAACCTCCTGTTCCCCAATGAGATGGTCGACCACCAATCCGATTCGCTTCTCAGCCAGTCCGACGATAACAACGTAAAACTCATCATCGTCATTCTCTGGGGCCGCCTTCACTGTCTGAAATACTTGGTTCATTCGGACCAGCGGCGTGGTGACCCCGCGGATCACGATCACTTCCCTCTTGTGGACCGTCTGAATGGACGACTTCGGGACGAGAAGGGTCTCGATAACGCTTCCCAGCGGGATGACATACACCACTTCTGAGATGCGCACGAGCAAGCCCCGAATGATGGCTAGCGTCAACGGAAGTCTCAGGCTGAACTTCGTGCCTTGCCCAAGCACCGTTTCAACGTCGATCAGCCCGCCAAGCTTCTGGATGTTCGACTTGACGATATCCATCCCGACGCCACGCCCGCTAACTTCGCTGATCTGCTTGGCCGTGCTAAGGCCACTGGCAAAGATGTACTGGATCGCATCCTTGTCGCTGATCCGATCGGCGGCGTCCCTCGCCAGCAAGCCCTTTTCAATGGCTTTTTTCTTGACGCGCTCGAGATCGATGCCGCGGCCATCGTCGGTGATCTCGATGACAATGTGGTTCTCTTGGTGCCGAGCGCTAACGACGATCGTTCCGGTGCTCGGTTTTCCAGCGGCGACCCGTTCCTCCGGCGACTCGATGCCGTGGTCCACCGAGTTGCGCAGAATGTGAAGCAGAGGGTCGCCGATCACTTCGATGACGCTGCGATCGAGTTCCGTGTCCCCGCCGTTCAGCTCAAGTTTGATCTCCTTGTTGACCTTTTGGGCCAAGTCCCTGACCATTCGGGGGAAGCGGTTCAAAACCGTCTCAATCGGCAACATGCGGGCCTTCATGATTTGGTCCTGAAGGTCTCCGGTAATCCGTGCGATGTGGCTTACCGTTTCAGCCAACTCCTCAACATTAGAGTCGAACTCGTATTTGTTGGCCAGCTGAGCGCCGATTTGGGCTACCCGTGTACGGTCGATCACCAGTTCGCCAACCAAATTCATCAGCTCGTCAAGGCGGGCAACGTCCACCCGAACGGTTTGCCCAGAGTCGGCTTTGCGGACCGTGCTCGGTGCAGATGCAGGGCTTGCCGGTTCCTTGCCCTCTTGGACGGCGATCTGCGGCTTGGAAGCGGCTTGGTCAGGTTGCCCGTTGCTTGTTTCCGAAGGCGTTTCTGGAAGGTTCTCATCCGGAGCGTCGGGCCTCCACTCGGTCATCTCGAAAACTTCAACCTCGCCGATAGAAGCCAACTTGGCCCGAATGTCCTTCTCGGCCACAGTCGTCTGGAAGAAAAGCTCGAAGTCCGTGTCGAACGCCTCCTCCTCGAGTTCCTCGCGGTTAGGGATGCACGCCAATAGCTCGCCTCCCTCTTGGATAACACTGATCGCCATGAAGGCTCGAACGAACTTCATGACGCAATCCGAAACGAGACGGTATTTGGCGTGCCAAACCGTTTGGACCCTCGAGGCCTCCTTCAAAGGTTCGATGAGCTCCGGAGGCAACACGCCCCTCCACTCCACCTTAGGCTTTTCCGGTTTCGCCGCCGGCTGCTTCGGAGGCTCTTTGCTTGAGGCTTGCGAGTTGGAAAAGCTGGCAAGCTTGGCAACAATGTCCGAGTAGTCGCCTGTGTCCCCATCTCCCGATGCGATGCTTTCCTTGATCTGTCCCAGAGCGTCAATGCACGCCAAGAGGCCGTCGGCTATCTCCGTGGTCACGGTTAGCTTGTCGCTCCTGAGCAAATCAAGAACGTTCTCCATCTCGTGCGTCAGGTTGGCGAAGCCAGTGAAGCCCATCGCCCGGCTGCTGCCCTTCAGCGTGTGCGCCGCCCGGAAAATAACCTGCAGGCGCTCGTGGCTGGGTTCCTTTTCCAGCTTGAGCGTCTCTTGCTCCAATATCTCGAGCTGCTCGTCCGCCTCCTGCAGGAACAGGTCAAGATACTGGGACATATCCATTTCAGTAGACATCGCCGAACTCCCTTTACGCGACTAGTGCTTTTTCAAGGTTGAGGAGTGTGATAAGGTGGTCGTCCTGCTTGGCAACGCCTCGAACAAAGGCTGCGGTCACTTCGGCAACGAGAGGCGGTGTTTCATCCACCTGCTCTGGCTGAACAGTAATGACCTCGGTCACTTCGTCAACCACGATGCCGACGTTTCCCTGTTCGCTCTCAACAACGATGATGCGCGACGAATCCGTGTCCTCAGCGCAAGGGAGATGGAAGCGGACCCTTAAATCGACAACCGGAATGGTCTTGCCTCGCAGGTTCACAAGGCCCCGGATGTAAGCGTCGGCTTTGGGGATCGGGGTAATCTCTCGGAGCCGAATGATCTCATTGACCAGGAAGATGTTGATCCCGTAGGATTCGTTTCCTAGCCGGAAAACGACGTTCTGCTCTTCTTGAGTTAGCACTGGTGCAGATGACATTGACAACCTCCACGGTTCGTTTGCCCGCTAACTAAATGTTTGGCAGGCCATCCTGGCAACTTTACGGTATTCACCGATTGCCATAACAAAATGTGAGAAAGAGATGATCGAACTTATCGCCATCGACCTGGATGGAACGTTGCTCGATTCCAATCGGACGATCCCCGAAAAAAACGCTCGGGCAATCGCCGAGGCGGTCCGCCAAGGGGTTCGCGTCGTCCCAGCCAGCGGAAGAATTTGCTCGAGTATTCGTCCTTTCTGCGACGAGCTCGGCCTCGACGGGACCATGGTTTGTTGCAACGGGGCACACGTGCTATGCGGCGGGAAAGAGATCGTCCACGTTGGGCTCGGCTCAGAAATCACCCGCGTCATCGTCGAATACGCGTTCGACACCAACGAACACCTGAACCTTTACTGTCGCGACAAGCTCTATTTTGCCAGCGACTCCGTATGGGGCGAAGTTTATCTGTCAAGGGTGCGGACGATCGTGCCTGAAGTCGTTTCTAAAGAGCAAGCGCTGCGGTTGCTGCCCACCAAAACCATCTTGGTAGCCGATCCAGCCCGCATGCAACGGCATTTCGAGCACTTTTCCAAAGTTCTTCCTTCAGACGAGGTCGAGCTCGTTTTCAGCGAGCCGGACTACCTTGAGGTTCTCCCGGCGGGTGTCAGCAAGGCCTCCGGCCTGAAGGCTTTGGCGGAACATTGGGGAATTGCCCGCGAAAAGATAGCGGCTATCGGGGACTTTTACAACGACTTGGAGATGATCGAGTGGGCGGGCATCGGCGTGGCGATGGCCAACGCCCCAGAAGAAATTCGAAACGCCGCCCAAGTCGTCACTCGATCCAACAATGAGTGCGGCGTCGCGGCCTTCATCGAGGACTATGTGCTGTCCGTCCGCCGCTAACCCTTGCGGACATTGAGTATCATCCTGTAGGTCTTATTGTACTCGCCTTAAACAAGGCGGAAACAAATGGATGTGTTTCGTTATAGGATAAAAAAGTGGAACTTAAAGCAAGGGAGACGTTGGAACAATCCGCGCAGTTGATTCGGTTGCTCGCCGGTTCTCGGGCTGACCGGTACGTCAGTGAGTTCCTCTTGCAACCCATCGAGCGCCTCCTCGATGAAAAACAGCTTACGATCCACGACCTTCGCGAGGTCTTCTCCGACGCATACGACTGCCTTCGAACAATTTTCGGCCACTATGCGTTTTCACGAAGAGGCAAGGACCGCCAGGAATTGGCCGAAATTGCTGTGGAGGCACTTGATCGCACCTGCTCTCCAGACGACTTTGAAAAGTATCTCTCCGAGCCGGATGCCAGCGTCCTCTGGGCCCACTTTGAACAGGTCTGCGAAGAGCGCAAAAGGAAGCCAACTCCTCAACTCAACCTCGGGGTCGTCGCCGGGCTATGCGAGCTGGCGCAAGAAATCTTTCGGATCGACAACGTCGGCAGCATAGCCGGCTGGGTCTTGAAGGGCATCCTTCAAACCGATCGAATTGAGCCCCAGTTTCTCAGAATCGTCGACATCCGAGGCGTTGGCCCGAAGATCGCTTCGACGCTCTTACGGGACGTCGTCTATATCCACGGGGTTGAACAACAAATCGACCGCCTCGACCGCATCTACATTCAGCCCATCGACAAGTGGATCCGCGCCCTGGCACAATACACTGTTCCTGAACCAAATTCCGACCAGATGGCCGACTGGATCCTGGCCGGCAAACTGACTAAGTATGCCCGCTTGGCTGGGGTTTCCAGCATCCGCTTCAACTTTGGCGCGACCTATTTCGGGATCAAAGAGATTAGGCTGGCCGAACACCTCGACGAAGGGGTCGCCAGGCTATTGCGCGGCTAGAATTCCGTAGGCAATTCTTAGTCCGTCAAGAGTGAGGTCGGCATCGTACACGTCGATCGAATCGCAAAGGTCCACAAAGAGCCGCCCCAAGCCTCCGGTAGCAACCACCGTCTCGCCGCCGCCCAGCTCGATTCCCATTTTGTGGGCCAAGTGGTCGATCGCGCCGGCGTACCCGTACATGATTCCGGATTGCAGGGACTCGACGGTGCTTGTGCCGATAGCCTTCTCCGGGGCCTTGTAGGCGACCTGAGGCAATTGCGCGGCGCGATGGATGAGCGCTTGGCTTGAAACCGTCACGCCTGGCAAGATCGCTCCCCCCTCATAGGCCCTATCTTGGCTGATGGCGTCAAAGGTCGTGGCCGTGCCAAAGTCGACCACGATGATCGGCGGTTTCCATTTTGCCAAAGCGGCCAAGGCGTTGGCGATGCGGTCGGCGCCAACGGCCGAAGGCGGATTGTACCGCACCTCGATGCCCAGGTTGGACGACCCTGTCACGAAAATAGGTTCGACGCCGAACCAACGGCGGCTCATTCTCTCGATGGCGTCGTTGGCCGGTGGCACCACCGAAGCGCAAACCACGCGTTGAACCGGGTACTCAATCTCTGAAAGGTCGAAGGCTCCTTTCAACCAGACCGCCACTTGGTCCTCGGTGACGGCGGGGTTTGTGCCGCGCCGCCATACGGCCCGCCATTTCTCCCCGTCCCAGACTCCGAAAACCGTGTGGGTGTTGCCGATGTCAATCGCCAAGAGCATGGGTCAGGTCCACCCTCCCGGCCACCCTTCCGCCGGCCTCTTCCTCCATCGCTTCGACGATTCGGGCAGCGACCTTATCCCGCAAGGCTTCGTTTTCCGCTTCGACCATCACACGGACCATCGGTTGGGTGCCGCTGGCTCGCACGACAAGCCGACCCATAGACCCGAGATCGGACTCAGCCTGACTCAAAGCCTGCCGAACCCTTGGCCCTTGGTTCCACGTCGTTTTGTCGTTGACCGTCATGTTGACTAGCAGCTGCGGCCAAGGCTCGTAGGCCTGCACCCATTGCGACGGCCTGACGCCCTCGCGTTTCATGACGCGAAGCACTTCGAGCATGGTGATGAGGCCGTCCCCCGTTGGCCCCAGCTCGCGAAAGATCACGTGCCCGCTCTGCTCGCCTCCAATTTGCGCATTGAGCTCGAACAACCTGTCCGAAACGTACTTGTCGCCCACGGGCGTTCGTTCCAGAGCAACGCCCTGCGCCTTCATGTATTGCTCAAAGCCGCCGTTGGTCATCACAGTGCCGATCACCGTGCATGGGTTGAGCCGTCCTTCTTTGCGCCAATGGGTCGCCCATAGACCGATTACCCGATCGCCGTTGATCAGTCTTCCCTTCTCGTCCGAAAACACGGCCCTGTCGGCATCGCCATCGAAAGCGACGCCGATGTCGCAAGCGTTTTTAACCGTGAACTCCTGAATGAAGCCCGGTTTGGTCGCCCCTCCCTCTTCGTTGATGTTGACTCCGTTCGGGTCGACCCCCGTAGCCACTACTTGTGCCCCGAGAAGTTGCAGGATTCTCGGCCCGATTTCATAGGCTGCTCCGTGTGCCGCGTCGACGGCGACGGTAAGCCCTTCGAGCCTCTCCGGCACGAGCGACTCAAGGTAGGCAAGATACCGATCCAAGCCTTTGGGGCCTGCGGCCAGTTCGCCTATGCCACTTCCAACCGGTCGCCCTTCAACAGGGACATCCATGAGGCCTTCGATGTCCAGCTCCGTTTCGTCAGTCGTCTTCTTGCCGTCGTGCCCCATGAACTTGATGCCGTTGTCGGGGGCCGGGTTGTGGCTTGCGGAGATAACTGCGCCCATCCCGTAGTCGCCTGTCCTGGCAAGGAACGAGACAGTCGGCGTCGGGGCAACCCCGATCGCGTCCACACTGATGCCGACCGAGCAAAAGCCACTAGCGAGGGCGGCGCCGAGCATAGGACCGCTTCGACGCGTGTCCCGGCCAAGAACCACTTTTGGAGCCATGCCTTGCCGAAGCATGACCCGGCCAGCGGCCTGGCCCAGTTTGAAGGCCAGTTCCGGGGTCAGCTCTTGGTTGGCGATCCCGCGGACGCCGTCGGTGCCGAAGTGCTGCTTTTTCAAGGTTTTTTGGCCACTTTCACCTTTGCCGGCCGAATCACCTTTTGAGCAAGCTCATAGCCGGCTTCGATCTCGTGCGTCACGGTGTTTTCCGGTACCTCTTCCGTCTCGTGCGTGGCGAGAGCGAAATGCAGGTCCGGGTCAAACTCTTTGCCGATCGTCTCGATTCGTTTCAGGTTCCTTTTTTCGAGCGTTTCCCGGAACTGCCGTTCGATCGCCTTGACGCCCTCGATGAAGGCCTCTAGGCTTCCCCCGCTCTCCGCGGCGGCAATCGCCCTTTCGAAGTTGTCGAGCACGGGAAGCAGCTCGACGATCAATTCCTCGGTGGCATATTGGGTTAGAGATGCCTTTTCCTGGGCGAAACGCTTGCGCATGTTCTGTATGTCGGCGAAAGACCGCAACATCTGGTCTTTCAGCTGCGTGTTCTCGTCGCTTAACGCCTGGACCTTTTCGCGCAACTGGGCCAGCTCGTCGTTCGGTTCAGCGCTCGGCTCCTGGGTCTCCTCAGGCGTGACGCTAGGCTCGGACGGCATCGGTTCGGTTGTCGGTTCCTGTTCGGGCGTTTTTTGCTTTCGCATGTGCTGTTCCTTAATCCGACTTATTGTACCCTTTGCTTGACTGGGCACAGGCGGCGTCCCTCCTGCTCGGCCCTTGCCAAAAGAACGGATTTAAGGACTAAGGGCGAGCGAATTATCGGCGTACGTCGTCAGGGCAAAGGGCAGTCTAGCGCAGTACCCGGCTTGTCAAACGGTTCAGGAAACAAAACAACAAGGAGTCCATGGCCGAGGATAGGTGGGCTCCATAATGCAATGCGAGAAGGCTATAGGGTAGACCAGAACCGAACCATGAAACAAAAAATTGCCGGCATTCGCGTTTATCCCTTTGATATCAAGATGGCTGAACCTTTTCGCATCGCCACGATGGAGGTCGACGGTTCACCCAACGTGCTTGTCCGCATCGAAACCTCAGAAGGAATTGTCGGTTGGGGCGAGGCCTCGCCCCTGCATTCGATCGTCGGCGAAACCCAGTCAGTAGTCATCGCGGCCGCGCTGGAACTGCGACGACTGATGCTCGGCAAAGACGCTCTGGAAATTGTCGAAAGGGTGGCCGAAATGGACGAATTCCTCCCGCATAATACGACCGCCAAAAGCGCCTTCGACATGGCCCTGCACGATATCGCCGGCAAGGCCGCCGGCATGCCTGTCTACCAGTTGCTAGGAGGCAAACCGCGCCCGATGGAGACCGACCTGACCATCGGCCTCTGCCACCCCAAAGAAGCGGCCAAGAAGGCGCAAGAAGTGCTCGCGAAAGGTTTTCGAATTATCAAGGTCAAGCTGGGTGCTGGCCTGAAAGACGACATCAGGCGGTTGAATGCCGTGCGAGAAGCAGCCCCAAACGCAACGATCCGCATCGATGCCAACCAGGGCTGGGACCGCGTGACTGCAATCAAGGCCCTGTCCGCTTTCGAGGAACTAGACATCGAGTTTTGTGAGCAACCGGTGCGGGCAGAAGACATCAAGGGCCTGCGAGAGGTGGGCGGCAGCACCACCATCCCGATCATGGCTGACGAGTCGCTGTTTTCACCGGCCGACGCAATCCGGCTGATCGACGAGGAGGCCTGCCCCTACTTCAACATCAAGTTGTCCAAGTCAGGCGGCATCTGCAACGCCATGAAAATCGCGGCGATCGCCGAAGCGGCCGGAATCCGGTGCATGGTCGGGTGCATGCTCGAGTCGAGGCTCGGATTGGCTGCGGCCGTTCACTTTGCCCGTGCAACGCGGTGCGTCCAATTCTACGACTTGGACATGTGCGTCGAACACGCAGAGGAGCTGATCGACGGCGGCATGGCTCTGAAAAACGGCGCCATCTCCATCAAAGAGGCCCCGGGGCTGGGCGCCGAACCGCTTCCCGAGGTCGTGGACAAATTGGTGGACGCCGCATGAACCTGGGCCCTAATATCGAGCCGAGGGGCCCAAGGCACGTGCTTTGGGAAGGGACGGAATACCTCTTTTTTGGGGGAAACGACTACCACCGACTCGCCTTTCACCCTGAGGTCGTCGAAGCGGCCTGCGAAGCCGCCGCCAAGTGGGGGCTTAACTTGTCCGGTTCCCGCGTGACGAGCGCCAACCACCCGCTTTACGAGGCCTTGGAAATCGCGCTGGCCCGCTACTTGGATGCTGAGGCGGCGGTCGTTTTCTCGGCCGGCTACATGAGCAATTCCGTCCTTCTTCAAGCGATTGGCGATCGCTACACGCACCTGCTGATCGACGCCAACGCCCACGCGAGCCTCGTCGAGGCGGCCCGAACGGTTTCTTTGCCTGCCATTGCTTATGATCACCTTTCGCCAGAATCGTTTGCCCAGGCGCTTGGCAACCTGCCGGCCGGTGCGGCTCCTCTGGCGATGACGGACGGCGTTTTTGCTTCAACCGGCGAGGTGGCCCCTTTAGGCCAATTTAAGAAGTTTGGCGTCGACATCCTCGTGGATGACGCCCACGCCATGGGCACGTTGGGGGAAAACGGCAAGGGTTCTTGGAGCGAGTGCGGCCTAGGACGTCAGGGGGTGTTTCAAACGGGCACCCTGAGCAAGGGACTCGGCGGCTTTGGAGGCGTCATTGCCGCCGATCAAGACACAATCGAGAGAATCAAAACGCGTTCGAGCGCCTTCATTGGCAGCACACCGATGCCGGTCCCGCTGGCGGCCGCCGCCCTCAAATCGATCGAGATCCTTGAGCGGGAGCCGCATCGCGTACAGCTTCTGAGAAGCCGATCCGTGACGGTAAAACGCGAGCTGGTCTCGATGGGTTTTGCGCTGGCAGAAAGCCCCTCCCCCATTTGCTCGGTGACGTTCCTGGACGGCTCCAAGAATCGACGGCTTTACGAGGACCTCAAGCAGGCTTTGATTTTCCCAAACTTCGTGGACTATCCGGGTGGCCCTCCTGGCGGCCACTTTCGATTCACCCTGTCCAGCGCGCACCTTGACGAGGATATTGAGCGCCTGCTTGCCGTGGTTCGGCAAGTCGCCGAAGAATTTCGCTGACGCCCGTCACAAGCCATCGCCATCCCTGCCTCTGAGAATGCTAAGCCGATGGCAATCGCCACCCAGCAGGCGCGTGCCCGTTTGCCCAGAACGCGCCAATGAACCCTGCCAGAACTAAACCGATTTTACAGCCCGTCCTGTTTCTTGACTTTGGTCACGCCGGCAGTAAACTAGGAGCAACATGTCATTTAGGGACTATTCGCAAACCAACTTCGGAGCCGCCAAACGGTTTCGCCTCATCCTTCGCGAACAGGGCAACATCCGCGAGCTCGGCGGCGAAGACATGTCCATGGCGGTCGGCATTGTCGATAATATTTTCATGAACGCCCTCGACACGGGAACCAGCGACATTCACCTGCAACCCGAACGCGAGCAATTGCGGATTCGCTACCGGCAAGACGGCGTGCTGATGGACGCCGGCCAGTTGCCTCCCGAGCATATCGGCAATGTGATTGCCCGCCTTAAGCTGGCCGCTGGCATGAGGATCGACGAGCAACGAGAGCCTCAAGACGGTCGCATCGATATGGAGTTCATGGGGCGCAAACTTTCCGCCCGCGCGTCGTGCATCCCATGCCTGAACGGCGAGAAGTTCGTCATGCGGCTCTTGGACCCGATGGCCATGAAGGTCGACCTCCCCAAACTTGGGATGAGCGAGGAGGTCCTGCGCAAGTGGGAGCGGGCAATCCAGGTCCCCTACGGCCTGATCTTGGTTACCGGCCCCACCGGCTCCGGGAAATCGTCGACCCTGTACGCCTCGCTCAACCAGCTTGACAGCAAGACCCGCAATATCGTGACGGTCGAGGACCCAATCGAGTACGAGTACGAGCAAAACATCGCCCAAGTGCAAGTCACCGAAAAGATGACCTTCGCCAAGGTCATGCGGACCTTCCTTAGGCAAGACCCGGACGTGATGCTCGTCGGCGAAATGCGCGACCCGGAATCCTTGGCGATCGGCATCCAAGCGGGACTGACCGGCCACTTGGTGCTGACGACCCTTCACACCAACAACGCGATCGAGTCCATTGGCCGAATGGTCGACATGCATGCGGAGCCTTACCTGATCGCGGGAGTCATGGTTGCGATCCTGGCACAAAGGCTTGTCCGGCTGAATTGCCCGAAATGCCGTGCGACCTACACCCCGACTGAAGACGAGATCGACATGTTGAAACTCACTCACGAGGAGATCGCCGGAGCCACATTCGCCAAAGGCCGCGGGTGTCCGGACTGTCGCGGAACCGGTTACAAGGGACGCATCGGCGTGTTCGAACTGATTCTCGGAACGCCGGAGCTCCGCGCCGCCGTCGCCCGCCAAGCAGACTACGCCACGCTGTACGAGATCGCCGAACGGCAAGGCTTCAAGCCGATGCTCGAAGACGGAAAGACCAAAGCCAAAATGGGCTGGACAACGCCCGCTGAGGTCATCAAAGCGGTCTACACTCAAGCGATCGACTAGCGGATCAGCTTAAGAATGCTGGCTGACGGCACGCAATTTCGAATGACCATCTGGAGGTTTTCTTGCTTGCCGTTGTCATCGGTGTAGTAGATCGACTTTGTGTTGGCCACCATGCCCACCACTTGCCCTTTCTCGTTCAAAACAGGTCCTCCGCTCGACCCTTTTGCGTACTCTGCCGTGATGCACATCCAGGTTGTCTGACCCTTTTGAGCATAGCGGGCCACAACTCCCTTGGTCAGCATGTAAAAGTTGGCATCCGGGTGGCTGATCACGTAAACCGTTTCGCCAGGCTCGGCGCGCTGAGCGACAGGCATCGGCGAAAGTCTTTTTCCGGTGGGGAGCTTCAGCTGAATGATGGCCACATCGTTGCTCTTGTCGGCTGCCAGTACCGCCGAAACGTCGTACACTTGGCCTTCGGCGTCGAGCGCAACGAAAGCCTTCATGGCCGCCTGCGCGATCACGTGGTAATTCGTGACCGCTTTGCCGTCAGCGGTCAGAATGAACCCGCCCGCGCAACTGACGTGCCAATCGGAACAGTTGGAACACTTGTAGATGCCGCCAAGCACCAGGACGCCCGATTTTGCCTTAGCGTAGAGGCTTTGCTCGGGGTACTGCAAGGAGCGCGCCTGTGGAAGCATGAATGTCGCGAATTGCCGATGGAGTTGCCCCCGAAGCTTCGGCGCGTCGGTAAGGCTTTTGGATGACAACCTCCGCGGCGCCTCCGTAAGAATCTTTTCAAGAATTGCCCGATCGTCTACCGGTTTGTCGAAAAAGCCCGACACAAAACCGCACAATGAGCCGATCGACGCAACCGTGCCCATCCATCGCATGCTGAATCTTACCCTTCGCCCAGGAACGGCCGCTTTAAATGCCGAGACCGAACGTAAAATAAAATGCGGCACCCTTTCCAGGCTTGCCCGTCGCCCACATCTCTCCCTTGTGCCGCTGGACGATTCTGGTCGCAAGGGCCAAACCAATCCCGACACCTGGAAATTCGTCGAAACTGTGGATTTTCTGAAAAGGCTCGAACAGCTTGTTGGCGTATTGCGTGTCGAACCCAAGCCCGTTGTCTTTGACGCAGAATACCGCTCGGCGCCGTTGCCGGATGCAACTGAAAGTTGTCCGTGCAAGCCGTTGCCTGCTGGTCGCATTCCAAGCGTTTTCGGCCAGGATGTCAATGAGGGTCCGGAGCAGATCTGGGTCGCCCAAGACCGACATGCCTTCGGACACGTGGAGCCGAACTTGCCTCGATGGATCGCTTTCGGCCAGCCGCCGAATGCTGGCCTGGAACAGCGTGGCCAAATCAACCTCTCTTTGAACCATTTCGGCACGGCTGATCCGGGAAAGCTGAAGCATGGCGTCGACAAGCACCGACATTCGATCCGCAGCGAAACAGACCCGGTTCAACAAGTCCTTGGCCTCTTCGTCCATCCCAGCCGCGTGATCGGCCAAGAGGATGCGGGAGAAGCCGTTGATGGCACGAAGAGGCCCCCGCAAGTTGTGAGAAATGGCGTAGTTGACCTCCTCGTGTTCCAGATCGAAGGCCTTGAGAGCCGCGGTACGTTCCGAAACGAGCCGTTCGAGGCGGGCCCTCGAATCGACCAGCATCGCCTCCGCTCTCTTTCGATTAGTAATGTCGAGTCCCATGGCAAGCAGGCAACGATCGCCGTTGACTTCAATCGCTTCGGCAAACAAGGCCACGTCAATCACCTGACCGTTCTTGCGCAGGACTTTGATCTCGAAATCCTTCACGCTTTCCTTGGAGCGCACCTCTCGAACCAGCAAGGTTCGTTTCCTCGGATCAACCCAAAGGCTGAGGTCCAAGGCCGTTCTGCCAATCGCCTCGTGGCGGTCATACCCGGTCAATTGAACCCATGCCTCGTTCACATCGACGATCTCGTGAGTTTTAAGGTTCGACAAAGCGATGGCGACAGGGTTATGGTGGAAAACTGATGAAAAGCGCTTGGCACTCGCGATGAGCTCGGATTCAATCCTTCTTTTGTCAGTGACATCGGTGTAAACAATGGCGACTCCGGACTCCATGCTTGGGAAGGGCGTGGCGCTGACGTTCAGCCACCGGGTGTTCCCGTCGGGGCAGCGCACACCCATCCCCACGTTCGAAACCGGCCACCCCTCTTTCATGGCCCTTACACTGGCAAATTCAACCTTGGGCATCGGCGTGCCGTCCGGCCGGACAACTTCCCATTCCTTTTCGTCGATCCTCCTGCCCAACAGCTGCTCTTCGGTCAAGCCTAGCAGCTGCCTCGCGATCGGGTTCGATTGACGTATTCGCCCCCTCTCGTCGGCAATCACAATCCCAGCCGGAAAGAGCTCAAACAACGATTGATAGCGCTTGAGGGCGTCCCTCGTTTTCGCCTCAGCCTGGTGGCGCGCTGAGACGTCCTCATGAGCCACCACCGCGCCCCCTTCCTCCAGCGCCATCGGGTAGACCGTCATATGGAACCAACGTTCCTCCTCCGGAGAGGAACACGGATATTCGAGTTCAAAAGAAGGGCTCGCACCATTCATGACGGACCGTATGCCATCTAAAGCGCGCGCGGCATACGGGTTGCTTGCTTGAGAGGCCTTCAAGCAAGCCTCAAGGTAATTGCCGACAAGCAACTCCTCCCCATTGTTGGCTTTCGCAAACTCTTTCCAAGCCTTGTTGACGGCTACGATGTTGCCATCGCGATCCAAGACGGCGATGTGGGCCTTCAAGGAATTCAAAACAGCCTGGCTGAAGGCCTCGTCCTTCCTCACTTGCTCCTCGGCCAACTTCCTGCTGGCAATGTCCCAGGTTAGGTCTGCCAGACCGGCCAAAACCTCAGCGTCTTCCTCCGTGTAGTCGCTCTGCTTGTTGCCGACGCCGATGATGGCAACCGCCAGATTTCCTCGGTAAATGGGCACTTGAATGAACCTTTTGACCTCGGCGTGCCCTTCCGGCATGCCCCTCTTATGTTGAAGGACCGCATAGTCGTTGTAAATGACCGGCTTTCTTGCTTTCAGGCAGTCAACCCATACCCCAGCCTCTTGAATGGAATAATGCCTATCCACTCCTGTGGCGTGGCCATGCTCCTTCAACGTTTTTGTGGACCAGGCTTGCAAGCGAATGGACTTTTGGTCAGAATCGATTAAGTGAAAGAAACCGATTTTGCTTCCCGTTAGAGCTTCGGCCTAATCGAGAACACGTTGCAGCACCTCGATTACCGAGTGGCCGAGCGCATATTCAAGCACCCTTAAGCGGGCATTCAAAAGGCGATAGGGGTTGGTCGTTCGTCTAGCTTTGCCGTGAGCAACCTCTTGTATTCTTGTTCGGCTTTTATCCTTGCGCATGGTCCGGGCTCTTAAGAGTCTGCGGACCCTTCCTTAAGTTTCGCGCCATGAGCCCAAGTATGGCTAAGCGGCGACCCATTCGACTTAATTTCCAGTCTCTTAAGAACCCCTTGGCTTCATTAAACATCATCAATCGACTGTTGGAACACGAATGTTTGCTGTTTTTTGCATATTGCATGATGCCAACCGACAGGTCATTTTCGAGATATGACGACCTCTTGCGAATTCGTCGCCACCGCGTAAAGCATCCCGTCACGAACCTGTCGTTGGTTGCTGGTCCACTCAGGGTCCATCTTGACCGAAAAGGCCTTGCGACGTGGAGAGCGGATAACAGCTCGGTTGAGCTTTCCATTCGCCCAAGCCATTTCAAGCGTCATGCCACCGCGCAAGTGCAAGCCCTTTATACTGCCAGTCGGCCACTCGATGGGCATCGCCGGCAATAGCTCGATATGCCCAGCGTGCGACTGCACAAGCATCTCGGCAATGCCTGCCGCGCCGCCAAAGTTGCCGTCAATTTGGAATGGCGGGTGAGCGGCGAATAGGTTTGGGTAAAGCCCTCCGCCGTCCACCATGTTGAATCCGGTCGCTCCAGTTGGCTTGATCAAACTTTTGAGCAGGCGGTAGGCCCTTGGACCGTCCTTCAACCGGGCCCAAAAATCGATCTTCCAAGCCATCGACCAGCCGGTGCTGGCATCGCCTCGCGCGTTAAGAGACTTTTTGGCGGCCTCGAACAGATCCGGTGCCCTTTCCTCTGTGATTTGTCGGCACGGATGCAGTCCAACCAAGTGAGAAACGTGCCGGTGGTGCGGCTCCGTTTCCTCAAACTCCTGGGCCCACTCCATCAACCTGCCATCTCGTCCAACCCCAGGCAACAACAACCGCTCCTTGGCTTGCCGAATCTCCTCAAGCATCGGATCTTTGACTTTTAAGATGGCTGCGGCCTCGAGGGTGTCCTCGAACACCTCGTTGATCAGAAACTGGTCGATGGAAGGCCCCATGCTCATCGAAACGACCGAGCCGTCCGGGGCCCGAAAAGCGTTTTCCGGCGAAGTTGATGGACCGCTGACGAGCTTTTTCGTTTTGGGGTCCTCCACCATCCAATCAAGGCAGAACTCCGCGGAGCCCTTGATAATCGGCCAAATCCGGCCAAGGTAACGCTTGTCTTGCGTGAACAGGTAGTGGTCCCACAAGTTGTTGATCAGCCAAGGCCCGCTTGTTGGCGTCATGCCCCAGCTTGGATGTTCGCCAGGCGAGGTGTAACCCCAGACGTTGGTAACCGAATGCACGGTCCAACCGCGCGCCCCATAGTGCACCCGCGCCGTCTTCGCCCCGTTCTCCAGCAACGACTCGACCAAATCTACAAAGGGCTCGAAACACTCGGGCAGCCCGGCGACGTCCGGCAGCCAATAGTTCATTTGAAGGTTGATGTCGGTATGGTAATCGCCGTTCCAAGGAGTCTGGATTGAATCGGCCCATAGACCCTGCAAGTTCGCTGGCAGGTTTCCGGGGCGGGACGAGCACAGCATCAGATACCGGCCGTATTGAAAGAACAAAGCCGCCAAGGCGGGGTCGGCCTCTCCCATGGCAAAGCGCTCCAGACGCTCGTTGGTTGGCAGTTTGGAGTTCGCGGTCTGCCCCAAATCAACCTTGACCCTATCGAACCAAAGCCTGTGCTGACCCACTCCACTTTGCTTCAATTGTCGGTAGCTCATTTTGGCCGCCGCTCTCACATCCGCATCGATTTGTTCTTTGTATGGATTGCCGAGACGATCGCCCGACCAGGACAGCTTGAATTCCGTTCTCCCGGCAAGCAAGAGAGTGACGGAATTGGCCCTCTCGATCCTCAGAGCTTGGGGTTCGGTGATTAGACGTCCGCCCTCGTGGATCAGCCGGACGACAGCCCGGTATCTCAGACCGTTGCCATCCGTGCCGTTGCTCAGTTGCCCGTCCATGACGATCTCGTTTGCGTTTGCCGCGACCGAATACCGCTCGGGGCGGTCTAGCGAAACCGAAAGGTTCACCGAGCCTGGCTGATTGGCCCAAAACCGAACGACAAGGACCTGGCGCCGCTCCGATGCGAACACTTCTCGACAAAAGGCAACGCCACCCTTTTTATAGCAGACAGAAGCCACCGCACTCCGCAAATCGAGCCACCGGCGATAGTCGCTAACTTCTCCCGGATAGGTCTGCTCGATTCTCAGATCGCCGAGCATTTGGTAGCAACCATATGGGGCATTCGCCGCATTGCCGTAGCTTGTTCCAGGCCCCTTGCAAACCAAGCGCCGGTTGGCCTCCTCTTGAGCCTCCCGATACCGTCCTTTTTCGAGAAGCGATCGTATCTCGGACAAAGCGTCGTAGGCGTCCGGGTTGTCGGCGTCCATCGGCCCGCCCGACCACAGGCTGATTTCATTAAGCTGAATCCTCTCGTTTTCGATTCCGCCAAAGACCATCGCCCCCAAGCGGCCGTTGCCTAACGGCAATGCCTCGATCCATGCCGAGGCTGGGTTCTCATACCAAAGCACCGTCGTCGGGTCCGTTGGAAAGTCCGCGGCCTGAAGACTTGAAGCGAGGACCAGAGCAGAAAGCATGGTTTTAAAAATACCCAAGCAACGTCTTGGGATCTAGATCATTAATGGGGGCAGAGCCCGCCTCAAGCTGATAAAACATCCTTGAGGTGAACATCTTGACCAGCGATGAAGCGATAGTCGGCCT
>Ga0209018_1000345_pt1 | contig 44256 bp, 45 predicted proteins | sample YNPBryBLVA2012_FD_185814 | JGI IMG/M metagenome (GOLD analysis project Ga0209018, IMG submission 185814) | Anoxygenic and chlorotrophic microbial mat microbial communities from Yellowstone National Park, USA - YNP Bryant BLVA 2012 (SPAdes)... ...
GCGGGAAGGGCAGGCGCCATCCGGCTACGGTTACTTTCTTCGTGACCCAACGACCCTCGCTTCGGTGACATTTTAGATGACCCAATTCGGGGGCTTGACAGCCGGGCCCGGAAGGTCCACAATGCCGGGCGGAGGATGCCGCGATGGCGATTCGTGTGCTCGCGGCGGTGATCGGGGCTCTGCTGCTGGCGCTGCTGCTGCCCGTGCCGGTGGCTGGATGACTCATGCGAGGTCGAGTCCTGCCAGCCAGGAACGGAACTCGCGGCCCAGGTCGGGCCGTTTGAGCGCAAACTCCACGGTGGCTTGCAGGAAGCCGAGCTTGTCGCCGGCATCGAACCGCTTGCCGCTGAATTTCACGCCATAGATGGGGCGGTTCTTCAGAAGGTGCTTCAGCGCGTCGGTCAACTGGATCTCGTTGTTGCGCCCCGGCGGGGTGGCTTCGATCGAGGCGAAGATCTCGGGCGTAAGAATGTAGCGTCCGATGATGGCCAGGTTGGAGGGCGCATCGTCCGGGCGCGGCTTCTCGACAAGATCGTGGATGCGGAAGACCTGCCCGTCCATTCCCTCATGCGGGCGCGGCTCGGCGGCGACCACGCCGTAGGCGCTGATCTGCTCGCGGGGAACCTCCATCAGGGCCACCACGGACGTGCCATAAAACTCGTACACGGACAGCAACTGCCGCAGGCAGGGAACAGGGGCGTCGATGACGTCGTCGGAGAGCACGACGGCGAACGGTTCCGGCCCCACCAATTCCTTGGCGCGCAGCACGGCGTGACCCAGCCCGAGGGCCTCCTTCTGCCGCACATAGGCCACGTCGATCATGTCCGAGATGGCGCGCACGGCCTCGAGCGTTTCCGTCTTGCCCCGGGATTCGAGCAGCTGCTCCAGTTCGAAGGAGACGTCGAAGTGATCCTCGATGGCGGTCTTGCCGCGGCCTGTGACGATCACGATGTGCCGCATGCCGCTGGCAATGGCTTCCTCGATGCCGTACTGGATGAGCGGCTTGTCCACCAGCGGAAGCATCTCCTTCGGCATGGCCTTGGTGGCGGGCAGGAAGCGCGTGCCCAGGCCTGCGGCGGGGAAGACGGCTTTGCGTACTGGCGGAATCATCATGCCCATTGTAGAAGACGGCGCCTCGACAGCCCATCACCCGGAGCAGGGACGCGGCCGCAATAAATCCGGTACGGGCAGCGCCGCGCACGGTGCGCCGATACCCGAAAATCAGCCGGAAATGCCTGAAATTGAAAGCCATCGCCGCCCTGTGCTAGTTTCGTGGAGAGAGGTAGCTGGGTTTCACTTCGCACGAGAGGGGATTCCATCATGGCCTATGTGATCGCTGAGCCGTGCATCGGCACCAAGGACACCGCTTGCGTCGACGCTTGCCCGGTGGACTGCATCCACCCGCGCAAGGACGAGCCCGCCTATGAGCAGGCGGAGATGCTCTACATCGACCCGGTGGAATGCATCGACTGCGGCGCCTGCGTGCCGGTGTGCCCGGTGAGCGCCATTTTCGCTCTCGACGACCTTCCGGAGAAGTGGAAGGATTACGCGCAGAAGAACGCCGCCTATTACGGGCGCTGACTCGCGCCGAGCCTACTCCGCCTCCAGGTCCGCGTAACCGGCGAGGCGGATGCCGCACTCTCGGGCGGCGCGCCGCACCTCGGGATCGGTCAGCACACGCAATTCCGCCTCGCGGCTCTCTTTCAGCCGGGTTGGCGCGCTTCTCAGGTCCTCGTCGCAGTATCCGGGGTGAGTCATGAACTCTGTCGTACCCGGCGGCAGTGTGCGCAAGAGCGCGGCGACGTCCCCGGCCGTGAAACGTCCGGTCCACTGGAACCCGGCGAAGTGATCCGTGGCGCACAAGCCTGCGGCGCGGATTCGCCGCTCAAGACCGCCTTGCAAAGGCGTCATGGCGCGCCGCACCAGGCGCACGGCGAAAGGCGCGGGGGCGGGGGAGGCGGGCATGGGCAAGTCAAAGGGACGGCGCACCCAGCGCACGCCGTACTCGCGGCCCAGGCGCAAGACAGCCTCCAGCACGGGCGGCAGCAGGTGGGTGTGCTTGTGCGTGTCCAGGTGTGTGACGCGAACGCCTGAGGCCAGGATCTTCTCCAGCTGCGCCCTCAACTCGTCGTAGGCGTTCAGGCGGCGGAGGGCCAGCGCCCGCACCAGCGCGGCGATGCTCTGCGGCAGCGGCGTCCCGCTCCGGACGGAGAGTCCTTGCACGAGCGTCAGGTGCGCGCCCACGTCGAGCGAAGGATGCGACCGGGCGAGCTCCACGGCGTGCTCGAACGCCGCGCCGTTGGCCATCAGCGTGGCAGAGGTGAGGATGCCGTTCAGGTGGCAGTGGAGGATGCCGAGGTTGACGCCGCGCGTGAATCCGAAGTCGTCGGCATTGACCGTAAGAGTGCGCGCGGCCATCAGAACAGCTTGAGCTGGATGGTGAGGAACTTCTTGGGGTTGGCGCGGAAGTCGCGCATCAGGGAGGTCATCTGGGAGGAGGTGGCCGTGAGGTTTTCATACAACGCCGGGTTCGTCATCAGCTGCCCGAGGGTTCCTTGCCCGGCGTTGAGGCGGTCGATGGTGAGGTTGACCTTGTCGAGTGTGGCCACCAGGCGCTGGTGCAGAGCCTCGTCCCGCAGGAGCTTGCCAGCGGTGCCCTCGCCCTTGTTGAGGTTCTCGACCAGCGTGTGCAGCTCTTTGGAAGTGGCGCGCAGCTCGTCGTAGAGCGCGGGGTCCTTGAGAAGGCGCCCTGCGGTGCCTTCGCCGCGCTCCAGCCCCTCGGCGAGGCGGTCGAAGCGCGCCAGCGTGCGGCGCAGATCCTGGTAGAGGCCCTCGTCGTAGATGAGGTGTCCGACAGTGCCTCTGCCCTCGCGCACGGCGGCGGTGATCTGCTGCACGTCGGCCAGGGTGTTGTTGATGCGGGCGTAGAGCTGCTCGTCCTTGATGAGGCGGCCGAGGTTGCCGCGCCCGGACTCGATGTGTTCGATAAGCCCGTCCACCCGCCTGAGGATCGACTGCATTGAGTCCAGCAGGGGCATGGCGGACTGCACGACCTCGAGGAAATCCTTGTCGTCGCGCGCCCGCAGGGTGCCGCCGTTCTGAATGGTCTTCTGGCTTGTGCCTCGGCGGATGTTGAGGAACTTCGAGCCGAGCACGTTTTCTGCGCTGAAGCCGATGACGGAATCTTCCGGAATGAGCGGCAGCGCGTCAAGGTCGACGGCGAGCGTCATGCGCACGGCGCGGGTGTTGTCCTTCTCGCCGGTGATCTCGATCTTTCTCACCTTGCCGATGAGGATGCCGTTTAGCCGGACGGCGGAACCTTCCGTCATCGCCGCCGAGTCCATCATGTAGGTGTAAAGGGTGGCCTTTTCCTCAAACGGGTTGTCGGCGCCGGTCATGAGGAAAATGAGCAGGGCCAGCAGCGACAGCGCGACGATGGCCATGATTCCTACCCGGAGCTGCGACCAGGCGACCTTCTGTGAAGACGGCATGGCTCTTCTCCCTAGCTTCCCATGATTGTCATGGATTCGTGGCGCGCCCTAGCGGCTGGAGAACTTGGCGACATAGGGATCCTGACAGGCGTCGAATTCGGCGGGCGTGCCCAGAAACACGATTCTTCCCTCGCGCAGCACCATGTAGCGGGTCCGGGTGCTGCCAGGTTCGGCGGGGACGAGGCGTCCGGCGGCGGCGTCCCAGCAGTAGCGGTCCAGCAGCTCGCCGTCCTGGTGGCGGTGCGTCACCATCACCGTGGTGGCGTGGCTGGCGTCGCGACCTTTGACGATCAGCGCCATGATGGTGGTGGCGGTGATGGGGTCCAGCCCGGCGGTCGGCGAATCGTACAGCAGCAGCTCCGGCTGTGTGACGATGGCGCGAGCGATGCCGACGCGCCGCCGCATGCCGCCGCTCAGCTCGCTGGGGAACTTGTCCAGTGTGTGGCCGAGTTCGACGAAGTCGAGCGACTGCTGGACGCGGCGGCGGATCTCGTCCTCCGACAACGGCGTACGCTTCTGGTTGAGCAGAGGGTAGGCGACGTTCTCTTCGACGGTGAGCGAATCAAAGAGCCCGCCTTCCTGGAACAGCATGCCGATCCGCGCCCGGATGTCGTTCCACTGCTGTTCCCCGCAGGCGCTCACATCTTCTCCGAAGAGCCAGATGCGCCCGCGCGTGGGCCGCAGCAGGCCGAGGGCCAGTTTCAGGATCAGCGTCTTGCCGCTGGCGGCGGCGCCCTGGATGACCAGCGTATCGCCGCGCGAAACTTCGAAGGTGATGCCGTCGAGGACGCACTCCTCGCCAAAGGCGAGGCAGACGCCTTCGAACCGCATCACGGATGTGCCGCCCTGCGCGCCCATCTCCGCTCACAACTTCGTGAAGATCCGGCCGATGATGAAGGTGAGCACGACCACCCAGACGCTCGCCACCACCACGGCCTGCGTCGTCGAGCGGCCCACGCCCTGCGTGCCCCCGGTGGTCTGCATGCCGTAATAGCAACCCACCAGCGACAGCACGACGGCAAAGCAGAGAGGTTTCAGCAGCCCCTGCGCGATATCGTTGTACTCGATGGCGCGCCAGGCGGTCTCCCAGTACTGCGTGCCAGGCGTGAGTTGCAGCATCACACAGGCGACCACCCACCCGCCCACGAGCCCGAGGAAATCGGCCAGCACGGTGAGTAGCGGGAGAACGATTGCCGTGGCCAGCAGCCGCGGCTTGACGAGTTTCAGCACCGGATCCGTGCCGAGAGCGCGCATGGCGTCGATCTGCTCGGTCACCTTCATGGAGCCGAGTTCGCTGGCCATGCCCGAGGAGTTTCGCCCCGCCACCATCAGCGCCGTGAGCACCGGGCCCATCTCGCGCACCATTGTGATGGCCACGATCGTGCCCACCTGCGACGTGGCGCCGTAGGTTTGCAGCGCGCGCGCCATTTGCAGGGCCATGACGGCGCCGCTGAAGAAGCCCGTCAGTCCCACCACCGGAAGGCTTCCCACGCCGATCAGGTCCATCTGGATGACGGTGTCGCCCCAGTAGGCGGGCTTGCGGAACAGGCCGCGGAAAGAGCGGATCGCGAGAAGGACGAACTCCTGGAACGTGTAGACGGGCCGTTTGAGGAGATCCAGCAAGGGGCGGTTCCTCTCGCTGACTTGATGCTAGCATAGCGGTTACAAAGGCTCGGGAAAGCCGGGAATTTCACGCTGATGAAGGGACTCACCGACATCGCCGGGCTGAGGGTGGGCCACGCCTCGGACTTTGAGGCGCTCACCGGGTGCACGGTGATTCTGTGCGAGAAGGGCGCCGTCGCCGGCGTCGACATCCGGGGCGGGGCCACCGGCACCGAAGAGATGGACGTGATGAGCCCGTTCCACCTGACGCCGCACGTGCACGCCGTGGTGCTGGCCGGCGGCAGCGCCTTCGGTCTGGAGGCGGCCAGCGGGGTGAGGCGCTATCTCGAACAAAAGGGAGCAGGCTTTCAGACCGGCGCAGCGGTGGTGCCGATCGTGCCCTGCGCGATTCTCTACGATCTCGCCGTAGGAAAGCCGACCGTGCGGCCCACGCGTGAGATGGGCGAGGCTGCCGCCGCGGCGGCGCACGACGGCGCTGTGGGGGAAGGAAGCGTCGGGGCGGGCACGGGCGCCACAGTCGGCAAGGCGCTGGGGCTGGCGCACGCGATGAAGGGCGGCGTGGGGACGTTCACCGTGGATCTGGGCGGCGGTGTGAAGGTCTCCGCGCTGGTAGCCGTGAACGCGTGGGGCGACGTGGTCGATCCGCGCGACGGCCGCATCGTCGCCGGCACGCGCAAGTCGCCCGGATCGCGGGAGTTCGCCAATTCCGCCGCGCTGATGAAGACGCGCGCGGCCCCGTCGATCCCCGGCCGCAACACGACGCTGGCCGTGGTGGCCACCAACGCGCGGCTCAGCAAGGTGCAGGCGGCGCGGCTGGCGCAGATGGGCCAGCAGGGGCTGGTGCGCGCCATTTCGCCCATACACACTTCGGTGGATGGCGATCTGTGCATCGGTTTGTCGGCGGGGGCGCTGGAAGCGCGGCCGGATGCGCTCGGCGTCGCCGCCGCGGAGGCTGTCGCCGAGGCCATCCTGCGCGCCGTGCGCCACGCCAGGACGCTCGGCGGCGTGCCGGGACTTGCGGGGTGAATCATGCGTCTTCTCTGTTCGCTTGTGCTGCTCTGCGCTGCTGCGTTTGCGCAGCCGCCGGTTTACTGGCTGCTGTGGTTCGATACCGAGGATTACATCGAGCCAGGCTCAGACGACGCGGCGCTGCGGCTGGCGGAAGGGCTTCGCGAGCGAGGCGTGCGCGCGACGTTCAAGATCGTCGGCGAGAAGGCGCGTGTGTGGGTTCAGCGCGGGCGCCAGGACGTGGTCCGCGCGCTCGCCGCCCATGACATCGGATACCACACCGAGTTCCACAGCATCCATCCCGCGCCCGCCGAGTATCTGGAACTGATGGGACTGCTCGACGGCGCCGCCGAATTCACGCGGCGCGAGAAGGGCGGCTTTCTGCTTCTGGAAAAGCTGTTCGGACAGCCCCCGGGTTGCTACGGACAGCCCGGCAACTCCTGGGCGCCGCAGGTCAACCTCGCCCTGCGCTCGTGGGGCGTGAAAGTTTACATGGATGACGCCGGGCAGGTGGGCTTCGACGGCCAGCCCTTCTGGTACGGCGGCCTGCTTTACATCTTCAATTTGGGCCGGCACACTGTGCGGGCGGAGCTGAACGACCCTGCGTCGCTCGACGCGGCGAAGAGGCGTTTCGACGAGGCGGTGGAATCCGCGCGGCGGCTTGGCGGAGGCGTGGTGCAAACCTACTATCACCCCACTGAGTGGGTCACCACGCAGTTCTGGGACGGGGTGAACTTCTCCCACGGCGCGAACCCGGAGCGAAATGAGTGGAAGAAACCGCCGTTGCGGAGCCCCGAGTCGCGCGAGCAGGCCTTCCGCATTTTCTTCGACTGGGTGGATCAGGTGCGGCGCACGCCGAACCTGCGGATCGTCACCGCGCGCGAGGCCATTGCGCTGTTCGAGCCGCGCGACGCGGCGCCGCCGTCAGGGCTGGCGCGCAGGCTCGCCGAAAGTCTGGATGCGCACGAAGGCTTCTCCGCCGCCGATCTGCTGTTGAGCCTGCTGGGACTTGAGCCGCAGCATGTGGACGGACCGCTGCGCCGCGTGTCCACCACCTGGCAGGAGCCGCAGATCCCGCGTGCCGTTTTCGGCCGCGCCCGGCAGGAGGCGGCGGAGTTCATCCGGGTCCACGGGCGCCTTCCGGACGCGGTGTGGCTCGGCAGCCGGCGCCTGTCGATCGAGGACTTCGCCGCCACGCTGGCTGCCGATGGCGGACAGGGCCCGGTGGAATTGCGGAAAGGGCGGCCGGATTTCGAGCGGCGCATCGGGCGGGACGCGGCGCGGCTCTACAACTGGGTGATCCACCCGAAAGGCTTCGCTCCGGAGCCGCTGCTCGAGATGGCGCGGCTGCAAGCGTGGACGCTGAAACCGGCGCGGCTGCGGCGCTGATCATTCGTAAGGCCAGACGGGGCGGGTGAACAACCCGCCGTCCACCCAGACGGTCTGGCCGGTGATGAATTCGGCGCGGTCTTCGCAGAGAAAGGCCACGGCGGCGCCCACGTCCGACGGCAGCCCGATGCGGCGCAGGGGAGTGAGGCGCGACCACGTGCCGGCGTAGTCGCCCGCTTCCTGCTTTGTGCGCTCGATCTCGATGGCGCCTGGAGCGACGCAGTTGACGCGGATCCGGCAGGGGCCCAGCTCCACCGCCGCCACTTTGGTGAACTGCTCGATGCCGCCCTTCGAGGCCGTGTAGTTCACCAGGTTCGGGAAGGGCCACTTGTTGCAGCCGGAGCCGATGTTGACGATCACGCCGCCGCCGGAGTCTTTCATCGCCCGCGCCGCGCGTTGTGTGCACAGGAAGCAGCCCTTCAGGTTCACGTCGAGCACGCGGTCCCACTCTTCTTCGGTGAGCTCGAGCAGCGGCTTCCAGGTCTGGATGCCGGCGTTGTTGACGAGGATGTCGAGCCGGCCCCGGTCAGCGAGCACTCGTTCGAACATGGCGTCCACCTGCTCGCGGGAGGAAACGTCTGCGCGGACGGCGAAGGCGCGGCGCCCAAGGGCGCGGATCTCTTCGGTGGCCGCCTCCGCGCCTGCGGAATCGGAGTAGTAATTCACGGCGACGTCAGCGCCACGGCGGGCCAGCTCGAGCGCAATGCCCTTGCCCACGCCCTTGCTGGCGCCTGTCACGAGGGCGAGCCTGTCGGCCAGCGGCAGTTCCGGCATGCAGAAGATTTTACTTGGCCCGCGGGCCGGGCTCAAATATGAGGTAGGGCGCGCCGGCCGGATCCGAGCAGCCGTCGAACGGCGCGCCCGGCGCCACCGTGATCCGCTCCCAGCGAACGCCGGGCGGCAGCGGCACCGTGGCCCACCCGCGAGCGCGGGACGCCACAGGCGCCGTCTTGCCATTGAGCAGCACTCGCTCCGGCGGCTCTCTGCGCAGGTGCAGAAGGAGAACGACGCGCGCCCGCTTCGGCGGCGGCGGCGCCGGCGCGCGAAACACCAGGCGCAGCGCGCCGTCCGCCGCTGTGGACGCAATGCACGGCGCCAGCAAGGGCTGCTCCGCTCCCGCCACGCCGCCCAGTCCGCCCAGAAGCAAAATTCTGCGGGTCGGATGCAAAAAAAAGTTGCTCCCTCCTCCCGATCTTATTCACACTTGGTAGACGGAGGCACTCGAACCCGAATTGAACCTCAAGCTGCCTGAAGCCGCACCCGTGCGGGAGCCGTCCGACCGGTGGACGGTGGCGGATGCACGGGAGCTCTACGATATCGACCGGTGGGGCAAGGGCTACTTCTCGATCAGCGAGGAGGGGCACGTCCTCGTCCATCCAACCAAGGACCCGCAGCGCTTCGTCGACCTGAAGGAACTGGTGGACACCTTGGTGCTGCGCGGCATCGACCCGCCCCTGTTGCTGCGCTTCCCGCAGATCCTCGGGCGCCAGCTCGAGGAGATGTGGCAGGTGTTCGACGCCGCCATCCGGGACCACAACTACCAGGGCAGCTACCGCTGCGTATATCCGATCAAGGTGAACCAGCAGCGGCAGGTCGTGGAGGAGATCTACGCCCTGGGGCGGCAGTACGGATTCGGCCTCGAGGCGGGCTCGAAACCGGAACTGCTGGCGGTGATGGCCATCGCCGACAACGGGACGCCGATCATCTGCAACGGCTTCAAGGATGACGAGTACATCGAGCTGTGCATGCTGGCACGGAAGGTCGGCCGTGACATCACGCCCGTGGTGGAGAAGTACACCGAGCTCGATCTGATCCTTCAGAAAGCGGAGAAGCTCGGCGTGCGGCCCTCCATCGGGATCCGCATCAAGCTGGCCAGCCGCGGCGCGGGGCGGTGGAAGTCCTCCGGCGGCTACCGCTCCAAGTTCGGGCTCACCGTCTCGGAAGCCATGCGGGCGCTGGAGACGCTGAAGCTGCTCGGCATGGAAGATTGCCTGAAGCTGCTGCACTTCCACCTGGGAAGCCAGATCACCAACATCCGCCACATCAAGGGCGCCGTCATCGAGGCGGCGCGCGTGTACGTGGACCTGAAGAAGCAGGGCGCAGGGCTGGAGATCCTCGACGTCGGCGGCGGGCTCGGGATCGACTACGACGGTTCGCAAACCGACTTCGAGTCGAGCGTCAACTACACGCTGCAGGAATACGCCAACGACATCATCTACCACGTCCAGAACGTCTGCGACGAAGCGGAAGTGCCGCACCCGGTGATCATGAGCGAAAGCGGGCGCGCCGTCGCCGCCTACCACAGCGTGCTGGTGTTCAACGTCCTGGGTGTGAGCGGCTTCGGCGAGGAGCAGGTGCCCGAGGAGCTGCCGGAAAATGCCGAGCAGCCCCTGGTGGACCTGCTGGAGACATACCGCAACCTCAGCCTCAAGAATCTGCTCGAGACTTTCCATGACGCCCAGCAGGCGCTGGATTCGGCGCTGAACCTGTTCAGCCTCGGCTACCTGCCGTTGCGGCAGCGGTGCCTGGCGGAGAACCTCTACTGGCTGATCTGCCGGCGCGTGTTGTCCCTGGCCAAACAGCTGGATGTCTTCCCGGAGGAACTGGAGGGGCTGGAGAGCATGCTCTCCGACACCTATTTCTGCAACTTCTCGCTCTTCCAGAGCATGCCGGACAGCTGGGCGGTGAAGCAGTTGTTTCCGATCATGCCCATCCACCGCCTGCGGCAGCGCCCCACGCGGCACGCCGTGCTCGGCGACATCAGCTGCGACAGCGACGGCAAGGTGGATCAGTTCATCGACCGCCGCGACGTGAAAAAGACACTTCCGCTGCACGGGTTCAACGGCGAGCCCTACTACCTGGGCGCTTTTCTGGTAGGCGCCTACCAGGAGATCCTGGGCGACTTGCACAATCTCTTCGGGGACACGCACGCCGTGCACGTGCGCGTGAACGACCAGAACAAGCCCGTGCTGGAAGCGGTGATCCGCGGCGACAGCGTGAAAGAGGTGCTCGCCTACGTCCAGTTCAGCTCCTCGCAGCTGCTGGAACAGTTCCGCCGCGACGTGGAAGAAGCCGTGATGGCGGGCAAGATCGGCTATGAAGAAAGCGGGCGGCTGCTGAAGTTTTACGAAGAAGGGCTGTACGGCTACACGTATCTCGAAGACGCGCACCGCACCTGATGCGCGCCGCAAGGCTCACTTGACGGTGTGATCCAGCGGGCGCCCGGTCTTTTCGTAGAGGCTGCGCCGCGCCTTCTTGTCGCCTTCCAGGATCTTCCGCGCCGCCTCTGCCACCTTCTCCGCCTGCGCGCGGGGAACCACCACGACGCCGTCGCTGTCGGCGACAACGACGTCGCCGGGGAACACCAGCACCCCGCCGACCGACACGGGCTGATTGTAGCTCTCCACGATCACGCGGCCGGGATTGATGCCGCGCGTGTATTGCCGCTGGTAAATGGGGATGCGCTGGAGGATGTTCTCGTCCGAGTCCCGGCAGCCGCCGCTGGTGACGATGCCGCGCATGCCCCGCGAGGTCCAGTTCAACGCGTTGTTGGATCCGCAAAAGCCCGAGTCGTGCGTCCCGTGCGCGTCGATCACCAGCACCGTGCCGGGGCTCAGCCAGCGGGCGAACTCTTCCGGCGTCTTCTGGCTGTACCACTGCCCTTCCCATTTCGCGAACGCCTCGTGGCTCGGAAAGTCAGGCGTGCGGCCTTGCGCCGGCACGATCCGCAGTGTCACCGCAATGCCCGTGATGCGGTGCCGGAAGCCTTTCTCGTCCCGCCACATGGGCAGGATGCCGGCGTCCATCATCATCACGTTGGCCAGTCCGGCGATGTCCAGTCCGTCGTTGACGTCAGCCACGCGCAGCCCTTCGTACAGCTTCAGGAGCCGTTCATTCTCCGCCTGCTCGAAGGGCTTCACCGGGAGGTACTGCTTCGTGAACGGCGGCTGCGGCTGCGCCGCCAGAATCAGCGGCAGGACAAGAAGGTACAGTTTGCGGGTCATGGCCGTCCTCTCCTTTGATATCCTGAAAAGGAGCACTTCATTCTACTTCCAGAGAGGATACTCCTGAATGGCACTCAAAGTCGCGATCAACGGGTTTGGCCGCATCGGGCGCAATGTCCTGCGGGCCGGTTACAAGAATCCTGACATCGAGTTCGTCGCCACCAACGATCTCACTGACACCAAGACCCTGGCGCACCTGCTGAAGTACGACTCGGTTCTCGGCCCGCTCGACGCCGAGGTCAGCGCCGGCCCGGATTCGATCACGGTGAACGGCAAGACGATCAAGGTCTTCCAGCAGAAGGACCCCGCCGCCATTGACTGGTCCAGCCTCGGCGCTCAGATCGTCATCGAGAGCACCGGCAAGTTCACCGACGCCGAAGCCGCCAAAGCGCATCTGAAGGGCACGGTCAAGAAGGTGATCATCTCCGCTCCGGCCAAGAACGAGGACATCACTGTGGTGATGGGCGTCAACCACACGGCCTATGATCCGGCGAAGCACCATATCGTCAGCAACGCCAGCTGCACGACGAACTGCCTGGCGCCGGTGGTGAAGGTGCTGCACGAGCAGTTCGGCATCGAGAAGGGCTCGATGACGACCATTCACAGCTACACCAACGACCAGAACGTGCTCGACTTTCCCCACAAGGATCTGCGCCGCGCCCGCGCCGCCGCCATCAACATGATCCCGACCACCACTGGCGCCGCCAAGGCAATCGGCCTGGTGATGCCCGAACTGAAGGGCAAGCTCGACGGTTACGCGATGCGCGTGCCGACGCCCAATGTGAGCGTCGTCGATCTGGTGGCGGTTCTGAAGAAGAGCGCGACGGCGGAGGAGACCAATGCCGCGCTGAAGGCTGCCGCCGAAGGACCGATGAAGGGCATCCTCGCCTTCACCATGGATCCGGTGGTGTCCACCGACATGATGCGCAACCCGAACTCCTCGATCGTGGACGGCCAGATGACCAAGGTGCTGGACGGCAATCTCGCCAAGGTGGTCTCCTGGTACGACAACGAGTGGGGTTACTCCTGCCGCGTCGTCGATCTCTGCCTGTACATGGCGTCGAAGGGTCTGTAATCCGCCCTTCTCCTTTGTGTTGATGCCTGGGGGCCCCGCCGGCGCAGGCCGCGCGGGGCTCCGGCGTTTCCGGGGCAATCCGGCATGGTACACTCGCGGCGATGATGGCGGAAGCGGCCGGCCTGCTGCTTGCCACCGGGGGCGTGCTCGCCTGGGGCGCGCGGGCGCGCTCGGCGCAGCTTTTCTGTTCATCGCTGTGGCGGGGGCCGAAGTCCCGCCGCGCGCTGGCTCTGACCTTTGACGACGGTCCCAGCGAATCGACGCTTGACCTGCTGAGCCTTCTGCATACTTACGGCGTGCGCGCCACGTTCTTTCAGCTCGGCCACCACGCCCGGCGGCTGCCTCGCACGGTGTGGCGCTGCGTGGAGGAGGGCCACGAGATCGGCAACCACACCGACCGCCACCACGGGCTCTGGCTGCGGAGCCCGCAGTTCATCCGCGAAGAGATCGGGCGCGCGCAGGAATCGCTGGCGCGCCTCGCGGGGGCGCCGCCCCGGCTGTTCCGCTCGCCGTATGGCGTGCGCTGGTTCGGCCTGCGCGGCGCGCTGCGCGAGTTCGGGCTGAAGCACGTCGCCTGGTCGGTGCTCGCGCGCGATTATATGCTCGACGCCGAGGGCGTCGTGGCGCACGTGGCGCCGCGCGTGTCGCCGGGCGCGATCCTGTGTTTTCATGACGGGCGCGAGATGCACCACTCGCCCGATATCTCCTCCACGCTGGGCGCGCTCGAGCGGCTCCTGCCCCGCTGGCTGGAGGATGGCTACGAGTTCCTGACTGTAAGCGAGATGTTTGCCCCGCAAGGAGGCTCCACGGGGCCGTGAGCACGCCTCCATCGCGCAAGCTGCGCAATGCCGCCGCCGTGTGGACGCCCGCGGCGACGATGCTGCTTGCGTCGCTGATCAGCTACATCGACCGCAACACACTGGCTCTGCTGGCGCCGACGATCCTCGCCGAATGCCGCTTGAGCGCGGAACAGTACGGCTGGATCCTCTCCGCCTTCTCGGTGGCCTACATGGCCGGCAATCCGCTGTGGGGCCGGTGGCTGGACCGTGCCGGCGTTCGCCGGGGCATGGGGGTGGCGGTGGCGCTGTGGACTGCGGCCAGCGCCGCCCATGCGCTTCTGTCCAGCTTCTGGAGCTTCGCCGCCGCCCGCGCGCTGCTGGGCTTCGGCGAAGGGGCCACGTTCCCGGGCGGGCTCCGCACAGTGGTGCAGACGTTGCCGGAAGGGCTGCGCAGCCGCGGCGCGGCGCTCGCCTACAGCGGCGGCTCGCTGGGCGCGGTGCTCACGCCGCTGATCGTGACACCCATTTACGCCGCTTTCGGATGGCGCGCCGCGTTTCTGTTCACCGGACTGATCGGCGGCGCGTGGCTCCTGCTCTGGCGCCGCGTGAGCCGGAGGGCGGAGTTGCGCGCGCCGCACGCGGCCGGAGCGCGGCGGGCGGAACGGCTCGAATGGCGCGACCGCCGCCTGTGGGCTTTCATCGCCTCGTACGCGTTGGGCTGCCTGCCGCTGGCCTTCGTCCTCTACCAGGCGCCGCTGTACTTCGGGCGCGCGTGGGGCAAGTCGCAGACCGAGATCGGCGCCGTGCTGTGGATTCCCCCGCTCGGTTGGGAGTGTGGCTACTTTTTCTGGGGCTGGATGGCGGACCGTTTGGCACGCGGGCGTGCCGATGTGATACCCGTATTTCGCTGGCTGACGCTGGCAGCGCTGGCGGGAACGGTTCCGCTGGCTCTCGGCGCGCGAGCGGAGTCGTTCGGAGGGCTCCTCGTGTTGCTGTTCTGGGCGATGTTCATTGCCGGCGGCAACGTCATTGTGAGTCTGGCTTACGCCACACGCGTGGTGGCGCCGGCTCACGCCGGGCTGATGGCGGGGCTGGGCGCGGGGTCGTGGTCGGCGGTAGTGGCTTTGACGATGCCCGTGTTCGGACGGCTGATGGATCTGCGCGCGTGGGATGCGGCGTTCGGCGCGGCAGCCGGCGTGCCGGTGGCCGGCTTCTGCCTCTGGCTGCTGCTGAACCGCCGGGCGGCTCAGCCCAAAGGCGGGCGAACCAAGGATTCGAGCAGCTCCTGAAGCAGCGGCGTGCGCGGATAAGCGTGGCCCTTGTACTGGCGGAAGCCTTCGGCCCATTCGACGCCGCACAGCCTGCCCCGGCTGCGCGTCCACTCTTCCATCGTCTCCAGATAGTCGTCCATGCCGTGCTGGCGCTTCAACCACTCGCGCTGGCTTGCGTGCGCCGCCAGCATCTTGCGCTTCTGCTCCATCACTCCACCGACGTCGATAAAGAAGTCTGCCGGAACAGTGTTGCCTTCCCGGTCAATACCCTCCGCCGGGTCCATGTAATACAAGTGCGGGATGGCGGGCAGCGCCGGCGCCTGATCGAACGCCTGTGTGTGATAGTTGGGCGCGGAGGCGCCGAAGCAGGCATCCGTCACCAGGCGGCTGGTGGCTTCGTGGTCGCAATGGTAATCGCGCGGGGAAGCCGTCAGCACAAGATCCGGGCGGTGTTTGCGCAGCGCCGCAGTGACCCTGCGGCGGGAGGAGTCGTCCTCGAAGATCGACAGGTCCTTGAAGCCCAGCGTGTGATGCTCTGCCCCGATCACGGCGGCGGCGCGTTGCGCCTCCAGGCGGCGGAGGTCGGCGATCTCCTCCGGCGGAAGCACCGTGCTGCCGCAGTCGCCCGAGGTCATGGTGAGGATCACCACCTTGTGCCCTGCCTTCGCGAGCAGCGCCAGCGTGCCGCCGGCGAGGAACTCGGCATCGTCGGGGTGGGCGTGAATGCAGACGATTCTCATGAGCTTTCCTCCGCGCCCACGCGGACCAGCTCGCACTCGCAGCAATCGCTGCACCGCTGGCATTTCGTGCAGAGGTGGTTATCGCAGGCGTCCTTTGTACACCAGACGCAGATGCGGATGGCCGGCTCGCCGCAGATGCTGCACGGGAAAGTCGGCGTGGCGCCAGGATTCACTTGCGCGGGGCTTGCTTCAGCGTCCGTTCTCTGCACCGCTGCGCCTCCTGTTCGGCAGTTTCCCATTCCCGTTCGCGCACTGCGGAGAGCTCCAGTACATGGGTCCGCAGCCATTCGCGGTCGCTGGCGGCCGCCAGTTCGCTCTCGAGAAGATCGGCCACGGCCGGGTTCTGATAGCGCCGCACGGCTTCGCTCAACGACCGGGCCAGGTTCACGAAGTTCTCCAGCCGCACCAGCGTCTCCACTGCCACAGCCAGGCCGTTAGGCCGTTCCATGAGACGTGCCGCCGCAATTTCCACGGAGCCCAGAGCCGCCAGACAATCCCGGTGTTGCTGCTCGTACTGTTTGGGCGCGCCGGCGGCAGTCCACCGCTCCGGCTGGAGCCGCTCAAGCAGAGGCTTTACGCCCCCCAGCCCGCGCACGAGCTTCGCCACGCGGGGCCTCAGTTCCCAATCGGGCAGCAGCCCCGCCTCCGGCGCGGAAGCAGGATGCTGGCTTGCCAGCAACAGAACAGCGATATGCGCGAACACTCTGTAGCCAGTGTACCTGCAAGGCTCGCGTCGCGTTTGGGTGGCGGCCGCACGGATGGCAACCGGCGCCGGGGCTCAGTTGCCCGGCGGGGGAGGTGGAGGGGGCGGTGGAGGCGGAGGCGTCGCGCCGGTGTCGCCCGGCAATCCGCCGCCGGCCGGAGGCGGAGGCACTGGCACGTTGGTCGGCGCGCCACCCCCGCCTCCCGGGAGCCGGGGGGTTCGAACGAGAATCTGCCACACCACATCCGCCATGAACTGCATCACGCGTCCGCGATCCAGCCGCCGCATCGCCGAGAGCGGGCTGTTTCGATACACGACCAGCTCTTCACCCGCGTTCAGGATTTTCGGATCGCCGTCACGCGGCATGAGGCGGTGCTCCACCGCCACCTGCCCCTCCTCGACGACGATGTGCGTGGTTTCGTCGCTGGGATCGACGCTGACGTCGAACACCGTTCCGCGCACGGAGATCACCGCCGTCGGCGTATGTACGCGGTTGAAGTTCGGCGCCCCGCCGAGCTTCTGGATCTGCACGCGGATGCGCCCCAGCCAGACGTCCACCAGGTCGCGCCAGTTGCCGCTGTTGGCCCGGAAGGTGACTCGCGAGTTCGGGAAGACCTCAAACGTGCTGCCGTCGGCCACACGGAAGACGGCGTAGCCGTCGGGGCCGGTGACAATGATCTGCTGCGGCTGGACGCGGTCCCCTGCGTTCACGGCCCAAAGATAGGAGTCGCGCAGCAGCGAGACGTTGCCTTCCACGGTCACCGCCGTGGCCGCCGCCGCGCCCGCCGAACTGTTCCAGAACTGGGCCGACACGGGCAGCGACAGCGCCACCGCTGCCAGCAGCGTCGCCAGTCTCCGGACGGACTGCTCGCGCACGGTCCTCCTCATCTGGACCTCGAACTCTCTAATCTACCACCAAACTTGCTCTGCAAGAATAGGTCCCGTGCCTGATTTTGATGAATAGTCAACAGGATGCCTCCAGCAAAGGGGGCGGGCGGCCGATTCTGTCAGGGTAGAATGGACGCAGGCGTGAGTCAGAAGTCCACAATCTGGATGGCGGCCCTGCTGGCGCTGGCGGCACCGGCCGTATCTGGCCAGGCGTGGCCGTGGCGTCAGATCGGCAACACGTCGGTGGCTTCCGGCCAGGCTTCGGTGGCGGGAGGCCCGGTCGAGCGGGTGTGGTTTGGCCCCGCCGGGCGGCTGTTCGTTCAACTGCCCGGCGGCGCGGTTTTCGTCTATGGCGAGGAAGATTCCTGGACGCCCGCCGCCGGCGCGCCGCCCCCTGCGCTTCCCGCCGCGGCGCAGGCGCCAGAAGCCGGCGCGCGGTTGTTGGCTGCCGGGGCGATTCTGTACGCGGGCGGCAGCCAGGTTTGGCGCTCCGACGATGGGGGCGCGTCGTGGCGCAGCCTGACGTCGTGGCGGGGAGGATCGCTGCTCGGCGCGCGCGTCAGTGACCTGGCGGCCGATCCTGCCGATTCGGAGCGCGTGGCCGTGGCCACCGGCTCCGGCGTCTGGATCTCCGCCGACGGCGGCCGCTCCTGGACCGGGCTGAACGAGGGGCTGCCTGCGCTGCGCATCCGCAGGATCCTGGCCGCCCCCGCCGGCAGCCGCGGCGTCCGGGTGGCCGTGGAGCGGGATGGAACTCTGGAGGAGCTGGAGTGGTATCCGGCGCAGCGCCTGGGCTGGTTTCCGGGCACGGGCGAACTGCTGGCCCTCGAGGAGGCGCAGCGGCAGAGGTGGAGCCGCGAGCTCGGGGCGGAGATCACGGCTGTGGGAGAAGCGGGCGGCACGTTGTTCGTGGGCGATGCTGCCGGACGCCTTCGGTCCACCCCGGACGGTGGCAACACCTGGCGCGAGTTTTCTCCGCCTGGCGCGGGCGCGGTTCAGCGGATCTGGACCGACGGGCAGGACCGCGGCTTCGCCCTGGCTGCGCTCGCCGCCGGGGACGAAGGCGCACCGCGCCTGCTGCGCACGCTGAACGGAGGTGTCTGGTGGGACGATCTTTCCTCCGGACTGCCTGCCGGAGATCTCTATTCCGTGACTGCCGACCGGGACACCGGCGCGCTGTATGCGGCTACTGCCGCCGGGCTGTTCCTGACATACGCCGATTTGCGCAATCCCGCGCCTCCGACTCCCTGGCAGGCGATCGGCACAGGACTGCCCCGCGGCGCCGTGCGCGATGTGCGGCTGGACGACACGGGCGTCACCCTGCTGGCGGCAGTGGACGGCTACGGGATATTCGCCGCCCCGGCGCCGCACAGGCGGCGCGCACCGAGGTTGGTGCACGCCGCGGATCTTTCCGCCCGCCCCGCCGCTCCCGGCGCGTTGATGACGCTGGTGGGCGGCAGAGTCTCGCAAGCCGCGGCGGGCCGCGCCCCGGCTGCGGTGCTGGCCGCTTCCGAGCAGGAGTCGCAGATCCAGCTGCCCTTCGAACTCGCCGGCTCGAGCGTGGCGGTCACTGTGGAGGTCGGCAGGCAAAGGCTGGCCTTCGGGTTTGCACTGGCGCCGGCCTCGCCGGCCATTCTGGTGGATCGCGACGGTTCGCCCATGGTGCTGGATGCCGACTCGGGCGCGCCCGTGGAACTGATGAACCCCGCACGTCCCGGCATGACGCTTCAGGTGCTGATGAGCGGCCTTGGCCGCGTGCGGCCGGCCTGGCCGGCGGGGTTGCCCGCGCCGGTGGAGAACCCGCCGGCGGTGGTGGCGCCGGTGCGGGCCTGGATCGACGACATCCCGCTGGAGGTCCGCCGCGCCACCCTGGCGCCCGGTTACACCGGGTTTTACCTGGTGGAGGTGGAGTTGCCCGCCCTTCTCGACGAGGGCGTTTACCAGTTCGTCGTCGAGGCGGGCGGCGTCCGCAGCAACCCGGTCCGGATCTACGCCGTTCCATAAGTGGAAGGAGTCGGGATGAACGTTCTGCACATCCTCTTGCCCGCCGCGCTGGCGGCGTCTTTTGTCATGGCGCAGGAGAAAGGCGAAAAACTGGCGCCCTATTATCCGACGCCGGAGAGCGTCGTCGAGCGGATGCTGAAGCTCGGCGGACTGAAGGCGGGCGAGAAACTGTATGACCTGGGCTCGGGCGACGGGCGCATTGTCATCATGGCGGCGGACCGTTTCAAGGCGAATGCGGCCGGCGTCGAATTCGATGCGGACCTGGTGAAGCAATCGACGGACCGCATTCGCGCTCTCGGGCTGGAAAAGCGGGCCCGCATCATTCACGGAGACCTGTTGCAGCAGGATTACTCCGACGCCGACGTGATCACCATTTATCTGCTGCCCTCGGCAGTGGAAAAGGCGCGCCCGCTGCTGGAGAAGCAGTTGAAGAAGGGCGCGCGCGTGGTGGCGCACGACTTCGGCATTCCGGGGTGGACGCCCGTCAAGGAAGAGCACATTGAAGACGACGGCGAGGGCCGCGCCCATACTCTCTACCTGTATCTGAGGTAGGCCTGCATGATTCACGCCGACCAGATGGTGCTGCCGTATCTGTGGCGGCGCTATCTGAGCGTGCTGCGGGCGCTGGTGACCGGCGCGTGCCTGGGAATCCTGCTGGCGGGCGGGAGGCTTGAGTCGGCCACGTGGGTGTTCATCCTCTCCGTCGTCACCGTTTACAGCCTCGTGTCCATCTTCTGGCGCTGGGCGGAGCGCGTCGACCGGGGCGGGCTGCTGAATACGGCGCTGGACGTGGCCGCGTTCCTGCTCTGCGTGGTGCTTGCCGGCGAGCAGAACTTCTGGCTCCAGGCGATCGCCGCCTTCTATCTGTTCCTCGCCGCCGCCACGTTGCTGGAGTGGCGCGACGTGCTGCTGACCACGGTGCTCACGCTCGCCTTTGTCAACAGCCTGCAGCCTGCCGGAATAGACCGGCTGCAGCCGCTGCTCCTGATTCTCGGCATGTTCGGCTGCGTCGTCGCCCTGCAGCGGCAGAGCCTGCTCGAGCGGCTTTCGGCCGCCTCGCGCCAGGCGGTGTTGTGCCGCGTGGAGGCGCAGAAAGCGCGCGAAGACGAGCGCGAGCGCATTGCCGCCGACTTCCACGACGGGCCGCTGCAGAGCTTCATCTCGATCCAGATGCGGCTCGAGATTCTGCGCAAGATGCTGGAGCGCAATCTCGAAGCCGGCATGCAGGAGCTGCGCGAATTGCAACAGATCTGCGCCCGGCAGGTGACCGAGGTGCGCACGTTCATCCGCGGCATGAGGCCCGTGGAAGTCGACGGCGCCGGGCTGGCCGCCGCGCTGCGGTCCACGGTGGGCTTCTTCCAGAAAGACTCCGGCATTCCGGCTTCCTTCCGCGCCGCGCCCGCAGCGATGCACGATGATCTCGAAGCCCGGCCGGAGATCATCCAGATTGTGCGCGAGGCGCTGAACAACATCCGCAAGCATTCCGCCGCCTCGCGCGCCGCCGTCAGCCTGGACCGGCAGGATGGCGCCATCATTCTGCGCATTGAGGACGACGGCACGGGGTTCCCCTTCTCCGGGCGCTTCAGCCTGGAAGAGCTGGAGCTTCTGCGTCTGGGCCCCTGGAGCATCATGCGCCGGGTGCGCGCGCTGGATGGCACCATTACGGTGGACTCCCACCCCGCGCGCGGCGCCGAGCTGGAGATCCGCATTCCCGCCGAAGGGTGACGCGCAAGGCGCCGCCGACCTTACAATCGAAGGCATGAGCACCGCCGCGCCGCTGCTGGCCACGCCCGAGCAGCTCGAGCTTTACGAACCGGTCATCGGGTTGGAAGTCCACGTCCAGCTCGGCACGCGCACGAAGATCTTTTGCGGGTGTCCCAACGAATTCGGCGCCGCCCCCAACAGCAACGTCTGTCCCGTCTGTCTGGGCATGCCGGGCGCCCTGCCGGTGCTGAACCGCGCCGCCGTCGAGCTGGGTATCCGCGCCGCGCTCGCCCTGCATTGCGAAGTCCGCTCCCGCAGCGTTTTCGCGCGCAAGAACTATTTCTACCCGGACCTGCCCAAGGGCTACCAGATCTCTCAGTATGACCAGCCTCTGGCCGAAAACGGCTGGGTGGAGATTCAGACGCCTGCGGGCACGCGCCGCATCGGCGTGCTGCGCCTCCATCTGGAGGACGATGCCGGGAAGAGTTCGCACGAGGGATTCCGCGACAGCGACCGTTTCTCGTATGTAGACCTGAACCGCACCGGCGCCCCGCTGGCGGAAATCGTCAGCGCGCCCGACCTGCGCAGCCCCGACGAGGCCTACGACTACCTCACCGAACTGAAACTCGCCATGCAGTTCGCCGGCGTCTCCAACTGCGACATGGAGAAGGGCAATCTGCGGTGCGACGCCAATGTGAGCGTCCGCCGGCGCGGCGCCTCCCGGTTTGGCACGAAGGTCGAGATCAAGAACCTGAACTCGTTCCGGTTCCTCCGCCAGGCGCTGTTTTTCGAGATTTCGCGGCAGGTGGCGCTGATCGAGAACGGCGGCACGGTGGTGCAGGAGACGCGCCTCTACAATCCGGATCTCGACGAGACCTTCTCCATGCGCAGCAAGGAGGAGGCGCACGACTACCGCTACTTCCCCGAACCGGACCTGCTGCCGCTGGAGGTGAGCGCGGAGTGGCTGGAATCGATCCGGCGCACGATGCCGGAGATGCCGGCCCAACTGCGGCTCCGCTTTGTGGAAGAGTACGGCCTGCGCGAATATGACGCCCAGGTTCTTACTGCCTCGCGAGAGATGGCCGAATACTTCGAAGCCGTGGTGAAGTCTTGCGGCGATCCGCGCGCCTCCGCCAACTGGGTGACCGGGGATCTGGCGGCGCTGCTCAACGCGCAGGGGCTCGGCATCGCCCTCTGCCCCGTGCCGCCCGCACAGCTGGGCGAGCTGATCGCCCTTGTGCGGGATGGCGAGCTCACGGGCAAGCTCGCCAAGGAGATCCTGCCGAAGATGTTCGAGTCCCGCCAGAGCGCCCGCGCCATCATGGAGCGCGAGGGGCTGCGCGCGATGTCCGATGCGGGCGAGCTGGAGCGGATCGTCGATCAGGTGATCGAGGCCAACCCCAAGCAGCTCGAGCAATACCGCAGCGGCAAGACGAGCGTGCTTCAGTTCTTCGTCGGGCAGGTGATGAAGGCCACGCGCGGGCAGGCCAATCCGGCCAAGGTGAGCGAGCTGCTGAAGCAGAAGCTCGGGTGAGCACCGCAGGGGCGTAGAATGTCGGCGATGGATCGCCGAAGCTTTCTTGCCGCCTCCGCCGGCGCCGCCTTGGCATCGAGAGCCGCCTCTCCGCGCGATGACCGTCCGGACATCGTGCTGATCCTCGCCGACGATCTCGGATTCTCCGACATCGGCTGCTACGGCGGGGAGATCGAGACGCCGAATCTCGACCGCCTCGCCCGCCGGGGCGTCCGCTTTTCGCAGTTCTACTGCGCCGCCCGCTGCTGCCCCACACGCGCCTCGCTGCTCACCGGCCTCTACCCCCACCAGGCGGGCGTCGGACACATGGTGCAGGACCGCGGACTGCCCTCCTATCAGGGCTATCTCAACCGGCGGTGCGTCACGCTGGCGGAAGTGCTGAGACCCGCCGGGTATGCGACGCTCATGTCCGGGAAGTGGCACGTGGGCGAGCGCCGCCCCCACTGGCCGTGCGACCGCGGCTTCGACCGCTACTTCGGCCTGATCAGCGGCGCCTCGAACTACTTCCGCCTCGATCCCGGCCGCACCATGGCCATGGACAACGAGCCGTGGACGCCCCCGCCGTCCGGCTTCTACATGACCGACGCCATCACGGATCATGCGGTGCGCATGGTGCGGGAGGCTGCGCCAAAACAAAATCCGCTGTTTCTGTACCTGGCCTACACCGCGCCCCATTGGCCGCTCCACGCCCTGCCCGAGGACATCGAGAAGTACCGCGGGCGCTATCTGAAGGGCTGGGACCGGTTGCGGCAGGAGCGCCACGAACGCATGATCGCCATGGGGCTGCTGGACCGCTCCTGGCCGCTCGCGCCGCGCGACGCCGCCGTGCCGGCGTGGGATTCGCTTGCGCAGAAGGAGCGGGAAGAGTGGGACCTCCGCATGGCCGTCTACGCCGCGCAAATCGACCGGATGGATCGCGGCATCGGCCGCGTCCTTGCCGAATTGGAAAAGGCGGGCCGGCTGGAGAACGCCTTCGTCTTCTTCCTTTCAGACAACGGCGGGTGCGCAGAAGAAAACATCGGCTCGGGCCTCGAACGAAAGGCCGCCAATCCGCGGCCCGGCCCCGCGGACTCCTTCACCTCCTACCGGCGTCCCTGGGCCAACGCCTCGAACACGCCCTTCCGGCTCTACAAGCAGTACACGCACGAAGGCGGCATCTCCACGCCCGCCATCGCTGCCTGGACGCGCCGCATCCGGCAGCCGGGCACCATCACCCACGAGGTGGGCCACATCGTCGACCTGATGCCCACCGTGCTTCGCATCTCCGGCGCGTCCTACCCCAGGGAGAATCAGGGCGCTCCTGTTTCGCCGCCGGAAGGCGTCTCGCTGACCACCTGCGTCGTGCATGGCGGTGGGCTGCCGCGAAACGCGCCCGGGCTTTTCTGGGAGCACCAGGGCCACAAGGCGTTCCGGCAAGGCAACTGGAAGCTGGTCTCGAGCCGCGGCAAGGGCTGGGAGCTGTACAACCTGGCGGAGGACCGTACCGAGCTGTTCGATCTCGCCCCGCGCGAACGCCGGCGCGTAGAGCAGATGGCGGCCGAGTGGCAACGCTGGGCGGGGCGCTGCGGCGTCGTGGAGTTCGATAAACTGCCCCCTGCGCGGGGGTGAAGCCCCGCCGCGTCAGCTGCCCCCGGCGGCGGCGATCCGGCGGATCATCTCCTCGATCCGCTCCAGCCGTTCCGCCTGCTGGCGCAAGACGCGGTGCAGTTCGTCGATGTACAGATCCCGCATCACCAGGTCTTCCCGCAGCCGCCGCAGTTCCTGGTCCCGGGCGGTGATCAGTGCGCTGAGCCGCTCTATTTGCTCCAGCAGCGGCTCTTCCGGGTTTCGGGCCGGCTGTGCGGCGGCATTCGGGGGCACTTTAAGAAGTACCTCCGCCGAGCCGATCTTCTCGCCCCTCGTTACTTCTTCAGGCTCTTCAGCGAGGGCGGCGTGCGCCTTGGCGCGCCCACCAGCGTGAAGTTCACCTCGACGTTCGCCGTGGAAGCCACGGGGCGCCCGTCTTCGGTAGCCGGCGAAAACCGCCAGCCTCCCAGCGACTCGATTGCTTTCCGGTCCAGGCCCGGATCGAGAGACCGCAACACCCGCGCCCTGCGGGGAATGCCCTGATCGTCAATGTCCACCGAAAGCAGCACCGAGCCTTCCAGCCCTTTCTGCAAGGCTTCGGGCGTGTAGGATGCGGGCCTCGTCTGCACCACCCGGGGCGGCGTGCGCACGGGTTCGCGAGGCGGTTCCGGCGGCTTGGGCTGAGGCTCGGGCGGCGCCGGTTCCGGCTTGGCTTCCGCCACTGCCGGTGCAGTCTGCGGCGCCTGCGGCACGGACTTGACGGTAGCCGATGGCTGCGGGCTGATTCCGGGGGCGGATTCGGTCTTGCCCGCACGCGCTGCGGCAGGCTGGGCCGGTTCGCTGGTTGTCTTCTCGAGTGTCGCAGGCTTTCTTGGCGCAGGATCCAGCCGCGTTGGTGCCGGTTCTGCGGGTTTCGGCGCCGATGGTTGCGAGGGGGCGGGCGGTTGCGGCCGGGCCCCGGAGACGGATTCCGCGGGTGCAGAGCTTGCCGGGGCACTCGGACCCACCGCAGACGGCTGAGGCGCCCCGGACAGAGCCGCATTCTGTGTGGCCGCCGGCAACTGTGCCTTTGGCGCTTCCTCGCGCAGGGAAGCGGCCATCCAGCCGATCAGCGCCAGTCCCGCGCAAACCGCCCCCGCTGCGGCCATCGCGCGCGGAGAGACGCGAACCGCGCGCCGCTGCCGGATCCCCGGAACAGCCTCAGTCTGCGCGGCGCGGGGCGGAGCTTCCTTTCTGGCAGCTTTTTTCGACGCCGGTGACCGCAGCGCTGCCTCCAGCGCGTCCACAAACTCCGTACAGCTGGCAAAGCGCGCCGCAGGGTCCTTTGCCATGGCGCGCATGAGCACCGGCCCCACCCTTCCCGCCAGCTCCGGAGGGACCGTCCGCATCGGGGGCGGCGGCTGCTGGGCGATCTTGTAGACGAGCGCCGAGAGCGTGTCCGCCTCGAACGGCTTTTGCCCGGTGAACAGCTCGTAGGCGACCACGCCCAGCGAGTACTGGTCTGTGCGCCCGTCGATCGGCTCCGCCTTGATCTGCTCTGGCGACATGTAGGCCGGCGAGCCCAGCACCGTGCCGGTCAGGGTCACGGTTTGGGTGACGATCTTGGCGACGCCGAAGTCGGCGATCTTCAGCACGCCCTCCGGCGTCACCAGCAGGTTGGCCGGTTTGATGTCGCGATGGATGACGCCGCGGCTGTGCGCGTAATCCAATGCCGCTGCGGCTTGCCGCAGGCAGTCCACGATCCGCCCGGGCGGTCCGGCGCGCAGGCTGTCGAGCAGGGCGGAGAGGTTCGCGCCCGGAACGAATTCCATGGCCAGGAAGGCCGTGGTCTGCCCCGGCTGGAGCTCCGCGTAGCCGATCTGGTAGATGGTGACGATGTTCGGATGCGACAGCCGCCCGGCAGACTGCGCCTCCCGCGTGAGGCGGTCCTGCATGTCCTGACGCTCGCGCGGGTCGGCGATGGCGTACAGGTGGATCGTCTTCAGCGCCACCTCGCGGCCGATCAGAGGATCATAGCCGCGATAGACGACCCCCATGCCGCCGCGGCCGATCTCCTCCCAGACCTGGTATTGCCCCAGCTGCATCCCGGTTCCATCAGTGTATACGAAGTTTCCAGGTTTGACCTGAAAATCCTCTACCGCATGGCAGGTAAACCTGGGCTGGAATTCCGCGTCACAGGGAAGTGGAAGGCGTTGCCGAGAATTCCAGGATGAAGGAGATACAGCAATGAAGAAGCAGTTGTGGAAGTGGATGCCGGTGGTGGTTTTGGCCGCGGCAGTGGCGCTGCCGGCAGCGGCTCAACGGATGGGGCGTGGCCCCGGGTTCGGCCCCGGCTGGGCGGCTGGCGCGCAGACGCCGCCTGCGCCCACCGCGCTGAAGGAGGCCTTGGGCCTGACTGACCAGCAGGTGCAGCAGCTCACCGATCTGCGCAAGCAGGTGGCTGAAGAGAACCGCTCGATCGCCGAGCAGATCCGGGCCAAGCGGCAGGAGATCGCCGCTCTGATGAAGACGGCCAATCCCGATCCGCTGAAGGTCGGGCAGCTCCACGTGGACATCAAGAAACTGAATGACCAGCGGCTGGCGAAGCTGGAAACGATGCGCACGCAGGCTCTGGCGCTGCTCACCGCCGAGCAGAAGCAGAAGCTGGCGGATCTGGAGAAGTCCATGGCGCTGGCGCGGGCAGCCCGGCAGGCGGTGGCGCTTGGACTCATCGCGCCGCCACAGCCGCCCGCCGGGGCGGGCGCCGGCTTCGGGCCGCGCGCGCCCATGCGCAATGCACGTCCCGGGCGCGCGGGCGGTGGCTGGATCTGAGCCGTGGCAAGCGGCTTGCTAAGTGGTTGAGGGCAGGCCGGCGGCACGGGGCTGCGGCCAATTCACAAGGAGGGCCGGATTTCCTCGGGAGAGGAGATCCGGCCCTTTCGCCACAGGGTCCGCTTCAGGAGGAGATTGCGCGAGATCCCGGAAGGTGATCGGAACCGTTCAGGCGAGCAGCCCCCCGTGGCCGAGGCAGGCGATTTCCCAGCCGGAGACCCGGTAGCGGGCCAGCAGCGGCGGAAGGACGAGGTCGACTACGTTGGTCTTTGCCGAGCGGAAGCAACCGGGCGCCGAGAGGATCGGAATCGAATCCTTGTATCCGAGCAGCAGCAGGTTGCCCGGCTCCACCGGGGCCAGATACCGTTCGAGGCGCGCTCCCAGCCGCAGCATCGAGCGGCCGATTACATCCTCCGGCCCCGCCGGCGCCGTCGTGGACGCCACCAGCACCACGTCCGGGTTCATCCGCAGCAGATGCCCGAGCGCCTTGACGACTTCGTTCTCGTTCTCCGTGCAGGCCAGCCGGTAGCGCGGCTGCACTCCCAGGCGCTCCATCCGCTGCCGCACGATCGGCTCGAACAGCATCCGCGCCCGCTCGCCGTCGTAGTGGTCGCTGTAAAGGATTCCCAGGACCGGATTCCGGACCGGGCGCGCCTGCAGCAGCGGTCCGCGCTCCTTCAGCGTGCCAAGGATCACCTCCAGTTCCGGCCGTGCCACCGCGAAGGGGGCGCTCTTCACCGTGGCAATGCGGTCGCCTGCGCGGGCAAAGGCGAAGTTGGCGGCTGTGGCGATTACGACGGAGGAAGTGCAGTTGATCTGCCGCAACAGATCGTCATCCACCAACACGCACACGTCTTCAGTGGCGTGCAAGTTCGCGCGTCCGCCGGCTGCCAGCCGCACCTCCGCCGAGCCGCACGCCATGGCGGCGCCCACCTGCACAACGGCCTCGTCTTCGGGCACCTCGCCCTCTTCGAGCTCAGTCACCCAGACCGTCCGCAGTCCTTCGGTCTCCAGCAGTTGCACATCTTCTTCATTCAGGACGTGCCCTTTGGAAAGGAGCTTCTTTCCGCCGGGACGGAAGATCGTGCAGCAGAGGACCCTGCCGTGTGCCTGGCGAATGTCGACCGTCTGGGCGCGCATGTTTCCTCCCCGGCCGCGCCCGGGACCGAGTTCCGTTGAAAACGGCGCGGCCGCCATTCTCGCCACAGTAGTGGCGCGCGCATCAGAAAAATCTCAGGTGAATGTGGTACTCGTAGTACCCAAAATCTCCGACAGGAGCCACGAGCGCCCTTGTCTGCAGCTAAGCGGTTCTGAACACAGGGATTTGGATCAGGGCGTCTTCCGCCTCTTCAGCCGGGCGGCGCGACAGTTCGGATTCGGGCTTGAGCCACTTGAGGACCGCGATTTCGTCGCAAGCGGTGAACTTCGGGCACCGCAAACAGTCCTTCCATGCCTTCAGCGGCAGCGCGCTGCGGTCCACCTGCCGGTAGCCGAGCCGGGTGAAGAAGCCCGGCACGTAAGTGAAGGCGAAGAGCAGATCCAGATCGAACTGCCTGGCTTCGGCCTCCAGCGCCTCCACGAGCAGCCTTCCGACTCCGGCGCCTTTCAGAGCGGGGTCCACCGCGAGCGAGCGCACTTCCGCCATCGTGGGGCCGTAGAAGTGCAGCGCAGCGCAGCCCTGCACGGTGCCGCCGGAGATGGCGACGGTGAAGTCCCGGATGTTCTCCGCCAGTTCGAAGCCGTTGCGCGGCAGCATCAGGCCCTGCGAGGCATAGCCATTGATCAGGCGCAGGATGCCCGCAATGTCGCCCATGCCTGCCTTGCGCAGCGTCAAACTTCGTCCTCCGCTTCGTCCGCTGGCTGCCAGTCCCAGCCGAGCAGCGTGCCGGCCGCATCACCGGAGCTCATGCGCTCGATCACCGCTGGCGCCGCTCCGGGCGCGATCACCACCTCGGCGACGCCCTGATCGACGGCTTCGCAGGCGGCTTCCAGCTTCGCCTGCATGCCGCCAGTGGCGACGCCGCTTTGGATCAGCTTCTTCGCGTCGTCGGGGGTCAGATAGGAAAGAATCGCCCCGCCTGCCCCGCGCACGCCCTCCACATCGGTGAGAAACACCAGCCGGTCGGCGTGGAAGGCAATGGCCAGCGCCGAAGCCATCTGGTCCGCGTTCACGTTGTAAATGCGCCCGTCGGAGTCGCCCGCCACGCAAGCGACGACGGGCAGGAAGCTTGCCTCGCACAGCACTTCCAGCAGTTCCGCGTTCACGCGCGTGATGCGGCCCACGGCGCCGAGATCCGGGCTGAGCTGCCTGGCTTCTGCCAGCTTCGCGTCGATGCCGGTCAGCCCCACCGCCGGAGCGCCTTCGGCTACGAGCGCCGACACCAGCTGTTTGTTCACGCTGCCGGCGAAGATTTTCAGAACCGCGTCGAGCACCTCCGGCGTAGTGACGCGCAGTCCGTTCACGAACCGGCTTTCCACGCCGCGCTCTTCCAGGAATTTCGTCATCTGCCGGCCGCCGCCGTGCACCACCACCGGCTCGGTGCCCGATGGCAACGCCGCAATCTGCGACGCGAGAGACTTCAAAGTCTTTGGCTGATCCAGCAGGGTGCCGCCGATTTTGATCACGATGCGCATTCGAGGCCCTCCTCCTCGGCCAACCCGAGCATCAGGTTCAGGTTCTGCACCGCCTGTCCGGCGGCGCCCTTGCCGAGGTTGTCAATGCAGACTACCACGACCGCGCGCCGCGTCGCATCATCCAGCCGGAAGCCGATATGGCACTCGTTGGTGTGCTGCACGGGGCGCAGGTCGGGCACAACGCCCGGCGCATAGAGCTTCACGAACCGCTCCATGCCGTAGGCAGTCTGGTATGAAGCCAGAATGCGCTCCGCGGTCACCCCCTCGGAGGCGCGGAAATACAGCGTCTCCAGAATGCCCCGGTGAATGGGCAGCAGATGCGCCGTGAAGGAAAACTCGTGCTCCTCCAGGCCGCTGTTCAGCAGTACCTCCGGCACATGGCGGTGACCAAGGATCGAATACGCGCTGAAGTTCTCCGTCACCTCGCAGAAGCTTGTCTTCAACGACGGCTTGCGCCCTGCCCCGCTCACGCCGCTCTTGGCGTCGCACACAACGCCATGGCTGCGGTCGATGCAGCCGGCCTGCACCAGCGGGCGCAACGCCAGGTTCGCCGCAGTCGGGTAGCAACCGGGGTTTGCCACCAGCCGGGCCGCGGCAATCCGCTCCCGATAAAACTCCGGCAGCCCGTAGACGGCTTCTTCCAGCAAAGCCGGCTGCGTGTGCTCTTCCTTGTACCAGTGGCGGTAGCGATCCACCGTGCGCAGCCGGAACGCGCCGCTCAAGTCGATCACGCGGATCCCCGCCTCCAGAAAGCCGGGCGCAAGTTGCATGCTCACGTCGGCGGGCGTCGCCAGCAACACTATGGCCACGCCGGCGTTCCGCGCCGCCTCCGGCGCCGCCTCGATCCGCTCCGGTCCTTTCCAGCCCAGCGGATGCGCCTCTGGCGCCGCATCGGACCGGTGTTCCATCAGCACGGGCTCCACGTGTGGATGTGAGCGCAGGATGCGCACCAATTCCATGCCGCTGTAACCGCGGAAACCGACAATGCCCGCCCGGGTCTTCATGGCTCGGTTAATTATTCACCTCAATGAATAATTATAACAGACAGGTGCCACGCCTGGAAGCCGTGGCTACGGATGAGGGGCGGCTCACTGCTGCTCCGAGACGGACCGCTCCGCCAGGTCTCCGATGAGAGGCAGACGGATGTCCTCGCCGGACCGGATCCGCACCATCATATAGATCCATAATGCAAGGACAGCCAGCTTCAGCGTGCCGCCGGCGAATTTCATGACCGGGCTGTAATCGGTCAGAGGGCCGAACACCCAATCGGCGAACAGCCACACGACGAACAGGTAGAGGCCCTGAAAGGCATGGAACCGAACAATGCGCTCGTTGCGGAAGCGATCCGCCGCCAGAACGACGATCGACATGATCCATCCGACGAGAGGCACATAGCACAGCAGCGAAGCGCGGCGGGAGGGCATGCGGGAGAGAAAATCCTCGGCCCGGTCCTGGGGCGGCGCGTCCGGGCGTGGGGGAGGCGGCGCTGCCCCCACCCTCTGCGGCGCGCCGCAGGCGGGACAGAACATCGCCTGTTCATCCACCTTGGAGCCGCACTGCGTGCAGAAGGGCATTTCCTGATTCCCGTAGTGTACTACGAGGCTTTTGTAACAGAAGTTCGATCGTCCGGCTGCATGATAAGATGCCGCCATGCCGGGAATTCACGCTTTCGCCCTTTTTGCGCTGCTGGCGGCGGCCCTCTCCGCGCAGCCGCTGCGGATGGTTTTCGTCGACACCGAAGGCGGGCAGGCGACCCTGATCGTGACGCCGCGCGGGGAATCGCTCCTGGTCGACGCCGGCTTTCCCGGCAACAACGGGCGGGATGCGGACCGCATCGTGGCCGCGGCGAAGAAGCTGGGGCTGCGGCAGATCGACTGGCTGCTTGTGACCCACTACCATCTGGACCACGTCGGCGGCGTGCCGGAGCTGGCAGCCAGGTTTCCGGTGAAGGTCTTCATCGATCATGGGGACAACACGGAGACGTCGCCGCAGGCGCAGGCGCTTGAGGAGGGCTACCGCAAGGTTCTGGCCACCGGGGCGAAGCGGATGACAGTGAAGCCGGGCGATACGCTCCCGTTGAAGGAAGTCCGCATCGAGATCGTCGCCGCGCGCGGGGAGCGCGTTGCAAGGGCGGTTCGCGGCGGTGGCCAGAAGAATCCGCTTTGCCCGGAAGCGGAACGAAAGGCCGACGATCCCACCGAAAACGCCCGGTCCATCGGCTTCGTGCTGACCTTCGGACGCTTCCGCTTCGTGGATCTGGCCGATCTCACGTGGAACAAGGAGCTCGAACTGGCATGCCCGGAACACCTGATTGGGCCGGTGGATCTCTACCTGACCACGCATCACGGGCTCGACCAGAGCGGCTGCCCGCAGATCGTGCATGGCATGAGGCCGCGCGTGGCCATCATGAACAACGGCGCGCGCAAGGGCGGCTCGCCTGCGGCGTGGCGCGTCGTGGCTTCTTCACCGGGGCTGGAGGATCTCTGGCAGCTGCACTATTCGCTCGCCGGAGGCAAGGACGCCAATGTGGCCGAGGAGCGGATCGCCAACCTGGAGCCGCAGTGCCAGGGATTCGGCATCGAAGTGGAGGCGGGGCGGGACCGCGTGATCACGGTCCGCAACCAGCGCAACGGCTTCACGAAGACCTACCGCCCTTGAGCCGGGCCGCCTGTCTTCCCGATTAGAATGGGAAACACGCGGCTTGCGGGCCGCGCGCATGCTTCTTTCCAGCTCCATCTACTTCGTATTTCTCGCTGCGGTCTTTCTCCTCTACTGGCCGTTGCAACGCTGGCGGGCGGCGTCGCTGGCGGTGCTGCTGTTCGCGAATCTCTTTTTCTATGCGCGCTGGGACCTGAATTATCTGGCCCTGATCCCGGCAGCCGCCTTCCTTGACTACTGCATCGGCCTCGGGTTGGGCGCTGCGAAAAGCAGGCTTCTGCGGCGCGGGCTGGTTGCCTCGAGCATGGTCCTGAACCTTGGGCTGCTGGCGGCCTTCAAATACATGCCGTTCTTTCTGGGAGCGTGGGGAGCGGCGACGGGCGCAAAGCCCCCGGAGTGGCACTGGGTGTTTCCGCTGGGCCTGTCTTTTTATTGCTTCCAGTCGCTGACCTACACCATCGACCTGTACCGCCGCGACGGCAAGCCGGTCCGCAGCCTTCTGGCGCACATGGCCTCGGTCACCTTCTTCCCGACGACGCTCAGCGGCCCCATCACGCGCGTGCTGGCGCTGGCGCCGCAAATGGAGAAGACGGGTCGCGCGCTTTCGGCCGAAGACGGCGGCCGCGCCTTCTGGCGGATCGGGGTGGGGCTTCTGAAGAAGTTCCTGATCGCCGACTATCTGGCCGAGAACCTGGTGAACCGTGTCTTCGACACGCCGGGCCTCTATACAGGAACGGAGACGGCCGTCGCCGTCTACGCCTACGCCGTGCAGCTTTACTATGACTTCTCCGGCTACACCGACATTGCCATTGGCAGCGCGCTGCTGCTGGGGCTGAAGCTTCCGGAGAACTTCAACCGGCCCTATCTGGCGCTCAACAGCAGCGAGTTCTGGCGCCGCTGGCACATCAGCCTTTCCAACTGGCTGCGCGATTACCTGTATTTCTCGCTGCCGGGCCTGCGGTCGAGGCGGAGGTGGCCCACGTATGTCAATCTCTTCGTCACCATGCTGCTGGGCGGGCTGTGGCACGGCGCGAACTGGACCTTCGTCGTCTGGGGCGCGCTGCACGGCGCGGCGCTGGCCGTGCATCACGGCTTCCGCGCCGCCCGGGGCAACCCCCCGCCGGGCGGGTGGGCGGCTCGGCTGGGAGCGCGCCTGCTGACGGCGCACTTTGTGATCTTCGCCTGGATCTTTTTCCGCGCCTCCTCGCTCGACAACGCCTTGGAGGTTCTGGGCCGCCTCGCCTCGATGACGGTGAGCTTCGCCAATGTCTCGCTGCCGGTGGCGGTGGTGATGGCCGTTGGCATCGCCGCCCACTTCCTGCCGAAGAAATACACCGAGTGGTGTTCCGCGCTCTATGTGCGGGCTCCGTTCTATGCGCAGGCAGCCGTGCTTGCGCTTGTTGTGCTTGCCATCGAATACGTGGCGATCACCGGAGCGGCGCCGTTCCTCTACACGCAGTTTTGAGGTGGCGATGAAGTTCCCCTGGCCGTGGAAACCCTTCGCCGTGATGGCGGCCTTTGCCGTGATCATCACCGTGCCCAGGTTCGTCCCGCAGTGGTACAACTGGCGGGTTTACGAATGGGAGACGGCAGGCTCGGTTCTGGATTTCCAGCCCCGCCGGCACCCGGGGCAGCCGTTCGAGGAGGAAGCTGAGCGGCTCCGTCCCACGGCGCCGGCGGCGGAAGACCCGCTGAAGATCGCCGACCCGCACGGCGCCATGGAGGCCTTTTATGTGAGCCTCCTTCGCACGGAGCGTCGCGAGCCGGGCGCCGTGACGCGCATTCTGCACTACGGGGATTCGCCCGTCACGGCGGACCTGATCACGGCCGATGCACGGACGTTGCTGCAGGAGCGTTTCGGCGATGCGGGCCACGGCGCCTACCTGATTGCCAAACCGTGGGCCTGGTACGGCCACCGCGGCCTGGACGTGAAGTCGGAAGGCTGGCGCTCTGATCCGGCCACGCTGCGAGGGCAAAAAGACGGCTGGTACGGCCTCGGCGGTGTCAGCTTCACCGGCGCGGCCGGCGCCTGGAGCCGTATCCGGATCCGGAAGCCGGGCCACACGCGAATCGCCATCTCGTATGTGGGACAGCCGGGCGGCGGGGAACTCGCCGTTCGCTCCGGCGAACTGGAAGTGGGCGTATTGGATACAGCGGCGCCCGAAGAGGCTGCTCTGCGCCAGTGGTTCGACATTCCGCCCCAAGAGGAAGAGATCGAGCTGCGCGTGACGCGCGGGAAGGTGCGCCTCTTCCAGGTCGAGCTGTTCAAACCCGGGCCGGGGATCGTCTACGACAGCATCGGCCTGAACGGCACCTGGGCGGGCGTGCTCGCCTGGCACATGAACGCGCGCCATTGGGAGCAGCAGTTGCGCGAGGCGCAGCCGGACCTGGTGATCCTTCAGTACGGCACCAACGAGAGCGGCTACCGCAAGTACATCGACTCCACCTACCCGCGGGACTTCGTCGAGGTGCTCCGCCGCATCCGCGCCGCCGTGCCGGAGGCCTCTCTTCTGGTCATGAGTCCGATGGACAGAGGCGTGCGCGAATCCGGAGGCGCAGTCGGCACCATGCCCACGATTCCGCACCTGGTGGCGGTGCAGGCGAAGCTCGCCGCCGAGAACGGCTGCGCATTCTTCAACACGTTCGAGGCCATGGGCGGTCCGGGCACAATGGGCAGGTGGTACATGGCCGAGCCGCGGCTGGTGAGCGCGGACTTCATTCATCCGCTGCCGGCCGGAGGGCGCATCGTCGGCACGCTGCTCTACAATGCCCTTATGGACGGCTACAACGCCTACAAACAGCGCGTGTTGCGGCAGACCGTAGCCTCCGGGCGCCAGCCAGGAGCCGTCAAGCCGCAATGAGGGCGGGCCTCCTGCGCGTGGCTGTGTTCGTCCTGGCGGCTGCGGCCGTTCCCGTGCTGCCCCAGTCTCCAGCGCCCAAGCAACCGGCCACAGCGAAGAAGACCACCACGAGGACTCCCGCCAAGCGCCGCCGGACTGTGCCGAAGCCGCCGCCGGTTTCTCCACAAGCCAGAGCCGAGGCGGCCGAGAGTGTCGAGTCCCGCGTCCGTTCCGCTCCGGAAACCGGCATCGAAAACGCCGCCGCCATGGTGCCGCTGTACGAGCTGATGTACCGGCAGGAGCACCGCATGGATGAGGGCGAGCCGCTGCGTGTGCTCCAGTTCGGCGATTCCCATACTGCCGCCGACGACTGGCCAGGCGAGTTGCGCGCGCGTTTCCAGCAGCGCTTCGGACCCGGCGGCCCGGGTTTCGTGCAGGCGGGCCGCCCGTATGCCGGGTTCCGGCGGCTCGATGTGAAGTCCACCATGTCCCGCGGCTGGCAAACGTTGGGAGGGGTGCGCGGCGGCGACGGTTTCGACGGCATTGCCGGTGTCAGCCTCGCCACCTCCAGAGCCGGCGAAACCGTCACGCTCGAGGGCGAAGGCGAGGTGCTCGAATTCTTCTACTGGAACCAGCCCGGCGGCGGCTCGTTCTCCCTGGAAGACAATGGCGAGCCGCTCGGCGAAGTTTCCACCGATGGTCCGCCCGGGCCAGGGTATTTTCGCAAGGAACTGGTTGCCGGGGCCCACGCATTGGCGCTGAAGACGTTGAACGACGCGCCTGTCCGCATCTTTGGCTGGGTTCTCGAGCGCCGCAGCGGCATCACATGGGAGACCCTGGGGCTCAACGGCGCGCAGGCGGACCTGCTGTTGAAACAGGACGCCGCCCTTCTCCAGGATCACATCGCCCGGCGGAACCCGGCGCTGGTCCTGATCGCTTACGGCACCAACGAATCGCGGCGAAAGGACTGGACGCTTGAGAGCTACCAGAGGACGCTCGACGGCGTGCTTCGCCTGGTGCGCAGCGCCGCCCCCGCGGCGAGCATTCTGGTGGTGGGCGCGCCGGACCAGTTCGTCCGGACGCGCCGCTCCGCGGTTGCGCCCACCGGCACGGACCTGATCCTTGCCGCCCAGCGCCAGGCGGCGGCAGAGCACCGCTGCGCCTTCTGGAACCTGCGCGCCGCCATGGGCGGGGCCGGATCCATGAAACAATGGGTGAGGGCCGGCCTTGCGCAAGGCGATTACGTCCACCTCACCGCGGCGGGCTACAAACTCGTGGGCCAGGCGCTGTACGAGCTGATCATGGGCCAGTACGCCATCTTTGTCTCGATCCGAAGGCAGGTCATGGGAGAAAACGGCAATGGATCGCCGGTCAAGACTCATTGAAATCATAAAAAAAGTGACAAAAAAAGACGCCATCCCCGCGGCGGACGAATCCCTTTTCGATTCAGGAATTCTCGATTCTTTTGCACTGCCGGATCTGGTCAGCGCGCTCGAGCAGGAATTTTCGGTCCAGATCCCGGACTCCGATCTGAATCCGAGGAAATTCGATTCGGTCGAGCGGATTGAAGAGTATCTGGATTCGAGGGCCTGACGGCGTATGGCATTTATCAGGGAATTCGGGTGCTGGCTCCCGGAGCATGTCGTTACCAGCGAGGAGGCCGGCTCATGGGTGGGGTGTGACGCCGAATGGGTCAGGAACGTCTCCGGCATCGAAGAGCGCCGGTTCGCTCCGGAAACGGACACCGTCGCCGAGATCGCCGCGCGCGCCGGGGCCGACTGCCTGGAGCGTGCCGGCATGGGGGCCGGCGGCATCGGCCTTGTCATTGTCGCCAGCGGAACGGGCGAACGTGCGTTTCCCGGCCCCGCCTGTACCGCTGCCCGGCTGCTCGGCGCAGCGGGCGTCCCCGCCATCGACCTGCCCATGGCGAGCGCGGGCTCGCTGTTTGGCATGGCGCTCGCGGCTCGGCTCGCGCCCGCCTACGGCGCCGTTCTGGTGATCGGTGCGGAAAGAATGTCGCGAGTCGTGCTGCGTGAACCGCGGGAAAAGGGCGTGGCCATTCTCTTCGGCGATGGCGCCGGCGCCTGCCTCATCTCGCCCGATGCCGGGCAGGCGGAGATCGTGGATTCGGTCCTGGCCAGCGATGGCGCTTTCGCCGAAGATCTTTTCCTGGAAAACGGGGCGCCGCTGAAAATGAACGGCCGCAGCGTGATCCTTCACGCTTCCCGGAAAATTCCCGCGGCCATCCGCTCCGTGCTGCACAGGCATTCCATCCCGGCGGCGGACGTGCAGGCCTTCCTCCTCCACCAAGCCAACCAGAACCTGATGGACAAGGTTGCCGCCACGCTCGGCGTCGCGCCGGAGCGCTTTTTCTCGAACATCCGCCGCTACGGCAACACGTCCTCGGCTTCCATGCTGATCGCCGCCTGTGAATGGCGGCGGCAGGAGGGCTTCCGCGCCGGCGCGCCCGTCATCTTTGCCGCCTTCGGCGCCGGCTTTCACTGGGGCGCGCTGCTGGCTCGCGGAGTGTAATCTGCTCCCTGCCGGGCCGTTGTTGCATCATGGAGAGCATGAAGAAACGCTGGGCGCGCCTGGTTCTGGTTGTTGTTGTGGTTCTGTTCGGCGGCATGCAGGCTGTCCGTCCGGAACGGGTGAACCCGCCCGTACATGCCGAGCTCACGCTCGCTTCGCAGTACGAAGTGCCCGCGGACGTGCAGCGGATTCTCGGGCGCTCCTGCGGCGATTGCCACTCGAACCGCACGCGGTGGCCCTGGTACAGCCACATCGCGCCGGCCTCATGGTTCCTTGCCGACCACGTCCGCGACGGGCGGCGCCACTTCAACCTCGACGATTTCACCGAGGAGATGTCCCTCAAGGACGTCTGCCAGGAGATCCGCGTCGGCTCCATGCCCTTGAAGAGCTACCTGCTCCTCCACCCGGACGCGAAGCTCTCGGGCGCCGAGATCCAGACCGTCTGCGACTGGACGCGCAACGCGAAGCCCCGCTGACTCCGGAGGCGTGACCGCCGCCGCCGGACTGAGAGAAACTGCAAGAGGAGGCCAGATTCGGAATGCCGGAAGCCAAACCCAAGCGCATGGTGCATTGCGTCAAGTTCGGGCGCGAGATGGAGGGACTCGACGAGGTCCCGTTCGACAACCACCCCCTCGGCCAGAAGATTTATGAGAACGTCTCGAAGGAGGCGTGGCGGATGTGGGTCGAGCACATGAAGATGATCATGAACGAGTACCGCCTGAACCTGGGCACGCGCGAGGCGCAGGAGTTCCTGCTCAAACAGATGGAGCAGTATTTCTTCGGCGAGGGCGCACAGCTTCCCCCCGACTATGTCCCCCCGCAGCATTAACCGGGCGGGAACGCCTGTTGCGGCGGCGTGGGCGGCTCCGCGCCGGTGAGGCCGATGCCGCTCCAGGCCGGGTCGGCGTTCGGGTTGGGCTGCGGCAGGCGCGCATCCGTCTGTCGAAGCCACTGGTGAAGCGCCAGGCTGAGCTTCTTCGCCACAGCCTGCTGGCTGGCGGCGAGGTTGCGGGTCTCGCCGGGATCGTTGCGCAAGTTATAAAGCTCCTGGCGAGGCCCGTGATAGAACTCGATCAGCTTCCAGTCGCCATCGAGAATGGCGCTGGAGGGTTCTCCGCCCTGGTTCGAATAGTGCGGGTAATGCCAGAACAGCTGCCGTGGCCGCAGCGGCTCGCCCCGCAGCAGCGGCAGCAGGCTCGTGCCGTCCGTGTTGCGCGCGCGGACGCCCGCCGCTTCGCAGAGCGTGGAGAAGAGGTCGATGCTGGACACGGAAGCGTCCACCGTGGCGCCCGCGCGGACGGCGCCGGGATAGCGCAGCAGGAACGGCACGCGGATGCCGCCTTCGTAAAGATGCCCCTTGCCCGCGCGCAGCGGCGCGTTGCTGGTGACCCGCTCTTTGGACGTCCCTTCGAAGCACAGGCCGCCGTTGTCGGAAAAGAACACGACCACCGTGTTGCGGTCGAGCCCGTGGCGCTCGAGCGCCTCCAGCACGCGTCCCACGCTGGCGTCAAGCGTTTCCACCATGGCGGCGTAAACGGGATGGTAGCGCCCTCCGGCCCGCGCGCGGTGTCTGGCGACCAGATCCTCCGGCGCGCTGAGCGGAATGTGGACGGTGAAGTGGGACAGCAGGAGAAAAAACGGATTCTGCCGGTTTTGTTCGATGAAACGGACGGCCTCGGCGGTGAGGCGCTCGGTGAGGAACTCGCCCTCGGCGGCCTTCAGCCCGGGCAGCTCGAACGGGCCGAAGTAGGGCCTGGGACTGCGGGGAGGGCTGCCGCTGTCCGTCCCGCCGATGTTCAGGTCGAAGCCTTGATCGCCGGGCAGGAATCTCTGGCCTCCCAGGTGCCATTTGCCGATGTTGGCGGTGCGGTAGCCTGCCTGGCGGAGTTGCTCGGCGAGCGTCGTCTCCTCCAACCGCAACTGGCGCGCGGTGGCCGGCGTGATCAGCGGCCCGCGCTCCGGCCAGGGGCGGCCGGGAATCCAGTCCGTGACGCCGGTGCGCGCTGGCGCGCGCCCGGTGAGGATGCTGGCGCGCGTGGGCGAACAAACCGGCGCGGCGGCGTAGGCGTGCGTGAACCGCGCCCCTTCGGAGGCGAGGCGGTCGAGGTTCGGCGTCGAGTAGTGCTCGCTGCCGTAGCAGGAGAGATCCCTCCAGCCGAGGTCGTCGGCGAGGATGAAGACGATATTGGGCCGAGCGCCTCGCGGCTGTGCGGCCAGCGCGCCGCCGGCGGCGGCGAGGAAGCTGCGTCGATCGAGCATACCTTCTGCCTCCAATCGCGGAGCGCGCCGGCGCGCCTGTGCGTCCGGGCCGTTACAGGGCCGCCAGCGTCTCCAGATCCACGTTGCCGCCGCTCAGGACAATGCCCACCCGTGAAAGCGGCGCGGGCAATTTGCCGGCGAGGACGGCGGCGGCGGCGACCGCGCCGCTCGGCTCCACCACCAGCTTCATGCGCGACAGGATGAATCGCGTGGCCTCGCGGATCTCGGCTTCGGTGACGAGAAGCACGTCCTCCACGAGCCGCCGGATGATGGGAAAGTTCCACTGCCCGGGTTTCGTCGTACGCAGCCCGTCGGCGATGGTCGGCGGCGGCGGGATCTCCACCGGCTCGCCGCGGCGGAGCGAGAGCCAGTAATCGTTGGCCGCCTCCGGCTCGACGCCGAAGATGCGGATCTCCGGGCGGAGCGCCTTGGCGGCGACCGCGCAGCCCGCCAGCAGCCCTCCGCCGCCCAGGCAGACGACCAGCGCGTCCAGATCGGGCTGCTGCTCGAGGAACTCAAGGGCGCAGGTGCCCTGTCCGGCGATGATCCAGGGATGGTCGAACGGAGGCACCAGCGTGGCGCCGGTCTCGGCGGCGATGCGGCGGCCGATCTCCTCGCGCGAATCGCGCATGCGGTCGTAGAAGACGATGCGCGCTCCCTGCGCCTGCGTGGCTTCGGCCTTGGAGCGCGGGGCATCGGCGGGCATGACGAGCGTGGCGGCGATACTCGCGTGGCGGGCGGCGATGGCTACAGCCTGCGCATGGTTGCCGGAGGAGTAAGCCACCACGCCTCGGCGGCGCTCGTCTTCCGGGATCGAGTAAATGAAATTCGTGGCGCCGCGAATCTTGAAGGCGCCGCCCTTCTGGAGGTTCTCGCACTTGAAGAACGCCTGCGTTCCGGCGCGCTCGTCGAAGCTGCGCGAGCGCCAGACGGGCGTGCGCTGCGCCAGCGGCAGGATTCGCGCCGCCGCCTCGCGGATCGTGTCCAGCGTGATCTCTTCCATCAGTAGCCCGCCTGCTTGTCCACGAGGTTTCTGAGCGGCTCGCCCCGGTCGAAGCGTTCGAAGTTCTCCAGAAACAGCTGCATGGCCTCGTCCAGCCATGTGGGCGTATTGTCGGCGCAGTGCGGGCTGAGCAGCACGTTTTCCATCTCCCAGAAGGGATGCTCCGGCGGCAGGGGCTCCTGGTCGTAGACATCGAGCACGGCGCCGCGGATGCGCCCTTCGCGGAGGGCCGCCAGCAGCGCCTCCTCGTCGACCACCGGCCCGCGGCCGACATTGATCAACACCGCGTTCGGGCGCATGCGGCCGAACTCGGCCTCCCCGATCAGGCCGCGCGTCTCCGCCGTCAGCGGCGCGCTGACCAGGATGTAGTCGCTGTTTTCGATCACCTCGTCGAACTCTTCGCGCGGCGACTTGCGGCCCACGCCCACCACCTTCATCTCGAACGCCGCCGCCAGCGCGGCTGCCGCCCGGCCGATGGAGCCGTGGCCCACTATGCCGAGCCGCTTTCCGTGCAGCTCCTCGACCGTAAACTTCTCCCAGCGCTTCTTCCGCTGCTGCCGGCGCATGCGCCGGATGTCCTTCGCAAACCAGAGCATGCCGGCGATCACGAATTCCGCCAGGGAGCGCGAGAACACGCCCCGGCCGTTGGTGAGAACAGCCGGGGTCTCCAGCAGGGCGGGGAACAGGAGCGAGTCGAGCCCTGCCCAGAGCACATGAATCCACTGGAGGCGCGGCGCCATGGCGAAGACCTCCTCCAGCAGTTCGCGCGGCACAGCGCCCACCAGCATGACGTCCGCCTCGGGCGCAGCCTGCCGGAAGGCGTCGGCGGTGGCCCCGGCGGCGATTCGCGTGCCCGAAGGCAGCTTGTCCAGCCACCTCAGGTAGGGTGCGGCGGGATCGTTCAGGACGAGCAGCGTATGGGCCTTCATTCCTCGTTTCCAGAATAATCCCGCCCGCGCGGCATTTGCTCCCGTCCGACGCGGTACGGGAAACTGGAATCAGTGGAGACCACCTGCACCTGTGGGGCAAAGCTGGTGGAAGACGCACTCTTCTGCCACCGTTGCGGGCGGCCGGTGCGCGAACTCACTCCCGCCGCGGAGGAAGAGCGGCCGGAGGCGGCGCCGCTGCCTGTGGCTTCCGCCGCGCCGGTCGCCGCCGCGCCGGCGGCAGGGGAAGCCGCGTTCCAGAACCAGGCGGCGATCCGCGTGGGCTTCCTGGCGGCGTTGCTGGTGCAGCTGGCGTCGATCCTCAGCGCCATGGCCGGCGCGTCCATTCTTCTCCCGCTGCTGTTGCTTGGCGGCGGCTTCTACGCAGCGGTGCTTTACATGCGCCGGACCGGTGCGCCCCTGAGCGTCATCGAGGGCGCGCGCGTGGGCTGGATTACGGGCATCTTCACGTTCGTCATCGCCACGGTTTTCTTTACCGCGGGCATGGCGGTGCTTTCGGCCAGCGGAGACTTGTCCAAGGCTTATGGGGAGAGCCTTGCCCGCATGAACCTGCCCCCGGACTCTGTGGAGCGGTTCCGCAAGATGCTGGAGGATCCGCGGACCTTCGCGTTCACGCTGATCGCCGGGCTCGTGTTCCAGTTCCTCTTCCTCACGATCTTCTGCTCGCTGGGCGGAGCTTTGGGGGCGCGGCTGCGGGGCTCCAGGCAGTAGCGGATCAGCGGGAATCCTGCATCCGCTTCACCATGGCCACTCCGGCGAAGATCACCAGCATCGCCGCCGCCTCGCGCATTCCGAACGGCTCGCGGTAGAAGATCCAGCCGAGGATCACGGCCACCACCGGATTCACGTAGTTGTAGATCGAAACTACCGCCACCGGCAGCCGCTCCAGCGCCACCACGTAGCTCGAGTAGCCGACGATGGAGCCGAAGACCACCAGGTAGAGCAGCGCTCCCAGCCCCCGCGGCGAGTAATGGATCTCGCCCGGCCACAGCAGGGCCAGCGGGACGAAGGCCAGCCCGGCCGCGAGCTGCTGGATGCCGCCGGAGACGATCGGATGGGCGCGTGTGGGCAGCCGCTTCTGCAGCAGCGAACCAAGCGACCAGCTGATGCAGCCCGCCTGAAGCACCAGCGCGCCCTTGAGCATGGCGGCGCCCGCCGCGCCGCCGGCCAGTGCTCCGGGGCCCACCAGCAGCACGGCGCCTGCCAGTCCCACGGCCATTCCGGCCAGCGTGGGCGGGTGGAGCGGCTCGCGTGGCGGGAGCAGCGCGTTCAGGCCCACCATCCAGAAAGGGCTGATCGTGATGATCAGCGCGGCCATGCCACTGGGAATCCACGTTTCGGCCAGCACCAGGGCGCCGTTGCCCGCCCCGAGAATCACCACGCCGTAGAGCGCGGTCAGCGCCAGTTCCCGCCCCCGCGGCAGGTCCGCCTTCAGCAACAGCGCTCCCGCCATCAGAATGCCGCCCGACAGCAGGAACCGCACCGCCACCAGAGTCATCGGCGGCCACATCTCGAGCGCCATACGGATGCCCAGATACGTCGTGCCCCAGAAAAAACAGACGGAAATCAGGGCCGCATAGGCCCAGAATTGCGGATGCCGGTTCAAATGCCCAGATTACCACCCGGGCCGGATTCACGATAAAATGACGCGTTGATCCTCACTCTGACAGCCAATCCGGCCATCGACAGAAACGTGACCGTCGACCGGCTGGTTTTCGACGACCGCGCCTACATTCTCGACACGCGCAAGTCGGCGGGCGGGCGCGGCATCAACGCCTCGTGCGTGATTCACTCATTCGGCGGCGACACGCTCGCCATCGCGATTTGCGGCGGCAAAGCGGGAAGGCAGCTGGAAGAGTACCTCGGCTGCTGCGGCTTCCCCTGCGAGTTCGTCCGCGTGCGGAGCGAAATCCGCACGAACCTCACCATCGCCGACCGCCACGGGCTGGCAGTGAAGCTGAACGAAATCGGACCGGAGTTGGCCCCGGCGGAGGTGGCGAAGCTCGAAAAAGCCGTGCGGGCGAAGCTTCCAGGCGCGTCCTGGCTGATGCTGTGCGGCTCGCTGCCGCCGGGAGTGCCTGCGGACTTCTACGCGCGCCTGATCCGCGCGGCGGAGGACTCCGGCGTGCGCACGCTGCTCGACGCCGACGGGGATCCACTGGAAGCCGCGCTGGAGGCGCGTCCCACAGTGGTCACTCCCAACCAGCAGGAGGCGGAACGGCTGCTGAACCGCGCGTTGCTCACGCGGGCGCACTTCCAGGAGGCGGCGGAGCGGATCCGCGGCATGGGGGCGCGCAACGTCGTGCTTTCGTTGGGCGCGCGCGGCGCCGTCGGCGCCTTCGAGGACGGGTCCGCCTGGGAGGCGGTCCCGCCTCGCGTGGAGGCGCTGTGCCCGATCGGCGCTGGCGACGCGCTCGCAGCCGCTTATGTATGGGCGCTCACCAACGACGCCACGCGTCCGGAGGCGCTGCAATGGGCCGTAGCCGCCGGCACCGCCTCGGCGCGGCTGCCGGGCGTCAGCTTCGCCTCTCTGGGTCAGACGCGGGAGGTCCTGGCCCGCGTCACGCTGCAACGCGCCGCTTGATCCGGGCCGGATGGCCGGTCACTGCGCCTGCGGGCCGTCCCCGGGCTGCGTCTTCTGGCGCCGCTTCGCCAGAAAGTCCCGCGGTTTGATCCACAGCGCGAGAACCAGCCCGAAGACGACCCCAAGCATCAGGAACGTGGCCACGGAGCCGATGACGAGATAGTCGATCTGCGCCCGCGGCTCGGGAGTCAATTTCAACCCGGCGGCGA